>Ga0208618_1000008_pt1 | contig 115349 bp, 113 predicted proteins | sample CryBogCBE18Jul08_FD_184585 | JGI IMG/M metagenome (GOLD analysis project Ga0208618, IMG submission 184585) | Freshwater microbial communities from Crystal Bog, Wisconsin, USA - CBE18Jul08 (SPAdes) | ecosystem: Environmental > Aquatic > Freshwater > Lake | place: Crystal Bog, Wisconsin, USA...
TTGATCATTTTCTTGGCCTTGTGGCAATGGGGGCCTGCTGCGTTGGGCGTGCCCACTTTCATTTTGCCCAATTTCACCAAGGTGATCTCTGAGGGTCTGAGAATTTGGAGTGGAGAAAATCTGATCTTTCACACCGCCATCACAGCCCTTGAGGTGGGCGTGGGTTTTGTGTTGGGTGCGCTTTTGGGTGCGGTGATGGGTTATGCGCTGGGCGTCTCACCCAGAGTGGAAGCGGTTTTGTCGCCCTATCTCTTGGCTTTGCAAATTGCACCCAAAGTGGCTTTTGCGCCTTTGTTTGTGATGTGGCTTGGCTACACGATGTATCCCAAAATTTTGGTGGCTGTTTTGATCGTCTTCTTTCCCGTTCTCATCAATGTGCTGCAAGCCATGAGAACGATGGATGTGGACATGATCAATTTGGCCAGATCTTTCTCTGCAAATCGTTGGCAGGTTTTTAGAAACGTTGAGTTTCCAAGCACATTGCCCGCACTTTTCTCAGGCCTCAGAATTGCCAGCACCTTGGCAGTCATCGGTGTGGTGGTTGGCGAATTGGTTGGGGGCAACATGGGGCTTGGGTACTTGTTGGTCTTCTTTGAAGGAGAGGGCAACACAGCCGCGGTGTTTGTGGTGATCGCTTGGCTCACTGTCATTGGCATCGTGGCCTACTATGCAGTGGTTTATGCCGAGAACAAGGTCCTGCATTACTTGCCTTCCATGGAGAGACGCAATGCATGATTCAAAATCCTCTGCCTTGAGTGCGCAACCCTCTCTTGAAGGGCATCGTGTGTTGATCACCGGAGCAGCAAGAGGTCTGGGCGCCGAATTCGCAAAAGCCGTGATTGACAGCGGCGCACGTGTGGTCTTGAGCGATGTCTTGGTCGAGCAAGGGCAAAACACCGCTCGCAGTTTGGGTGAGCGCGCACACTTTGTGCCCGTTGATCTCTTGAATGCACAAAGCACACAAGACATGGTGCAAGCTGCCGCGCATTGGTTGGGCGGCTTGGATGCGGTGGTGAACAATGCAGCCATCACCAACTCGGGTGGTGTGCCCATGGAGAATTTGAGTGAATCCGTGTGGGACGATGTCATGGCCGTGAACGTCAAAGCCCCTTGGATGGTCAGCAAATTTGCACTCCCTCATTTGCAAAAGAGTCCCCACGCTCGCATTGTCAATTTGTCCTCTGATACCGCGCTTTGGGGGGCTCCCAATTTAATGGCCTATGTGGCCAGCAAGGGTGCCATCATCTCCATGACCCGTTCCATGGCGCGTGAGTTGGGCCCCAAGGGCATCACCGTCAACGCCATCGCACCGGGACTCACCTTGGTGGAGGCGACCCAATACGTGCCCCAACACCGCCACGATCATTACATGAATGGACGCGCCATTCCCAGGGCTCAGTATCCTGAGGATTTGTCTAGCGCTGTTTTGTTCTTACTCAGCCCGGCCAGCGGCTTCATCACCGGACAAGTTATACCTGTCAACGGTGGTTTTGTGATGAATTGATGTTTCCAAATGAATTTTAGAAAGTGAGCTACTCATGAACCACACAGCAGCCAATGAACCCCAATTCAATGAGCACGGGCTTTTGGATCCCACCATTCCAAGTGAGAAAGACATTCAAGCTGGACTATTAAAGCCCCAGGGCATGAGTTTTTCAGACTGGATGCACTCACGTGTTGCCACCTATGCCACCCGACGCTATGACTGGGATGCTTTGAAGTTCCAAGCCGATTTCGATCCCAAGTATGGCAGAGCGCAAATGCGTTATGTTGGTACAGGGGGCACGGGCGTGGCCAAGGATGTGAACACGGTGCCTGCTGGTCACTTTACCTTTTCAACGATGGTGATCCCCGCAGGCCATGAGGGTCCTTCGCACATTCACTGGGATGTAGAGGAGATATTTTTCTTGATTCGCGGACGCATGAAGGTGGTTTGTGAAAAGGACGGCGAGAGGTGGGAGCATGTCCTCTCAGATCGCGATTTGATCTCTGTGCCTCCAGGTGTGTACCGTGAGGAGATCAACATTGGCGACGAGGATGCACTCATGTGCGTGATGCTGGGTTCTCCAAAGCCCATCACCCCAGTTTATCCACCCAATAGCCCATTGGCCAAGATCAAAAGAACATGAACTGAGGCTTTTGCACCCAAGCCAGTACTCACACTTTGCCTCCAACTGAAATCCCCAAAACGATGGACTCCGCACCAAGCCACTCCTGCATGATTCAAGCCATTGAAGGGTTCAAGGTTCAAGTGTGCACGTATACCTTTGAAGGCGAGGCGCGACAAATTTCTTATCGTTCAAGTCTGCAAGAGGGTGACAAGGGCAGTGCTCAAAGGGCTGTCACCCATGTCCTCTTGCATGGCATTGGCTCAGGCAGTGCAAGCTGGCTGCATCAGTTGCAATTTGCAAATGCTCATTGTTCATCACAGCAAGGTCATCCAAATTTGGGTGAGGTTTTGGCTTGGGACGCACCGGGATACGCACTCAGCACACCTTTGCCCAACTTGGCTCCCACACCCCAAGACTATGCACAACAGTTTTGGGCTTGGCTTGATGCTTTGGAGTCTCAAAACGTGCACCTCAAAGAGCTCACTTTGGTTGGGCATTCCTTGGGGTGCTTGATGGCCACTGCCGCACAAAGCATGCGACCTTCTCGTGTGAAACGCTTGGTCTTGCTCGCTCCAGCCATTGGCTACGCAGGCGCAACCCAGGAGGTGCGAGATTCAAAACGAGATGAGAGGCTCAAAAATTTAAATCTCTTGGGCCCCAAGGGCATGGCTGAAAAAAGAGGTCACGCCATGCTTCACGCACCCGTCTCTGATGAGTTGTTGGACTACGTGAAGTTCATCATGGCCCAAGTCATCCCACAAGGCTATGCGCAGGCCACCCACATGCTCTCCAATGCGGATTTGCTCAAGGAGCTTGAGCGCGTGGATTGTGCCTTGAGTGTGGCCTCGGGCGATCAAGATGTGATCACGCCTCTTGCATCTTGTCAAAGTGTGGCAAAACAGAAAAACGTTGTCCACCAAGTTTTCACTGGCTCAGGTCATGCCTGTCATTTGCAAAGTCACGAGCAAGTGACGCAATTGATTTTCAAGTCTTCTCATCAGGTGCAAAGCGCATGAGCGAAGACAAAGAAAATCGATACACCGTGCCTGGTCTTCAGCGCGGCTTGGAGATCCTTGAGGCCTTCTCTCAGGAGAACAAACCCTTGAGTGGAGCGGAGCTCTCGCGTCGTTTGAACTTACCCAGAGCCTCGGTGTTTCGTTTGCTCCAAACGCTAGAACTCATGGGATTTGTCGAGCGCATTGCACAGTCCTCGCAGTACAAGCTGGGACTTGCTGTGTTGCGACTTGGTTTTGGCTATTTGGCTTCTTTAGAGATCTCCCATTTGGGGCAGCCCATTTTGGAGAGATTGAGCGCAAACACCGGTTTTTCCAGTCACTTGGTGGTTCGAGATCACACCCAAGTGGTGATTGTGGCCAAAGTGCTGGGTCGAAATTCCCTCTTCAACTCATTGCAAGTCGGCGCTCGGTTGCCTGCGCACGCCACCGTCATTGGTCGTGTGTTGCTCAGTGACTTCACGAGCGAGCAATTGCGCGCGCTTTTCATGAAGGAAACCCTTCAAGCCTACACCGAGCACACACCCACGAACATCTCGCGCTTGGCAGAGTTGATCGCCCAAGCGAAGTCTCAAGGTCATGGCATCAGCCAAGGGGGATTTGAGATGGGGATCTCCACCATTGCTGCGCCAGTTCGAGATCAGTCCCGACAAGTCGTGGCTGCGCTCAGCATCACCGTACCCTCTCAGCAAATTGAGCCCAGCAACTTGAACCCACTGTTGGATGAGCTCAAGCGCTGTGCCTTTGAGCTCTCCTCTCTGATGGGATACCGCGACCCGGTCCATGATGTCAGCACAGGATTTGAAGACCGTGACCAACACCTGTTGAGCATGGTTGAGTAAATAATTTTCAAAGTAAGCAAACCAAAGACATGAATCCTTCCCACAATCTTGAGCCTCACAACATCACCGTAGGGCAGCTGATTGCCCGCTACTTGGAGGCTTGTGGCGTTAAAGCTGCCTTTGGAGTGGTCTCGATTCACAATTTACCCATTTTGGATGCCTTTTATCAACGCAAAGACCTCCAGAGTGGCATTCGCTTCGTGCCCTCCAGAGGGGAAGCCGGGGCCTGTAACATGGCGGACGCGTATGCGCGCGTGAGCCAAACACTGGGCGTCTTTGTCACGAGCACGGGTACGGGTGCAGGCAATGCTGCTGGCGCATTGGTCGAAGCCATGACCGCAGGGACTCCCATGCTTCATTTGACGGGTCAAATTGATTCCGATTATGTCGACAAAGATTTTGGGTTCATTCACGAAGCCCCTGATCAATTGGGCATGCTCAAATCGGTGAGCAAAGCGGCCTATCGCATCCGATCCGCGCAAAGTGCTCTGTCCATTTTGAAGGAGGCCACTCGGGTGGCCTTTACAGCCCCTTGCGGACCAGTGAGCATTGAGATCCCCATTGATGTCCAAAAGTCTCTTCTCCATGCGCCCCACGAAAGTGAACTACATCCCCTTCATGCACCCCGTGTGGTTCCAGATGAGAGGGTGCTTGACGCCATGGCTGAACGTCTCTTGAGTGCCAAGCGTCCCGTGCTGTGGTTAGGCGGTGGGGCAAGGGGAGCCACCCAAGCGGTTGAGCGTTTTGTGAAAATGGGTTGGACCATCGTCACGTCTGTGCAAGGGCGTGGCGTGATCCCTGAGCACACGCCAGGCGTTTTGGGGTCTTTCAATTCGCAGCGGCCCATTGAAGATTTTTACGAAACCTGTGATGCATTCTTGGCAGTCGGCACCAGGCTCAGATCCAATGAAACACTTCGCTACCAGTTGAAGTTGCCAAAGGCTCACTTTCGCATCGATGCCAACGCTTTGGCCCAAGGTCGCGGCTATGAAAGCGAGATCTTTTTGCATGGAGATGCAAGCCTGAGCTTGGATGCATTGGCCACCCGTTTGGAAAACCGCATGCAGATCGATCCCCAATTGATCTCTGATGCTCAAGCGGCCAAGGCCCGGGCCATCGCATTGATGGACCATGACTTGGGACCTTATCACTTGCTCAAAGACGAGGTGAGTCGCGCCTTTAGCCAAGATTTGTTATGGGTGAGGGACATCACACTCTCCAACAGCATGTGGGGTAACCGTGCACCGTTTTTCAGCAAACCCACACAAGGTGTTCACGCCTTGGGTGGAGGCATTGGCCAAGGGCTCAGCATGTCCATTGGTGCGGAGGTGGCCAACCAAACGCATCACTTGAAAGCAAAAACAATGGCGTTGATGGGGGATGGAGGGTTCATGCTCAATGTGGGCGAATTGGCCTGCGCGGTTCAAGAAAAAGCCAATGTGGTGATGTTGGTCATGAACGATGGAGGTTATGGGGTCATCAAAAACATACAAGATGATTTGTACGGTTCACGCCACGGTTATGTGGATTTGGTCAACCCCAGCTTTGAGCTGTTGTGCTCGAGCTTGGGTGTCCGTTACTTGTGCATGAAGGATGCATCTTCATGTGCGGCTGTTTTGCAAGAGGCTCAAGCCTTGCAGCAAAGGGGCGTGGGGCCAGTTTTGATCGAAGTGGACATGAAAACCTGGGGGCCCTTCAACACCAAATTTGCTGGCCCTCCTTTGAAGAAGGCGCACTGAAGATGATGCAACTCACCTTGGTTGGGTTTGGTGCCATTGCACAAGAGGTGCTCGAGCGCTTGAAGGGAGAGCACGGCATACGCTTATCTCAAGTGGTCGTCAACGAGGGCAAAGAGCTCAGTGTCAGAGAGCGTTTGGGTCAAGGGGTGAGAGTGGGCTCGATCATGGATCACAGCTTGATGCACCAGTGGCAAGCTCAAGGCGATCGTGTCTTGGTGCTTGAGTGCGCCTCCCATGGAGCACTCTTGTCGCACGTTCTCCCCGCTTTACGGGAAGGCTTTGAGTGTGCACTTCTCTCGATTGGCGCGCTCTCTGAGGAGGGACTACCCGAAGGGCTCGAAGAGGCGGCCCGTTTGGGGCAAACGCAGGTGCACCTCTTGAGTGGAGCCATTGGGGGGATTGATGCACTGGCCGCTGCAAAGTTGATGGGATTGGATGAGGTGGTCTACACGGGTAGAAAGCCGCCACTTGGTTTCAAAGGTACTCCGGCGGAGCTGGAGGTGGATTTGGCAGCGCTAAAGCATGCTCATGTGCTCTTGCGTGGAAGCGCTCGGGAGGCCTCAAGGCTCTATCCCAAAAACGCCAATGTGGCCGCCACCGTGTCCCTCGCGGGCCTGGGGTTGGATGCCACTCAGGTTCAATTGATTGCAGACCCCAGCATCACTCAAAACATTCACGACATCAAAGCCAAAGGTTCTTTTGGTGAGTTTCACATGACCCTGATGGGCAATCCATTGCCAAATAACCCCAAAACTTCAGCACTCACGGTGCTCAGTGCTGTGCGTTTTTTGTTGAATCAAGTTCGCCCAATGACCATTTGATGCATTTTTTTAAACTTTCAATTCAGCCCCGAGTCCAACGCCAGATGCTCAAATCTACATTTTCAAACAACACCATCACATGACACACCCAAGCGTTAACCCCGTAAAAAGCGGTATCGAGGGAATCGATGCCATCACGTTCAGCGCCAGCGAGGGCCAAGAGGCTTGGGAGCGAGTGGGTGCATTTTTCAAAGACTTTGGTTTGAAAGAGGTCTCCATTGCACCCGATCACCAACGCTTTGAAACCCTCAATGGCTCTTTGGTCAAAGTGGTCTTGCCAAGCGACAGTGCCTATCCTCAAGCGATGGAGGAGGGGCCTACTTTGCGCGAAGTGACTTGGGGTGTTTGCGATCAGCAGACTTTGGATCGTTTGGCCCAAGTGCTCAAGGGGCACAGGGGGTATGAGGATTTGCGCTCAACCCAAGCCCAGATCAAGGTCCTCGATCCACATGGACTGCTCTTGGTTTTTCAAATGAGTGCCAAAAAAGCCCTTGATATCGTGGGCTCACCCACCAACCCCTATGGAGCGGTGGCTCGTGTCAATCAGGCCTCGCCTGTCTATGAGCGCGCAACCCCCATTGAGATTGGACACGTGGTGCTCTTTACGGACCAATTGCGAGCTGCACAAAGCTTTTACGAAAGTTTGGGCTTTGTGGTCTCGGATGAATACCCCAACCGAGGCGTGTTCCTCAGGTGTGGTGAGCAAGCCGGTCACCATGATTTGTTTTTATTGCAAGTGCCCAACAAAAAGCCTGGCCTGAACCATGTGGCTTTCACGGTCAGAGACATTCACGAGGTCTTTGGGGGTGGATTGCACATGAGCCGTTGTGGCTGGAAGACACAACTGGGACCTGGGCGTCACCCTGTGTCATCTGCATTCTTTTGGTATTTTGAGAGTCCGTGCGGAGGGCTCGTGGAGTACAACGCCGATGAGGACTATCTCACCGGAGAGTGGCATGCCAGAAGTCTCGATCCAAGTCCCTCCATGTTTGCCGAATGGGCCATTGAGGGCGGGTTGGATGGGAACACCCGTCGTCAGCCTTTGGCCGAGAAACCATCGGGCTTTTTGACGGAGAAAAAAGGATGAAAACAAGATTGCCTTACTCACTGAGAGCGCTATCGATTTGTTCTTTTGCATTGGGCTTGGTGTTTGCAGGGGTGTGCGCCAAGGCACAAAGCCCGACTCAAGTCTCCAATCCTTTGGCAAACACAACAGAGGGTTTTCACATCGTGGCCCCTTTTCCCCCAGGGGGTCCGATTGACTTGCTGGCTCGTTTGTTGTCGAGTGAATTGTCTGAGCGCTACAAAGTCACGTCTGTGGTTGACAACGTGCCAGGAGGCGCAGGCAACATTGGCATGGACCGTGTGAAAAAAGCAAAAGCAGATGGTCACACGCTATTGGTGATCCCTGCAGGCAATTTGACCATCAACCCCAGTTTGATGTCCGATTTTCCTTTCAACATTGAGCGAGACTTCTCGCCCGTCACACTCTTGGCCAAAGCCCCCAACGTGCTCGTGGCCTCACCCGCTTTGCACGTCAAAAGCGTCTCCGAGTTGGTGGCATACGCCAAGGCTCAAAAGTCTCCTTTGGCCTTTGCTTCCCCTGGGGTGGGCAGTGGTCTGCACTTGGCCGGAGAGCTCTTCAAACAACAAGCGGGCATAGAGCTCTTGCACGTTCCCTACAAAGGAACCGCCCCTGCTTTGAACGATGTCTTGGGCGGGCAGGTACCTTTGATGTTCAGCAACTTGCCGGGGGCTTTGCCTTTCATCAAAAATGGAAAACTGGTGGCCATAGGGCTCACCGATTCTGCTCGCGCTTTGTCGGCTCCCGAGATTGCAACGCTGCAAGAGCAAGGGGTGAGCGGTGTGGTCGTGAACTCTTGGTATGGACTTTTGGCACCCAGTGCGACTCCAGTGAGCGTCATCGAGGCTTTGGCCAAGGATGCTCAGGAGATGCTTGGTAAAGCGCAAACGCAAGAACAACTCAAGGCCCAAGGCTTGTCAGAGACCAAGATGAGTCCGCAAGAGTTTGCCCAACTCATCAAGAGCGAGAGTGCCCAATGGGCCAAGATCATCAAAGCCAAAAACATTGTGATGGAGTAAGGTGATGGAGCAGACAACTCAATCAGGGCAGGAGATGGTGATGCTCACCATTTTTCTCAAACATGCGCCGGGTTTGGATCTGGATGCGATCCAATCCAAGCTCAAAAGCAAAGCGTGGTGGAGTCGTTTTCCCGTTGAAGGCACTCAGCTTGTGTCTTGGGTTGTCGCCATGGGCTTTGGGCAAATTGTGGTGCTCAAAACGCCTGCTCATTTGGTACCGGCCATCAACTTGGAGCTCGAGCGCAGTGCATGGGGTGTGTTCAACACCGAGTGTTACGTGAGCTACGACTTCGTGCCAGTCAGAGAGCGCATCATCGAGCGCGTGAAGGCGGGGGGGCAGTGATGCACAGTTGTCCAAGTGTTTCAGATCAACAGGTTTCAATCGTTCAAAGCGTATTTTTTTGGAGTCAGCCATGAGTCAATTCACACAACCCTCCTTTGGGCATTTTCCCAAAAAAGAGATCGACAGGTATTTGGATCCGCATCAAGCGAGAAAGCGCCCACCCACGAGTTATGAGGACTTGTTGGGAGATGCCATTGAGCGCGCGTTTGCACTAGGTCACTGGGACTTGGAAGGTTTGGTGGCACGGTTGAATCAGACCGGACCCATGGGGCCCAACGGTGAGAGATGGACAGCTGAGAGCTTTTCAAATGTGATCAAAACTCTGGGAGATTGAGATGAGCACTGCACACACCATTCACTTGACTGAGCACACTCCAACCCTCACGCCCGAGGGCCTTTTGGAGCGGGGACTCTTTGATTTGTGGTTTCCCATTTGTCCCTCTGATTTTGTCAAAGAAAAGCCCATATCGCTTTGGCGACTGGGCTACAAGTTGGCGATTTGGAGAGATGCACAAAACAAGGTTCATGCCTTGGAGGATCATTGCCCGCACCGCGGGGCACCGCTCTCGATGGGTGTCAATTTGGGCGATCGTTTGGCGTGTCCTTATCACGGGATTGAAGTTCGATGCGACGGCATGGTGACCAAAGTACCTGCAAGCCCTGGTTGCACCTTGGAGGGTACAAAAGCCACTCGCTCTTTTCACATTCAAGAGGTGCACGGTGCGATATGGCTCTACAACAGCAAATTGCCCGTTGACCATGCGCCCCCATTGGTGCTCCCTGAGGAGCTCACCAACCCAGAGTGGAGCAGTTTTCTCTGCTACACGGAGTGGAGGGGAGATTACCGCTACGTGATCGACAATGTGATGGATCCCATGCACGGCACCTTTGTTCACAAGCAGTCGCACTCGATGTCCGAAGGGGACATCAGCGCCAAGTTCAAACTGAGAAAGACTGAGCACGGTTTCATGTTCGAAAAGGATGGTCAGCGCGATGTGAATTTTGACTGGACCGAATTTGGCGACACCGGAGTGCATTGGCTTCGCTTGGCCATTCCATACCCCAAAACAGGTGGTCCTGGCGGCAGCTTTGGCATCATTGGAAGCTACACGCCAATCACCCCCAATTTGTCTGCCGTTTTTCATTGGAGATGCAGGCGAGTGCAGGGTTGGGAGAGAGACGTTTGGCGCTTCCTTTATAAAAACAGACTAGAAGCGCGTCACTGGGTCGTGCTCGAGCAAGACCGTGTGATGCTGGAGAACATGGAGTCCAACGCCAACGAAAGAGAGCATTTGTACGAACACGATGTGGGACTGTCCAGGCTTCGCAAAATCATGCTCACCTCCGCACAAAAGCAGTTGGGTGTTTGATGTTGATCAAGCGCTTGGTCAATGAACTCGATCCCACAAACGAGCACATGACGTGGACCCCTGCTTGGCAAATGGGCCAAGAGGTGGTGCTGTCTGGCATGACCGCAAACCCCAACGCCAAGCCGCTGGCCCTTGAGGGACAGGGCTCAAGCGTGCGAGGGCTAGACATGTACTCACAGACGATGACGGTGTTTGAGAAAATCGAGTCTTGGTTAGAAGTCGCTGGAGGTCACCGACACAATTTGTTCAAGACGGTCATCTACGTCACCGACATCTCTTTGAAGGCAGAGGTTGGCCGTGCAAGGCGTGATTTCTTTGGAAGCCATTTCCCCTTGTCCACTTTGGTGCAGGTCTCGGGCCTGGTTTTCCCGCAGTTGTTGGTGGAAATCGATGCGTGGGCACGCTTGGACATTGATATCAGACAAGCCCAATGACGCTAAGCCATTGAGATATCTTTTTTGACAGGAGCTTTCCTTGGACTTGGGAATTAAAAACAAACGCGCATTGGTGTGCGGAGCATCAGCTGGCTTGGGATTGGCTTGCGCTCAAGCGTTGGCGAGAGAGGGTGTGCACATCTTGAGCGTGGCCAGAAGAGAGGATCTGCTCAAAACGGCTGCGGCGCATCTTATGGAGATGGGCGCGGCATCGGCCACGTGGTGTGCTGCTGATATCACGACTGAGGTGGGGCGTGCTGCAGTTTTTCAAATGCAAAGTGATTTTGACATCGTGGTCACCAATGCAGGAGGCCCCAAGCAGGGTGACTTTAGAGACTTTGAGCGAGACGATTGGCTCAAGGCCATGGACGCCAATATGCTCACCCCCATTGAGATCACCAAACAAGTTTTGGATGGCATGATGCAGCGTGGCTTTGGTCGCATCGTGCACATCACCTCCAGTGGCGTCAAACAAGCCGTGCCAGGTTTGGACTTGAGCAATGGCGTGCGTGCGGGCCTCACGGGCTTCATGGCTGGTTTGGCCAGAAGTGCAGTTCATCGTGGAGTCACCATCAACCAACTCCTTCCCGGGACTTTTGACACCGATCGACTGGCGAGCAACTTCAAGGCCCAAAGCCAAAGAACAGGGATCGAAGCCCAAACGCTTTTGATGCAAAGGCTTGACAAACACCCAGCCAAGCGTCTGGGCCAACCTGAGGAGTTGGGCGCCATGTGTGCTTTTTTGTGCAGCCAATATGCTGGCTACATCAATGGGCAAAATATACTCATGGATGGGGGCTCCTATTTAGGGGTTTGAGTGCAAGTTGCACTCTTACCAGTCCCAGCAACATGAAAGGGATTGCATCATGACGTATTTTCCTGAGGGCTTCAAGTCGCAGCGCATGCTCACCCAAGGGGCTTTTGCTGATCAGCCCATCGAGATCGATTGCTGCATAGGGGGCACGGGTCCAGCCCTTTTGCTCTTGCATGGTTTTCCTCAGACCAAGGCCATTTGGCACAAAGTTGCAGGGGCATTGTCTGAGCATTTCACACTGGTGATGCCTGATTTGAGGGGCTATGGCGCTTCCTCAAAGCCCCAGGGTTCTAAGGATCACGCCACCTATTCAAAGCGAGCCATGGCTCAAGACCAGGTTGATTTGATGCTTGAGTTGGGTTTCGAGCAATTTGGCCTCGTCGGACATGACCGAGGAGGGCGGGTTTCGCACCGTTTGGCCAAAGACCACCCCCAAGCGGTGAGTCGCATGATGCTGCTCGATATCTCTCCAACACTCACCATGTACGAGAACACGAGCCAAGCGTTTGCAACGAGTTACTGGCACTGGTTTTTTCTGATTCAGCGTGAACCCGTTCCCGAGACCTTGATTGGCGCGAATCCTGAATTTTGGATCAAGCAGCACATGGGTTCGCGCTTTGCTGGTTTGGATATTTTTACGCCTCAGGTGTGGCAAGAATATCTCAAGGGTGCAAACGACCCTGCCTGTGTTCACGCCATGTGCGAGGACTACCGTGCATCGGCCAGCATCGATTTGGAGCACGACAAGGAGGACTTCAAGCGGGGGGTGAAGCTTGAGATGCCGCTTCACGTGCATTGGGGCTCCAAGGGGGTGATCGAGCGCTGCTTCTCTCCTCTTGAGGACTGGAGCGCATGCTCCAACGCAAAGGTCAGCGGCAATGCACTCGACTGTGGGCACTACATACCTGAGGAAAAGCCGCTTGAATTGGTGGAATCGATCTTGGGGTTCTTTGGCAGCTGAGCACGCGAGTGTCAGAGCAATCTTAATGGTTGGGCACGCACCATGGGGCGGTTTGAAGGATGGTGTCGCTGTACAGAGTCCAAGCGAAGAATATAAAAAGTGCCAATCCACAAGCTCTAAAACCCAAGCGAGAGAGTTTTTCTCCCAGTGCATGGTGAGAGGATGGAGCTGGGCTCAGAACTTGCCCTTGCGGTACAAACTCAAGCGGATGAGTGTCTTGTGGGAGAGTTTCAGCGCGAGAGCGGTTTGGGTCTGGTTTTTTGTTTTGAATGTGCTTGAACCCCCATTGAGCAATCCACAAGGACACACCACTGCCCGTTGCAAAACTCATCATGCTGAGCCATCCCATCAAAGGAGAGGCCGTGAGAGAGGAGAGCATCAAAGCAGAGTAAAGCAGCCCGCAGGGTAAGAGTGCCCAAAAAAAGCCTGCAATGAGTGGACCAGTTCTCCAAGCCATGAGGGCTTCAAGTCCAAGCTGCCCTTGAACCCACCTCCAAATGCGTCTTGCACCTTGGTCAAGCCAGTGCGGCTGAAATGCAAAGATCAGGAGATAAAGACCCGTGAAGAGTCCAAGGACGTGAATGAAATTCCAAAGGGGTTGGAGCAGCACGAGTTTGCTTGAGAGTTCTCCAACGGTCTGCATGGATGCTGCGGCCAAAGCGCCCAGCATTCCGTATCCCAAGAGACGTCCTCCTTGAAAAGTCAGGGCCCTTTGAGGTGCAGATTGATCAGGCGTGCTTTGTGAGAGGGCTGAACAAGCTCCCCCGCACATCAGTAAGCAGTGAGGGCCACCAACGACGCCCATCAAAAATGAGGCCCAAAGCGCTGAGCTTGAAAGCATGTTCAAGCGTCGATCTCAGTCCTTGGGCTTTTGTGCTTTGCCATCGGGTTCGCTCATGAGCAAGAAACTGATGAAACTCGAGAGAGCCGTGGCGGACCAAAACACAAAAAAGGAGCCCGTGTAGATGAGTTGGGTGGGGTTATCGCTGCTGATGAATTGGGACTGCATTTGGGATGGGTCAAAAACCGCAAAGAAAACCATCTCCAACATGCAAGCGCACAAAAACCCGGGCCACAAGATTTGCATGAATTTCCAAAAACGCATGGCGCTCACTCCTTGGTCTCAGTCACTGGTCTGCCAAAGAGCATGCCCTCGTTGGAGCGAGCGCTGTTGGAGGTCATGTGATTGTGTCTGATCTGTTCAGGGCTCAATTGCGGAGCAGCCAGATGCAGGTGTTCATCTGAACCCATCATCGCCACATAACCCGTCCAAAGGGCTGCAACCACGACACACAGGGGCCCCATCAAAACCAGCCACAGGTAAGGCTCACGCCACCAGGCCTTGGGAGAGGGGGAGTTTGGGCTTGTCGCATTGATTGCTGTCGCATTTGATTGATTGAGATTCAAAGCGAATTCTCCATTAGTGACTGGGGACCAAGAACATGGTGGCCTCACTCAAGGTTTGGGTGGAGTGGGTGGGCGTGAGGGTTAAGAATATTTTATGCGAACCAGAAGAGTCGATTTCAGCAGGGACCGAGATCCTGAGTGGGAACCACTCAGATTGAGCCGCTTTCACATTGAGCGTTGTGGGTGTTTGGATTTTGATTTGATCCAGACCGTTGACACTCAAATGATATGTTTCGTCTCGTTCAGACGCGTTCATGATTTGAATGCGGTAGATGTTTTCTAAAATCATGTGGTGTTCGCTGTCTTCGGAGAGTCTAGACATGGCGCTTCGGTCTCTCACGATGTCGAGTTTGTAGGGTGCTTGCATGAGCAAGTTGTAGAACATGACACTGGATAAACACATCAGCAAAAAAGCGTAAATCAAAACACGCGGTCTTGCGATGGTGCTCAAGAGGTTGACACTCTTGCTTCCAGTTTTTTGTGCCCTCTCGGTTGAAAAACTGATCAGTCCAGGTGCGTACTGCATTTTCTCCATCACTTGGTCGCAGACGTCTGCACAGGCTCCGCAACCAATGCATTCGTATTGCAAGCCTTCTCTAATGTCGATTCCAGTCGGACAAACTTGAACGCACAAGTGACAGTCCACACAGTCGCCCAGCCCTTGTGCTTTGATGGTTTGCAGGTCCGCATTTTTAGAGCGATGGCCACGACTCTCGCCTCGCTCTTCGTTGTAGGTGACGATCAAGGTGTCTTGGTCAAACATGGCGCTTTGAAACCTGGCGTAAGGGCACATGTATTTGCAGACTTGCTCGCGCATGAAGCCTGCATTCCCATAAGTTGCAAAGCCGTAAAAAACAATCCAAAACAAGGACCAGCCAAAGACCTGAGCATGAATGACTGCGTCAGCCAAAGCGCGCGCTGGCACGAAATAGGCTACAAAGCTGAAACCCGTGACAAGAGAGATTGCGATCCAGATGCTGTGCTTGATGAACTTCTTGAGCATGTATTGCGTGCTAAAGCGCGCTTGATCCAATTTCATGCGTTGAGGCCTGTCGCCTTCGATCAAGCGCTCGATGTACATGAAGATTTCAGAGTAGACGGTTTGTGGGCAAGAAAATCCGCACCACACCCGCCCTGCGATTGCGGTGACCAAGAACAAGGAGAGGGCGCAGCCGACCAACAAGCCCGTCAAGTAGATGAAGTCTTGGGGGTAGAGAACGAGGGAGAAAATGAAAAAGCGCCGATTCTCCAGATCGAAAAGCACGCTGGGTCTAGATCCCCACTCAAGCCATGGCAGCCCATAAAAGACGGCTTGGGTGAGAAAGACGCAAACCCACCTCCAAGTGGCATAACGGCCTTGAACGGTCCTGGGATAAATTTTCTCAGCCGATTCATACAAAGAGACGGTGATGGGCTGAGGCACTGGGGCTTTGTCGTTCAAGGGGTTTTTTTAGTTCGTGGAGGGAAGTTCCGCTTTTGCTTTTGTGACGGGTGCTGTCTCGGAATTGGAGAATCCCCAAACGTAGGCGGTGAGCACTCTGATCTGAGAGGTGCTCAGGCGATCTTTTTGAGCAGGCATTTGGTTGATTTTGCCATTGTTGATCATGGCTTCAATCGCTTTTTCCCCATACCCGTGCAACCAAATGTGATCCGTCAAGTTGGCAGAACCAATGTCTGTGTTGCCTTTTCCGTCTGCACCGTGGCAGGCGGCACAGACCATGAATTTGGCTTGACCTTGAGCTGCTTTTTGTGCGTCATGGGGACTGCCAGAGAGGCTCAAAACATAATTGGAAACATTCTCCACATCCGCTGGGCTGCCCAGAGCTGCTGCCATTGGAGGCATTTGTCCAATGCGACCCAAGGTGATGGTTTCTTGGATTTTCTCAGGCGAGCCGCCGTGTAACCAATCTTTATCGGTCAAGTTGGGAAATCCTTTTGAGCCCTTGGCATCATAGGCATGACACTGAGCGCAATTGTTCAAAAATAGGTTAGAGGCCATCGACATGGCATCTTGGTCTTTAGCCATGTCTGGAATAGACATTGCATCGAACTTTGCATAAAGGGGAGCTATTTGGGCTTTATTGGCCTCTGTGTCTGCATTCAAGGCTCCTTTGGAAGACCACTCGAGTGCGCCTTTGGAGTCTCCAAGTCCTGGATAAAGGTAGAGGTAACCCAGAGCAAAGAGCACAGTGAGGATGAAGAGGTAAACCCACCAAAGCGGCAAAGGGTTGTTGTCTTCTTGAAGGTCTTCGTCCCAGACGTGTGCAACATGGGAGCCATCGCTCTCACCTGGATGGGTGGTTTTGGAGGTCTTCCAAAGGAGCAACAAGCAAGCAAAGATACCTAACAGAGCAATGGCTGCAATGTAGTAGGACCAAAAGGAGGAGGTGAAGTCACTCATGGTAATCAATCTTCAAGGAAAGGGTACTGGGCAGCTTCTTGAAACTGACTCTTTTTTCTGGGATCGAGTGCCCAGGCGACAATGCCGATGAAGATGAGAAAGCTCACCACGGTCATGACGATTCGAACGGAGTTGATGTCAAAGTTCATGGAAAAAGTCCTCTGATCAGTTTATTTGAGTGCAAGACCCAAGCTTTGTAAATAAGCAATGAGGGCTTGGAGCTCGGTGTTGTCTTTGACTTGCTCTGCTGCAGTGGCGATGTCCTCATCGCTATAGGGAACGCCCACTTTTCTGAGCGCTTTCATGTGTTCGGGGATGACGCTGGCGTCTAGCGGTGTGGCCTCAAGCCATGGGTAGCCAGGCATATTGGACTCAGGGACCAAGTCTCTGGGATTGTGCAAATGAATTTTGTGCCAATCGTCACTGTATTTACCTCCCACGCGGTGAAGATCCGGTCCCGTTCTCTTGGAGCCCCATTGAAAGGGGTGGTCGTAGACAAATTCACCAGGGTCGGAGGCGTGTCCATAGCGCATGGTGTCTCCAACCAATGAGCGAATCATCTGTGAGTGACAGTTGTAGCAACCCTCTCTCACATAGATGTCTCGACCTGCGAGCTGCAGTGGGGTCAAGGGTTTGACGCCTTCTAGGGCCACGGTGGTGGACTTTTGAAAGAACAAAGGCACAATTTCCACCAAACCCCCAAAGGAGATCACAAGGACAATGAGCACAATCATCAAGAAGTAATTGGTCTCAATTTTTTCATGGCTAAAGCCGGAGGATTTTTGATCAGACATCGTCAATGCTCCTTATGCGTTGCGCTGTGAGTGGGAGAGTTCAGGAATGGCCACTGAGACAGATTGGCCTTGGGCAATCGTCTTCCAAGCATTCCAAGCCATCACCACCATGCCTAGGAAATAGAGCAATCCTCCAAAAACGCGAATGACGTAGTAGGGATAAGTGGCTTTCACACTCTCCACAAAGGTGTAGGTGAGTGTTCCGTCTGCATTGAGGGCTCTCCACATGAGGCCTTGCATGACGCCTGCTATCCACATGGCAGCAATGTAGAGCACGATGCCCACGGTGGCCATCCAGAAATGAAGCTCAATGGCTTTTTTGCTGTACATCTCTTTTTGTCCAAAAAGCTTGGGGATCAAGAAGTAAATGGTGCCCATCGAGATGAGGCCTACCCAGCCCAATGCGCCAGAGTGCACGTGACCCACGGTCCAATCGGTGTAATGTGACAAGGCATTGACCGTTTTGATGGACATCATGGGTCCCTCAAAGGTGCTCATGCCGTAAAAGGACAAAGACACGATTAAAAACCGCAGCACTGGATCGTCACGCAATTTGTGCCAAGCGCCAGAAAGCGTCATGATGCCGTTGATCATGCCACCCCAACTGGGTGCCAACAAGATCAGAGAAAAGACCATCCCCAAGGTTTGGGTCCAGTCGGGCAATGCGGTGTAGTGCAAATGATGGGGACCGGCCCACATGTAAGTGAAGATCAATGCCCAAAAGTGCACGATGGACAAACGGTATGAGTAAACGGGACGCTGTGCTTGTTTGGGAACGAAGTAATACATCATCCCTAAAAAGCCAGCGGTCAAAAAGAATCCCACCGCATTGTGTCCATACCACCACTGAACCATTGCGTCTTGTACGCCAGCATAGGCGGAGTAGGACTTCATCCAGCCCGCTGGGATTTCAGCACTGTTGACGATGTGCAGCACAGCGACGGCCAATATGAAGGCACCAAAGAACCAATTTGCCACATAAATGTGTTTGACACGGCGTTTGGCCAGGGTGCCAAAAAAGACGATTGCAAAGCACACCCAAACGACAGCGATCAATAGATCGATGGGCCACTCAAGCTCTGCATATTCTTTTCCGGTCGTGTAGCCCAAGGGCAGGCTCACCGCAGCGCTCAAAATGACCAATTGCCAACCCCAGAAGGTGAATTCGGCAAGCTTTGGTGCGAAAAGCCGCGTTTGTCCGGTTCTTTGAACCACATAGTAAACAGAAGCAAACAGTGCACTTCCACCAAACGCAAAGATCACCGCGTTGGTGTGCAAGGGGCGAAGACGTCCGTAGCTCAACCATGCAATGTCAAAATTCAGAGCAGGCCATGCAAGCTGAGAGGCAATGAGCACCCCGACCAACATGCCCACCAAGCCCCAAACAATGGTCATGACGGAGAACTGTCTGACCACTCGGTCGTAGTAGAAGGTTTGATTTTGATTCATCTTGGGATTGGAATAATGAGTGGTTTGATTGTGGTTTATAGATTAATTTGAACCTTGACCTAAGTCAATCATTGTGAAGAATGCGCTCGGCTTCAACATCCAAGTCGTCAAATTGGTCTCTGAAGATGGCCCACCACAAGCCAATGAGCACGAACAAGACCAGTGTGACTGAGAGCGGGATCAAGAGGTACAAGATGTCCATGTCAGTGTGTCGCTTTGAATTCGGTTGTTTTATGGGTGAAACTTGTTGTTTGTGGGGCAGGAGACAGCTTGAGGGAGTTGAGGACCACCAGCAAGGAGCTCAGGGCCATGCCCAATCCGGCTTGCCAAGGCGAGAGCAACCCCAAAAAAGCCAAAGGCACGCAGCACACATTGTAGGCAAACGCCCAAAACAAATTTTGGTGAACCACTTTGATCGTTTTGTGGGATTGATCAATAAGGTCCAGTAAGCTCTCAAGGTGAGGGCTCAAAATCACGCAGTCTGATACGGATAGGGCGTTGTGGGTGGCGTTGGCAAATACCACAGAGACGTCACTGCCCGAGAGCACAGGCAGGTCGTTGAAGCCATCTCCCACCATCATGACCCGATGCCCCTTTTTTTGCAAAGCGTTCAAAAACTGCAGTTTATCGCTAGGGCTCATACCCCCATGAGCATGGTGGGGCTCCAAGTCAAGCTTGTTTGCAAGTTGGTGAACCCTGAGCGTCTGATCGCCTGAGAGCACAAATAAGCTGAAGTGTTGAGCCTTCAAGGCTTGGATCAATTCTTTGGCTTTCAATTTTGGGGTTTCATCAAAGTGAAGGGCTCCAAGCCAGCCCTGCTCAGTGGCCAAATGCACTTGAGACAGAGCAATCTGTGAATAGTCTTCTTGTGTCGACGCATCCATGAGTTTAGATGAGCCAAGCCTCAATCGATGACTTTGGTTTTGATAGGTCAGTGTGGCTTGAATGCCTTGACCGGGTGTCTCCAATCGATCTGAGATCTCTAGATGGGATTCAATGAATTGGAATTCTTGAAATTCCTCAGCAGTGAGCAGCTCTTTAAAATCGCTTTGGCAAACGGATTGAGAGAGGGGGTGTCTTGAGCCTTTGGCCAAGGCCCTGGCAAAAGCCAAGAACATCGGCTTGGAGCTCAGGGTTTTGGGGGAGAGATGGATTTTTTTGAGTTGATGCTGACTCTCAGTCAGCGTGCCAGTTTTGTCAAACACGATGGTATCAATGTGGCTCAGGCTCTCCAAGGTATTGGTGTCTTTGATGAGAATGCCTTGCTTGGCCAATTTGCCCATGCTGGCCAGAATGGCTGCGGGAACAGACAGTGTCAAAGCGCATGGGCATGTGACGATCAACACAGTGCAGCAGCTGATGAGGGCGTTTGCGGGACTCAAGTGCCAACTGAGTGCAGCGCAAACCACCGCCATCAATAAGACCACCCCTATGAAAGGGCGCGAGATTTGATCTGCGAGTTTGACCAAACTTGGTTTTGAGGCTTGTGCCATTTCCAGCAGGTCAATGATTTGAGCAAAGCGGGTGTCGTTGGCGCTTTTTGTGATTTTCATGCGAAAGGGTGACCCCAAATTGGTGCTGCCCATGAGCAAGGGGTTGCCTTCAAGCTTTTTGACGGGGGAGGACTCTCCGGTGAGTAAAGCTTCCTCAACCCAGGCCAAATCACCCAGCAAAATTCCATCGCTGGGCAGGGTCTGAAGGCTTTCGACTTTGACAATGTCACCCACTTGAATGCGTCGTGCAGTGATTTGCTCGTAATGACCGGGACCAAGCTCGCGTTGTATACCCTCGGGCACATTGGTGATGATGGCGTTGAGTGCACCGTAGGTTCTGTGCCTCATCTTCATCTCGGTCCACCTCCCAAGCAGTAAAAAGCTCACGAACATGGAGAAAGAGTCAAAATAGACTTCACGGCCCCAAAAGCCGTTGGGTTCAAGGGTCACAGCAGTGCTCAAAGCAAACGTGATGGCCATGCCGATGGCTACTGGCAAGTCCATGCTCAGGTGTCCATGCGTGAGACTGGACCAGGCTCCTCGCCAAAACGGCGCGCATGAGAAAACGACTATGGGAAGACACAATATCCAACTGGCCAGCCTGAGCAGTTGTGTCATCTCCTGCGTCAAGTCCAAAATGTTGGCGTCGTAAGTTGGGACCGAGTACATCATGACTTGCATCATGCAAAATGTAGCCACGCACAAGCGCCAAAAGAGGTCTTTATTTTCCTTCACTTGAGCGTTGCGAGCACCGTCCGACTCCATCAAAAAAGCTTGGTAGCCGAGTGTTTTGACTGGCCCCAGCCAATCCGAGGGCTTGCATTTGGCATCTTGCCAGTAAATCGTGCCCATGTTGGCTGAGAGACTCACTCTCGCGTCTTTCACACCCTCGACTCTTCTCAGAGCATCTTCAATGTTCAATGCACATGCGGGACAATACATTCCAAGGATTTGAATTTTTGTTTTCAAGACGGGCGTCTTGAACTCCTTTAAATGAAGCTCTTTGCTGGCTTCATGAGGAGTGAGGGCGGTGGTGCAGTGCATCCACTCGTCTGGGTTATCGAGCCATTTGTCATCCATATGTGTTAGTGTAGGGTCAATGGATGTTGTTGTTTGCATTTTTGAAGTGACTTTTTGACTTGGGTCAAAGTGCCCCAGAAGGCATTAACATATGGTTGCTATGGTTACAAGAAAGAGCAGGTTTTCACCATGATTAGACATTTAGCTAAGACTTTGACTTTAACTCTATTGGCCACAGTTGCCTATGCTGGAAGCTACGATTTTCCAACCATCAAAGAAAAAGATTTGCCCTCTGAGTTGTTGCACGCTTATGCTCTTGAAAAAGGGAACTTGGGCGAAATTGGTCGCTGTGCCGTGAGTTTTGACAGCACCAGCGACCAAGAAAAAATGGCCTTCAGTTGCTCCATCTATGTGAAGATGTCAGCGGTGGCTGCCAGGCATGCCATCGAGCGCTGTGAAGCCATGAGTCATGAAAAGAAAATTCAAGACAAATGCAAGGTGATTGAGCGCTAAAACTCCACTGGTGTTGAGCAAAATTCAGCTGATGATGTATTTGAGCGTGATGGCGAATGTTCCAACGATGAGAATTGCCAAGATCATGATCGACTCCTCGAGGTGAAGTTCTATTGTGACGTTGGAAGGCTCGTGGGCGCTTGACTTGGATCAAACTTGCTCAATTCCTTGATGCAGGAGCGAGCAGTTCTTTAGAGCGCCTGCAAAACCTTGGATTCTTAAAAGAGAAAAGGGCTTTGTGAAAATTCCACAAAGCCCTTTTTGCTGGTGAGCATCAATATTGCGCTCAATGCGATTTGTTGTGTGCTTTCAGTAAATCTTTGATTTCCCGCAGTTCAATTCGAATTGAATCGAGTTCGGCGTTGGCGATGGCCAGTCTTCTTTCCTCTTCGGCCAAGCGTCTTTCTTCTTCTTGGAGGCGTTTTTCTTCCTCTTTGTCAGCGGCACTGTGAGCACTGAAAGAGTCCACAATTGCAGCCACAAACAAGTTCACAACCACGAAGGTGGCAATCATGATGAAGATGATGAAGAAGATCCAAGCATGGGGAAACTTCTCCATCACAGGACGGGCAATGCCATCGGACCAGCTCTCAAGCGTCATCACTTGAAAGAGAGTGAAAAAGCTAGAGCCTAAGTTGCCAAACCAATCTGGAAATTCCTTGCCAAAGAGATTGGTGGTGACCACTGCTGAAACGTAAAAGACAATCAACATCAAACCCATCACAGATCCCAGGCTGGCCAATGAGCCCAAAAGTCCGCGAACCACTTTTCTCATTGAATCCACTTTGTTGATCAGCCTCAAGACTCGAAGCACTCGAAGCGAACGAAGAACAGCCAAGGATTCGGAGGCAGGGATCAAGGCGATGGCGATCACGATGAAGTCAAACAAGCACCAAGGGTCCTTGAAAAAGCGAAGTCCTCTTGCGAGCATCAACAAAGAGAGCTCGCCAATGAAGATGAAGAGAATGCCGTGGTCAAGCAGGTGTAACTCCTCGCCCATGGTCTCCATGATGCCAGGGCTCGTTTCCATGCCCAAAAGAATGGCATTGAGAAAAATCAAGACCACAATTCCATGCTGAATGATGGGTTTTGCCAATATCTCTTCGATTTTGAGCTGCCAAAGGGCTTGCTTGAACTTAGGCTTGAATTCTTCTTCGGCGATATCGCTCATGTCTGACTTCCACTGAAATTACAAAGGAGTGAATTGTAAAATAATTGCTTCCCTGTTCCCGCCAAGTCGCATTAATTTTTTGAGCAACTCAAAGTCCTTGCGAATTGGTATTCAAATCCTGTGAAATCTTGCAAGTTCAGTGAAAGTTCATTGTATTTAACCCAGTTTTGCGTGTAGTTAGGAGAGATTCGTGTTCAAGACTTTGTACATGTTCTTTTACTTTACAATGACCGATAGGCAATCCTCCATTGGCCATCGCCACGTCCACTCCTTTGAGTTCAGTCCAGTAAACGAAGCTCTAAGTCTTGGACTTCTTGATTTTTAATTCAAAAGTAGTCATCGTTCCTTGGCTTTGATTCAATCTGGCGTGCAATTTTTACTTTTCTCATTGTCTAAACAAATCTCCAATCGCTTGAAGCACTGCTTTAACCTTGGTTGTTCGATTTTGTTGATGGGCTTTCTATTTTTTGCTTTGAGTGCTCAAGGCGCAAACTTGATTTCAGAGAAATCCTATTGGGATGACTCCACGCAGCAAGCCACTTTAGATGACGCGCAAAAGGCGCAATTCACCTCTTTTAGGGGGTTGATGTTTCGTGGTTACACAACTCATGCCACTTGGGTCAAGATTCATTTAGGGTCTGATGTGCCTCAAAATACCTCAGGATCCGTGGTGATTCGCGTTCGCCCTGTTTATTTGGATCAGATCGAGCTCTACGATCCACAAGTTGGTAATACAGTTCCTCAAGTCACAGGCGATCGATACCGTTTCAATGCCAACTCATTGGGAACGCTCAGTCATTCTTTTTTGGTGCCTCAAACGCCTTTTCCAAGAGATTTGTACTTGAGATTGATCACCACGAGTACTTCATTGATGGTGGTGGATGCCTTCAGCATGCCTGATTTTTACAAGCAAGAGAGTTGGCAAAACGACATCTACTCCGTCAATTTGATCATTCAAGTGTTGCTTTATTTGTGGGTACTCGTGAGTTGGCTGGAAGGGCGTGAGAGTTTGAGTGGACGGTTTTTGATCAAACAAGCGATTTTGATTGTTCATACATTCTGTTTTTTTGGCTACCACCGAATGCTTCTCTCAGAGTATTTGGACCCGATCTACTTTGATCGCATCTTCAGCGGACTGAACCTGTGCCTGATTCCTGTTGCGGTGTGGTTTGAAGCTTCTCTTCTCAACGAGTACTCAAAGCCAAGAGTATTCACTTTTATATTCGGTTTGATTCTATCGTTGAGTTTATTGAATGCTTTGAGTTTGCTTTTTAACGCTCCTATGCTTGAAGTGTTAAAAAGAAATAACCTGCTCGTTTTAATGGCCACAATGACTTTTTCATCGGCGGCAACTTTCATCAAGAGCACACCCAGAGCAGAGTCATCAAACCATTTTGTTCTCAAGAAGTCCTGGGTCATTGCCTATTTTTACATGTTGATGATTGTGACGGGTTTTGGTAGTTTGGGTGCAGCGGGTTTCATCAATATGGAGGAAATCACACTTCATTCATCCGTTGTCTACAGCCTGATGTCCGGATTTGCAATGTCCTTTTTGCTCCAATATCGAAACCTACAAACCAGAAGATTGCACATTCAAACGGCATCACAATTGGAGTTGGTGTCCAAGCAAGCGGCTTTTGAGCGCGAGCGAAAAGACGAGCAAAAGCACTTTCTGGGCATGCTCATGCATGAGCTCAAAAATCCTTTGTCTGTGATTGACATGTCCATGTCGATTCAACGCGTCAAAGGCCAAGTCAATGGCGTTGATGCCTCGGTTTCTAGAGCGATATCGGACATCAAGTCCATCATTGATCGCTGCATTGAATTTGATCAGCTGGACGAGAACTTGAGCGTGGCCAGGAAAGAAAACGTCAATGTCTCACAAATGGTTCTTGACTTGATTGCACAGGATGACAATCGAGAGCTTACTTGGGTTGAATCGATTGAGCCAGATCTCTGGGTCTTGTGCGATGCGCATTATTTGAGCGTGGTTTTGAACAATTTGATCGACAATGCACGCAAGTATCGCGCACCTGCTTCGCCCATTCAGATTGCTTTGACGTTCATCTCGTCCCAGGCTAGTTCTCAATACAAAGGGGTTTGCTTTTCCATTGCCAACCAAGTGGGCAGATCAGGTTTCCCTGATTCAAGTAGGATTTTTGAAAAATACTATCGCAGCCCTGGCGCCATGAAATCTTCTGGAACCGGATTGGGATTGTTTCTGGTTTCTAATTTGTCACAAAAAATGGGTTTGCAATGTCGATACGTGCCTACCCATGAACTGGTGAGGTTCGAATTGTGGTTTCCAAGCTGAGCATCGTCCTCGTAGAGGATCATGATGATTTAAGAGAGCTCACAAGGCAAGTTTTGGTGCAACTGGGCCACAGTGTGCAAGCCATCTCAAGTGCAGAGGAGCTCGATGACCTGCCCATTGGCGCCGATATCGACTTGTTTTTGATCGATTTGAATTTGCCCGGTGAGGATGGTCTAAGCCTCTCCAAGCGTCTGAGATCTGTACACCCTCAAGTTGGAATTGTCATGGTCACAGCACGAACTCGCTTGGGTGATAAGTTAGAAGGCTATGAGAGCGGGGCCGATATCTATCTCCACAAGCCAGTCGAGTTTGATGAGTTGTGTGCAGTCGTCAACACCTTTGTTCGACGAAAGTACAGCGCGTTGGAAAAACACTCTGGGTTGGTTCTGAGTCAACAGGTTTTGAGCGGTCCGTCTGGAGAAACTCGACTCAGTTCCTCAGAGGTGGATTTATTGAGCGCTATCTCAAGAGCGCCATCACTGCGACTAGAAACTTGGCAATTGGCCGAAGTACTCAAATTGGATGTGTCTGAGTTGAACAAATCGAGTCTTGAAGTGAGGATTGTTCGACTTAGAAAAAAACTGATTCAAGTTGGAGCAGCAGCGCCGGGAATTGATGCCATCAGAAACTTTGGTTATCGATTGTCACAACCCGTGAAGATCTTGCCATAAAGATAAACCGGATGCGTCAAATTTAAGCGAGTTGGCCAATTGATGATCAGCGCATCCAGTTGTAGGCTTTGTTTGATTCGCTTCGAATGTGAACCGTCTCGGAGCTCAAAGGCTTGATGCCCCAAACCAATTGTCTTTGCTTGTGCTTGACCATGGATAAACATTCGGAGCGAATGCCCATGCTGATGATGTTCTCGCAGTTACCGGCATTGATTCGGGTCTTCGCGATGCAAAATTCTCTTTCATCTCCCACCTTTGAGTTGATGCATTCATCCCCACCCGCAGCTTTGCAAAGCAGGGGCAAAAGAAGTGCAACAAAGAGAAGTGGTTTCAAGTACATGGACTCAATCTTAGAGATTGAGGCGCCATGTATCGTTACCACTTTGAAATGAATGGAGTCAGAAGCTACGGTTTAAATGACAAAGTAGAAATTTTCCTCAATCGCTTGTCTTTCTTACAGTCTTGTCATTTACTTTGGAGTCCAGCAGATTCTGATGGAGGCGCAAGTTTTCAGTTCGTGCGTGAAGAGAAAAAACCGATTGAATGCTTTAACAGTTTAGACCTGACGAATGCAAAGACTCCAAGCGCAATTGATCTCGATTGTTCCTGTCAGTGAAACGATTTTGAGTTTGTTTTTATCAAGTAAGATCAGAGGTGAAAAATGAGTTGAATCAGGAGCCCTTTGGCTCCTTTTTTCCTTAGATTTTTATTGGTGATCGAGATAACACTGACGCAAGTCAAAACAAAGAATGGTGAAAAAGTTGATCAACGTAAAGTCCTTTTGGTTTTTGATTTCCTTGCTTGTGCTTGGTCAAGCTCAAGCTGAGCCCGCAGCTCCCACTTTGTCAGCGGATAAAGCCAATGCATCTCAAGTGATGATGTACAAGGGCAATGATCGGGACGCTAATTTATTGGCCGAAGCCAAGAAAGAGGGCACTGTGATGCTCTACACCTCGCAAAATCCAAAAGATTCAGAATCCATTGTGGATGCTTTTCAAAAGCGCTATGGCATCAAAGTTGTCATGTGGCGTTCGAGTGGGGAGAAAGTGATTCAAAGGGCCGTCACTGAAGCCAGAGCAGGGCGCTTTACGCCTGACTTGTTTGAAAGCGATGGTGTTGTGATGGAAGTTTTGGCTCGAGAAAAACTCATGCAAGAGTTCTATAGCCCAGCTTTCAAAGACTTTCCTGCGAGTGCTTTTGTAAAAAGCCGTTTGTATGTGGCCGATCGGTTCAATTTCTTCACCATCGCGTACAACACCCGTTTGGTCAAGGCTGAGGATGTGCCAAACGCTTACCAAGACTTATTGTCTCCAAAGTGGACGGGTAAGCTTGGACTTGAGGCAGATGACAGCGATTGGTTTGCGGCCATGGTGAGAACCATGGGCGAGAAAGAGGGAATGGCCTTTTTCACTCAATTGAAAGCTCAAAAGCCACAAATGAGAAAAGGCCATACGCTGATGGCTGAATTGGTCGCAGCGGGAGAAATTCCCATGGCCGTTGCGCTCTACAACCACGCGGTTGAACGCTTGGTCTTGGCGGGGGCTCCCATCCGTTGGAAGGCCTTGACGCCAACTCTGGCTAGGCCAGGAGCCATTGGCATTTCTGCCAATCCCCCTCATCCTCACGCTGCTTTGCTCTTGGCTGACTTCATTCTCTCAAAAGATGGTCAAGAATTGATCAAAGAGCGTCAACGCGTGCCTGCGAGTTTGTCTGTGAAGAGTAACCTTAATCAGTTTCCTTATAAATTGATCGATCCTGCATTGACCTTGGATGAATCCAAGAAGTGGGACAAAGTCTGGAATGAGATGTTCGTCAACCAAGGCTCTGCACCTTGAGTGTGTCGTTGAATTGAAGCGATTGTTTTTTTGCATAGGATCTTTACTTTTATGAATTCTGACTCAGTTGACCCGTTGCTTTCTTCTGAAGCTGTACAAGACGCGCGCGTGTTGCTCGATCCTTACAAGGATTGGGCTCAAGGCGAGGGGATTCCCATTCATTTGGACTTTGGTCATAACCTATTGGCATTGGAGACGGGACTGTGGGACCGATATGAGGCCAAAGGCTGTTTTGCTCATACCCATGGTGCGGGTGACTTCATGTCCAACTATGTGTTGGAAGTGCCTCCAAGTGCGAAGACCAGACCCGTCAAGCACTTGTATGAAATGTTTTGTTATGTGCTGGAAGGTCATGGATCGACCAAAGTCTGGCTCCCCGGTGGTGAGATCCGCACCTTTGAATGGGGTCCTAAGGCGATGTTTGCCATTCCCTTGAACTGTCAGTACCAGATATTCAATGGAACTGGGCAAAACCGAGTTCGAGTCTCGTGTACCAACAATGCACCCATTACATTGAATTTGTATCACAACGTGGACTTTGTGTTCAACAATCCCTTTGAGTTTCCTGAACGCTCTGGAGCACAAAAGCACTTTGAAGGCGAGGGTGACCTCAGTGCATACACCCACTCCACTGGCGTCAAGCGAAATGTGTGGGAGACCAACTTTGTCCATGATTTGACCAGCTTTAAGCTCTACGAATTGGAAGCTCGTGGCAAAGGTTCAACCAACATGAGTTTCATCTTGGCCGATGGCACCATGCATGCTCACGTGTCTCAAATTCCCAAGGGGCGATACAAAAAGGCACACCGTCATGCAGCTGGCACCCATGTGCATGCTGTGGATGGAGAGGGTTATTCATTGCTTTGGTTTGAAGGTGACTCGGAGTTCAAAGAGTTTCCCTGGGAGCATGGCTTCATGTACACACCTCCGTATTGGATGTTTCACCAACATTTCAACACTTGTCCCAATCCCGCCCGCTATTTGGCGTGTAGCTTGGGCTCACGCAGATACCCCTTTATTTCCCTGAGAAGAAAAAGTGCTGAAGGGGCTGGCTCCAAATCGTTGCAAAACGGTGGCCGTCAATTGGAGTATGAGGACCAAGATCCTCGCATTCATCGCAAATGGCTCGAAGCGATGAAGCTCTCGGGCGTTCCATCTGAGATGGGTGAGATTTTTGATGAGCACCACATCCTCCAATTGCCAGCGGAGGAACTCACAGGCGTCATCAAAATGCCAAAGAGCTCAGGACCTGCTGAGTGAAGTTCAAATTTTTGAAGGTTTGCAATCGATGATTGCCATCAGACTTCAGGGGTAAGAAGGCCCATGCCACACGACTTTGAGTTGGATCACGAACATGAGCACTTCAACAAAGCCCATGAAAATGGGCTTGCTCAATCGATTTGGGAACAAGATAACGTTGTCTTTCAAACCGTAGGCATTGACATCGGGAGCTCCACATCACACCTGATGTTTTCTCGAGTACAGCTCAAACGATTGTCCGAGAGTCACTCCAGTCGCTTTGTGGTTGTGAGGCGAGAGGTGGTTTGGAGATCAAAGATCGTCTTCACCCCGTTCTTACCCAACGGAAGCATAGATGCACAGCACTTGAGCGACTTCGTGGACCATTGTTACCTTGAGGCTTCAATGACCCCTCAGCAGATCGACACCGGTGCAGTGATATTGACTGGGGAGGCCATTAAAAAAAGCAATGCAAAGGCCATTGATGAGATTTTTGCGTCCGAGGCGGGCAAGTTTGTTTGTGCAAGTGCTGGACACGAATTAGAGGCCATCTTGGCTTGCCATGGTTCTGGTGCCACAGCCTTATCTGCGCGCCGTTTTGAGTGCGGCCTGCATGTGGACATTGGTGGGGGCACCACCAAATTGGCTCTGGTCGATCAAGGTAAGGTCTTGAGCGTTTGCGCTGTTGCAGTTGGTGGAAGGTTGTTGGCTCAAGATTCACAAGGTCTTTGGACAAGAATGGATGATTCTGCTCGATTGGCAGCCATCGATTTGGGGTTGGAGCCCACGTTGCAAACCGTTCAAGACCCAAGCCGTCGCAAAAGCATTGTGCACAGATTGGCTCAGGTCTTGGTTGATCACATTTTGGGACTCGAGTTGCAAGGGCTCTCAAAGGAGTTGCTGCTTACACCCAACTTGGTCAGGAATCACGATCCCAAGTTCATCACCTTTTCGGGTGGGGTATCGGAGTATATTTTTGATGCTTCAACCCCGCTGCACGGTGATATTGCAAACACGCTCGCGCTGGAATTGGTGAGTCAACTCAAGGGGCGGTTGGCCATTCCGGTGATTGATTCGGCTGAAAGAATTCGAGCAACTGTCATTGGCGCCTCGCAGTTCACGATTCAAGTCAGTGGAAACACGATTTTCATGAGTGATGATCAAGCTCTTCCAGTGCACAATGTGCCTGTTTTGCGCCTTGAGGACCCATTCACAGAAGTCACGTCTGAAAATGATCTCCATGTAGCCATGCAGAATGCGGTCATGCGTTTGGGGCTTTCAGGAGGCGAGAAATTGGCACTGTCTTTGACTTGGAGCTGTGAACCAGAGCACGCTCATTTGCTCAGACTGGCCAAAGCCATAGAGCGTTTTTTTTCGCCCCGAGGAGACAGAGTGGAGCCGCTATTCGTCTTGATTGATGGGGATGTGGCGGCTTCCATGGGTCGCATCCTAAGGGATGAGTTGCATTTGGCTTGTCCCCTGGTTTGCGTTGATGGGGTGACCTTAAAGGAGCTCGATTATGTGGACCTTGGGCAAAAGATGGAGCCCACTGGTGTGGTGCCAGTGGTGATCAAATCCTTGCTATTTGGTTGAAGCATTGAAGTGAAGCTTCAATGAAAAAAGGGTTGTGAAGTGCGCATGGCGCTGTTCACAACCCATTGTGCTTGTTGGTATCGATCAGAGTTCGATTTTTGCACCCAACTCGATGAGTCGTCCAGGATCGACTTTGAAGAAGTCGGACGCTCTGGCTGCGTTTTGCATCATCCAAATGAAGATCGACTCACGCCACATCGCCATTTGTGGGATCTCTTTGGCAACCAAGGACTCTCTGGCCATGAAGAAGGAGGTCTCCATGGGAGGGCAATCGATGTTGTATTGCTCCCTGAGCAAATTCATGACTTGTCCTGTATCAGGGGTTTCTTTGAAGCCATAGACTGCGCGGACGATGTAGATGTTTTTGTCAAGTTCCTTGACCGCGAGTCGTTGATCAGGATTGACTTTGGGCACGTCCCAAATGCTCAGTTTCAAAAAGATCACTTGTTCATGAAGTACATGGTTGTGCTTCAAGTTATGAAGGAGCGCGGGCGGCACAAAATCGATGTGTGCATTTAAAAAGACGGAGGTGCCCCCAATTCTGTGGGGTGGGTGGCTGATGAGAGACGGAATGAACTCTGTGAGTCGAATGCCATTGTTGATGGCGCGCTCTCTGAGCAATTGACGCCCTTGGTACCAAGTCATGAGGAGCAAAAAGCTGAATCCACCAATGACCAATGGGAACCATCCACCCTCAATCACTTTGGAGAGATTGGAGGCAAAGAAGCCCAAATCAATGATGGTAAAGACCGTGATGATGCTCGCCACATTGAGCATTTTCCATTTCCAAACATCGTGCATCACAACGGCTGCCAAAACGGTGGTCATGAGCATGGTGGTGGAAACTGCGATGCCATAGGCTGCAGCCAAATTGTCAGATTTTTGGAAACCAAGCACCACAAAAATCACAATCAAGCACAAAACCCAATTGATGAAAGGGACGTAAATTTGACCGATTTCTCGCTCTGAGGTGTGGTCAATTTTCATGCGAGGCACAAATCCCAGCAAGATGGCTTGACTGGTCATGGAATAGGCGCCAGAAATACAAGCCTGTGAGGCAATGACTGTGGCCAATGCTGACAAGATCACCAAAGCCAGTGTGTAGCTTTGTGGAACCATCAAGAAAAAGGGATTGCTAACCGCCTCTGGGTGGTGAAGGAGTAAGCTTCCTTGACCAAAGTAGTTGAGTAGCAAGCAAGGCATGACAAGGCCTAACCAAGCGGTTTGAATGGGCTTGATGCCAAAGTGTCCCATGTCGGCATAAAGCGCTTCAGCACCAGTTAGCACCAAGAACACAGCGCCTAAAACCGTGAAAGCGATACCCGCTTGGTGGTACATGAAACTCACTGCATAGACGGGATTGATGGCCCACAATATTTCTGGCGCTTCTTGGATCTGAACAAACCCCATCACTCCGATCACACCAAACCAAAGCACCATGATGGGACCAAAGAGATTGCCCACAATGGCAGTTCCCCTGCGCTCAAGCACAAAGAGTGCAATCAAAATCACCAAAGTCAAGGGAATCACAAACCGTGTGAAGTTATCAGACACCACTGTCAAGCCCTCGATGGCGGAGAGCACTGAGATGGCAGGGGTGATCACGGCGTCGCCGTAGAAGAGGCAAGCTCCCAGGACGCCTACCACGATCAGGAAACCCGCTTTTTTGGATTTGGTTTTTGCTGATCTGAGTGCCAAGGCCATCAAGGCCAAAATACCACCTTCACCGTTATTGCTCGCTCGCATCACAAAGAAGACGTACTTGACGGTGACCACCAAGATGAAAGCCCAAAAGACCAAGGACAAAACGCCATTGATCGACTCTGGTGTCATGGGAATTCCACTTGTCGGATCAAAGCAGGCTTTGAGCGCGTACAAAGGACTCGTACCAATGTCTCCAAACACAACACCAATGGCCATCAATGCGAGTGAGGCAAGACTGCCTTTGATGTGGCTGTGCTCATTGTGAATTTGCACAGGTTGCAATAGTTTGGAGTTTGAGTACTCTGGGTTACTGAGTGACATTGCGTTTCCTATTGAAATATTTGGGTGGCAAGTGTTTGGAGAAAATGAGGTTGCTCAGGGCGGGAAAGGGAGGGATTTCTGTTCGAAATTTGTTCATTGATCGTATTTCGGTAAAACCAAAAGCAATCAATTTCTAGATGTTTTTTGTGTTTGAAATCAAGCAGGGTAAGCAAAAAATGAATTGACCCTTGGTTGCTCTTTTGCATGGTGGCCAAGTATATTTAAAAATGGACCAACAATGTGTGTGTTTTGGGCTTTCGCAAGGGTTTTTTTAGTCAAAGTTAAGGGAATATCAGTCTTGTAAAGTTCCCTTTTCTCAATAAGATGGCTAGCGGAAAAAGATCAACCCTTCAAATTCAGTTTTGTAATCGATTTAAGTGCTTGATCAAGACTTCTCATTTGATAACCTCCTTGAATGAGGCCTAGCTGGTTTCCAAGGGGATTGAAGAGGTTCACTCAAGTGATGGTTTTAAAAATGAACTATAAAGTATTAATTAAAATGAATTGTTCAATCAATCGGAGTCTCAGCATGTTTTCATTTCAAAAGTTTATGCATGGTGCCAAAAGCAATCCTTTCTTGCCAAATCTGTCCAAGATGTTGTGGTTGAGTGCATTGCTTTGTTTTTTGGGGGGCATATCGTCTCCCCTTATGGCTCAGGATGGGAAAACGCATGTTCAATGGTTGGGGCAGTCTGCTTTTCGCATCACAAGTCCTGCTGGAAAAGTGATCGTCACCGACCCCTGGCTCAAGGGAAACCCATTGACCCCTGAAAAGTTCAAGCAACTGGAAGCCCTGGGGCATGTCGATGTACTTTTGGTGACTCACGGTCATTGGGATCATTTTGGCGATGCGCCGGAATTGGCGCGAATCAATGACATACCCATGTATGCGCCAGGAGACTTGAACCAGTCTGCAACTTTGCTCAACATCTTGCCTGCTAAACAGTTGCCTCGAATGAACAAGGGTGGAACTGTTTCTCCAGTTGCTGGCATCAAGGTGACAGCCGTGCACGCAGAGCACTCATCGGTTTTGGTTTGGAAGGATCCTCAATCTGGCAAAGAGATGCCTTATCCAGGTGGTGAGCCTTTGGGTTTCATCATAGAGCTTGAGAACGGATTCAAAATTTATGACATGGGCGACACAGGTCTATTTGGAGACATGAAATTGATCGCTGATTTGTACAAGCCAGATTTGGTATTGATGCCGATTGGAGGCAACTTTACATTGGGCCCCAAAGAGGCCGCTTGGGCCATCAAAGAGTGGTTGAGACCCAAGTGGATGATTCCGATGCACTACGGGGCCAATCCCTTGGCCAAGGGCACACCAGATGAATTGATCAAAGAACTTGGCAGCACGAGCACCCAAGTCTTGGTTCCCAAACCTGGAGATGAATTGGTCTTTTGATCAGTTCATGGGTTCAGTGAATTCAATCTGAGTAAAAACAAGGAAGCGATGAGCATGAGCAATTTTGTATCAGAGATTGACCGCTTGCGGTCAGTGACCTTGGTGGTCAAAGATTTATCTGAATCGATTGAGTTTTACACCAAGACATGGGGATTGCACGTGGTGCACCAAGGTGAACACTTGGTTCAACTCAGGGCAAGGGGGCAAGAGCATCATGTCTTGGAGTTGCACCAAGGATCGGCTCCTGGATTGCATTCAATCACATGGGGTGCTGAGAGTCAGGACGATGTGAAGCGCATGTGTGAACGGCTCAAAGCACTGGGAATCGTCATTCATTTTGAACCGCACGAATTGAATGACCACTCTGGCGGATTTGGATTTGCTTTTGTCGACCCAGAGGGGCGGATTCACCAAGTGGTCTCGGGCAGCAAAACCCACACACCATTGCACATTGAGTCATTGGCCGATGACGCTTGTCCAACCAAACTTTCTCACGTTGTGGTCAATAGTTTGGATATTGCTGGGATGACCGATTTTTTGCAGTCTGTTTTGGGTTTCAAATTGTCTGACTCAACGCACAAGATGCGTTTTTTTCGCTGCAACAACAATCACCATTCGATCGCTTTGGCAGATTTTGGTAATGTGAGCTTGAATCATGTTGCCTTTGAAATGGGCAGTTGGAATGAGTTGATGTTTGGTGTAGGCAGAGTCAAACTTGCCGGCTACCCATTGCAATGGGGGCTTGGTAGACATGGTCCTGGAGACAATATCTTCTCTTATTTCCTGGATCCCAATGGACTGGTCGTGGAGTACACCGCAGAGGTGCAACAAATCACGAATCCGTCGTGGGTTCCTGGCACACCTGAGCAATGGGCGCGTCCCCCTGAGAGAATGGATCAGTGGGGCTTTTCTCCCCAGCCCAGTGACACCATCAAAAAAGCCATGGGTGGTCAAGTTGGCTTATCTGGAAAAATATCCGCATGAACATCATCAACTTCAATGCAGACCGTTTTGGTCTGGTGATCGCGAGCGAGATCTCAGACATCACGGACAAAATCCCTCACCATACAGTACTTGGAGCTTGTGAGTGGGCACTGAAACTTCAAGGTTCGCAATTGATCGAAGTGCTCAAGACATGCCCAAAATATTCATTGGATCAAGTTCATGTCAATAGTCCGGAGAAAAAACCGGGAAAAGTGGTCGCCGCTCCCATCAACTACAAAGCTCACATTGAGGAGATGAAAAACAATGGTCAGGCCTATGGTCATGTGATCACCGACATTCGCCAAGCGGGACTCTTTCTCAAAGCATCCTCCTCTGTGGTTGGAGCGAGTCACGGCATTGAGCAAAGAATGCTTGATCGTCGTACAGACCATGAAATTGAATTGTGCGCTGTGATGGGTAAGCGTGTCACAAAGACCACTGTTGAAGAAGCTCTTGACCACGTGGCTGGATATTGCTTGGGTCTTGACATCACAGTCAGGGGACCAGAGGACAGAAGCTTTAGAAAATCTTTGGACACCTACACGGTCTTGGGTCCTTGGCTCACGACACGCGACCAGGTGAATGATCCCCAAAACATCGAACTCGAATTGAGTGTCAATGGAGAGCTCAGACAAAAGACAAATACTTCAGACATGGTGATGAGTTTGGCTGAGTTGATTGTTTTTGCCACTGAGTTTTACACGTTGGAGGCTGGGGATGTCATCATGACGGGGACCCCTCAAGGGGTTGGCCCCATCAGACCAGGAGATGTGATTCATGCGAAGGGGACTCATCTGGGCGAGATGCGCGTCAAGGTCAGAGCTCACGCTTGAGACTTAAAGCAAAGCGTTTTTTTTAGGCCCTGGCTTCAAGGTCCAAAGAGGCGGTCATCGAAAATGGCCACAGCTCGTGTCCAACCGGCTGAAGCACCACGGATTTTGTGTGGAAAGCAGGAGATGAAAAAACCTGATGGAGGCAAAGACTCCAAGTTGTGTAGTTTTTCGATGTGACAGTAACCGATATCGCGTCCTGCTTTGTGTCCTTCCCATATGAGGGATGAATCTTGGGTTGCTGCATATTTCTGAGCTGTGTGAACAAATGGAGCATCCCAACTCCAAGCATCTGTGCCTGTGAGGCGAACCCCACGCTCGAGCAAATACATGGTGGCTTCATAGCCCATTCCGCAGCCACTGGAGACGTAGTCAGGCTCGCCGTACCTGGTTCCTGCTCTGGTGTTGATGACCACAATTTCCAAAGGACTCAATTGGTGGTGGATTCTTTTGAGTTCAGCTTCCACTTCTTGGGCTTGGACCACATGACCATCGGGGAGGTGGCGAAAGTCAAGTTTGACAGCGGGTTGGAAGCACCATTCCAGAGGAACGTCGTGGATGGCGATCGAAGGCTCAGCTGACCCAAGCGCTTTGTTCATGGTGCTGTGAAAGTGATAAGGCGCATCTAGGTGAGTGCCATTGTGAGTGGAGAGTATCACACGCTCTACTGCCCATCCTTCGCCATCGGGTAGATCGTCTTTTTTCAAGCCAGGAAAGAATGGCTCAATTTGTTCAAATGAATCCTCATGCGTGAAGTATTCAATTTTTGGAGCAAAAGCAGGAGGATCGCTTTGCACATCGTTTTCTAAAAAAATCGATAAATCAACAAATCTGCGGCTCATGTGAGGGCTCTCTTATTATTTCAAAAGGGATCTGGTCTTAGAGGAATGACGGTACCTCAAAGATTCATTGCTTAGTGGGTTGATGCACCGTACAAAGGCTAGGATTTACCCTAGAGCCATCGTTTTCGATGCACATTAAAGGGTTTAGAGATAAGGGAATTCACTGTTGGTTCATTCGGTTCAATGATGGAGAGTGTCAGCATCTTTTGTAATCATCGGAGAGTTCAACATGGGTTCAGAAACAAATAACTTGAACAGTCAAGAGCCAAGCGAGCGTCGAAATTTTTTGAAGTCTGCAACTCTTATAGCTTCAGCAGCGGGAGCAGCCGGGGCCAGTGGAGTGGCTTTAGCAGATGCGGGTGAAACAAACGCTAAGCGAACCTTGGCTAAACCACACGTTGACCACTTACCTGTTCCCGAGCATGACGGACCCATGACTCGTCGCTGGATTGAGCAAAGGTGGGTTTTGGACAACGTGATTCGTGCCAATGGAATCGATTGGGATCAACCACGTTCCTTGCTCTATAACGCACCCTGTGGTCCAGAGTCCAATGGAGACTTTGCCACCATCAGAGCTCGGGTGACCAAATATGCTGATATCACGCCAGCCTTCGAAGCTCAGGCCAAGCGCCGCGAAGCGCTGGGTAAGGAGAGTGAACAAGAAGGGGATCTCGTCTCAGCCAGACAGCATTACTATATAGCTGCAGTGCATTGGGCTGCATCTCAGTGGACCTTTGACTCCAATAGCGATCACAATTTGCGGAACAACCAAAGAAAAAGGGATTGTTTTCTAAAGTATGCTCAATTCTCAGATCACAAAGTGCTCGCCGCTTGGGTGCCCTTACCCAGTGGGCAAAAGTTAGCAGGATGGTTTCATCTGCCAACCCATTATTCTGGGGGAAAAGTGCCTTGTATTGTTGCAATACCAGGTATGGATGGATTCAAGGAAACGGGAGTAAGTTTATATGGTGATCGTTATTTAGAGCGGGGGATTGCGGTACTTGTGCTAGAAGGCCCTGGTCAATACGAGAATGCTGTTCAAGGCATTCATGTGAGCATGAAGGCTTGGATGCAAACTGGCACTGCTGCTCTGGATTGGTTGTCGCAACAGCCCGAAATCGACATGGAGCGCGTGGGCATCACTGGCTCATCTTTTGGATCTTTTTTTGCAACCATTGCTGCCGCTCATGAACCCCGTTTCAAAGCGGTTGCGGTGGGATCGACTTGTTTGGAGCCTGGATGTCATACAATTTTTCAAGAAGCCTCTCCCACTTTCAAGATGCGATTCATGTACATGTCAGGTATTCATGATGAAAGGGAATTCGACCACTTTAGACAAACGCTCACTTGGGTTGGTCATGCGGACAAAATCAAAGCTCCTTATCTCTGTGTTGCAGGTGGTTCTGATGAGCTCTCACCAATGATTTACACAGAAAGACTCATGAAAACACTTTCGGGGCCAAAGCAACTTTTGGTCTACCAGGATTCAAGGCACTCCGTTGGCAATGTGCCCAGTGCCAATTTAGGTCCTAATCCCGGTGTTTACACAGCCGAGTGGATGAGTTCACGATTGAGTGGAAAACCTCTTGCCAAAAGTGAGAGGTGGTTCATCGATGCCAATGGACGAGTTGAGAAAACTGAAATGAGTGATTACTTGAAATCGCAAGGGATGGGTTGATCAAGGGCTTTAATTGGTTGAATTGAATTTCAATTTGACTTCTTGATCATGCTTGATTAAGGCCTGAACGCTTGCTCTTTGCTCCATTCGAAGCATGTGTGCGTGACAATTTTTAAATATGGTCTGATCTCTTCCAAAGGCAGACCCTCTTTTAAAGCACCAATAAAAGTATGCGTCTACACAAGTGAAATGGTTGAAGAACCAGTCCCGTTCGTTAAGCATTTCATTTGCAATTTCAAAAAATTCAAACATGGAGTCCGATCCCAATGATCTGATTCGATCTGCGCTCCCAGGAAGATCGCAATACCTCTCGGGTCTTGCTTGTTGAGTAAGTTTCGGGTGAATTGCAGAGCTGCACCATGACATGATGGAGATGGCTTGAAAAAACTCAAATGAGTCTTTAGGCATTAAATTAGATCCTGGATATGTTTCTGCTATCCAGAGTTGAATGGCAATATTTTCTGTAAGGATTTTTTCATTAACGATCAGTGCTGGCACCTTGGCTTTGGGATTGATCTTTAGATACTCTGGTCTCAAATGTTCGCCTTTTCCCAAGTTGATGTCCAATGTATCAAAACTTGCATTAGCTTCTTTTAGCAAAATAAAGGGCACCATTGAACAAGCGGTCGGGCAATAAGCGAGTTTGAGTTTCATGCGTGAAAAAAGTAGTTTTAACTTAAATTTACATTTATGGTTTGATATGTCAATCTTGTTGACTCTATCACAAACAAAATTGAATCAATGAGCGAAGCATGACTGTCGATAATATGAAAATTTAGATGGGGGAACCCCTATGGTTTAATGCAGTTGACAAGCTAACATTTGATGAAATCTGAGCCAGGGGTGATAAATGGATCGACGTGATTTTTTGAAAGCTTTTTTGCTGACGGAGTCAGTGTCTCTACCTGAAACTCAAAGTTTTGCCAGTGATCAAAATGAGATTAAATTAAATTCTCAAACTAACGTCGATTGGAATTCTGGTTTACTTGAGCATCTTTTACCTACAGTCAATAGTGACCGATTTCTCATTAAAAGCTCATTTTCGATTCCCATTGCCCAACCTACTTTGCTGGTGAATGGGTCTAGAAAAGTCTTGGGTCAATGTTCCGATTCTGAGGGTCGCTTTTGGGAATTTGATGTTCCAAATTTAAAGGCTGAAACTCATTATCAGCTGAGTCTAATGAGTTCTAATGGTTCGAATTTGTGTGACTCATGGACATTGAAAACATTTCCTCATCCAAGTGATCAACCCAAGCGTATTCGCTTGTTGATTTATACATGTGCCGGCGGCCATGACGTTCTAGGCAAGCATCTACCAGTCTCTATTCGCTCAAAGCTTTTGCAGCGTGGTTTGTCTTTTAAACCAGATGCAGTTATTGCCAACGGAGATCACATTTACTGGGACTTAAAGACTGGTCGAGCAAGCGATAGGGGGGCTTCGCCAAAAGCAAAAAAAGAGGTAGGAGAGTTTGATCGCACGACGCCTATATTAGGTTTTCCAAATGAAGTAGTACTCAAGAACGCAGTTGGACCGCAAATTACACCTTTGTACAGTACTCATTGCCGATCAGTCCCAGTTTTCTTTTTGCAAGATGACCACGATTACTTTGAAAACGATGAGGCCGACGATAGTTACGTCTCATTTCCCCCTGATCCTTTCGAATTTGCAGCTGCAAGGGTCTCACAAAAACTTTACTATCCAGAATTTTTACCAGATGCCAATCGTCCTTTGGGCTTGGCCTCTGGATTTGCTAAGGACAGGCCGTACGGCGTATCCGAAAGTTTCGGCACTCTGAGATATGGTCAATTGCTCGAAGTTTTGATGTACGACTGTAGGCGTTTTCTGACTTTGAAAGGTTCAAGTGCCACTTTTTTGCCGCCAGAGGTCGAATTTTGGTTGCACAGTCGAATGAGATCCAAAGATGTGAATCACCTTATCAATATACCCTCCACTCCTCCAGGCTGGAGTGCCGGCAAGTGGGGTGAATGGTACGCCGATATTGAATACGAGGGGAAATTAACAGTCAAAAAGAACAAACCTTATTGGCAATCAGGGTGGAGGACTCAGCACGATCGAATTCTTCGCTCCGCATCTGAAATGGAAAACCGAATTCCATTGTTCATATCTGGGGATTTGCATGCCATTGGCGAAACACATATTTTCAATACCAGTGGCTTCAGCCTTGAGAGGAATCCAGTGATCTCCATCCTCTCGGGTCCCTTAGGTACAGATTCCAATGGATTCCCATCAGCTAAACGTGGATTGACCGGTGTCACACCTGCTGGCTTGGGGGTTGAAGAAGTCCTTGGAGCGAAAGAGCAAAACGGATTCCTTTTGGTTGACATAACACCAGAGGTGGTTGAGGTAAAGTTCTTTGAATGGCGCAAGGAAAGTGGTGTTGAAATTGAATCCTTAACTCCCTTTAGAACTTCAATTTTTAAGCGGACTTAGTCCTTCATACTTTAATCGAAAGTCTAAAAAATGCAACGTCGTAATTTATTGAAGAATGTTAGTGCTTATTCAATCGGATCTTTCTTTTTAACCGATTCCATCAACAATGCTTTTGCACAAAAAAACTCTAGTATCTTGGGGCTGTCGCTTGAGCAATTGAGCACCGCTCAGAATGAAATTTTGATCAAGTCTGTTACCGCAGTACCTTATGAGCTAAAAATCCAATCCGATGCAAGCAACAGTAGAAAAAAGTGGTCAAGTAAAACGTTCTTTTTTGTTTTCATCGAGACCCACGATGGACTGCAAGGCGTAGGGGAGGGATGGTGCTCTTATGGAAATGCGCAAGCGCTCAAAGACACTGTAGATCTTGAAGTGGCACCTTTAATGATTGGAAAAAGCGCTTACGAGCATAAAAGGGTCGTTGAACAAGTCAGACGTAATGCAGACCTAAGTAATAGACTTGGAATATCAGCAATTGCTCTAAGTGCTTGTGAAATGGCAATGTGGGACTTGATTGGGAAAAAATTGCAACTACCTCTCTATAAGCTATTGGGAAGCTATAACCCTCAGGTTCCTGTTTATGCCAGTGGAGGTTTATACGCTGCAAACAAATCAAAGGAACACTTGGCAAAGGAGATGTTGAGTTATTTAGATCACGGCTTCAAGGGTGTCAAAATTAAAGTAGGGGCTGATTTTTACGACGATATTCAACGCGTTGCAGCTGTTAGAAAAGCAATTGGATTTGGCCCAGATTTGATGGTTGATTTTCATTATGAATGGGATGTTGCTAAAACCCTTAGATTTGCTAAAGCCATTGAACCTTATGATATTTTATGGATTGAAAGTCCTATTCCTCCATATGACTTTGATGGTTACCGAAGGCTTTCATCGCAGTCGCCTATTGCCATAGCTGGTAACGAAACAATGGCTTGGACCGATAACTTTCAACGCTACATCAACACCGATGGGATTCATTACATTGAAATTGATCCGTCTGCATGCGGTGGTGTCAGTGAAAGTTTAAGCATTGCAAAGATTGCAGCCACTTCAGGAAGACCGTGCACACTTCACAGTTCGTCAAGTGCAGTTCTTTTTGCCTGTGATTTGCACATTGCCGCAAGTATTCCCAATTGTCATTCAGTCGAGTACCATATGTTTCACCAATGGTTTTGGGATAAAGCGCCAAAAGGATGGCACGATGTGATAAATGGTTTTTTGAAAGTTCCGGAGGCCCCAGGACTAGGCGTTGATTTGACACTTGAGCACATAAATTCACTCAAACAAATTTAAATACAGATAGAGTCGCTTAAGACTCAATAAATCCTCATAAATCTAATTGTTTTTTAGCTTATGTCTACATGAAAGCTAAGCCCGTGTTCTCTAAAACCCAACTTGCGGTAGAAATCATGGGCTCTTTGCCGTTTGTGATTTGATGAGAGGATCAATTTGTAGCATTGAGCGTTTCTGGCAAGCTCCATGGCATGAAGCATCATCATTTGCCCAATCCCTTGGCCTTGGTGATTTTTGCTGACCACCACATCCTCGACGATCGCAGAAGACGAGCCCATATGGGCCAAATTGTTCATGATGAGCAATGCAAATGTACCGAATATTACTTCGGGCGGATTCTTGGTGACGGCAACGAAGAGTTGGTAGTTGGGATAGTGCCTAAAGAGTTCAAAAATCTCTTGAGCTTTTTGAACACTTAAGACCTGACCTTTGTCCATGTCAGGTTGTGCATAAAGATCTAGGACGAAAGGCAAATCGTCCTTTTGAGCTTCTCGTATCAAAATGTCGTGATTCATCCTTTAACCCTCATGGTTAGAAGCATTCAATATGCTCCTTTGATGAGGGAAAAGTGTAAACCACAAACTGGAAAAGAAAGAGACCGATTTTTAACGAGCTTCAAAAGCCAGAGTGAGCTTGACGATATTTTTACTGAATGAGTAGCTTTTCAAGCATTGGCTTGAAGTCTTCAAGTTTTGGCGTTGAGCGGTGAGGGTCCTTGGATAAATCGTCGTATTGTCTCAATTTAATTGCGTCTTTGGCGAAGGGCAAGTTGGCAAAATCAAGAGCCTCAGCAGCAGAATAAACACCACCTTGAACTTCCAAGCTTTTTTGGGAAGCTGGCGATAGTTCTCCCCAATAGCGATCATCCACAGAGCACAAATATCGCTTTGCATTGACGTGCAGCAATATGGGTTGTGTAACTTCGGGTCCAAATAAATCCTCTAGATGCTGCATGGCCAACTTTTCATGGTGATCATCCTCATCCTCGGATGTCTTGTCGCTGATGTGAGCGAGTAAATGGCCCACGTCATGCAACAAACAAGCAGCAACCAGTGCTGGCGAGTCTCCTGCAGATTGTGACAGTTGAGCGCATTGGAGCGCATGTTCAAGCTGCGTTACTGCCTCTCCACCGTACATGGCTGAGCCCAGTTGGCGGTATTGATCGAGCAAAGTATCTAGTTTTGCAATTTTGGAGTTGTTCATGGGCTCAAATTAAACAAATTGGCGACGGATGTAAGAGGAGATCAAATCGATGACAGTGACTGAGGCAATCAAAATGATCAAAACAGCAGCAGTTTCAGCGTATTGAAAACTACGGACAATTTCCCACAAGATTTGCCCAATGCCGCCAGCTCCTACCATACCCAAAACGGAGGCAGATCTGACGTTGGCTTCAAAACGGTAGAGCGAGTATGAGATCCAAAGGGGCAGGACTTGAGGTATGACCCCATAGACGATTTCTTGAGTGGAGCTCGCACCTGTAGCACGGATTCCGTCTACAGGCTGTTGGTCGATGGACTCGACGGCTTCAGAGAAGAGCTTTGCCAATACGCCAGTGGTGTGCACCCAAAGCGCCAAGACACCTGCAAATGGTCCAAGGCCAACCGCCACAATGAACAACATGGCAAATACCATCTCATTGATGGCTCTTGCTGCATCCATCAATCGACGAAGAGGTTGATAGACCCAAGCAGGCGCAATGTTGTCAGCGCATAGCAGTCCCAAAGGAATGGAGCAAAAAATTGCAAGAGCAGAGCCCCAAAGAGCGATTTCTACCGTTAAAAGCATTTCTTCTAAGTAGAAGTGCCAATCGTGAAAGCTAGGGGGAAAGAACCCTTTGGCAAATTGGGACATGTTGCCAGCATCTCTGAAAAGTGTGAGGGGGTCCATTTCGACCCCTTTCCAGCTCAAAGACAAAGCAATGACCAACGCGCCCCAGGTTAGCCAAGAAGCCCATGATCGAGGTTTGAGCAATTCTTGCTCGGTCACAGATTGGGTGTTTTGATCTTTCACTGGGGCATCGGTCATCGGTTGTTTCTCTTTAGATCACTTGTCAAGCAGTGCCAATTTTTCTTTGATGACTGCGATTTTCTTTTGCTTTTCAGCTGCATCAATCGTTGTGTCATTTTCAACTTTGGTCATTTCAGTGAACAAAGCAATTTGACGAATGGGCTTGAGTTGGTCGTTGGTAGAAGGAAGAATTCCACTTGCAACCACTTTTGCCAGTTTTTCTTTGTGATCTGCTGCATCAGCTCCTGTGGTGTAGCCAATGATGCAAGACTTTAACTTGGCTTTTTGATCTGCAGGGAGGTCTGCTCTGTAAACAAAGGGGTCAGCAGGAATCAAGGGTGATTTCCAAATGATCTTCAGCTCTTTGATGATTTCGGGCTTATTTTTCTCTGCACGTTCCCAGTCTTCGGTGTTGTTGGTTGCTACATCGACTTGTTTCATTGCAGCAGCCATCAAGTTTGTTGCGTGGTTAGCAGAACGAATAGACTTGAAATCAGTCTTAGGGTTGATGTTGTATTTGGCAAATACGTAATAACTTGGGACAAGCGTGCCCGATGTTGAATTGGGATCACCAATGCCAAAGTTGATCTCTTTGGTGTGCTTGACGAAATCGCTCAAGTTGTTATAGGGAGATTCTTTGTTGGTGACCAATAAAGAGTTATATCCTTCAGAGCCGTCCATGCGAACTGTTTTGGCAAAGATCTCTCCGTTTGAGCGGTCAACGGCTTCCATCGCAGCCAAGTTTCCGAACCATCCCACTTGAACTTTGTTGAATCGCATGCCTTCAATCACGCCAGCATAGTCAACTGCAAAAAAGGGCTTGATGGTGTAACCTGTGCAATTTGACCAGTCTGCTGTGATTGGCTCCCATGCGGATCTAAGTGCAGTTGATGTGTCGATGGCGATGACGCCAAAATTGAGTTCAACAGCATTGGCTTGTGATTGAGCGATGAGGGATACAGCTGCAAAGGCACAAGCTGTTAATAGATTTTTAGTTTGTACGTAAGACATGAAAAAAATACTCCTATGGGTTAATAAACATTGGCTAAATGAGGGGGTTGATGAAGTGCCGAGGTGGAAGTTGTGGTCATCTCGGCGTTGACTTGTTCTTCTCTTAAGAGCTCTTCGGCGTCTACGCCATAGAGCTCTCTTAACAATCTTGGAGTCAATGACTCTGTAGGGCCGTCGTAGACGATGTCACCATGGCTTAGTGCAATGGTTCGTTTGCAATACTTCATGGCCACTTGAATTTGATGAAGACTCACCAAAATTGTGCATCCATCCTTTTGATTCATCTCCGACAGCAACTCCATGACCATGCGTGAGGACTCTGGATCCAAGGAAGCAATGGGCTCATCTGCCAAAACAACCTTTGCTTTTTGAACCATGGTTCGAGCAATCGCTGCTCGTTGTTGCTGCCCGCCTGAGAGCGTGCTGGCTCTTTGATGAACGCATTGAGCAATGCCCACTCGCTTTAAGGCCTCGTACGCCAATTTTTTTTCTTCATTCTTGAAGATGCCAAAGAGGGTCCGGTACAAGGGCAATCTGTGAAGCATCCCAGCCAAGACGTTGGTGAGAACTGTCAAGCGGTTGACCAGGTTGAATTGTTGAAATACAAGCCCGATTTGTGCTCTCGAGGAGCGAATGTCAGCAGCAATGCGACCATTTTTTTGGATGGATTGACCATTGACTTCAATGATTGAAGTCGTACCTGAATTTGCGGGTATCAATCCAGAGATTAGCCTGAGAAGGGTTGATTTACCTGAGCCTGATGCACCTATCAAGGCTACCATTTCGCCACTTTTAATCTCAAAGGAGATGCCGTTGAGTGCAACGCTACTGGTTTTATAACTCTTCGTCAGTTCCTTGACAGAAATGGCTGCTTTCATTGATCTCAATTCATCAAACGGGAAAACCCTAGAGTAAATTCAGCCAATGACAAAGCGATGACAATGAATCCAGAATTGAAGCGTATTTAGAGAACTTTTTGTCCTGAACGCCATACAGAACGAACCAAGGGGTGAATGGTTCCGTTTTCAAGCGCAATGGGCTGGACTTGGATGATGTCCGCTTTGAGTCCAACTTCAATCGATCCTCTGTCTTCAAAACCAATTGCTTTGGCAGAATTGGTGCTGACACAAGAAACGGCTTGGTCGATTGTGAAATCTGCCTGCTCCATCAACTTGAAAGCTGCGCTCAGCAAACTAGCGGGTACGTAGTCGGAAGATAGGACATCCAAATATCCCAACTTGGCCAATTCGACAGCTGCCACATTCCCAGAGTGAGAACCACCTCTGACCATGTTGGGAGCACCCATGATGACCGCCAAGCCCTTTTCGTGAGCCTCTTTGGCGGCGGCCACGGTGGTTGGAAATTCGCAAATTTGTAGCCCCTCTTGCACTGCTTGTTGGACATGTTCGATCGAAGCGTCATCGTGCGAGGCCAGGGCGATGTTATGAGCTTTGGCGTATTTGATGAAAAATTCACGGTTTGGATTTGCGTACTTTTCTTGAAGTGTAGGGGCCGAGGCCATTCGTTCCTCAAAGTATTCAAGAGACCAACCCTTTTTACCCATGTAATAGATACGTGCTTTTTCAATGTCTTGAAATTGTCTTTGACCAGGTGTGTGATCCATCAAAGAAATCAATTTAAGTGCTGGATGGTTTTCAAAAACGCTGAACAGATCTACGCATTTTTCTGAGGGCAATTCGCATCGCACATGCAAGAAATGTTCACTCCTGAGCATATTGTGGTGTTGAGCATCTTTGAGTGCTTTCAAAACCAAATCCCAGCCTTTTCCTCTGAGAGAGCTTGCATCGGCTTCACCAATGCCGATGGAGTCAAAAACAGTTGTAATGCCAGCTGAAATGAGTTCTGAATCATGGGCAACCAATGCGGGTAATTCAGACCAATATGTTTTGGGTCTAGGCATCAAATGGCGTTCCAAATTATCGGTGTGAAGCTCAACCATGCCGGGCATTACATATTGACCTTGGCAATCGATGCTACCCAGAGAATTGGAGCTTCCTTTTGACATGTCTTTGATGATGGAGTTCTCTATCCTGAGCGTTCCCAAGAAGCTCTCATGGGGGAGTACTATTTTTGCGTTGGTGAGTGTTAAGTTGTTCATGATTTGGGCTGAAATTCTTGCATGGAGATGGAGCGCGTCATGAGTTCCTTTTTGACATTGGAATCGTGAAAAATACCTAAAATCGCGGTGCCTTTTTCTCTGACCTCATGGATCAATTCAACCACCACCGCTGCATTTTGATCATCCAAGGAAGCACTTGGCTCATCGAGCAACAAAATCGGTTTTGGATTGATGAGACTTTTGGCTAAATTGACTCTTTGTTGCTCACCACCTGAAAACGTCGATGGTGGTAAATGCCAAAGCCTTTGAGCAATGTTCAAGCGCTGCAGCATGGTTTTGACTTTTTCTTCCAACTCTTTTACAAAAGTAGGTGAAAGTGGGGCGCTTGAGTCGTTATGAACCTTGACGTTATTGAATTTGGCGTAAAACAAGGCCTCTTGCATGATCAGATCGAACGTGCCAATTCTAGGGATCACTCGCAAAAACTGGCTGACATAATTGATCGATTCAAGTCTTGCACGCAATATTTCACGGCTGTTGCCAGCAGCCACATCGATGATTTCATTGGAGTTCAGCCGAACAAATGCATGCCCAGTGCTGACTTTGTAATTTCCATAGATCATCTTCAAAATTGAGCTCTTGCCCATCCCAGATGGACCTTCAAGCGCGACGCATTCGCCAGGAAAGACAGAGAAAGTCACATTTTGAAGAATATCAAATGCAGCTGAGCTTCTTTGATGCATGAAAAAATGCTTGCTCACAGACTTGAGCTCAAGCATGGGTAAACTTGGTTGAGTTGACATGTTCATGCTAATTCATCAATTCTGTAAGATCGATGAAACCAGCAACTGGCTATATGGGTGTTGTGGATCATCTAATATTTGATCAGTCAAACCTGATTCAATCACTTTGCCATTTTGCATGACCATCATTTGATCAGCCAAAAGCCTTGCAACTGCCAAATCGTGGGTGACGATTAAAACAGCCAATCCACGATTTTGAGTCAAGCGTTTGAGTAAATCCAAGAGTTTGGCTTGCACAGAAACATCCAAGCCAGAGGTGGGCTCATCCATAAGAATGAGTCTTGGATGGGTCACTAAATTTCTTGCAATTTGCAGTCTTTGTTGCATGCCACCCGAAAAATTCAACGGCAAATCATCGATGCGATTGGCGTCGATTTCAACCTCTGCCAAACTCTCTATTGCTGTAGCCCGAATTTTTCCGTAATGCCGATGTCCCAAGGACATCAGTCTCTCTCCAATGTTGGCGCCGGCGGATACGTTCATGATCAAACCATCTCGAGCGTTTTGGTGAACAAAGCCCCATTCTGTTCTTTTGATGAGCCGCTGGTTAACCTCTGAGAGCTCACCCATGTTGACACTTCCAAGAGCTTGCGATTGAAAGTGAACTTGTCCTTGATCGAAGTCAATGTTGGAGTTGATGCAGTTTAAAAGCGTGGATTTGCCCGAGCCAGATTCACCCACGATGGCCAAAACTTCCCCGGGAAAGAGTTCAAACGACACTTCATTCAAGGCTTGATTCGGACCGAAGAATTTGGTGAGTTTCTCTACTTTGAGAAGGGGCTTTGAAAACCCATGAGCCTGCATGGACGACATACTTTCTTGTCTTGATTCAAGAGTCATGAACGGCCCCATTTTTTTGAGAGCGTTGGCAGTGGTTTGTATCTGAACAAACAAAGAGATGCCCACCTTCATCGTTTGTAATCACTTCATCCAAGAAGGTGTCTTTGGATCCGCATAAAGCGCAAGCTTGATCCCATCTTTGCAATTCAAAAGGATGGTCCTCAAATCCGAGGCTATCAACATCTGTGTAAGGAGGAATCGCATAAATTCTCTTCTCTCGGCCCGCTCCAAAAAGATGAAGTGCCTTGGATTGGTGAAGTTTGGGGTTGTCAAATTTCGGAATGGGGGAGGGGGCGCTCAAGTAGCGATGATCGACCAAAACTGGATAGTCATAGGTGGAAGTGATCTTCCCAAAATGAGTGATGTCTTCATACAGTTTGACGTGCATCAGACCATAGTCTGCCAATGCATGCATTTTTCTGGTCTCGGTCTCTCTGGGTTCAAGCCGTTGAAGGGGCTCAGGTACGGGTACTTGATAGACCATGATCTGTCCCTCTTTCAAAGGAAATTCAGGAATTCTGTGCCGAGTCTGAATCAAGCTAGCCTCTTCGGTGTTTTCGGTGGTTTGGACTCCAGTTGTCTTTTGGAAAAACTTGCGAATGTTGACCGCATTGACCGTGTCGTCACTTCCTTGGTCAATGACCTTTAAGGTGTCGTCTCGCCCGATGATGGATGCCGTGACTTGGATGCCACCCGTGCCCCAGCCATAGGGCAAAGGCATTTCTTTGGAGGCAAACGGAACTTGGTGACCTGGTATGGCAACAGCCTTTAGCAGCGCCTTTCGAATCATCCGTTTGGTTTGTTCATCCAGGTATGCAAAGTTAAAGCCGCTGTGACTTGAGGTTGTATTTAGTTCATCACTCATTGTGATCGACCTCGCTGGCTTTTTGTCTCAAACGCCGTACCAGTTCCAATTCAGATTGAAAATCGACGTAATGTGGAAGTTTTAAGTGTTGCACAAAACCGGAAGATTCAAGGCTGTCGCTGTGGGAGAGCACAAACTCTTCCATTTGAGCGGGGGACTCAATGCTTTCTCCAAGCTCTTTAGCTCTGAGTGAGCGGTCAACCAAGCTCATGGCCATGGCCTTTCTTTCTTGGTGACCAAATACCAGTCCGTAACCTCTTGTGAATTGGGGTGGAATATCCTTACTGCCTGCAAATTGATTGATCATTTGGCACTCTGTGACTTCAATCTCGCCAATGTCGATGCAAAAATCAAGTTCATCGGGTTTGATCACAACGTTTACAAATCCAAACCGAATCTCTGCAGCAAACGGATGTGTGTGGCCATATCCCCTTTGTGTGGAATAGGCCATACCCAATAAAAACCCCTCATCCGATCGAACCAAGTTTTGCAATCGAGTGGGCCTGTCAGCTGGAAAATGAATGGGTTCTCGAGTGATGTCCTTGGGGTCAGGGTCCCCTTCAAGAGGCAAATCGCTTTCGAGTAAATTTTCTTGGTCGAATACAGCAAGGATGCTTTCCATTGCCTCGGCGTTGTCTTGTGAGAGTTCCAACTGCTCGGGCTGATGCTTATCCAAAAGGGAGAAATCAAGCAAGCGCTGCGTGTAGTCGTAAGTGGCCCCTAGAACTTGTCCACCTGGCAAGTCTTTGAAGGTGGCAGAGATTCTTCTTTGAATTCTCATGCCATGCGTGTCGATCGGCAAAGAGTAGCCCATGCGCGAGAGTGTGGTGCGGTATGCTCTGAGCAAGAAGCAAGCCTCCAATAAGTCCCCTGAGGCTTGTTTGATGGCCAAACTTGCAAGCATTGGATCGTACAAAGCGCCTTCGTTCATGACCTTTGCGACAGCCAAGCGCAATTGTTGTTCGATTTGATTGGTCTGCAGCTCAGGAACTGAAGAGTCTCCCCTTCGAACATCCCCCAACAGTTGAACACTGTTGTGAATGGCTTTTTCGCCTCCTTTGACGGCTACATACATGCTTCTTCTCCGATTCGAGTCGAACGAGGTAAAGAAACGATGTGAGTGGGTGAGCAAAAAATCACGTCAACACCGCAGGGAAATAAGGGGCGAATGGTTTTTCTCTCGATCCAAAAGTCCTCCTTGAGCCCCAACACTTCCAAATGAAGCTCCCCATAGATACCAGGTCCGAACCAAGGGTTGTAAGGGTTTGAATTTGCGTCGATCTTGAAACCTTCGACGTCAATGATCAAAGTGGTCGATGCTTCAGGAAATTCAGCACTACCAAGGGCGCATTTTTGAAGAGCGGGTAAATGTGCTGATTGTTGTACCCAAATGTAGTCGGCTTGCTCAGGACTGTTGAGGAATGTACAACCTGTATGAAATTTTAAAAAGTTTCTCAAAGCACTGTCGTGGTCAACACCAGGCAAATGAAGTGAACTTCCTGTATCCATCAGTGCCAATAGAAGTGAGGTTCCAACTTTGCCTGGATCAGCCTCATAAGATTTAACCCTCGGGTTGATCTCAAAGGGCAAGCCGGGTCTGGAAAATGAGCTAAGCACTTGACGAAAGATGATTTGACTCTCGCGCTCAGTGTTTTCAAAGCCAGGGAAGATGTCGGTTAGATTCATGCTCATGGTCGATTCAATCAGGCCGTGGCTGCATTGTTTTCACGCGCAACAGTGAAAAAATCCACTTTGGTGGCTTGCACTTTGCGATTTGCAAGCTCATGATCGAGTTTGATTTTTGCTTCGATAGGTTCTATGAGAGTTTGAACCAAAGCCAAATGGTGATGCTCATGCTGAAGCAATGCATCAAAAATGGCTGCCAATTTCGTTTGTCTCTCACTTCCACCTCTGATGTAGGCAACACCAACGTAGGTTTGAGGTTTTCCATCGATTTTTTCTTCAAATGTCAGCTTAATGGTCATTCGCGAGACTGTGACCTCTCCAACATTGAACCGTTGGCCAGTTGAGCCCGTTCTGGCTTGCACCATGTAGGAGACTGTTTCAAAGGGTTTTAATTCTTCCCAATGAAGATGTGTGTAAGATTCGAATGCTTGTTCCAAGACACTCAAGGGTGCTCGAGCCAGTAACCCCATCCAATGAGGTCTGTCGATCTTCGTTAAACCGTTTTTTTCTACCATTTTCTCAATATAACTGCTAAAAATGACATTTGCGTTAAGGTTGAATGTCCTTACAGTAAAAAGAGTTTGATCACATCACAACATGAAGCGCTACGCAATTTATTACGCTCCCCAGATCGACACTCCTTGGTGGAGAACTTGGTCAGAATGGCTTGGCAGGGACGCAAGCTCAGGAAAAGCTTTGAGTCGACCCATTTTGGATGGAATTGATGATGCAGCAATGACAACTTTACTGAAGGATCCGGCACGCTACGGTCTTCATGCAACGATCAAAGCCCCCTTTAAATTGGCGAGAGATCACGAAGTAGAGGGGCTTAAAACTAAGTTAAGACAATTGTGCTTGGCACAAAGTGCTTTCGAGCTGAAATTAAAGCTTGAAAAAATGAAAGATTTTTTTGCCCTAACGCCCTTGAATAAAAGCCCTCGCGTTGATCAAGTCGCAAGTGAAGTCGTCAAGCAATTGGATGAATTCAGGATGCCTTTGAGTGATTCTGAAATTGAGAAGCGGCGACTCAATGGACTGAGCGCTTTGGAGGATCAAATGCTCTTGCAATGGGGATATCCATACGTAATGGACTGCTTTCAGTTTCACATTTCACTGACCGGTCGCTTGGATCAATTCGACTTCAACTCACAAGGATTGATTCAAGAAGCACTAAAAATTCGGCTTGAGTCCCTCACTCAAGTTCCTTTGATCGTTGACTCCTTGTGCTTGTTTGAAGAGCCTGAAGTTGGCGCTGATTTCGTCATCCTTGATCGATTTCCCTTTGGAGCATTTTAATGAGTGATGCCAGACTGCTTTATGTTGTTGGACCTTCTGGCGCTGGCAAAGACAGTCTGATTCAACGGCTTAAAGCAGTGAGCCTTGAAAATGGATCCATTTATTTTGTCAATCGATATGTCGACAGGCCAAGTCATGAATCTACACCTCAGGACATTTACATGTCCTGTGCTGATTTTCAAAAAGCCTTGGATAACAAGGAGCTTGCAATGCATTGGATAGCCAATCAGCATCAATATGGAATTTCCCATGCTGAAATGGCTCAGACTAAACTCCACCCAATATCTGTCATCAATGGATCTAGGGGATATGTTGCGCAGCTGATCAAGGAGTTTCCGTCGGTTGAGATCATCCATATTACCGCCAGCGAAGCCGTCATCAAGGAACGATTGATCGGTCGAAAAAGAGAGGATTCAATACAAATTGACCAAAGGTTAAAGCGCTCCAAGGGACTTATTGGCATGAGCCAGTTTTTTAGTAAAGAAATACGAAACGATTCCTCCTTAGAGGCGGCGTTTGATCAATTGCTTGAATACATCAAGTATAAAGTATAGAAATTTTTACCATTTGATGTCTATTGGGTGACGATCAGATGTCTGGTTGTCGCCACTTTGCTACGTTGAAGTTTTATTTTTACCTCACATGTGGTTTTCCCTATGTTGTCACGAAAGTTAAATTGCTTGTCTTTACATTCTTCTTGTCAGACAACGTTTAACTTTAGATGTAAATTCAATGAAAAACTGCAAATCCAACTCTATTTCATCTCAATTGGGTCAATTGACTCTTGTGGCCTCTGCCGTCGTCATGTTGTGTGCTACTCAAAGCACTTGGGCTCAAGAGAGCAAAGACGATAACCAAGCCACGAGCACTGTATTTCAAACCGTTGAGATCAACACCAAGCGTGTGAAGTCAACCACAGCTTTATCCGCCCAAGACATTCAAGCCCCTTTGGCCGGAAGCAACCCCATCAAATCTTTGGAGTTTTTGCCAGGTGTGAGCTATCAAACTGCGGATCCATGGGGCAATAATGAGCAAAACGCTTCATTGTTTGTTCATGGTTTCAGCACTCAGCAATTGGGCTACACCTTGGATGGTGTTCCCTTGGGCGATCAACAATATGGAAACTGGAATGGTCTGTCACCCCAGCGTGCCATCACAAGCGAGAACGTAAACCGTGCAGTTTTGTCAACGGGAGCAGGTGACTTGGGCACGGCATCTGCCAGTAATTTGGGCGGAACGATTGAAATGTTCAGCTCCAACCCAAGGGCGAAAAAAGGCGCTTCCTTTGAGCAGACCTTGGGCAGTTATGAGACCTCACGCACTTTCTTGCGCTATGACACAGGTGTCTTTAACGAAGACAGCTCAGCATATGTTTCTTTCTTGAATCAAAAAGCCAAAGCTTGGGATTTCCCTGGTTATCAAGGCGGTCAACAAATCAATGCCAAGTTCGTCAAATCTTTTGGTGCAGACCGTTTGACTGCATTTTTCGATTATGACCAAAAAATTGAACCCAATGAGGATTCAATCACACGCAAAGCTGGCGAAGCCTATTTGCCCTACACAAGACCATTTGTTTATCCAAATTTGAGCGCTTACGAGTCATATTTGAATCCAACAACAGGTGCAACGCCTGCTGCTCAAGCAGACAACTATAGCAACTATTACAGTGCTGCTCAAAGAAGGGACTACCTCACCTATTTGAAATACGATGCCCAGTTGAATGACAACACCAAATTCAGCAACATGTTTTACCTGCACAAAGACAATGGTGCTGGTTTGGTTGCTGGTCCCATTGGAGTTGCAGGATTGCCTGGTTTGTTTGGCGTTTACTATCCTGGACAGAACTTGAACCAAGTCTTTGGTGGTGCGAACATCGCTTTGCGCACAACTGAGTACCAAATCAATCGCCCTGGATTCATCAGCAAAATTGACGCTGAGATGGGTGACCACAAGGTTCAAGCCGGTTGGTGGTTCGAGCAAAATCAATCTACGCAGGCTCGTAACTGGTATCCCTTCACTTTGGCAAACCCTGGTACACCTTACCAAATCCCAAGTGGAAATCCCAACTTCACTCAATATTCCTTTTACGGAAAAACCATTGAGTCTCAATTTCATTTGCAAGACTCATGGGAAGTCCGTCCAGATTTGACCCTACAAGCTGGTTTCAAATCTAGTTCACAAAATGCAACGGGTTATTTCCCTGTTCAACAAAAAGCTGGATCCATCAGTGGTGGCTTCCCCGCTTTGCCTGTTGGAAGCATCAACACATCTAAGCCATTCTTGCCCCAGTTGGGAGCAGTGTGGTCGTTGAATGCGCAAGATGAGTTGTTTGCCAATGTGCAACAAAACGTCAGGCAATTCATCAATTATGGTGCTGGTGGCCTGTCGCCTTGGAGCTTGAGCAGTCAAGCAGCGTTTGATCTCTTCAAGAACACGGTCACACCCGAGACCTCTACAACGTTTGAGATGGGATATCGTGGAAGTCGCAAGTTCAATGGTGACTTCTTAACTGCTGTTGACGGTCAAGTCAATCTCTACCATGTTGACTTTAAGAATCGTTTGCTTGCAATCACTTCAACACCCACAGTTAACACCATCAACCCAGGTAACCCCATTTTGGCCAACGTGGGTGGTGTGACGACCAATGGTATTGACATTGGTGGTACCTTGCATTTCGGAAAGCACTATTCCTTCTACAATGCTTTGTCATTCAATCATTCAACTTACAACGACAATTACGCAACAGGCGCAACGGGTGGCGTCATCAACACCGCTGGTATGCAAGTACCAGGAAGTCCTCAAGTGTTGGAGAAATTCGTTTTCACCGCACAATTTGGCGACACAGAGACTCAGCTCTTGGGCGATTATGTGGGCAAGCGTTATGCAACGTACACCAACGACACTTATGTAGATCCCTACCTGTTGCTGTCGCTTAACGTGACTCGCAAGATGCCAGAGTTCAATGGTGCCTTCCTCAATGATTCAAAACTTCGTTTGACAGTGACCAATTTGGCAAATGTGACGGGTGACTTGAACGTTGTGGCTTCTGCTCCTAGTAACACCACTGGTGGATATGCAACTTATCCGATTCCCCCACGCATGTTCTTCCTGAGCTTCTCAGGTTCGTTCTGAACATTGGAGAATCAAAGTTGAGTATTTCAAAAAGAGAATTTTTGACCTATGCTGCTTTGTCTGGACTGGCTGCGGCCAGCTCCAGCGGTATGGCTAAAAATATTTTGCAAAAAGATTCAAAGGTTCCTCGTTTGAGTGCACGCATTGAGTTGTTTGCCCACCGTGGTGCAAGCGCTTTGAGGCCTGAGCACACCCTGGCTGCTTATACACTGGCCATGCATCAAGGCGCAGATTACATCGAGCCCGATTTGGTTTGCACCAAAGATGGAGTTCTGGTTGCGCGTCACGAAAACAACCTCACTGAGACAACCGATGTTTCCAAGCGAGGTGAGTTTGCGTCCAAGAAAACCACCAAAACCATCGATGGTGTGACCCAGCAAGGTTGGTTCGTAGAGGACTTCACCTTGTCTGAGCTCAAACAGCTAAGAGCAGTTGAGCGTTTGCCCATGGTTCGTGTTGCCAATACCGCATATGATGGTTTCTATCAAATTCCCACATTGGAGGAAATCATCGAGTTGGTTGCTGCTGAATCAGCCGCCACAGGTCGTGTGATTGGCTTGGTGCCTGAGTTGAAACACTCTAGTTACCATTCAAGCATTGGATTGCCTGTGGAGGAGAGGTTGATCAACGTGCTCGACTCCCATGCTTACTCTCGAAGTGCGCCTTTGGAGATTCAGTCTTTTGAGGTGAGTAACCTGAAGGTGCTCAGAAGTCTTTTGGGGCGTCGTGACAATTTGAGAATCATGCAGTTGGTGGATGCTCCAACTTCCAGACCTGGAGACATGATCGCAGCTGGCGCGTCCACCACCTATGCCGATTTGGTGACTCCACAAGGTCTTAAAGCCATCTCTCAATATGCCGATGTCGTGGCACCCAATACTCGCATGGTGATTCCTTTGGGCGCAGATCAGCGATTGGCCAAACCCACCCGTTTGGTAGCCGATGCCCACGAAGCTGGACTTTTGGTGCACACATGGACGTTCCGTCCCGAGAATCGATTTTTAGCAGCAGAGTTTAGAAGCAATGCTGGTGAAAACGCAAGGCACGACAAGGGTTCACTTGCAGAAATCCAAACTTACCTAGCCGCTGGTATAGATGGCTTTTTCAGTGACGACAGTGCATTAGGCTCAAAGGCAATCAAAGAATTCACAAGATCATAAATTTTTTGTTTGACTTTGATTTGGGCAACCGATTGATTCAATGGGTTGCCCATTTTCATTTGGCAGTATTGTGATGATTCGATGACGATTTTTCATTTCTTCGGTCTGGCTTTTCAACAATTAATTTATCAATGTAATATTATTTTCACAAAATATTTTTACATTTATCCGTGGTCTTTAACTAAACATCAAAACATGAAAAAAATCATTAAAAATTCCTTTCAATTGAAAGCAATCCCATTCCTCATCGTGTTGGCTTTTGCGCCAACATGTGGTTTCTCTCAGGTTTCTGCCACGGGTTCAAGCAGCGAATCAAATGCATCTTCGGATGGAGTTGCTTTGGATGCCGTTGTTGTAACTGGAACAGCAGAGAAAAAGACAAAAGCTCAAACCAGTTATTCCATCACAACCATCAACAATGATGCGATGCGTTTGCAAGGAGCCACTTCGGTGACGGAGTCCTTGAAGTCAGTTCCAGGTTTTTGGGTTGAAGCTTCTGGTGGTGTTGCCTCAGGAAACATCAGAGCGCGAGGAGTTCCTGTTGATGGTTTTGGATCTGTTCAGTTGCTCGAAGATGGACTCCCCGTTCAGCACGATCCGGCTTTGGGTTATTTGAATGCAGATCAAGTTTTTAGATTGGATGAAACTGTCGATAGGATTGAAGTGGTCCGTGGAGGACCGTCAACTGTCTTTTACTCAAATGCGCCAGCTGGAGCCATCAACTACATTTCCAGAGACGTCTCTTCCACTCCCTACGGTGTATCCAAGACCACCATCAGCAATCACGGTGAGCGTCGTGAAGACCTTTGGTACTCCACACCATTGGCCAATGATTACAGTCTTGGAATCGGAGGTTTTTACAGAGTCGATCCAGGCGTTAGAAATCCAGGATTCAATGCCAATCAAGGTGGGCAATTCAGAGTCAAACTTGCCAAGGAAATCGACAATGGTCGTGTGAGTGTAGATTTCAAGCACATCGATGACAAAGTTGAGCTGTATCTTGGCGTACCTATGAAAATATCAGGCGGCTCCTTGGTGGCAGTACCCGGTTTTGACATCAATTACGGTACCTTGGCTGGGCCACAAACTGCTCATGTGAACATGGTCACTGCCAATGGTTCTCCATACAATTTTGACAATACTTTGGGAACAGACGTCAAGCGCGATCAATTGACATTCATTTTTGAACGCGATCTAGATCAAGACTGGTTTGTGAAGGATGCATTCCGCTACAACTCAACTCAAACCACCAGAAACGGTGTTTTTCCAAATTCTTTGACCAGTACATCAAGTTTGCTTTCATCTTCAAGCGCGCTTCTCAAGTATGTACCGTCCGCCACTTCTTTGGGCGTGAATTATGCGGGTACGAATACACCTTATGTGGGTAATGGCTTGATTGTGAGTGCAGGTTTGCGTGGAATCACCATGCCCTTGGATGAAGTCATGAATGATTTGCATTTCACCAAGAAATTGAATGTTGGTGGGCAAATCCACAATATCACCCTTGGTGACTACATGGCCTCTTTTCAACAAGGCTTTCAAAGGTATTCTTCCGTTGCTTTGGTGGGGGCACAAAACCAAGCTCCCTTGCTCAACATTGTGGGCTTGAATGCGAACGGTAATGTGGTTGGATCTGTTACAGACAATGGAATTTACACCTATGGCTACGAATGGGCCAATGCCCACGGTCAGTCCTTTACCAATGCCATGTATTTGAATGATGACTGGAAGTTGAATGACAAATGGTCCATTGAGGGTGGTTTGAGATCTGAGCGAGTCACGGTTCAAGGATGGAACGAAGCTTCAACTAAAGTCAACCAAGGAACTTTCGCCACTTCCCAGATGTTGACTGGAAGTGGTGTCATTGGCAATTACAACCAAACGTTCAACAAAACGGGTTGGTCCTTGGGTACCAATTACCAAATGGACAAGAGTTCTGGTGTCTTTGCACGCTACTCTGAAGCATTCAGGTTGCCAAACTTGAGCAACTACATCACTTCTCCAAGTCCCGCCACACAGCCTCCAATACAGACCATGGAATTGGCAGAAATGGGCTATAAGTTCACTTCTGAAAAATTGGATTTGTTCCCAACTTTGTTCTGGACCAAATACAACAATGTTGCCATCACCAACTACGTTTTCTCATTGAACAACACCACTGCAACTCCTCAGTATCTTTATGCTGACACAAAGACTTTGGGCTTGGAGTTGGACGGTGCATATCGCTTCAACAAAATGTTTGACATTGGGTTTGTGGTCACATCAGAAGATCCAAAATATGGTAATTTGATGTACACAACCAGCGCCAATCAAGTCTTGAACTACCAAGGCAACCAATTGATTCGTGTTCCTCGCTTAGACTACAGAATCATGCCTGGTTTTAATTTGCTCAATAATGATTTGAGAATTCAAATTGCGTACGAGTATGTTGGTCAGCGTTTTGTTGATACAGCAAATTCCGTGATTCTGCCTTCTTATCAAGTGACCAATCTTGGAGCCAGGTATCAGTACGACAAGAAAACACAAGTTTTCTTGAACATTGATAATGTCTTTAATTCGGCTGGTTTGACCGAAGGAAATCCACGTGCGGGTGAAGTTCAAAGCGCCGATGCTGGTGCCAACGCCTTTATCGCTCGTCCTCTGATGGGACGAAGCATCAGGGCTTCGCTCAAATACGACTTTTAAGATTTTCTTCCTTTCAAATTTCTCCTTGGCGCGAATTCATTCGCGCCTTTTTTTTATTCAAATTGAAGATGCTCATGAAACTCAAGTCTTTTTTGGTTTTTCAGCTCTTGCTTCTTGCCGTTGTGGCGTTCGCTCAAGCTCGATCACCCGATGTGATCTTGGTCAAGGATTTGAGTCATCAAGATCACCAAACTTATCAGCGCATGCCGTTCATGGTTCCTCAAGGTGTTGAGCGTTTGACGTTTGAGACTTTTTACAGTGGCAAAGAACAAAAGACGGTTGTTGATTTTGGCTTGATCGATGCTAAGGGCAACATAGTGGGTTGGAGTGGTGGAAATAAGAAAAATTGGACACTCAGTTCTGTTGATGCAACACCGTCTTATTCACCAACCACCATTGTTCCTGGTGAGTGGAGTGTTTTGCTTGGTATACCCAACATTCGGGAAGGGGTTGCTTCTAGAGTTGAAGTCAAGGTCTATTTCTCCAAAGCCCTTGATCAACTGGAGCCCATAGAAAAAGCTGAGCAAACCGCGCACAAATGGTACAGAGGTGACCTTCACATGCACACAGCACACAGCGATGGCACGTGTACCAACGCAAGCCACACTGCCGAGGTGCCTTGTCCTGTGTTTCGGATTGCTGAGAAGGCCATGGCAGAAAAGCTTGACTTCATTTCCATCACTGACCACAACACGATCTCACAGGCTAATTCCATTCGAGAGTTGCAACCCTATTTCAGCACTCTTTTGATGATTCCCTCCAGAGAGCTCACCTCTTTTTATGGTCATGCCAATTTATTGGGGTATTTTGGTTCATTTGACTTCAGAGCCGTTGATCGCTCCAAGGCTTGGGGTGATGAGGTGCGAAAACTTAAGTCAAATTATTTTCTCTCCATCAATCATCCCAATTTCCCCTCGGGTGAGCAATGCATGGGTTGTGGGTGGACCTTCGGTCAATCTGTCATCGAATCAGGGCAAATCAAGGGGGTTGAGGTCGCCAATGGGGACGACGTTGGATCTGCGTTTTCAGGCATTGACTTTTGGTTAAGACAATTGGACCTTGGGTATCGACTGACTGCAGTTGCGGGAAGTGACAATCACCACGTTGATCAGCCTGAAAAGAGTCACGGGTACTTGGGTCGACCCATCAATGTGGTTTATTCAAAAGCGCTTACAGCTCAGGATTTGACCGATGCGTTGATAGCAGGGCATGTGTACATTGATTTTGCTCATCAATTGGACAACAAGCCTAAAAGAGAAGTTACTTTGAAGGCCAAAGTTCAGGAAAAAGAATACATGATGGGAGACAGTGTTCACACTGGCCAAGCTGAAGGTCCTGTTCAAATTCAACTCACCCTCAAACATGCTCAGGGTTACTGGGTCAGACTTCACAAAAGTCAAAACTTGTCCATCGGCAGCGAATTCGGACTTGTTTCGGATGACTCATTTGATCAAAAGTTCAATTTTTTGCCGCCGGTGGGAAAAAGTTGGCTTTATTTGGAATTGGTCGATTCAAACGGGAAATTGAGTTTGATGACCAATCCCATTTATTTCGACAAGGACTGAGTCATTCCTTTGGTTTTTTGAACTCTAGATGGTCAAGCTAGGAGGCTCAGTTCAAAAGCTTAATTTGAATGTGTATTGGTGAATACAAAGGGCAAATGTGCGGAATGATCCGTTCCCACCAATGTGACAGTCCCAGTGGATGTGCTCGGATTGGTTGCCACCACCAGCGTTCCCTCAAGTGGACTTAACACATGAGAAGCGGGCGGGGTATGAGTAACGGTGTGCTCGCTGGTATAACCTTGAATGACCACTCCAGGTGGAGGAGTCCAGTGCGTATTCGCGGGCAAATTCGCTGGCACCGCCCAAGTTGTGCTTGTGCTGGTGCCTTGCGTCAAAGTGACTTGGGATGCTGGTTTTGTTTTAGGTGTTGCGGAGCTCATCTCAATTTCCCTTGAAATTCAATTCCATGGATTATAAGGATTTGAGGGGCATTTTGAGACTTTCTCAGTCGCTGCTCAAGTTTGGGTGGGTGAAGACTTGACCATGCCCTGCATTTGGACTTCAAGCGGTGATGTTGATGAAATTTCCTGAGGAGGGCATGTTTTCCAAGTTTTGACTCAAGGCGGATAAAAAACTGCTCATGGAGGCTGTTTGTGGGTTCCCTCCCAGTGCGCTCACCATGTTTTGAAAACTCTCGCTCAGCGCGCTTAGCGCGGGAGTTGCGACAGCGCTTGGAGATGCAATGGGTTCATTGCTGGTTTGTAAAGACGCTGAATTGATCTCGGCTTGGGCTTGTGCTTGCGGGTTAGATGAAGCGTTTTCGCCATTTGTGTTGGCACTTTCTGTAACGCTGGCCAACGTACTCAAGAGGCCACTGATTGGGTTTGAACCAGAGTTTGCTGTGGCTTGAGATGCATTTGAAGAGGTGCTTTTGCCCGCGCCATGCCCCCCACCTTGATGGTGCCCAGAGGCTTTTGTACCCGTTTTTGCTCTGGAACTTGCGTAAGCCTCTGCCATCACAGTGCTTTCGCTCTGAGTTGTGTTGGTTTGATTAGAGCTTTCTGGAGAGCTTGATCTTTGTTGCACGGCCAAAGCCATCAAGTTTTGCATGAACGCATCAACGGCTTTGCTGGCTCTATCTGTTTGGGGCGGATTTGTACCAGAGCCTTGGACGCCTAAGCTTTGTAGCAATGCTTGTGAAATCGCGTTCGCCCCATTGGGTGTGTTGGCATACGAGGTGGGTGAGTTGGAGACTTGGGTTGCAATTGGTTTTGCCCCCCAAGAGGCCAATTGCTGCTGAGCTTGGCTGAGGTTACCTGCTTTGAGCTCTTGGCCCAGTTTGGCCAAGGGACTGTTGGTGCTCAAGTTGGGGGTGTTTTGGGTCAGGGTCGAGTAGGCCAATTGAGCCGAGTTGAGGTCGCCTGAACTGATGGCCGATTTGAGAGCGGACATGTCATGCTGGCGAAGCTGATAGCTCGCTTGCAAGCTCGCGTGCCGGGCACTGGCCGATAGTGAGCTTGACATGGAGAGCGCCATTCCCATGGTCATGATGATTCCAATCTGATTTCAATGCTGAGCAGCCCAAATTTTGTTCATTGGGGCGTGAAAAACCTTTTTCACACATTAGATTCGGATCGAAATTCATAAACTGAAGAGCACATGTGGAAAAGTTCTGAAAAACTCCTCAAAGCTCGTTGACAAACTGAAGTGGGGCTTCAAAGGTCTTAAAGGGGGTTGATCAAAATGCGTTAACATCAACGACAGAATCGTTTTTTCTCTTCTCATTGATGCTTCATCTGGCTTCAAACTTCGGTGGACATGGCTATTGGGATTCAATTTCTACTTCGTGAGAGTGTGAGTTGCCAGTTTTTTGTTCAATGCTTCTTGTTCGAATGAAAAGCCATGAGCGCCAACAAAATTTTAGGATTCTCGATGCTTGAGCGTGTTTTCAATACCTTCGTTCTTTCACTAGCCGTCTTTTGCTGCGCCGCGCGTGCGCAAAGCACAGGAGATGAAATTGCCAAGTACAGAGAGATGTTGGCCGATGGAAACCCCTCTGAGCTCTTTGAGGCAGCGGGCGAGGATCTATGGCTTAAGCCCATGGGCCCCAACGCTCAAAGCTTGGCCAAATGTGATTTGGGTTTGGGTCCAGGAGTTGTGGACGGGGCTTTCGCTCAATTACCCAGGTATTTCAAAGACACTCAACGCGTTCAAGATTTGGAGTCGAGGCTGCTCACTTGCATGCAAAACTTCCAAGGCATTGATGGCCAAGCTGTAAAGGGTGAGGATTTTGGTCGCGGCAATCGCAAGAACATTGAGGCTATTGTGGCCTATGTGGTCACGCACTCAAAAGGTATGAAAATCAACCCGCCCATGAACCACCCCAAGGAAAAAGAGTTCTACGCTTTGGGCCAAAAAGCATTCTTTTACAGAGCAGGTCCAATGGATTTTTCATGTGCGAGTTGCCATGGAGCTCCCAACCAAAGGATTCGACTTCAAGACTTGCCTGAAATCACAACCCCTCAGGGCGCAGCCTTGGCTTGGGGAACATGGCCAGCTTATCGGGTCTCCAGTGGGGAGTTTTGGACCATGCAAAGGCGTTTGTCCGATTGTTTTCGCCAGCAGCGCTTTCCAGCCCCCGTTTACACCTCCGATGTGACCATTGCACTTTCTGTGTTCATGGCTCAAAACGCCAAAGGTGGCATCGTACAAACTCCAGGATTGAAGCGTTGAGAACGCAAGGAATCATGATGAACTCGTTCAAGTTATTTTTGTTGATGGGGTCACTTTTGATGAGTGGATTTCACTCTCAAGCTCAGGAGTTGGATCTCAAACGCATGATGGAGTCTAGTTTTCAGACCAAGGGCATTGCCAGTGTCGATCGGTTGACCCAAGATGAGAACCAAATGGCTTGCTCAACTTTGGTCAAAGGCAAGCCTCAAATCAACGCCAAGCAGCAAGCCAAAATTGAAAAGACCAATTTGAGTTTGGTGGCCTATCCTCAAGATGGTGTTTATTTGGGCAACTGGCGAGAGGGCGAAAAGATTGCGCAAAGTGGCAAGGGCGCCACTTGGACAGACAAGGCAGACGATGTCAATGGGGGAGGTTGTTACAACTGTCACCAATTGGACAAAAAAGAGATCTCTTACGGCACGATTGGCCCAACCCTATACAACTATGGAAAAATTCGAGGACAGGATGAGGCGGTTCTCAAATACACATGGGCCAAGCTTTACAACTCCAAGGCATACAACGCTTGCTCGGTGATGCCTAGATTTGGTCATTTCAAGTTGCTCACCGAAAATCAGTTGCGAGACTTGATGGCTTTGCTCTTGGATCCGCAGTCACCTGTCAATCAGTGAGGATTTGAATGCATCGGCGTGAATTCCTAAACGCCCTTGCACTCGCCAGTGCGAGTGGTCTTGCGCTGGGGAGTGACTTTGCACAGGCAAAGAGAGATGCTGAGCGTTACTACGATTGGCCCAAGCGGGGCAATGTGCATTTGCTGCACTTCACCGATTGTCATGCGCAACTCAATCCAGTGTTTTTTCGCGAGCCCAGCCAAAACATAGGTGTAGCCAGCGCCAAAAACAAATCTCCTCACTTGGTTGGGGAGCACTTTTTAAGGGCCCACGGCATCAAGCCTGGGAGCTCCCAGGCGCATGCCTTCACCTCTTTGGACTTTGAGCAAGCGGCCAAAATCTACGGCAAGATGGGTGGCTTTGCACATTTAAAAACTTTGATTCAACGGCTCAAGCTCTCTCGCCCTGGCGCATTGCTGCTTGACGGTGGGGACACTTGGCAAGGCTCGGCCACTGCGCTTTGGACTCAAGCACAAGACATGGTGGACGCCTCTTTGCTCTTAGGCGTTGACATGATGACGGCTCACTGGGAAATGACGCTTGGAGCTCAGAGAGTTGAGGGCTTGGTCAAAGGGGATTTGAAAAACAAAATCTCTTTTTTGGCTCAAAACATCAACACGGCCGACTTTGGTGACTCCGTCTTTGAGCCCTATGAAATCCGCGTCATGAATGGTGTACCCGTAGCGATCATCGGCCAAGCCTTTCCCTATACGCCCATCGCAAACCCGAGATATTTTGTGCCTGATTGGACTTTTGGCATCCAAGAGGAAAACATGCAAAAGACGGTGGACAAGGTGAGAGGCGAGGGCGCGCAAGTGGTGGTGGTGTTGTCGCACAACGGAATGGATGTGGATTTGAAGATGGCCTCCCGCGTCTCAGGAGTCGATGCGTTCTTGGGTGGGCACACCCACGACGGTGTCCCAAGTCCTGTGAAAGTCAAAAATTCAAGTGGAGTCACATTGGTCACCAACGCGGGCTCAAACGGAAAGTTTTTGGGTGTTTTGGACTTTGAGGTCAAGGGCGCAAGGGTTCAAGATTTTCAGTATCGATTGATGCCTGTTTTTGCAAATCTATTGCCCGCTGACGCTCAAATGGCAGCGTTGATTGAGTCCATCAGAAAACCCTTTGAGGGCAAATTGTCAGAAAGGCTCGCGACCACTGAATCAACTCTTTTTCGCAGGGGCAACTTCAACGGCAGTTTTGATCAGCTGATTTTGGATGGTCTCATGCACATGAAGGATGCACAAATTGCCTTCTCGCCTGGCTTTCGCTGGGGCACGACGCTTTTGAGAGGTCAGTCGATCACCATGGAGGACTTGATGGATCAAACCGCCATCACTTACCCCAACACCACGGTCAACACCATGACAGGTGAGGACATCAAAGGGGTCTTGGAGGATGTGGCGGATAACTTATTCAATCCCGATCCCTACTATCAACAAGGCGGAGATATGGTGAGGGTGGGTGGACTTCAATACACCATCGATCCCTTGGCCAGCATGGGAAAGCGAATATCCGATATGCACTTGGGAGGCGAGAGGATCGAGGCCTCTAAGCTCTACAAAGTGGCGGGTTGGGCATCCGTTTCTGAGCAGGCACAAGGTGCTTCGCAAGAGCCCATTTGGGATTTGATGGCCAGGTATTTGCGATCGCTTAAAACCGTAGAGATCAAGTCTTTGAATTCACCCAAAGTACTGGGTGTGAAAGAGAACTGGGGTTTTTCAGGTTCTTGAAGATATTTGAAGAAAGCCACTTGCATGAATTCACGTCTTTTAGGGAAGACGATGAGATCACTTGAGTCTTTTACACCTCAAAATATGGCACCTTTAGGGAGAAGCCATGTTGTTGAGATTTTGCTTTTTGATCGTGTCTTTGTGTTTGAGCACCATGGACTTGGGATGGGCGCAGAGCAATTATCCCAACCGTCCAATTCGTTTCATCGTTGACAGTGTTCCTGGTGGAACAACCGATCTGATGGCCCGATTGGGGGCAGACGCCTTGAACCAGCAAGGTATAGCGGTCTCTGTTGAGACCAAAGCAGGTGCCACAGGAGGTGTTGCATCGGATTATGTGATGGCCTCTGCGACTGATGGATACACCATCTTGGCGGCACCCAACGGCAATCTGCTCATCAAAGCATTTTTGGAGAAAGGCTCTACGTTCAATCCATCCAAGGACTTGACGCCTATCTTCATAGCCTCTGAGAGTCCCCATTTGCTGGTGGTTCCCAAATCATTGGGTATCAATGACATCGCTGGCTTGGTGGCCTTGGCCAAGTCCAAGCCGGGAGAGGTTTTTTATGGTTCTGCGGGACTTGGAACTCAGCCCCACATCTCCATTAGCCAACTGGGCAAAATCTCTGGGACTCAGTTCTCCCACATTCCCTACAAAGGTTTGGGTGGAGCGATGACAGATCTTTTGGCTGGTCGCATTCAGGTGCTCTCCAGCAGTTTGGGCACCGTACGCAGTTACATCAAAAATGGTCAAGTGGTTCCTCTTGCCGTGAGCGGCAATCATCGCTTGTCGGCCTTGCCCGATGTGCCCACGGCCGCTCAAGCAGGCATTGCAGATTGGTCCATGAATGTGTGGTTTGGTTTTTTTGGACCCAAGAACATGAATCCTCAGGCGCAGAAGTTTTTGACCGAAAAACTCACCACCGCCTTTCAAGACCCCAAGTTCAAAGGGAAAATCTTGGACCAAGGAGCTGAGACCAATACCGATTCACCCCAAGTGATCAGTGAGAGGCTGGCCGCAGAGTTCAAGGTCTACACCCAGCTCTTCAAGGAAGGTGTGATCACCCTAGAGTGATTGCGCAAATGCGCATTGCATAACCACACAACGGATCGGCTCAAAGTTGATCCGCTAAAATTCAAATTCACAAAGGAAATTTCATGAAATTATGTCGTTACAACGAGGGTTCAGTGGGTTGGGTCGATGGACACACCGTGTACCCAGTCTCTGGAGCTCTCGCCGCATCAGGTCTACCAGCACATGCAAGCATGGAAGAGACCATTGCTCACTTGGTCAATCACCCAGGAGAAGTTGCCAAAATCACCGCCCACAAAGATCATGGCATTGAGTTGTCAAAGGCTCATTTGCTCTCACCCTTGATCAATCCTCCTGCAGTGTGGGCCGCTGCTGCCAACTACAAGGCGCACCAAGCGGAGATGATTGGTCGTGTGGGTTCTACCGATCGTTCAGCCCTAACCCCAGATGAATTGATGGCTGAAATCTTTTTAAAGCCCAATTCATCCATCACTGGTCCCGGTGGACCCGTGATATTGCCCAAGGTCTCAAAGCACGTTGACTTTGAATGCGAATTGGCTGCTGTCATTGGTAAGACCGCCAGGAATGTGAGTTCCAAGGATGCGCTCGACCACGTGTTTGGTTACACCATTTGTTGGGACATCAGTATCCGTGACCCATGGGGTATTGGCCGTCAAAATACCCGCAACATCAGAAAAGGGTTTGATACCTTCTGTGGTTTGGGGCCTTGGATCGTTTCTGCTGATGAAATCAAAGATCCTCACGTTTTGAACATCAATGTTGAACAAAACGGCAAAAATGTCATGAAGGCCAACACTTCAGACATGATCAATGATTTGCGTGAATTGATCCGTTTTCTATCAAGCGTTTGCACATTAAAGGCGGGCACAGTGATCACCACGGGTACTCCAGCTGGCGTATCAAGACTTGCCCATGGAGACCACTTAAAGGGCACCATCGATGGCATCGGAGCCATGGAACTTCAAGTGATCAACGAGGTTTGATTTTTACGAACTCAATCAAACGGGGACCCATGGTCCCCGTTTTTCTGAGCCATCAATTCGATAGAACTAGGAGTTGGTGTGTTCAGGCTTCCAATCCAAGTGCTGGAGCAGTGCTTTACCCATGACTTGTTCAAGCTCACTGGCTTTCATCCAAGGAGAGTGGAGGGTAAAGAGTTCAATGCATTCCAGCCAAGAGCATTTCAACTTGGTGATGTCACTTCCCCAAAAGAATCGGTTGGCGCCAAATGCATTGAAGATGATTTTGAGCAGGGCTTGAATGCTTGGGTGAGGGTAGGGGTCGTTGGCATATGAGGGAACAGCGCTTGCTTTGATAGACACGTTTGGATATTTGGCCAACTCAAGAAGTTGTTTGATGTGTGAGAAAGCAAGCTCTCCTTTTGCATCCAAAGGCACACCCAAGTGGTCAATGATGAGTCTCAAGTGAGGGTGCTTCTTTGCAATAGGTCCCAAGAGTGGTAAGTGTGAGCTCGCTGCAATGGCAATGGGTATCGAATGCTCTTGAGACCCTGACCACAACCAATTGAGCTCTGAACCTTCAAGCCATTGGGCGTGCAATGGGTCGTTCAAGATGTACCTGAGGCCAAGCATTCCGGCTTGGTTTTTCCAGCCCGACAAGATCTCCAACTTATTTGGTGCTTGAAGGGAAAAATTGCCCAAGATACCAAAACGTGTTGGATGCTTGGAAGCTGCTTCAATGGCGATCGCATTGGCGTCTGGATCCCAGGCGGGTGGCTGGATGATGGCTGCATTCACACAAGCTTTGTCCATGTCCGCTAAAGCTTCAATGGCACTGTAGGCCGTTTGCCTGTGGGCCGATCTGGGTTTGCCCTTGTCCCACAAGTGGATGTGTGAGTCTGCGATGAACATGGAAAATTAATCTTCTGGGTTGAAAAAAACGTGCTGACCACCCTTGCCTTGGCTCAATGCCTCAAAGATTGAAATACCTTCGCTGAGTGGATGGGCTTGAATGTCCTTGGCAGCTTGGAGTTGGCCTTGTTCAAACAAGGGGCGAAGACGGTCCAGCACTTTTGCGCACTCAGCTGAGGTGTAGAGGAGTGAATTAACACCCTCAATCGATGAGCCACTGCGGTACAAGTCTCGAACCGAAAGCGTCACCTCTCCATTTCCTGGTGCCACAATCACGGCCACGCATCCATGAGGAGCTAGGCTTGTGATGCAAGCCGAGAGCCAAAAGCCAGTCGTGTCAAAGATCACTTGGGCGCCCGAGCCAAAGTGTGAATGGATCAGGTGTTTAAGTTCACTTGCTGTGCTTGTGTCCGCACTGGGCAATAAAGCCGAGGAAATATCACGCGAAGTGAAAGAAGTCTCTTGTTCTTTCTTTCTCACCAAGGCCAAAATGTTAGCCCCTCTTGCTCTAGCCAGTTCGGTCGCCGCATGGCCCACTGCTCCGTTGGCCCCAATGATGGCCAAGCTGGTGTCTTGTTGGACCGAACTTTGTTCAAGCGCATGCCAGGCGGTGATGAAGGGGGTACCACAATTGGCCGCTTCGATGAAGGAGAGGTTTTTAGGCTTGAGGCTGAGTGCAGATAGCGGAGCTTTCATGAACTCCGCATGGCTGCCATCGATGGTAAAGCCGTTGTCGCACCCCGTGCCCCAAACGGCCTGACCCCTCCATTCTTGAGGTCCTTGAACAACGACACCGGCATAGTCTCTTCCCGGCGTTCTGGGCACAGTCGTGTAGGGCATGCGACCCATCACGTTGGAGAGATCGTTCTTGTTGAGTCTGGCCGCCTTGATTTGTATCAAGGCTTCGCCCTCGTTGGGTACAGGAGTGGGAAGCTCGGTGAAGGTGAGATTTTTCAGGTCTCCCGTTTTTAAAAAATGAATGGCCTTCACACGCGCACTCCCTATTGGATTGAGAAAAGGTGACTTCCCGGTTCAGGTCAAATTAAGCCTCGCCCCAAACCTCTTGTGCCGTTTCAATGACCAAGCGAAGCTTTTTGCGTTGCTCTTCGACTTGGATGTTATTGCCGTGAATGGTGCTTGAAAATCCGCATTGTGGGGATAGCGCCAATTGCTCCATGGGGGCATATTGAGCGGCTTGATCGATGCGACGCTTCAAGTCGTCTTTGCTCTCCATCGTGCCCAGTTTGGTTGTGACCAGTCCGAGAACCACGATTTTGTCTTTGGGCAAAAAGCGCAAGGGCTTGAAGTCTCCGCTCCTGTCGTCATCGTATTCCAAGAAATATGCGTCGATGTTCATCTCCGACAAGAGTGCTTCGGCCACGGGTTCGTAGTTCCCCTCGGCGAAGTGGTAGCTCTTGAAGTTGCCACGGCACAAATGCATGGCCAAGAGCATTCCGGCTGGTTTTTTGGCAACGACTTTGTTGATGAAGGTGGCATAGCGGTGGGGCAGTTCATTGGGATCGTCTCCTCGTTGGCGAGCGGCTTCGCGCATTTTTTCGTCACACAGGTAGGCCAAGTTGGTGTCATCCATTTGCACGTAGTTGCAACCCGCAGCATACAAGGCTCTAAGCTCCTGTGCGTAAGCCTCGGCCACGTCGTCATAAAAATCGGGATCGAGCTCGGGGTAAGCGGTTTTGCTGATGCCAGCCCTTCCACCCCTGAAATGCAGCATGGTGGGAGAGGGGATGGTGACTTTGGGTGTGACGCCGGGTTTGATTTGAGACTTTAGATAATTGAAGTCATCGACTTGGATGTTTTTGGAGTGCCGAATTTTGTCAACCACGCGAATGGCTGGAGGTGCGGGCTCGGTGGTGCCGTCAGGGTTCAAAACGGACAAAGGAATGTCGGTGGCAACGCCTCCGAGTTGCTCCAAGAAGTCAATGTGAAAGTAAGTCCTGCGGTATTCGCCATCGGTGATGGCTTTGAGTCCCACACTTTGCTGGAAATCGATGATTTCCTTGATCGCTTTGTCTTCAATGTCACGCAATTGCAAAGCGGTGATTTGTCCGCTTTGAGCTTGTTTTCTGGCGGAGAGCAAATACTCGGGTCTCAAGAAACTGCCAACGTGGTCGTAGCGGGCAGGAAGTTTGGGTAGCATCTTTTATAATTCCTTCATGGAGTGGTTGATTTTGATGAGAATCCTATCATTGAGCCACAGTGCCCAAGAATGATTGAAACAACTTTTTGCTAAGTGTTCTCACTCTTGACTAAAAGGGGCTTTGTGGCACCATGCCACTTCACGGCTTGTTCATTGGTGAAACAATGAATCGAGATACCAACACAAGTTAAAAGGGAAATCATGAAGAAATTGCCTTGGATCAAAGCGCTGTCGGCTCTTGGCTTGACGCTGCTCTCTCAGCTGAGCATTGCGGATGCCACGCCATTCAAAATCGGGTTCATCACACCCATGACTGGCCCATTTGCCTCAACAGGGGCTCAAATGTTGGCCGGTGCCAAGCTCTACATGGCGCAGCATGGCAACAAAGTCGAGGGGCGTGAGGTTGAGTTGATTCTCAAAGACGACACAGGCACGCCTGATGTGACCAAGCGCTTGGCTCAAGAGTTGGCGGTCAATGACAAGGTTGACGTTTTTGCGGGCTTTGGTCTGACTCCTTTGGCCCTGGCCACTGCTCCCATCGCAACCCAAGCCAAAATTCCCATGGTTGACATGTTGGCGGCCACGTCTTCGATCATCAATTCCACCCCTTACATGGTGCGAGTGTCCATGACGCTCCCACAAGCGAGTGTCATCATTGCCGACTGGGCACCTAAAAATGGCATCAAAAAAGTGGTCACCATGGTCTCAGACTACGGTCCTGGTATTGATGCAGAGGAGTCTTTCAAGGATCGCTTCCTCTTCAATGGCGGTCAGGTCTTGGAATCTCTTCGCGTGCCCTTTAAGGTCAATGATTTTGCGCCTTACTTGCAGCGTGTGCGTGAACTCTCCCCAGAGGCGGTATTCATTTTTGTGCCCTCAGGTGTAGGCACAGCTGTCATGAAGCAATTCGTGGAAAGAGGCTTGGATAAGACCGGCATTCGCGTGATTGGAACCGGTGACGTGGTCGATGACGACATCTTGAATGGCATGGGTGATGCAACGCTTGGCATTGTCTCTGCTTACCCCTACTCAACGGTTCATCCTTCAGAGATCAACAAAAAGTTTGTTCAAGATTTCAAGAAATACAACCCCAAGCTTCGTCCCAATGCAGTTGCTGTGTTTGGCTACGATGGCATGAGGGTGATTTATGAAGCTTTGAAAGCGACCAAGGGCAAGGGCGGCGGTGATGCTCTCTTGGCTGCGATGAAGGGGCAGATTTTTGAGAGCCCACGCGGTCAAATCTATGTCGATGCGACGACCCGAGACATCGTTCAAAGCATCTACATTCGCCGCGTTGAGCGCAGCAAGACCGATGGTGAGCTCTACAACGTTGAGTTCCAAGAGGTCAAAGACGTTAAAGATCCCAGAAAGAAATAATGGGAAAAGTTTTCTTTCGTGCCGACCAAGTCGGCAGCTTGCTTCGTCCCCAATCTTTGCTTCATTCGCGTGAAGAGTTTGCAAAAGGACATTTGAGTGCTCAGCAACTGCGCTCTCTTGAGGACGAGTGCATTGCACAAGTTGTCAAAGAGCAAGAGGCTGCAGGCTTTGAAGTCGTGGTGGATGGAGAGTTCAGGCGTGAGAATTGGTGGATCGATTTCATCAAAGCGCTGTCTGGAGTGGAAATCACCGAAGGGGTTGCAGCTCAGGCTTTTGTGGCTCCGACACAAAACGCTCAAAGTGATTGTGGCCACGATCATGACGACGGGGATCATGCTTGGCAGTACGTTCCTAAAAATGTACTCACCACTGGCAAGATTTCCCTTAAGTCTTCTGTGACCGTCGCAGATTACAAGCACTTGCAAAGCGTCACCTCAAAGACGGCCAAGGTCACCATTCCGTCGCCAACTCGATTGCACTTTCATGGGGGAAGAGCTGCTGTGTCAAGTACAGCATATCCCCAGATAGAAGCTTTTTTTGAGGATGTGGTCAAGGTCTATCAAGAGGAGATCGCTGCACTGGAGAACGCTGGGTGCAGGTACATTCAAATTGACGACCCCTTGATGACTTACTTCATCAGCGAGCGCATGAGGCAAGAGGTCATCAAAGCGGGAGACGACCCTCAAAAGCGTTTAGAGCAATACGTGGACCTCACCAACGCATGCATCTCCAAGCGCAGAGCCGATACTGCCATTGGGATCCACGTTTGCAGAGGTAACTCCAAAAGCGGCTGGATCGCTGAAGGGGGCTACGAGCGCATTGCGCAAACGGTTTTGGGAGGTTTGAAGGTGGATCACTTTTTGTTGGAGTACGACGACGAGAGATCCGGAGACTTTGAGCCCCTTCGGTTCATTCCCAAAGATGTGCGTGTGGTATTGGGTTTGGTCACCACCAAGTTTGGTCAACTCGAAAGCAAAGACACCTTGAAGCGTCGAATTGAGGAGGCCTCGCGTTGGGTGCCCTTGGAGCATTTGGCCATCAGTCCTCAGTGTGGATTTGCCAGCACGGTAGAGGGCAACATCATCACCATGGATGATCAATGGCGAAAACTCAACTTGGTCACCACTGTGGCCCAAGAGGTCTGGGGCTCGAGGTAAACCTTCAGCTTTGATAGACAAAAGAAAAGGGCCAAATTTTCATTTGGCCCTTTTTTCCTGGAGAGTGGAGACGGGTGAGCTATTTTTAAGCCGCGACCGCCTCACAGTTCATGCCAAACTCTTGAGGAGGATTTGGGCCCCAAAGGTAGAAGGAATCCGCAGGGGGGTGATGTTTAGCGGGCCACTCTAAGGTGTGCGGCACAAAATCGATGTCGTAAGAGTACTCTACATAGCTGCCCCAAGGATCTCGGGTGTAGCGGAAATAGTTTGAGCCCAGAACGTGGCGCCCTACGCCCCAGCCCTCAACGTGACCGGCCTCCGACATTTGTTTCATGCCAAGGCCCACTTGGTCAATGGATTCCACGGTCCAGCTGCTGTGGTGAAAGCCATAGTCGCTCGAACCCAAGAAAGCGAGCAAGTGGTGATCGCTGCCGTGGGGGGAGTGCATGAATGCGATGCCAATTTCCTCTTCTCCTGAAGAGTCTGAGAGCTTCAACCCCAAAGTCTTTCCGTAAAACTCAAGCGCTTGAGCCACGTTCTTGGTGAACATGAGCATGTGAGACATGTAAAGGGGTTTGACCTTGATGGGTATGGAGCTCGAGGGTGATCTACCTTTGCCTGAGCTCTCGGGCTCAAACACCCTTGGGGGAAGGGCAGAGGGAGAGGATTTTGGAGCGACTTTGATTTGCACCGGAAAGCCATCGTTGGATTGGATCCAAAAGCCTGTTCCTTCTTTATCGGGTGAGGCGATCTCGCTCAGACCCAGGGAGAGCACATGTTTTTTCATGGGCTCAAAGTCCTCGGCATAAACACCAAAGGTGAGCCACAAGAGACGCTTCTTGTCGCCCTTAAGGATTCGACCGTAGCGCTGTGGGTTATTGAAAGCGTAGATCCCAAGGTGATCGCCCTCGGTTTTGACCTCCAAGCCAAAATCGGTGTAAAACTTCTTGGCCACAGCCAAGTCGGGAACAGAGATCACGTATTCATCTAAGGAATGAACGGCCAAGACGCCGTCTCTTTTGGTCTGTGCATGAAGGGGTGTGCTCATGTGGGTCTCCTTGATTTTTTAAATTTTAGGCTTCGTTGACAATGGGGTTGCTGAGCAAACCAATGCCTTCGATTTCGACTTCGCAGACGTCTCCTGCTTTCATGAAAATGGGTGGTTTGCGAGCAAAACCTACTCCTGCAGGCGTTCCTGTGATCAAGATGTCACCAGGCTCCAAGGTGATGGCTTCGCTGATGATGTGAATGAGTGTGGGAATGTCAAAGAGCATGTCCGCCGTGGTGGCACTTTGGAGCACTTGACCATTCAAGCGGGTCTCCAAATGAAGCCCTTTGGCGCCCCGAGGAAGCTCATCGGCTGTCACAAAGACAGGACCCAAGGAGCCAGATTGATCAAAGTTTTTACCCACAGTCCATTGCGCAGACTTGAATTGGTAATCTCGAATTGAACCTTCGTTACAAATGGAGTAACCCAAGACATGGTCCAAGGCGTGCTCTTTGGAGATGTGGCGTCCACCCACGCCGATGACGGCAACCATCTCACCCTCGTAGTCAAATTGATCGCTCACCCGGGGTTTGACCAGTGCATGTCCGTGGCCCACCAAGCTTGAGGTAAACCTGGGGAAAAGAGGGGGGTAGGCGGGCATGTCATAGGGGCTTTCTTTCGCGTGATCGGCGTAATTGAGGCCTACGCAGATGATTTTTCCAGGATGCTCCAAAACGGGCAAATAGCTGATGGCTGCAGGGTCTAGGGCATGTCCCTTGGTCTTCAAAACTTCTGCCACACCATGCAAATCGCTCTTGGTTTTGATCAAATGATCGAGCATGCCGGGAAAGTTGGCGGCATCACGTGTGAGGCCCATGAGGCCATTTTGTGTTTGCAGGGCGATGCCCTTTTGATGGTTTTGGGCGTAGGAGATGAATTTCATGGCTTGTGAAGATGATGTTGACAGTTCGAGTAAAGCAAGTTGAGATGAATTTTAGGACTGGATTGCAAGCGGCTGCAATGGGGAACTCCCTACATAGCCCCCGTCTTGGTAAAGCAAGGGGGTGATCAATTGGGCTGAGCGCACGTCCTTCACCAGTCCCACAAAAATGGTGTGGGTTTGGTAGTGCCAAGAGGCGTCTACATCGCAAAAAACACTGGACTGAGCGTCAACCAAAAAGGGAAGTCCATCAGAGTGGGCTTGCCAGTTGCCTACCTCAAAGCGATCAGCCCCTTTTCGTTTGCCTGCAAAGACACCTGAGAGTTCCTCGTGTTGTGTGCTGAGTAAGTTCACACAAAAGCGCTTGGATTGTGAGACCACGCTGTGAAAGGCGTTGGACTCATTGATGCAAACCAACAAAGAGCATGGACAGGTGCTCACTGAGGTGACCGCTGTAGCGGTCATCCCGTGCCAAACGCCTTCATGCGCAGTGGTGATGAGGCACACGGTGCTCGTGAGCCTGCGCATGGCATTTTTAAAATTGTTCTCTAGGCTTGGCTCAGTGTGTCCTTGTTGCCATGAATCTGTATTGGTTTGACTCAATGCAATGGTCCTTTAAAAGTTATGATCGATTGCATTCAAATCAAAGGTGTATTTTGGGGCAGGCCCAAAACCACACGTCCGTACATCTCCAAGTTGGTCTCCAAGCAAAGGAGTCCATGCATGTTGATGGCGTGTAGGTCTCTAGAGGCTCTTTGGATGGGGCTACCCACCGCTAAGCCAGAACCGCCTGAGGCCAGGTACAAAATTTCAGTGGCTTCGAGACACAAACGCACGCTGAATGCGCAGTCCATTCTACAGCGAGCCCGATCCTCAAGACTCATCTCCACGCCATTTTCAGCTGCTTGTGTGATCATCTCCGCTGTGTTGTGCATGATCAAACGTGCAGCGGATATTTTGCTCGCAGCATTTGCCACTTGCATGTGGGTGGCGGGCATGTCTTTTTGCACTTCACCCAAGGTGTAACTCACCACCTTGCCGGGGAGGCGTTGCTTGAAGCTCTCAAGCGCACCCTCGGCGATACCCAAGGCTGCTGGAATGATGCCAACGGCCAAGACGGGTACTAGTGCTGACTCATACAACTTGGCGCCGTTGTGGTGCTTGGCTCCGGGATTTTCTCCACCAATGGCTTTGGGCAAGGAGAGGAAGCGGTGCTCGGGCACGAAGATATCTTGGGCAACCACAGAGTTGCTGCCAGAGGCTCTCAGGCCCATTACGTCCCAGTCGTTTTTGACCTCCACGTCACCGATGGGGATCAAGAAATCTCCTCCATCCACAGGCACACCATCTTCGCCTAAAACTTCACCACCCAGCATCACCCAATCGGCTGCAGGGGAGCCCGAGCAAAAAGGCCAAAAACCACTGACGCGGTAGCCGCCTTCGACTTTGTGTGCTTTCCCGCGTGGTCCAATCACCGCTGAGATGATGGCTTCAGGGGTAGAGGTGAAGACATCGTCTTGAGCCTGGGTGGGAAAGAGCCCGATGAGCCAATTGTGAGCATTGACCACGCCCAGAACCCAAGCGGTGGAGCCGCATCCCTTGCCCACCTCTGCCACCACGTCAATGAAGTCGTGCAAGCTGGCTTGTAGACCGCCCACACGCTTAGGTGCCATGAGTCTGAAGAGGCCAGATTTTTTGAGATCTTGGATGCTTGCATCTGGCAGTCTGCGAAGGGTCTCAGCCTCAGATGCTCGAGACCTGAAGGAATCAATCAATGCGCTTGCACGTGATTTCAAATCCGTAGAAGTTGCTTGAGCTTGCGGTCTCTCGAGTGTGGCGTTCATGTTCATTTGAGTGTGTCTCCTCGTGTGTTAAATGTTGTGAATCAACTGTATCCAATTTGATCAAAATGTCAATATGACAAAATGATCAAATCTACTAGGATAAACACCTAAATAAGCGCTATTGCTGAGCTTATTTAAGAACAAGCTTGCGCTGCAAGGGAAAGATCCGCCAGCCCCAATTTTGCTGAACAAAGCCCCAAATTCCCTTGGGAAATACAATCATGACCGTGATGGCCACGACCCCCATGATCAACCAGTACCACACTCCGTAATCGGCTAAAAAGTAGCGCAGGAGGAAGAAAACAGCGCATCCCACAATGGGGCCCTCCAAAGTTCCAATACCACCAATCACGACAATGAACGTGGCGGCCACCACCCATGCCAAGTCGAATCCAGCACTGGGTGAAATTCTGAGGATGCTTAAATAGTAGAGTGCACCTACCAACCCGCTACCAAATGCAGAGAGAACAAAGACTTGCAACTTGAGTCGATCAACAGGAACGCCTTGACTCTCTGCTGCCGCTTCGCTGTCTCTGATGGCGGTGAGCCCCAAGCCAAAACGCGAGCGCAGCAATGCATAAAGAGCGACGAAACTTGCAAAGAGCAACATGCAGGCGATCCAATAGGTGATGTTCTCTCGTGTGTCGTGAGGGATTTTGACCATCACTGTCAAACTTTGCCCTGATCCTGCGCCCAAAAAGGGAATGTTAGAAATGGTGATCTTTGCGATCTCAGAACCTACCCAGGTTCCGATTGCAAAGTAGCCGCCTTTTAAGCGAAAGAACACCTTTGCCATTGGGATGGCCAAAGCTGCACAAACGACACCAGAGATGAGCACGCTTGCAAATGGGTTGATGTCCATGTGCTGAGCCAAGATGAAAAGTCCGTAACCTCCCAAGCCTACAAAGGCTTGTTGACCCACAGAGACCAAGCCACCGTAACCAGCCATCAAGTTCCACATCATCGCAAGGACTAAAAAACAAATCACCTCAACACACCAATGCATCAAGCTGGACTCAGCCCAAAATGGCATGCTGAACATGAGAATCGAAAAAATGATGCAAAACACCATCGTCACTTGACTGGTTCTAGTGCTGGTCTCAACGCTGAATGAAGGGGTGCCGCTCATGCGCGAGTCCTTGGAAAGAGCCCATCTGGTTTGAAAATCAAAATGAGCAAAAACACCAAGTGACCCGCCAAAATACCATAGCCGGAGTCAAATTTGGAGCCCAAAGCTTGTGCAACTCCTAAAATCACAGCGCCAGCAAAGGTGCCCCATATCGAGCCCAATCCACCAATCACCACCGATTCAAATGCATAGAGCAAAGAGATGGGGCCGGTTGATGGTGTGAAGGTGGTTCGAATGGCTGAGAAGACGCCGCCAACGGCCACCAAGGCAAAGGACAAAGCCAGAGCAACGCCATAGACGTGCTGGGCTCTAATACCCATCAAGGACGCTGTCACGGGGTCATCTGATGTGGCCCTTAGTGACATACCTGTGTCGGTGTGATTGAATAAATAGTTCACACCAAAAGTCATTGCAAGGGCAACCATGAAAACGATCAAGGGGAACCATCCAATGGCAAGTTCTTCACCGATTTGGAGGCTGGCGATTTGGAGATCTCCAATTTGTAGTGCTTGAGCGTCTGCGGAGAACAATTGTTGAAGTCCGTTTTGAATCACGATGGACAATCCGAAGGTAACCAAAAGCGGGGGCAATATATCGGGACCAATCGTTTTGTTGAGCAAAGTCGTTTGCAGCATATAGCCCAAAATTGCCATGATGAGCATCACGAGTGGCAATGCCACAAATGGATGCCAATGCAAGTAGGTAACCAGTGGAAGTGTTGCATAGCCTGCTAAGACGATAAAGTCACCGTGTGCGATGTTGACCAGTCTCATTACCCCATAAGTGATAGACAGCCCAATTGCAAAGAGGGCATAAAGACCCCCTAAAAGAATGCCTTGGATCACCATGTCAAGCCATTCCATCATGATTGATCCTCGGTGATGCCAAAGTAAGCAGCTGAGATGTCTCGACGCTTGGCAAGGGATGATTCTCCGCTCAAGGAAACTTTCCCATGCATGAAGCAGTAATAGCGATTAGACGCTTTAAGGGCCGCATCAATGTCTTGTTCAACCAAAACCACAGAGAGTCCTTCAGCACATATTTTGGGCAATGCGTTGTAGATGTCTTTGACCACGAGGGGAGACAAGCCTAGGGAGATCTCATCGCATAGCAGCAACTTGGGGTTTGAGAGCAGCGCTCGTCCAATGGCCACCATTTGTTGTTGTCCGCCAGACAAAGACGTAGCGGGAGCGTATTTTTTCTCAATGAGTGCTGGAAATAGCTCATAAACACGAGCCAAACTCCAGTATCCGTCTCTTTTGGCAAATCCGCCAATTCGAAGATTTTCTTCAACGCTTAGGCTGCGAAAGAGTTTTCTCCCCTCGGGCACCAAGGAGATACCCAAGCGCACGCGGGCCTCTGCGGGGAGTTCTCCAATGGGTGAATTCACCAGGCTCACCGATTCATTTGGACTCTTGATGAGGCCACAAATTGATTTGAGAAAGGTGGATTTGCCGGCTCCATTTGAGCCGATAATGGCGACTGTTTCACTTTGCCCGATTTCAAAATCGATCCCAAACAAAGCTTGAAAATCGCCATAAAAGGCTTTGAGTTGATGCGTTTTAAGCATGGATTTATATCTCAAGTCCTAAGTAAACGCGTTTCACATCTGAACTTTCCATCACGGTTTTGGGGTCACCTTGCGCCAAAATTTCACCGAAGTTAATGACCAAGAGTCGAGTGGCAACGGCCATGAGAGCGTGCACCACATGTTCAATCCAAATGATCGTGACCCCGTCTTTTTTGATTTGGTTGACCACTTCTACCAGCTCTAGAGCTTCGTGCTCTGTGAGTCCGCCGGCAATTTCATCAAGAAGAATGAGTTCCGGGTTAGTTGCTAAAGCCCTTGCAAGCTCCAGTCTTTTCCTGTCCAAAAGCGTCAAACTTCCAGCCAATCGGTTGGCGATCCTCAAGAGCCCCGTGCGATCGAGAATTTGGACACAGCGCTCATTGGCCACCTGATCGCTTTTGTTTTGAGCGCCAAACTTTGCGCCCACCAAGAGGTTTTCAAAAACGGTCATCCCCTCAAAAGGAAGGGCAATTTGATATGACCGACCGATGCCCAACTGGCATCTCAGGTGTGCACTTGAACGTGTGATGTCTTGATCCTTGAAGACGATTTGCCCTTGATTTGGGAAAAGATCTCCTGTGATCAAATTAAAGAGGGTGGTTTTACCCGCCCCATTGGGGCCCAAAATCCCCAAAGCTTCGCCCGCAACGACATCAAAGCTGAGGTCATTTGTGACGTGAAGAGATCCGAAGTGTTTGGAGACACTTCGGATCTGTAGAAGTGCAGAACTTGCACTCATAAAGCCCTCTGCTTCAAACGATCACATCCATTAATATGGGATGGGTTTGATTTTGGCTTGAACAGGAACATTGGGGGAAGAATCGCTATTGACCACAACCAAGTTGTATTTGGATTTGCCCCCAGGTGCAGCCTTGACCCATTGGCCACCCACCAAAGGCATGCGAACCACGTTCTTCACAGGATTTAGGGGTCCACCCTTCCAGCTCACGTGACCAGTGATGGTGTCTAAATCGGTCAGTGCGAGTGCATCTCGAATGCTGGATTTGCTCTCAATGTCTTTGGTGCGCTTTAAAGTGTCCAAAGCGACCTCAAACATGGCATGAGCGTAGCCCAAGGACTCGTTCCATGGTTTTTTGCTGCTGGCCTCATAAGCATCAGAGAATTGTTGAGAAGTTTGTCCTGTCAGTGAGGATTTAAAAGGTCGGTTGGGTGTCCACCAGGCCTCTTGCGTCAAGCCGTCCCCTGCATCCCCGAGTGCCTCGATGGAAGAGGGGAACGCAATGGCTTTACCCATGGTGACGACTTTGGGTTTAAAGCCTTGTTGACGAGCTTGGGTCCAAAAGTTTTTGAAGTCTGGAGGAGTGGGAACGCCGCATACGATTTCTACCCCCGCTTTTTTGAATGCGGAAATTTGTGCACTGAAATCAGCCTGAAAGGCTTGGTAGCGACCAGGATCAACGACTTGGTAACCCATGGATTTGAGAGCTGGGGGAAGGCCAAGTTTAGCGTCACCCCATGCGTTTCCATCTCCATCGTTGGCCAAGAGAAGTCCAACCACTTTATTGGTGGGTACGTTTTTCCACATGTTGGTGAAAACGGCAATGATGTCTTCAAGTCCCCAGAAGAAATGGTAGGTCCAATCGAATCCTTTTTTGGGGTCGCCACCTCTGCCAAAGAACCAAGGCTGCCAAGGGCATGTGGCTGAGACACAAGGAATGCCGTTGAGCTCACACTGATCGGCAACAGGGTTGGTTGTCTCTGGCGTTCCACCCACGACCATGATGTCGATTTTGTTTTTGAGGATCAATTCAGAGGCTACTTCGGCCGCTCGATTGGGGCTCGATTGGCTGTCTTTGACAATGATTTCAACAGGGTGGTTTTTGCCGGCAATGGTGATGCCGCTCTTTAAGAGTTGAGTCACTCCTGCATTTACAAATTGATCCACCTCTCCAAACGGTGCAAGGGGACCCGTCTCTGGTGAGACCCATCCGATTCGAACAGTTCGACCAGCGGTCTGTGCAAAGCCAAGGCTTGAAGCGGAGAGAACGGTTGCTGCGCCAGCCAATTGAAGGACTTTGCGTCGTTGAGCGAAATTGCAGTCTTTGAGATCTTGGGGGTCTTGCATAAGAAAGTGTCTCCATGGTTTTTATGATCGAACTTGTCTTTTTTGAATTAGACATCTTGTTCAGTTCATGATTTTGCACGGATTGAACATTAATTCAATATGAAATCCCTAGGTCTTTTGTCGGTGTTTTCCCCTAAAATTAATTTGAAAGATAACCAAAACCAAATTTGAACGAATCATTTTAATTTTCATGGCAACTCAAAATACAGAAGATCACCGCGTCAGAGTGGGTGCAGAACGCAGAGAAAAAACTAGGATTCGTATTCTTGAAAATGCGTTGATGGTTTTCAATGAAAAAGGCCCTGATATGGTGGTTGCAGAGGACTTTATAGCTGCTGCTGGTGTCTCACGTGGCACGTTCTACAACCACTTCAATACCATTGGTGAATTGTTGGTTGATTTAGCAGGAACCATGAGCAACGAGGTCTTGCATGTTGTGGATCCCTTGGTCTTGAAGTTGGATAACCCAGTTGAGCGCTTTTCAATGGGAACTCGACTCTACATGCACATGGCTCTTCGTTATCCGCTTTGGGGTACTTTTTTAAGGCGAGTGGGTACTCAATTGGCCACACGAGGCCAACTGATTGAGACCTATTTGACGCGCGATTTGACCTTGGCTCACAAAAAGAAAATGCTCAATGTCAAAAATGTTCAAGTGGCTCATGACATTGTTTTGGGCTCAATCTTTTATGGAATTGATACACTGCTTGGTAAAAGAACTCTTGAGTTGCACGAAGAAAATATCATTTACCATGTTTTGATGGGTCTTGGCATTGAGGAGCCTGAAGCGAATAGAATTGCCTTCATGCCTTTGCCCAAGGCCAAGGCGGTTGATGGGCCCATTTTCTCAAAATTGAAATTCGTTGAAGAATCCAACAAGGGCATCAAGAAAATCAAAACCATTAAGAATTGAAAAGGACTAGTCATGAGTTACCAAGCCCCTTTAAAAGATATGCTTTTTGTCATGGAACGCTTGGCAGAAATTTCAAAGCTGGCACAGCTCCCTGGCTTTGAGGACTATGGGCTTGATACAGCAAGTGCTGTGTTGGAGGAGTCGGGTAAATTTTGCTCAGAAGTTTTGGATCCACTGAATTGGGAAGGAGATAAAAACCCCAGTCATTGGGAGGGAGGGCACGTGAGCACCACCACGGGTTTCAAAGATGCTTTTGAAGCTTTTGGTCAAGCGGGTTGGCAAGGTGTGATTCACCCTGAGGAATTTGGTGGTCAAGGTCTGCCAAAGCTGATCGCCACAGCATGCTCGGAGATGGTCAATGCCTCCAACATGTCGTTTGCGCTTTGCCCGCTTCTCACCGATGGCGCTATTGAAGCTTTATTGACTGCAGGAAGTGATGAGCTCAAGCAAACCTTTATTCCCAAAATGGTGAGCGGTGAGTGGACAGGTACGATGAATTTGACCGAGCCGCAAGCGGGTTCCGATTTGTCTTTGGTGAGAACCCGTGCCCAGCCCCAGGGGGACGGAACGTACAAAATTTTTGGGACCAAAATCTTCATTACTTATGGTGAACACGACATGGCCAAAAACATTGTTCATCTGGTCCTGGCCAGAACTCCTGATGCCCCTCAAGGCGTCAAAGGGATTTCACTGTTCGCTGTACCTAAATCTTTGGTTAACCCCGATGGCAGCTTGGGAGCCAGAAACGATGCGTTTTGTGTCTCAATTGAGCACAAGTTGGGTATCAAAGCGAGTCCCACTGCCGTCATGCAGTTTGGGGATCAAGGCGGTGCCATTGGTTACTTGGTCGGCGAGGAAAACCATGGATTGGAGTACATGTTCATCATGATGAACTCAGCTCGATTTGCGGTGGGCTTGCAAGGGGTTGCGATTGCTGATCGCGCCTATCAAAAGGCTTTGGCCTATGCAAAGGATAGAAAGCAATCCAGGGATTTGAATGGATCTGATGGACCTGTCGCAATCATTGAGCAGCCCGATGTCAAACGCATGCTCATGCGCATGAAAGCGTTGACGGAAGGCGCCAGGTCCTTGGCCTACTTTGCCGCCTCTGTAGCAGATATGGCTCATCATCACCCTGACGAGCAAGTGAGGACTACGGAGCTCTCGTTTTATGAGTTTTTGGTGCCAATCGTGAAGGGCTTTTCGACCGAAATGTCCATTGAAGTGGCCAGCCTTGGCGTGCAAATTCATGGCGGCATGGGTTTCATTGAGGAAACTGGTGCCGCTCAATACTACAGAGATGCTCGTATTTTGACCATTTACGAGGGCACCACCGCCATTCAAGCCAATGATTTGGTGGGACGCAAGACTTACCGTGACAGAGGTTTGGTTGCGAAGCAATTGGCTCAAAGGGTACGTGGGCTAGAGCTTGAATTGGCCAAAAGAGACTCCTTGGCCGCTCGCTCCATGCATGAGAGTTTGGAATCGGCACGGGAGAGTTTTGAGGCGGTGGTGGACTATGTTTGCCAAGACTTCAAGGCCGATGTCAAAGGCGTTTTTGCTGGCAGTGTGCCATATTTGATGCTCAGCGGATACCTCTTATGTGCTTGGCAAATGGGCAAAGCGCTCATCGTATCTGAGGACCACATGGCAGAGGATGAGTCTTTTTACACGTCCAAGGTTGCAACCGCGCGGTTTTACGCCGAGCATTTGCTCTCGACTGTGCCAGGCCTTGCACAATCAATCCTCAAAGGAGCAGGCTCTGTGAACGAGTTGACGCCAGAGCTTTTTTAACCAAGCTCTTGCGCTGTTGTCATTTCCTTTGATCTGCATCAAGGGGGTGAAGTCTTGATGTCTGGACAATCAAAGCACTCAATCACAGGAGGTGCTTTCTTGGAAAATTCAAATGAATTGTTCACATTTTTAGATGAAACTCACCAAGACATCTACGTAAAATTGAACTGGATTTCGACATTGATGTCAGAAGTAGAGATCCACAACTACACAACCCAGCATCAAAAACAAATTGAAGAGGTTTGTCGGTTTTTTGATGTTGAGGTGCGAGAGCACCACGTGGATGAGGAAAAATACGTTTTCCCCAGTTTGTTGCTCAAACAAGATCCAAACTTGGCTGAACTCACGCGCAAGTTGTTCGTTGACCACGAAAGGTTTGAAGAGTCTTGGAAGCACATCTCCATGATGCTCAAAGCCCTCTTGCATGGCAATGAGTGGTTCACTTCCAAGGAACTCAGGCAAGAGTTCAACGCGTTTCACGTCCTCAATTTAAAGCACATGAAGTTGGAGGAATCGATTGTTTACCCCGAGGCCTCAAACACCGATTTGAGTGGAGAATCCAAAGAGATCCAAGTTGAAATGCACAAGCGCAGAGCAAAGCACACGCACTCAGCATAAGCCCTTGATGGATCTTCGTGAGTGGCTAGCTCGAACTCACATTTGCAACAAGTTCCAAACAACCCGTTTGTGTGAAAAAAAACTCACGCCTTAAATCCTATCGTTTACCCTTGATGGCTGGTGTCCCTTATGGGGAGAGAATGCGGCATTTGGATCGGATTTCATCCCACTCATCAGGGGGATGTTTCTTGTCCTTGCTGCATTTGCTCTACATCTTTAGGAGGCATGAGAATGTCAAAACTCAACATCAATGGAAAAGTTCACTCAATCGACGTAGAGCCAGAGATGCCTCTTTTGTGGGTACTTCGTGATGAACTTGGAATGACTGGAACCAAATACGGTTGTGGGGTGGCTCAGTGTGGTGCATGTACTGTTTTGGTCGATGGAGCACCTGTTAGATCTTGCTCCTTTCCCAATGCTGCAGCTCAAGGCAAAAAGATCACCACCATTGAAGGTTTGTCACCCAACGCCACTCATCCTGTGCAAGTGGCTTGGAAAGAGCTCGATGTCCCTCAATGTGGGTACTGTCAATCTGGTCAAATTTTGGCGGCCGCTGCGCTTTTGAAATCGAATCCACACCCAAGCGATGAAGACATCGATCAAGCGATGACCAATATTTGTCGCTGTGGCAGCTACAGGCGCATTAGAGCCGGTATTCATGCCGCAGCCAAAACGGGGAAAGGGGTTCCTTCAGTCATACACATGGTGAGCGCGGCTTCCTTGCTTGGTGAAGGCGTTGCAGCGGGCAACAATCAACTGGCCAGTGCAAACGAGGTGTGCAGCAGTCACACAGGATGTGCCCAGGAGGCGCAAACCCCTTGTGCTGCCAACGGTTTCTCTTCCAATTGTGTTTAAGGGCTAGGGGACATCAACATGAACAAAACAAATTATCAAGTCGAGCGTTCCATCCCTTTGAGCGACTCAGTTACCAGCAGGCGTTCATTTTTGGTGAATTCTGCTTTGGGGGCAGGAGCGCTCACTTTGGGCTTTCATGTTCCCGGGTTTGCAAAAGACAAACCAAAAGCTTCAACGCAAGGCCAAGAGGTCGAAGTGAACGCTTGGGTTGTGATTCATCCCGATGATCGCTGTGTTATTCGAATTGCCCGAGCAGAAATGGGGCAAGGCTCAAGCACAGGGTTGGCTCAATTGGTCGCTGAGGAGTTAGAGTGTGATTGGCAAAAAGTCTCCATTGAATTCATCACTCCGGGCCAGAACTTGGCAAGGGATCGGGTTTGGAAGAACATGTCGACTGGAGGCAGTCGGGGGATCCGAGAGTCTCAAGAGTATGTGAGGGTGGCAGGTGCTGCTGCTCGCACCATGTTGATTCAAGCTGCAGCCAATCAAATGGGTGTGTCTCCCAGTGAGTTGTCTGTGAGCAAAGGGGTGATCACCCACGCGAATTCAAAGCGAACCCTCAATTACGGGAGTGTTTGTGCCGATGCGGTGAAGTTGACCCCACCGGACGCAAAGTCCATTCGACTTAAAAAGCCACAAGATTGGCAAATTGCAGGCAAAGGCGTTCGCAGGCTTGACACTGCTCACAAAGTGGACGGTTCATTGAAGTACGCCATAGACCGAAGAGCGGAGAACATGCTCTATGCAGCCGTGAAAGCTTCTCCTGTTTTCGAGGGCAAGCTCAAAAGCTTTGATGCAACTGCAATTCTCAAAAAACGTGGCATCAAGTCGGTGGTCAAGCTTGATGATTACGCCGTTGCTGTGGTTGCTGACAACTGGTGGCGTGCCAAGACCGCATTGGAGGAGTTGCCCATTGTTTGGGATGAGGGACAAAACGGACAAGTCAACAGTCAAAGCATTGCCTCCCATTTGGAAGAGGGTTTGAGGAGCGATAAGAACGTATTTGCCGACACCAACGTTGGACAATTCTCTCAAGCCTACGCGGCCTCAAGCCAAAAGCTTGAAGCGGTCTACAGCACACCCTTTGTGACCCATGCTTGCATGGAGCCCATGAATTGCACGGTTCTTTATACGCCCGAGAAAGCCGAGGCATGGGTGCCTTCTCAAAATGCAGAAGCAGCCTTGGCTGCTTTGTCAGATGCAACGGGTTTGCCCCTTGAGAAGTGTGAAGCCTACAACCAAACGCTGGGGGGTGGATTTGGTAGGCGAGGTGGACCACAGGACTACGTGCGTTTTGCCGCGTTGGTGGCCAAACAATATCCAGGTCAATCGGTCAAGGTTTTGTGGTCAAGGGAAGAGGACATGACCCATGATTACTACCGCCCAATTGGACAATGCTTGCTTCAAGCGGGCCTTGATGAAAAGGGTGATCTGAGTGCCTTGAGCATTCGGGTCTCGGGTCAGTCGATCAACGCCTACCTTGCACCTCATAATATCGTGGACGGCAAGGACCGCAGGCAGTTACAGGGCTATTGGCCTGAGCCTGGTGACGCGCAATTTGGATATTCAGTGTCAAATCTGAAGATTGAATATGCCATGCGCAACACGCATGTTCCAGTTGGAGCTTGGAGGGGCGTGAACACCAACCAAAACTCCATCTATTTAGAAGCTTTCATGGAGGAAGTTGCAAAAGCAAGCGGCAAGGACTCCTTGGCATTTAGAAGAGCATTGCTTAGAGATCACCCCAAGCATTTGAGGGTGCTCAACGCAGTGGCAGACAAAGCGGGGTGGGGACGAACCTTGCCAAGCGGTGTCTTCCAAGGCATTGCCCAGTTCATGGGCTATGGCAGCTACACGGCTGCAGTGGCTGAGGTGAGTGTCAACAACGGGAAAGTGAAGGTTCACCGCTTGGTTTTGGCAACCAACAGTGGCCATGTGGTCAATCCTGACCAAGTGGCAGCTCAGGTAGAGGGGTCAGTGGCTTACGCCTTTGACTCTTTGCAAGCCCAGTCCAGTGTGCTCAATGGTCGAATTGTGGAGACCAATTTCGATCGTTACAAGATCACTCGCATGGTTCAATTGCCTAAAATTGAAACCGTTTTGGCCCCAACATTCGATTTTTGGGGCGGAGTGGGTGAACCCACCATTTGTGTGGTGGCGCCAGCTGTGTTGAATGCGATTTTCAAAGCAACTGGAAAGCCTGTACGGTCTTTACCGCTTCAAAACTCTGGACTTGAATTGGTTTGATTTTGCTGGTCATCACAAGTGGTCTTTTGTGGGTGATTGATTCAAGGAAGGATTGGGCTTGAACTTCAAAAGACAAACGCTTGCCAAATTGGCCAATTGGCCGATTCTGGCTCTTTGTCGCTCGATGATCATCAAGCCAGCAGGATTGGTCATTCCACTGGGTGCTGTACTGGTCAAGGCAAGGACAGTTGGTGCTCAGGCGCTGGATGTTGAGAGTGAGGAATTCAGGCTTCTGTTTCAAGAACTCACCCAGGGTCAACAGGTCAATGTGCAAAGGGTTCACTTGAGCGTCCCCAGGCTTGCTGACAATGGACACTCAGTGCCTTTGAGGGTTTGGGTTGACGCTTTGCAGTCTGAGGCTGAACATGTGAAGCGTTTGATCATTCTCTCTTGTCGCAATCCAAGACCATTGATTGCTAGATTTCAGTTCAAACCCATGGAAACCCCATTGAGTTTGTCAACCAGAATTCGCTTGAATGGCTCTCAGCGCATTTGGGCCTTGGCACAACTCAACGATGAGACTTGGTGGGGAGCACATGCTCAAGTTGAGGTGACAGAGTCAGCTTGTTTGGATGCGACCCTATGACTGCAAGAATCGTTTTGCCCATTGCTCGCAAGTTGGGGGAACCCATGGCTGTTCGAATTTTGATTCAGCATCCCATGGACACAGGCTTCATGCACGATGTATCGGGCGCAGCCATTGAGAAAAACGTAATCCATTCCTTGAGCCTTGAGTTCAATGGGGAGGAACTCTTGAATGCAGAATTGGGTACGGGCACAGCAGCCAATCCTTTCATTCAATTTCAGGTGCGATTGCGACAAAGCGGTGAGTTTTTGCTCAAGTGGGTGGATGACAAGGGACAAATGGGCATGGAACGCGCGGCCTGCATTTTTGCTGATCGCAATTGAATTCATTTTTTAATTTTTACTCAAAGGAACTTTATGAAAGCACACATCGAAAACGACCGTTTGTTGATCCCAGCATTGGCCAATCTCTACAATGGATTGAACCCCTACGTTTGGACCGTCTTGAGGATCGTTTTAGGTTTGTGGATGATTCCGCACGGCTATCCCAAGCTCTTCATGGAGGATGCCATTCCTGCATCCAAAAACTTCATCAATTTTGGCTGGGAAGAGCCACTTTTGTGGGCTTACTTCATTGGGGCAGTGGAGTTCTTTGGCGGCATTGCATTGACGCTTGGAATTGGGACACGCTTGATTGCGTTGATGTTGTCTTTTGAGATGTTTGTCATCGCTTTTGCTGTGCTCTATCCACAGTGGGGGTGGGGCAAGCGCGGCATGGAGTACGCCTTGCTATTGGGGATTTTGTACTTTGCCTTCGTGATCAAAGGAGCTGGCAAGCTCTCTTTGGATCGATTGCTACCCAAAGAACTCTAAGGAGGCTCAATTCAAGAACACAGGCTTGGAGGCACCAGATTCGTCGTGTTAGACTTTTCAGATCAAGAAATTGGAACTGAAACTTAAATGGACATGACAATCATCTCTGAGGCCATTCACTTGGCCACTGCACCTGTGTTTTTGTTGACGGGGGTGGCTGGTATTTTGAATGCTTTGGGAAATCGGCTGGGCCGTGTCATTGATCGTGGGCGCAAAATCGAGGACCAATTGGAGAGAATTGCCGATGAAAGTGAGGCTTCTCGCCTTAAAGTGGAGAGAATTCACTCGGAGTTGGAGTCGCTTGATACTCGAAAGTCCATCATCAATGTGGCCACTGCATTTTTGGTGCTTTGTGCAGTGTTGATTGCGCTCACTGTGATTGAGCTTTTTTTCTCTGTGAGCGTTGAACCTGGAAAGCTTCACTTATCCAACTGGGTGCCATTGACTTTTATTGGGAGTTTCTTATCCCTGGTTTCCGCGTGTATTTTGTACTTTGTTGAAATCATGTACGCATCCAAAACCATCAGCTTTAAGCGCATCAAGGTTCAAAAGCGCGCGCTTGAAGTCCATTGAGTGATTGGCTCTTGACTTTAGTCAAGAGCCAAACAATTTCTCTTGGTTACAGTGAGTCTAAGTAAAGGCGAGTACAACTGCTCTTTCTTGATTAGAGTTGAATAAATAACCAGGGGATTTAGATGAGCACTTTTCATGCGGTGGTTTGGATGGATCATTCCGAGAGCCATGTGCTCATGTTCGACAAGGAGCACATCGAAAAGGAGTTGATCAAATCCAAATCTCACCACAAGCACCAAGGGAAGTCACAAGACATGGTGGCTTTTTTCAAGTCGGTGAGTGATGCCTTGGAGTCAACACATGAGATTTTACTAACTGGGCCGAGCTCAACCCGAGTGGAATTTCAAGAGTGGTGCAAAATCCATTCGCCCCAAACGGCCAAGCGCATTGTTGACTCGCTCAAAAGCGATCACCCCAGTGATGGGCAGGTTGTCGCCATGGCCAAGAAATATTTCATCAAGTACGACAACACCCATTGATGAATTGAGACAGACATTCGTGTTGTGTTTTGATGGGCTTAGCTGAGCAGCGTGAACACGAGGAGTGATGTCTTTGTCAGCACAATCAAAGTGGTGCGAGCTTGAACACCAGCGCAAAGGACACAAATCCAAGACCCAACCACATCATCATGGATGTCCATGCATTGGATAAATTTTGATAGCCTGAACCACCTGAGGCATTGCTCGATTGGTTGAGTTGTTGGTAGTTCAGATAGGCACTACCTGATCTGAATGCGCAATAAAGAGCAGCGTAGGCCAACAAAAGCATTCCGATGTAATTGAAGATGAACATGTAAATTCTCCTGGGTCGATGACTTTCGTTTGGACTCGAATGATGAAAGCACAGTGCCTATACAAAGGTATACTGAACTGGCCAAAAAACAATTGACAGAGTAAATCAAAGCATTTGTTCTAGGTTGCCTACATTTTAAGCATGAATTCATTCTTTTTGAGGAGTTGTCAGGCCAGATTTGAGGCATTTGACGACTCATAATTGTTGCCCTACTTTGCACATTCCAAATTCAACCCTCAAAGGGGTCCTTTTACTGGTCATGGCGACTGCTTGCCTGGCCTTCATGGATACATTCACCAAAAAGGTTGTGCTAGTCGCCCCTTTTGTGACCGTCATTTGGGTTCGCTACTTGATTCAAGCGAGCATGACAACCCTTTTTATTTTGCCAGTAGCTGGACGCACCGTTTTGTTGACTTCAAGACCTTGGGTGTTGGTCATGCGAGGGGTGTTATTGATGATGACCACCTTGCTTGCGATGTTAAGCTTGAAGTTTTTACCCGTGGGTGAGTTTGCTGCCATTGTCATGACGACACCTCTTTTGGTGACACTTTTGTCATCTAGACTGCTCAAGGAAAAACCCTCTGGGATCAGGATCGGATTGGTTTTTGGAGGTTTTTGCGGGACGCTCTTGATCGTTCGTCCCGCCAGTGGGAGTTTGGGGTGGGAGATGGTGTTCCCCGTGCTTTTGGTGATCAGCAACACGGCTTTTCAGATATTGACCAGTGTCATCTCCAAATCTGAGCGAAGCATGACCACGCATTTCTACTCTGTTTGGGTTGGAGCTGCGATGAGTACATTTCTATTGTTCTTTGGATGGTCAGATCTCGAGGGTGCACAACTGTGGTTTGAGCTCTTTGCCATTGGGGCAGCGGGGGCTTTGGGACATTTTTTGCTTATTTTGGCGTTTGAGAGAGCTCCAGCGGTGACGCTCATGCCCTACATGTACATGCAAATCGGCTTTGCCATGCTCGGTGGTTGGTTGGTTTTTGATCACTTGCCCGATCATTTTTCAATGTTGGGCATCGGCTTGATTGCGATTTGTGGTTTGGCTGGTGGTGTGCTCACCATCGTGGAGAACCGGCAAGCCCAGCTCCAATGAGTTTGGCGATTGTGTCAATGAAATACTCAAAGCACAGTTGTCATTGATTTCTTGAAGATTTCCCGAATCACTTTAGTCATTGGATCGTGAAGAACGGCATTGGATCTTTTTTTCACTGACACGATGCCATATTTAGCGCTTGCTTTCATTTCTGGCTCCACCTTGAGAATACTCAGTTGCCTACCAGCAGCTCGCGCTGCCAAAACAACTGTGTCGCTGACTTGTGCCACTTCGATCAAGTCGTGGATTTCATCGCTGGACAATTGAATCATCTCATTGGGATGAGCACTTTCTCCATATTGTGCAACGAGTAAACGCGCAAGTTCATCACTCAAAGGAGTTGATGCCATGGGGTATTCAAGCAGCTTCGCAAAAGGCAGTGTTTTCAGTTTTAAGAGAGGGTGTCCTTTTCTGCACATGAACTCACCTCTGAATTCGAATGTTTCCTCTATGTATAAGTCAGAGTCTGGTTGCATCGCACGCAGATCAATGACCAGGCCGTCAACCCACCTGTCTTTTAAAAGTTCAACCAAAGTTTGGGTGTTGGCTCGGTAAATTTCAATTTTGACGTTGGGAAAATGTTGTGCAATGTGACTGAGCAGTGGGGTGGCGAGGAGTGCTCCTGGCCCAGAACTCAAACCCAGCCGGTAGAGTCCTTTGGTGGTCGGGGTTAACTTTTGTCCTGATTTTTTCAAATCATTGAGGCCATCCAAGAGTTCTTGCGCGCGTTTCAATGAGGTTTGACCAAAGGAGGTGAGCTCGATCCTTTTACCCACACGGTCAAAGAGCAATTGGCCGAGTTCTTCCTCCAAGGCTTTGATGCTTCGGCTTAAAGCGGGTTGAGTGATGAAAAGCACTTTTGAGGCTTTCGCAAAGCTTGCCGATTGGGCCAGCACCGTGAAATGCCTGAGTTGAAGAAAGGTCACATCTCACCCCACGTATTACATAAAAATTATCAAATCATGTACAACAATGCATTAGACATTATGAATTCCATTTCTTATGATGGCAACACTTTCTTCAACTTTGGGAGTTTTTGATGGGAAATTGGATCACTCGTGTTGCAACTATGCTCTTGTCCTTGATGGTGACTTTGGGGGCGTGGGCTCAAACTTACCCCAACAAGCCCGTCATGCTCTTGGTGCCTTATCCTGCAGGCGGTTTGTCAGATGTGATCGCCAGAACGGTGAACAACAGCCTTAGCAAAAATCTGGGTGTGCCTGTCTTGGTTGACAACTTAGGGGGCGCGAGTGGTGCCATTGCCGCGCAAAAGGTACTCTCTGCTCCCGCAGATGGTCAGTTGATCTTTCAAGGATCTCCCAATGAATTGATCTTGGCCCCTTTGGCCATCTCTGCGGTTCATTTCAAAAGCGAAGATTTTCGCTTGGTGCAAATGATTGCAGTGGCGCAAATTGCTTTTTTGGCCAGAAAGGATCTGCCGGTCAACAATGTGGATGAGTTTTTGGCATATGCCAAGAAAATGGCTGCACAAGGCAAGCCCATCACCTACGCGAGTGTCGGACCTGGCTCCTTTTACCACCTCTTGGGAGAACACCTCTCCAAGATCACCAATATCGAGATGACACACATCCCTTACAAGGGGGCTGCTCCAGCCAATCAAGATTTGATGGGCGGACAAGTCGATATCTTCTTGGCACCTTACGGAAAAATGTACGAAGACCTCCAAAAGCAAGGCAAGATCAAAATTTTGGCCATGCTCAATAAAGAAAGATTGCCAGGCGTGAAGGACTATCCCGCCATCAGCGAGAGTCATCAGTTGAAAGAATTTGTCTTTAGCATTTGGACGGGCTACTTTGTGAGAAAAGACACACCAGAGCCTATCGTCAACGCTTTGCACAAAGCCATCACGGAAACACTCTCAGACCCAGCTGTCAAAGCAGGACTTGAGGCAAACAGCCAACTATTGGCTCCTCCCTTGGGGCTGGACGCAGTGGCCAATACGTATGCTGAGGGAATTTCTCAATTCAGAGGCATTGCCAAATCCATCAACTTGCAGCCGCAATAAAGAGCTGGTTCTGAGTGAGTATGCAAGCCTACGAAAACATTCATCCAAATTGGATCGAAAAGTTCAAAGCCTTTGAGCAAGTTCGCAAGCAATTGCACGCTCATCCAGAGTTGGCATTTGAGGAGCACATGACTGCTCAAACGGTGGCCTCTCAACTCAAGAGCTTTGGCTACGCGGTCACCCAAGGGGTGGGCGGTACAGGTGTTGTGGGTCAATTGAAAAAAGGCTCTGGGACAGCCTGCCTGGGTTTAAGAGCGGACATGGATGCCTTGCCCATCCAAGAGAGCAACGACTTTGCCTGGGCGAGTAAGCATGCGGGTCGCATGCATGCTTGTGGACATGATGGTCACACGGCAACTCTTTTGGCGGCAGCCAAAGTCATTGCTGAGGACTTGGACTTCAGCGGCACCGTGAACCTGATTTTTCAACCGGCAGAGGAGGGCGCAGGTGGAGCGCTCAAAATGATCGAGGACGGTTTGTTCGAGCGTTTCGAGTGCGACAGCATCTTTGCGCTTCATAACATGCCGGGAATCAAAGCTGGACACTTCTCTTTCAAAAGTGGTTCCGCCATGGCCTCGAGCGACAACGTGAGGGTGCTTATCACGGGTAAAGGTGGACATGGAGCAATGCCCCATTCGGCTCAGGATCCTATCGTGGCCGCATCTGCCATTGTGATGGCGCTTCAAACCATTGTCTCTCGCAATGTTGACCCCATGCAGTGTGCCGTGATCACCGTTGGATCGATTCATGCAGGATCGGCCAACAACGTGATCGCTCAGACTTGCGAACTCCAGTTGAGCGTGAGAGCTTTGGACCCCAAGGTGCGCACCCAACTGAAAACCAGAATCATGGGGCTCATTGAGGCCCAAAGTCAAAGTCTTGGCGTTAGCGCTCAAATCGATTGGACAGATGGTTATGCAGTGCTCGTGAATTCAAGTGCTGAGACCCAGTTTGCCAAACACTTGGCCCTTGAGATATTCGGTTCAGAATGTGTTGTACCCGATCCTCCTGCGCTCACCGCGAGTGAAGATTTTGCCTTCATGCTTGAGCGGGTCCCAGGTTGTTATTTTCTAGTCGGCAACGGCGAAAGTGGTGAATATGGCTCATGCATGGTGCACAATCCAGGGTACGATTTCAATGATGAAATCATTGTCCCAGGGGCCTCTTTCTGGGTAAAATTGGTAGAAGCTTACTTGAAATAGTTTTTTTGGTTAAGGATCGGGAGAGATTGCGCAAAGTCGCAACGCCGAAGGAGCAACCGCCCCGGAAACTCTCAGGCAAAAGGACCGATTCTTTTTTCAAACTCTGAAGAGTTGTTGGATTCGTCATTCAACACACCGCAGGAGCAAGTTAGGGTTTGGTTACCTTAACGAATCTCTCAGGTTCCAAACAGAGGGGGCGCACACCGTGCATGGTGCAGGGTGCGCTTTAACCCTTTGACGTTTGGAGCTCAATCATGAAATCAATTGCAATCATTGGCGGTGGCATCACAGGTGTCACCTCAGCTTACGCGCTTGCCAAAAAAGGTTACAGCGTGACCCTCTTTGAAAAACAACGTTACGCCGCCATGGAGACCTCTTTTGCCAACGGAGGTCAGCTCTCGGCCTCGAACGCAGAGGTTTGGACACACCCATCAACTCTTCTCAAGGGTTTGAAGTGGATGCTCAAAAAAGATGCTCCTCTGTTGGTCAATCCCAAGCCCAGTTGGCACAAGCTCAGTTGGTTTGCGGAGTTCATCTCCAATGTGCCGCACTACCAAAAAAACACCATTGAAACGACCCGCATGGCCATTGAAGCGAGGAAGCATTTGTTTGCTTGGGCTCAGCAAGAGGGGATTGATTTTGATTTGAAAAAAGAAGGCATTTTGCACATCTACAGAGACAAGTCTGGTTTTGATCACGCGGCACGTGTTTCCAAAATGCTGGCATGTGGCGGCCTAGAGCGTCATGCGGTCACGCCCACTGAGATGAAGTCCATCGAGCCGACTCTCAAGGGTCAATATTACGGTGGTTTCTTCACGCAAAGCGATTCAACTGGAGACATTCATTTGTTCACCAATGGACTGGCCAAGGCGTGTGAGCGCTTGGGCGTGAACATTGTTTACGGCCATGATGTGGTTCAATTGAAGTCAGATGGGAACAAGGCTCAGGTGTTCACAAAAGAGGGTCAAGCGTCAAAGCTCCACCAATTTGATGCGATCCTCGTCTGCGCCGGAGTCGCAAGTCGCGCCTTTGCGTCTCAGCTTGGTGACCGCGTGAACATCTACCCCGTCAAAGGTTATTCAATCACAGTCAATTTGCTTGACGAAGAAAGTCAAAGCGCAGCACCTACTGTGAGCTTGCTTGACGATGAAACCAAGCTCGTGACCTCACGCTTGGGGCTTGATCGGTTCAGGGTGGCTGGTACCGCCGAGTTCAATGGGTTCAACAAGGACATTCGTGCCGATCGCGTCAAGCCTCTCATCGACTGGGTCAACACTTGTTTCCCTGGTGTGAGCACCCGTCAAGTGGTGCCCTGGGCGGGTCTCAGGCCCATGATGCCCAACATGATGCCACGCGTGGGTCGAGGTGCTAAAAAAAATGTGTTCTACAACACCGGGCACGGTCACTTGGGCTGGACGCTTTCAGCGGTCACCGCAGACATCGTGTCTCAAATCATTGGCGAGTCCTTGCCTCAAGGTGAATCCTCTATCATCCTTGCTCATTCAGCGCTGGCTGCTTGAGTTCATTTGTTGTAGCTTAAACCACTGAGTCCCTGCAAGTGCAGGCTCGGTGGTATACATCCTGGCGATTTACAGGCATGGGTTATCATGTGGCCTTGCTCTAAGTCTGCATTGGCTCGGAGCTTTTTTACTTACAAAAGCCAGATCAATGAGCAAAGTCACCATCTATCACAATCCCAATTGTGGAACGTCAAGAAACACGTTGAAGCTCTTGCGCCATGCTGGCCTAGAGCCCGAAGTGATTGAGTACCTCAAAACGCCACCCTCTAAAGAGACTTTGATTGGGTTGCTGAGCAAGATGAACATGACTGCGCGCGAGCTATTGCGCGAAAAGGGCACGCCTTATGCTGAACTTCAATTGGATTTGCCTCATTGGAGCGAGCAAGATTTGATTGACAAGATGGTGGAGCACCCGATCTTAATGAATCGCCCCATCGTATTGACCGCTCTTGGTGCTCGTTTGTGCCGTCCCAGTGAGAGAGTCCTTGAGTTGCTGCCTGTGCCCAAGATCGAGCCCTTCCAAAAAGAAGATGGTGAAATGCTGCTCGACGATGGCCTGCGCTTGGGTCAGAGCGCGGAGCATTGAGCGCTTCCAATCACACACCTTAAAGCGCTCAGATTCCCACAATTCAAAAGCCTTCACAATGAACGATCAAAACTCGGTGGATGTCCATCCAAGCCTTTCTCCACAATCTCAAGGTGTCTCGCTTTGGAATTTGTTCACGGGCTTTGTGCTGGTGGGGTTGTTTGGTTTTGGGGGAATTGCCGCGGCGCTCTTTCACGTGGCGGTTGAACGCAGGAAGTGGATCACATCTGATGAATACACTTCTTGTTTGGCCTTGGGTCAAGTGCTGCCTGGGGCAAGCTTGATGAACATGACCACCATCGTTGCCGATCGTTTTCAAGGTATCAAAGGCGTGGTGCTTGCCTTGGTTGGTTTGTTCACTTTTCCGCTTTTGATCTTGCTCGGCCTCATCTCTACTTATGATCATTATGCTTACCTCCCAGACGTGCAAAACGCCACCAATGCAGCGGCGGCCGCTGCGGTTGGGTTGACCTTTGGAACGGGCTTGAAGTTGGCCCGGGGCATCATCAAATCCAAAACTTCCCTGGTCTTCACCGTTTTGGCTTTTGTCAGCATTGGTTTGTTAAAGCTGCCCCTATTGCAAACCCTTTTGGTCTTGATCTCAGCGGCCATTTGGGTTGGATTCAGAGAGGACAAGTCATGAACTTTGATCTCTTGTGGTCGATTGCCCAAACTTTTGCAACCACGGCATTGGTCTCCGTTGGCGGTATCTCAACCATGATCCCTGAGATTCATCGTCAGGCGGTGGAGATCTACGGCTGGATGACGGATGCACAATTTGCCTCCTCTTTTGCGATCTCTCAAGTCGCACCGGGCCCTAACGTGTTGTTGATGAGTTTGGTGGGCTGGAGAGTGGCAGGATTTGCGGGCATGATGGTGGCGACTTTGTCCACCATCATTCCAACGAGCATCATTTGTCTGGTTGCTGCTCGCTTGGAGAATCAACTCACCCATGCCAAATGGTATTCGGTCACTCGAAAAAGCTTGCCACCTTTGATTGTGGGTTTGATTTTTTCAAGTGGTGTGGTGACCGCTCGAGCCGCCGTGTTCGATGCCGTTGGAGTGGTGATTGTGATTGGGGTCGGAATTTACTTCTTTCTCACCAAAAGCAATCCCTTGGTGAGCATTTTTGCATCCATCGTTTTGGGCGTTGTGGCCGGTCGTCTTGGTCTTTTGTGAGCAAGACCGAGTCTTTGCATTGAGTTCAATTGAGTAACACGGCTGTGTCTTTGTTGCTTTAGAAATTTCCTCGTCCAAGGCCCTTTGAATGGCCTTTATCCGCCAGGCTTTACCCAAGAACTTTGCCCTTTGTCCGACCCGAAAGTCTTATAATCAGTATACTGAACGCTTTTCTACAACGCTTTGGCTAGAGTGTCATTTTTTTCATTGTTCCAGTTAACCTAAAGAATTCAATATGTTCCTTAAAAATGCTTGGTACGTGGCTTGTCGTCCCGAAGAAATCGAAGGTAAACCTTTGGGGCGTCAAATTTGTGGGTTGAAGATGGTGATCTACAGAGGTTCAGACAACCAGGCTGTGGCACTCGAAGATTTTTGTCCTCACCGCGGAGCGCCACTGTCTTTGGGGTTCGTCAAAGACGGAAACTTGGTCTGTGGATACCATGGACTCGAGATGGGTTGTCATGGAAAAACTGTGGCCATGCCATCCCAGCGTGTATCAGCCTTTCCCTCCATTGCCAGCTACCCGGTCATTGAACGCTATGGATTCATCTGGGTGTGGCCTGGTGAGCGTGAAAAAGCAGATCCCGAGTTGATGCCGGTTTATGAGTTCTTTGACAATCCCGCTTGGGCTTATGGTGGAGGCATGTATCACGTCAAAGCCAATTACCAATTGATGATCGACAACTTGATGGACTTGTCGCATGAGACTTATGTGCATTCCACGAGCATTGGTCAGCCTGAGATCGATGAGACGCCTTGTAAAACCGAGGTCAAAGACAACAAGGTTTTCACATCCAGATTCATGGAAAACATCAAAGCCCCACCATTTTGGCGAATGGCCATGAGGGCCAATGGATTGGATGACAATGCTTTGGTGGACCGCTGGCAGATCTGCCAGTTCACCCCTCCCAGCCACGTGATGATTGATGTGGGTGTTGCACTCGCAGGCAAGGGCGGATTTGATGCACCCGACCAAGACAAGGTTTACAGCGTGGTGGTGGATTTCATCACGCCAGAGACCGAAACCAGTCACTGGTACTTTTGGGGTATGGCCCGAAAGTTCAAGACCAACGACGCTGCTTTGACCTACAGCATTAGAGAAGGCCAAGGCAAAATTTTCGCCGAGGACATGGACATGCTTGAGCGCCAGCAAAGCAACATCTCGCTTCACGCGGGTCGTCGACTCTTGAAACTCAACATCGATGCCGGTGGTGTGAATTCCCGCATGGTCTTAGACCGTTTGTTGGCCGAGGAAAATCAAGCTTGACCCAAAGCGGGCTTTTTCAAAGCACGCTTTTCATTTTGCACTGCCAAACACGTGCTGTGACTTGGCATCAACCCATGATGGATGTGTGGTCCATTCTCCCAACCAACAAGTGAATTCAAGATGAACATCGTAATTTCTGATGATTACCAAGATTGTGTCAAAACGCTAGAGTGTTTTGCCAAGCTCAAAGATCACCATGTCACCATTTACAACGACACCGTGAAGGATGTGGATTCCTTGGTGCAAAGGTACAAGGATGCAGATGCCATTGTGCTCACCCGAGAGAGAACTTCAATCACCAAAGAACTCCTTGAGCGTTTGCCCAATTTGAAGCTCATTTCTCAAACCGGAAAGATCAACTACCATGTTGACGTTCAAGCCTGTAAGGATCAGGGCGTTATGGTTTGTGATGGTTCTGGCTCTGGCGCCTGTACGGTTGAGCTGAACTTGTTGTTGATACTGGCTGCTCTTCGCAACTTGGTGCCGGAGGTCGAGCGCCTAAAAAGCGGTCTGTGGCAAGGCACGCTGGGTCGCCAACTGTCAGGTAAAACAGTGGGAGTGCTGGGGTTTGGACGCTTGGGCTCACAGCTCAGTCACGTCCTCAAAGCTTTGGGTGCCAAGCCTCTGGTGTGGGGACGCGAGAGCACCCTTGAAAAAGCAAAGGCTCAGGGCTTTGAGGTGGCAAGTTCAAGAGAGGCCTTTTTCAAAACGTGTGACATCTTGACCATTCAGCTGAGGTTGATACCAGCAACTCAGCATTTTGTCACCGCACAGGATCTGGCCATGATGAAACCGGATTCCATTTTGGTCAACGTCAGCAGGGCCGAACTCATTGAGCCAGGCGCACTCTATGAGGGTTTGAAAAAAGGTCGTCCAGGATTCGCCGCGGTGGATGTTTATGAACACGAGCCGGTTTTGGGTGCCGCGGATCCTTTGATCGCTTTACCGAATTGTTTGTGTTCTCCCCATTTGGGATTCGTTGAAAAAGACAACTACGAGGTGTATTACGGAACGGCCTTTGACAACATCAATGCCTTTGCGGCTGGGAAAGCCCAAAACGTGGTCAATGGTTGATTTTTAATGGAGGGGTTGAGATGGATTTACTTCAAGCACTGACCAATCGCAAAAGCGTTCGAGCTTATCAATCCAAGCCTGTGGAGCGCGACGTCATTGAGTCTATTTTCTCCAAAGCCCTCAGAAGTCCTTCCTACACCAACTCCCAGCCTTGGGATGCGGTGGTGGTGACAGGAGAAAAGAGGCAGGCTTTGAGTGACAGGCTCTACGCTTTGGCCAAGGACAATGCGCCTGCTCAATCAGACTACCCCAATCCCAAGAGTTGGCCCGCCAAGGTTGAAGCGAGAACAAAAACGCACGGAGCCAAACGTTTTCAAGCCCTCAACATCAACAGAGACGACGTGCAAGCGAGAACAGAGCAAAGGCTCATGAATTTCAAGTTCTTCAATGCGCCTTGTGTGGTGTTCTTTTTCATGGATGAAAATTTGAGCACCTGGTCTTTGACCGACATTGGCATGTTTGTGCAAAGTGTAGTGCTCAGTGCCCATGCTCACGGCTTGGGCACTTGCCTTCAAGCCTCGCTAGCCAATTACCCCAATGCGGTTCGAGAGGTCTTGGATATCCCACCATCCAGAAAATTGTTGCTTGGCATGTCCATGGGCTACCCCGACTGGAATGCGCCTATCAATCAATACACGAGTGAGCGCGATCCGCTCGAAGAATTTTTAACGATATATTGATGGCTTCATCTTGGGCAGTTAAATGCCCAATAGAGCTGTAGGTCATTTTGCTCTAAGAGGCGTTAAGAGGTCGCTCAGGCCATTGTGATCGATCTCTTGCATGAGCTCCAACAATCGACCGATCTCACCATCTGGGAATCCCTCTCTGGCAAACCAATTCAAGTAGTTTCCAGGTAAGTCAGCCAACAATCGTCCTTTGTGTTTGCCAAAGGGCATGGGCGTGCTGACCAATTTCAATAGATCGTCAGGGTGCATGAGTAGGATGTGAATGAGATCTCAAGGAGCGCATCAGCGCAGTGGAGCGGGTTCAAAGTGGGGTACTCAACTTGAGTCCCAACGTCCAGTTTCTTGGAAGGCCTGGCTCAAAATACCCAGCATTTGAAGAGTTTACGATGACAGAGCCTACATAGTTGCGGTTGGTCATGTTGTTGATGCCCAAGTATCCTTCAAGATTCAAACGGCCCAAAGTACTGCGCTCGTGGATCTTGAGGTCAAGAAGGCCGTAACCAGCAGCATAGCCATAGTTTGCGGGTGTTGTTGAATTTGTATCATTGGCCCACATTGAGGACCTGGCCGTGAAGTCCATCTCCACTTCCAAGCCTTCAGATGCGTGTGATCCTTTGTTGCCATAACCCTTTTCCGACCAAGACAGTGCAGTGCTCAATGTGTTTTGTGGAATCGCCGGCAAGGCGTTTCCAGCTGGGATGAGGCCAGCGCTCGAGGAGAAACTTGAATCGTATTGAGCTTTGACGACACTCAGAGCCAATTGCTCATGCACGTGTCGATTCGATGCATTCATCATCGAGAGCTCAAAACCATCCCTGGCCGTTTGAGCCACATTGCGGTAAACACTTTTACCTGAGATGTTGGTGGTGGCCACAATGTCGTTGTTGGTGGTGATGTGAAAGAGAGCTGCATTGACCCACTGGCTTGCACTGGGTATCCACTTGGCGCCAACCTCTAAGTTGTGACTCTGCGAGGCTTGAAGGCCAGAGTTGAATCCGGCAACCACACTTGAGCCCACCAAGGAGTATGCGGTTTCTGTGGTGGTGGGCGTTTCAAAACCAAGTCCCGCGTTGGTGTAGAGATTCAAACGGTCTTGAACATGCCAGGTGAGTCCGATCACGGGTGTGTTGGTTGAAAAGCTGGACGTACCACCCAAGGCTGCAGAGGTGAAATTGGTGTTTTCAATTTTGACCTGATCGTGTCTGGCTCCAGCGGTGAGTGTCCAGGTGTCGTTCAAGTACACGATCGTTTGCATGAAGAGATCGCTGTTGGAGGACACGTTTTGCACTGAGGTTGGAGCAGGTGTGATCACCCCGTAATTGGTGGCACCTGATTGTCGGTATTCATTGGAGCGGTCCAGATCCATGCCAACGATCCAATCCCAAGACACTTCTTGGGCCCTTTCACGCCCTTTGAGTTGCACTCCCAAGCCATCATAAGTCCTCTGTAACCCAACCCAAGAGCCCACTTGAGGCGTGGCAGCGCTGGCTGAGGCCTGAGTTTGGGTGTTGTCCCTTGTTCCGTGGTACAGGCGAGTTTGAAGTTTCAAATCCGCATTCAAGCTGTGGTATATGACCCAACCGATTTGATCTTGGTCGACGCTCTTTTGGGTCTGATCGATCAAAGCGTTGGTGCCCGCTTGCATGGGGTTGGCAAGGAGCTGGGTTTGAGTCAGACCAAGTGGGTCTTGTGCCTTGGGCATTCGAAACGAGTTCAAAACCACTTTGAATCGTGTGTCCTCTTGGGGGTCAAAGGTGGTGACAAGGTTGAGTTGCTCGCGCTTTGCTGCACTGTTTGCTCTCCAACCATCGATTTTGAAGGTGCTCAGATCGGCGACGATTCCCAATTGGTTCAAGCGTGAACTCGCTTGCCAATCGGTGCGAGCCAATCCATAGGAGCCGAAATAACTTTGAACTGAACCTTGGGGATGATCACTGGCGGGTTTGGTTTGAGTTTGAATCACTCCTCCCGATGAATTCCCATAAAGTTGTGCCAATGGGCCACTTAAAACTTCCAAGTGATCCACAGAAGGGAGGCTGATCGAGGAGGCTTGGCCCTGACCATCCGGCGTGGTGAGAGGGATGTCGTCAGCAATGAGCCGAATGCCTCGTAGGCCAAAGGCAGTTCTTGCGCCAAAGCCACGAATCGAGATCTGTACATCTTGAGCATAGTTGTTTCGGTTCAGTGAAACGACGCCTGGTGCCAAGGACAGCGCATCAGAGAGATTGACTTGGGTGCCGGAGTTGGAGATGACATTTTGATCAACGGAGTACGTGGAGGCTGGCGTTTCAAATTGTTGAGATTGAAGTCGACCAGCGGTCACCACCACCGATTGCAGGCTTTGCTCCTGAGCAAGACTCAATTCTGAACTTGTGAGCAAAGTACCCAAAATAAATGCATTCAAGGGTCTCAGTCTGAAGAGAGGGCGATGTGGTTTGGACATGGGGTTGGTCGACAAAGACGGCGTCAAGTAGTCAAAGAATAAGAGTGAACCCTCTCTAGGGGTCACTCTAGGTGATGTGCATCTATTTTAACTTTTCCCTCTCAAACCCAGTGCACAAGGCGACTCAACTGCCCTGTGCCATAGGGCCTTTATGGCTCCAAGTCAAAGGCCAAAAAGACATTGCCCGGCATGATGCCAGAGTGATGGGAATAGCCTGAATTGGTAAAGAGCATAGAGCCTGAGATGGCAACACCTCCATCGCTCATGGAACCACCATTCGCTTTTACGCCATTGACCGTTAGAAAGGGGTGAGCCGTTTCATAATTCCAAACGATGGCACCCGTTGTGGACGAGTAGGCCCTGAGTGTGCCGTCAATCGAGCCAGAAAACACCAACCCAGGGGAGGTGGTCACGGCCGCGGTTTGCACCTGTCCACATGGGCGTTTGTCGCCACAAGCAGGGTGGGGCGTTTTCCACTTGAGCTCACCACTTTGAGCACTGAGCGCAACCAAGCCACCACCCGAGTTGGGGTTGGTTGCGTTGCCCAGTTTGGTTGCATCCGACAAGCCAGCAAAGATGGCTTGTCCATCTGAGGCCGATCCAAACATGATGCCACCTGAAGTGCCACCGGGTCCCACTCGAGTTTCCCAAACGGTATGTCCTTCATGATCAGGGTCCAAAGCATAGATGACCCCAGACTTTTGACTGGCGATGAGCAAGTCACCCTTGGGGGTGTTGATCAAGATCGGGGGCGCTGCAAAATCAAAATCAGGGGCATCGATGCGAGCGCAGTTGGAGTGATCCTTTGAGGTCTCGGGGCAACTGCCATTCCACATGTCATTGGGGGTGAGTTGTCTGGACCAAGCAAGCGCGCCGCTGTCCAGCTTCAAAGCCACAATGGAGTCTGATAGGTTCGCATTGGGGGAGGTGTAGGAGTTACCAGTCCCAATGTACAAGAGTCCTCTTTTGAGATCAATGCTGGGGGAGTTCCATGCGGCCACTCCTGCGGGGCCGTAATTGGGCGTTCCGTTGGCAGATGGACCCTTGGGTTTGGCAGCTTCATCAATGAGGTAGGTTTTCCAGGCCAGTTTCCCACTTTGAGCATTCAAAGCAACCACACTGCCTCTGAATGTGCAGCATGGGTACTTGGGATCTCCTGCCATGGATTCTTCCCTGGAGGAGACGGGGATGTAGAGCAAATCTCCCACTCTTTTGGGAGCGCCTGAGACGCGAGCCAATGGGTGATCATCGATCTTTGTTTTCCAAATCAGTTGACCGCTTTTGGCGTTGAGAGCGTACACGTTGGCGGCCAAGTCGGCCACATACGCGGTGGCATCACCGGCGCTGTTTTTTGCAATGAACATTGCCGCTCTCACACCAGCCTCAGCTTCCATGTGCCATTGAATACAACCCGTTTTGGCGTCCAAAGAAAAGACGTCTCCCTCCCAGCTGGAGACATACACTCGGCCCTCATGCACCAGGGGCTGAGCGCTGGCGCTGGCCGCCCCTGGGAAACCAAAGGCCCACTTGAGCTTTAACTGATCAATGTTTTGTTCGCTGATGTTTGTGTTGGTTGGGGTCTGAGTGCGTGAGTTGCTCAAGTCTGCCCCCCATGAGAGCCACTCTCCACTCAAAGGGGTGCTGCTGGGCTTTGTTGCCGAGCAATAAGCGGCCAAAGGATAGGTGAATTTCCCGTCATTGCCCAATTTCTTCTCGGTCACATATTGTGCGATGGCAATCCTCTCAAGCCTTGATCTCTCTGCTCCCACCTTTGACATGGCCCCTTTTTCAAGGGTGTTGAGCACATGTTCAGGCGTGAGGAGTTTCAAGACCTCACGTGAGGGTGCTCTGGAGTCAGCACCTTCATGGCATTGGGCGCAAAATGTTTTGAAGAGTTTCGGTCCGTCTTGTGCGTTTGCACAGCCAAGGGCCATTAAAAAGATAAAAGCGAGTGCCAGTTGTTTGAGCATGATCAAGACTTGGGTGAGCAAGGTTAGGAATAGGTGTTAGAGAGAGGATGCGTGAAGTTGAAATTGCAAATTGTTCATTCACTTGTCATTTGGTCTTTGTCGTTGGCCAAAGTGCGGATGTAAGCCCAGATGTACTGCATGTCCGATGCGCTGATCACACCTTTCCATGGAGGCATTTGATTTTTTCCATTTTGGACTGAGTTTTCAAATCTAGCTTTTTCTGTCACTTTGAGCTTTCTCAAGTCAAAACTTTGTCCTGAATTGATCAGACTCTCTCCGTGACAGGTCATGCAATAGTTGCCATAAATGCGCTCGCCTTTTTCAGCGGGGTCTGCAACTTGTGCAAACGAGTTTCCTGTCAAGATTGCAGTCAAGACACAGGCATTGAGAAAAAGGGAAAGAAATTTGAAGGGGTTTGAGGGAGTCATGCGTTTGATCAGTGAACGGGGGGATAGCCAATTTTGTTGAGGTACTCGTCGACTTCATGTCGGCAGTTGTCAAATTGGGGGTGAACCTCTTTGGGTGTCATGTCAAAAAGGATGCGAATCGAGTTCCAGCCGTCCTCCATTTGAGCTTTGAATTTTTGACCCTCTTGGGTTTTCAAGTCTGTGACTTGGTCAATGATCAATTTAAGGGGTTGGAAGTCACAGGCAGCCGATGCATCACTAGCGCAAAGCGTTGCCGCAAGTGCGATAGAGGTGCTCAATTGTCTAAAAAGCTTTTGAGAAGTCATGATTGAATTGAAAATGGGTCTAAAGGACAATACCCTTTAGACCCAAACGAAGCAGTGCAGCTTTATTTATCGAAAAGTGCAAACGTCCACATAGTTCCACCGTTGGGTACAGTGGTCAGATTGGGGTCTCCGGAGAACATGGCATAAACGCCGCCTATGCCGCTCAGGACGGTCACGTATTGGCGTCCATCTTTCTCCCAAGTAACAGGTTGCGACAAAATACCAGAGGGTGTTTGAAAGCTCCAAAGTATTTTGCCAGTGTCCGCATCCAAGGCTTGGAATTCACCGGTCATGACACCTGTGAAGACCAAATTGCTGCCAGTCACCAGTGTTGAAGACCAGTTGGGCGACTTGTAAGGTGTTGCCCAAGATGCTTTTCCAGTCATGGGGTCTACCGCTTTTAAAAATCCTCTCACATTGGGATCGTCAAAGACCGGTTTGCGCTTGACCGTGCCAGGACCTGAAGGTTTGCCAGGTGTATAGGGTTCGGTTTCAGGGGGAGCTTCGTAGGTCATGCCAATGTGCAAGGTATTGATGTAGAGCTTTTGAGTGATGGGGCTGAAAGCCACATGCTGCCAGTTCACACCACCAGATGAAGAGGGCCATACCTCGACCTTTTTGCCTTCAACTGCTCCTTGGAACGCGTCTGTGTAGTTCAATTTACCCGTTGCCAAATCCACGGAGTCGGCCCAAGTGACTTTTTCAAATGGGTTGGCAGCGAGGAGCTTGCCGCTGGCAGCGTCCAGGACGTAGAGGAACCCACCGCGATTGGCCTGCATGACCACTTTTTGTGTTTTACCCGCAATTTTCAAGTTTGCGATGATTGGGGTCTGGACGGCATCATAGTCAAAGGGGTCACCAGGGGAGATTTGATAGTGCCAAACCATTTCACCAGTTTTGGGTCTGATTGCTATGACGGAGTTGGTGTACAAATTATCACCCGCTCTTGATCTTGGATTCCAAGGAGAGGGGTTTCCAATGCCCCAATAAACCAAATCCAAGTCTTTGTCATATGTGCCCGTCACCCATGAGCTACCACCACCGGTCTCATAAGACTTGTTGGCCCAAGTCTCAACACCGGGCTCTCCCGCTGCAGGTACCGTGTAGTGACGCCACAAGTGCTTGCCGGTGTTGACGTCGTAGGCTTCGATGAATCCACGGTGTCCGTATTCTGCACCTGCCACTCCAACAATAACCACCCCTCCCACGATGAGGGGGGCGCCAGTCATCGCATAGCCATTCTCAGGTTTAACAGGCTCAGGAGAGGCGGTGCGCCATAGCTCTTTGCCTGTTTTGATGTCCATGGCTATGATGTGGTTGTCCATCAACGCTCTCACCAGTTTGCCTTCAAAAATGGCGGCACCCCGGTTCACGATGCCGCAACAAACCACTCGCAAAGTCTCGGGAGGATAGTCATGCATGACCCGCCAAATTTGCTTGCCGGTCAGCGCGTTAACAGCAACGGTCGAATTGTGAGTGGTTGAATAAATCACCCCATCTTTGATGATGGGGAAGGACTCAGCGCCTCTTGCATCGTCAAGTGAGTAGGACCAAATGGGAACGAGTCTTTTGACATTGCTTTTGTTGATCTGTTTCAAAGGACTAAAGCGCTGGCCTTGGTAGCCCATGCCGTAGACCAAAACGTCTTGCGTGGATTTTGCGTCATTGAGCAAATCTTGATCGCTTTGAGCCCAGGTGCTGCAACACAGCAAAGTCGACAGCAGCCCCGCTATGATTTTGAAGGAAGGGTTTTTTTTCAATTTTTGTCTCCATGTGGATTGGCTCAAAAATTGTAAATCTCGCGCTTCCTTTGCAGTCCTATGATTAACCACTAGTACAAGTGAGCTAGCCTAGGCTTTCTTTGATGAAATCTGTAAGGAAAGATTGTAAAAAACAGGAAAAACAATCTGAATTGGAGTGTCACCTTCTCACAGCCAAAGCACCGGCGCCAATCCAATGATGGACAATGCAATCAGCAAAAGGGCGCTTTGCGCTTTGACCGCTTTTGTGGACAGCACAAATGCATAGGTAGCTTTGATGATGTTGTTGCTTGAAGCAGCAATCAAAATCGCTGTCGCTGCGATCTTGTTGGGTGTAATGGATGCATCAGCTTGGGTCATGCCCATGATGAAGGGGTCAATGTCTGAGACACCCATGATGGCTGCCAATGAGTACACCCCAGCATGACCCAAATAGGTGGTGGCCAATTGGGTGATCACGAGCATCACCACAAATATGACGGCGAAGAGGAGCGCAACTTTGATTTCAAGCGGATTTCTTGTTTCGTTTTGTTGAGTTGTAGGCGAAAAATCTGAGGGACCCGTTTTTGACCAAATCCAACCGAGCAAGACGGCTAACAAGCCAATGCACGTGAAAAAGGGTGCAAGTGCTCGCATGAGATCAAGGTTAAAGAGCAGCAACAAGATGGCCAGCCTCAAGTACATCATGCCAGAGGCGACCAAGATGCCGCCAGAGAAGAGATGAGGGTGATTTTCAGTGCGTGAACGTTTAGCCAACACCACGGTCATCAAGGTTGAGGAATATGCTCCCCCCAAGGCAGAGGCAAGTACGATGCCGCCTTGACCTTTGGTGAGCCTTTGAATGACATAGCTTCCATAAGAGACTGTGCTCACGGCCACGACCACGAGCCATGTTTTAAAGGGGTTGATGTGAAACTCGCCAAACGATTCATTGGGCAAGATGGGCAAGATCACAGCGCTCAAAAGCAAGAATTTGGTGAAGGTGAAAATATCTTCTTGTGCAATGTGTTTGGTCAGTCCTTCGAGTGCATTTTTGAGCTCCAAGAGCAACATGGTGGCGACCCCAATTGCAGTTGCAACCCAAAAGTATTGATGAAACACCAATGCGCCAATCAAATAAGTGGTGAGTCCTGCCATCTCAGACGTGATGCCAGGCTTGCCCCCTCCCACCAATTTGTGCCAATATGACAGCATCAAAAAACCAGAAACGGCCACAAAACCAATGGCCAAGGTGGTGTGTTCGCTACCTGAGAGAAATGCCATGGTGTACCCCACAAGCCCAATCAAGGGGTACGTTCTGACGCCACCAAAAGCATAGCTCTCTGAGCCGTGTTTGCGCTCCTCCCTGTCGAGCCCAATCAAGAAGGATAAGAACAAAACCAATAAGATGTTCACCACATCGGGTGAGAGCCATTCGTTGAGTGTGGAAAACATAGGTTTTAATTGTCAAAGATTAGGGGGTGTGAGCATGCTTGCCTTTTGAGAATGCATTATGGTGCAAAATGCTTGGCTAAAGGCCAATGGCCAAGCTTGATCTTGAAAGGTCTTGAATCAATCGATTGATCAATTTTCCATGCAAAACAAGTCCATTATTTTTGAAACAATTCAAACGGTAGAGCAAGCCAAAAATGTGTTTGAATTGATGCTTTCAATCGCCAAGAAAAATAAGGTGTCTCTCAAACCCACCCCTGTGGAGCCCAACAGTTGTTGTGGAAGAGGGTGCGATGGGTGTGTGTGGAGTGCTTTCTTGCAAGCTGCAGAGCACTGGAGGACTGGAGCCCTTCTCAGTTTGAATGCGTTCGTGGCTTCGAATCTTTTGCCTTAAAGCCTGCCCTTTGAGAGGCTCATTGTTCAGATTGCTTTGGCATTTGGGTGAGCGTGTATAATAATGTCATGCGAAACAATGTGGTTTACAAACTGACCAAGTCGGCAATGCCTTTGCTGATGGTGTTTGCTTTTCTGTTTCCAAGCATTTCTGCTCTATTGAGCATCAGTTCAACGCACCAATTGACCCTTGAGGTTTGTACGGACCATGGCGTGCAATTGGTTCAATTGAGCGATTCACCAACCAAGGATCAGTCATCTTCTAAATCTGCGGATCACTGCCCTCTGTGTCAACTCCCTGTAGCAACAGGTCTGGCAGTTCAGGTTGTTGCGTTTGAAGGGGTATTCTCCTCACCACACTCATTGCCTTTGCCTGAGACCAAGTCACAGCATTCAGTTGAGGCCTGGACACATTTGCCCGCTCGGGCACCTCCTACTCTCGTTTGATTTCACATTCATCCTTTGGGGTGAATTTTTAAGTTCCAGAGTCTGTAAGACTTTGGGTGAAGTCATTATGAGTTGGGCTTTGTTGGATTAATCTCCAGGCCCATGGAGTTTTGAATTGAAATTTTCAGACCTTTTATCCATTGCGATAGTTGGAAGTATTTTGACTTTGCCAAACGCAGAGTCTTTCGCTCAAGTCTCGGTTCTATCAAATGAATTGTTGCACTTGGCCCCGGTTACGATATCTGCCAGCAGAAACCAGACCTTACTTCAAGACATGCCCGTTCACACAACGGTCATCACTTCTGAGGATATTCAGAAGTCGCCCTTTCAGTCCTTGGATGAATTGTTGAAAACCATACCCGGTTTCAATTTTTCAGGCGCACCTTCCTATTTAAGTGACCCTACAGGTACTCAAACCAAAATTCGAGGGCTTGGTAATGCAAAGGTGTTGGTGTTGGTGGATGGCATACCCATGCTTGACCCCTTTTACTTGACGACACAATGGTTTCGTGTTCCTATGTCCAATATTGAACGCGTTGAGATCATCAGAGGTGGTTCTTCAAGCCTGTGGGGAAGCATGGCTGTAGGCGGTGTGGTCAATCTGATTACCAAAACCCCCAAAGTCAACTCCAGTGATGTGTCTGTCAGTTACGGCTCCAACAACACTTCAAATCTGGCCTTCAATCAAAACATCGTCTTATCTGAAGCCCTTAGGCTCAGTTGGGAGGTGAATCAATTCCAAACCCATGGCTATCAGGTCACGCCTGCACAGTATTTGTACATGTATCCAGGTAAGGCCGCCCCCACAGACACCACAGATGGTTATCAACTCTCAACCTACTTTACTCCCTCTGCTTATACCAAAGGTTTTTTCAAAGTGAACTATTTCACTCAAAACCAAGATCTTTATGGCGTGTATGGACAAAACCTACAAAAGACTCCCAATTTAAGCGCTGGTTTCACGCATGAGTTGGAAGATGGATCCAACTGGGATCAAAAAGTGTGGCTACAAAACGTGTCCTTTAACAAAACCAATGGCTCCGGTTGTTACTTGGTGAGTGCATCCTCATGTATCAATGGCGGCTCATCGGTGCCTCCAACTCTGGCGCAAACCACTTCTCCTGTCGTGAATTACTTTTCACAATATGGAGTTCAAAGTTATCAAGAAAGAGGCGCCTCCACTGTTTATTCAAAACCCATCAACACATGGGTGAGCGACCTTCAAATTGGAGCTGATATCCGCCAACTCTCGGTTCAAGACACAGAGCAGTACTATGGTTCTCCCACAAGCGTCAACTCTCAAAATCTAACTGGAACCGCTTATGGTCAAGGAACTCAAACTTTCACAGGAGCATTTGTCCAAACCAAGTTGATTCCACAAGATACAACCCGGTTAACCTTGAGCGCAAGGTTTGACAATTGGAGCAACTCCAATAGAAGTTATTCTTTGATGACTCCTGCTCATGGCGTATCTCCAGGCAGTGGTCCAGCTACAGATAACACCAAAACGCAGTTCAACCCCTCAATTGGCTTGCACCAGGAGTTGTCAGAGATCACGGCCTTGAGAGCGTCCATTTACAAAGCGTTTAGGGCGCCAGGACTCAACAACCAAACCAGAAGTTATGGCACCTCGATCGCCAATCCAAATTTGATTCCTGAAACTGTGACGGGTTGGGAAATTGGAACGGATGTCAATACCTCAACGAGTTCTTTTAGTGCAACTTACTTTTTGAACAACATCTCCAACATGATTGCAACGTCTACTTACACAGTGGCCAATGCGTTACCTCAACCGGTGATCAATCTATGCAGTACAGCCCCATTGGGTAGTGCTCCTAATCTCACCAACTGCGGTTCATCTGTCAGTTTTTATTCCAACGACCAAAAAGGAAGATCCAGTGGGGTGGAGTTGAGCGAAAAATGGCGCATCAGACCTGATTTAACCCTTGATGCAAATTACACTTTGACCAACACCGTGCTCACCTCCACTTGGAATGGAGTCACGACACTCACCAATACCCAATTGGTAGGCATAGCCAATCAGGCGGCTTCATTGGCTGCAACATGGTACCCAGAGCATCGAATCAGGGTGTATGGCCAAATGATTTACTTGGGACCACTTTCTTATTACCAAAGCAGCACAATGAATGCCATTCAAGGCTCCAATGTGGTCTTCAATGCAAGTTTGAGTTTCAAGGTGAGTGAAGAGACAACCGTTTTTGCAAATGCTGTGAATTTGTTCAATCGACAATATCAAGATGGAACATACACGGCGACTGCACCACAAACTCTAACTCTGGCTCCTCCAAGGTCGATTTCCTTGGGCTTAAAGCACCGTTTCTAATATGAAAAAAACAAGTCAACAAATGAGTTTGCTCTCGAAAATCGCGAAGTTCTCAAGTTTTGGGTTTGTGATTCTGGGGTTGTATGGTCTGATGGACCAGACTTTCTCCCAAGTGCTCAAAGATAGCCAACACATGCACGCAATACATGAAAAGTCCAATGGATGTGAATCTAGGGAGCTTGAATGCGCAAACGCTGCAACACCAGCTCTTTTGAGAGATGGATCACTTTTGTTGACTTGGACAGCTGGTGGAGCTGTATCGGTGGCCAAATCTAGGGATGGAGGAAGAACATTTGGAGCCAGGATTCAAATTGCCGATCATCAAAAGTTTCTAGACACCGGAGGAGATGCCAGACCTCAAATTGTCGCCGATGACTTAGGTCATGTGATGGTGGCCTATGGTTATTTCAAGGATTCGCATTGGAATGCCAAGATTAATTTTGCGGTTTCCAAGGATTTTGGAGCGCATTTTTCAGACGTTAAACCATTGATCCCAAAAGGGGAGAGTGAGCGCTTCCCTGTCTTGGCATTGGACGCTCAAAATATGGTGCATGTGGCTTGGATCGACAAACGAGTTGTGGCCCAAAAGAACAGGGCAGGTAAGCCTACTTTGGGAGCCTCTGTGGCTTATACCAATACCTCCAATTGGGGCGATAGCTTCAAAACGGAGACCATTGTCAATGCAGAGACCTGTGAATGTTGTCGCATTGGTATGGGCTTAGACTTGCAAGATCGAGCTGCATTGGCTTACCGTGCTATTTTCTCAGGTGGTGTGCGAGATCATGCATTTCAGTGGGTTGGCAATGGAGAAAAGCCAAGCTCAATCATGAGGATATCAATCGACAATTGGGTCACAGATGTTTGTCCACACCAAGGACCATCTGTCTCCTTTTCAAATTCAGGTGTAGTGCATGCAACTTGGTTCACGTTGGGAGAGAAGAGGCATGGACTTTTTTATGCTAGATCAGACAACGGTGGAATTACTTTCTCCGATCCAGTGAAGATTGGACGTGATGAATTCAATCCAAGTCGCGCATTTACCTTGGCTTCTGGGCAAAACGTGTGGTTGGTCTGGAAGGAGTTCGACGGTACACAATCCAAAGTGTTTGTGAGAAAATCCCTGGATGACGGATTGAGTTGGTCTGACTCATTTGAGGTATCTAAAACGCAAGGTTATTCAGATCATCCTTTGCTACTTCAGCGTCAAAACCAAGTCTTTTTGTCTTGGTACACGAGGGCTGATGGATATCAATTGATTGCTCTGGGAGAGTGATTTGAAAAAAATAGTAGCTTTGATCTTCTTTCAATTGATATTGAATTATTCAGCAGAGGCAATTTCACTCGATTTATATCAATTGGGCGACTGGTCACGTGTCACAGCATTAAGAGAAAATGAACCTATGATTGTTCATTTTTGGGGAGTGACGTGTGGTCCTTGTATGTCTGAGATGCCTCGTTGGGGACAATTTGCAAACGCAAATCATGCCAATGTGGTTTTCATCCAAGTCGATGATGCGCCTAAAGCGAATGTCAGAAATTTAGCAGCTCGACTGCAGATTGATAAATTTAGAAATTATTATTCAAACACTCAATTTGATGAGCGCATGCGATACGAAGTCAATCGCCAGTGGCAGGGGGAAACCCCCTACACGATTTTGATTGGGAAAAACGGAGATCAAAGCGTATTCTCTGGAACAGCC
>Ga0208618_1000009_pt1 | contig 114601 bp, 135 predicted proteins | sample CryBogCBE18Jul08_FD_184585 | JGI IMG/M metagenome (GOLD analysis project Ga0208618, IMG submission 184585) | Freshwater microbial communities from Crystal Bog, Wisconsin, USA - CBE18Jul08 (SPAdes) | ecosystem: Environmental > Aquatic > Freshwater > Lake | place: Crystal Bog, Wisconsin, USA...
TCCAAATACAGATTACGAAGCAGAAATAACTAACGCCACTTCATCGGCACAGCAAATACCAGAATCTGAGGTTGACACATCAGCGACGCCCGTTGATCCTGCGGTAGACCCGCAGGCCGGATCGGGCGAAAATCCTGCGGTTCCTGTTAGCGACGTTAATAACACTCCAGAAGATTTACCTGCTGATACACCTGGGTTAGGATTTACAGCCAATGCATCGGGTCTCATATCTAAATCACAAACTAGTGCCGGCCAAGATCCACTGTCGGCCGCTATAACCAACGCAACCAGTGCGGCCAATGGCGGAATTTTCAGTGGCGCACTGTTTGGACTGGATGCCGCCGGGGCTGCTGCAGGGGCTGCTGTAGTTGGTGCCGCACAGGCCAGTCTGCAACCGCAAATTTCCAACCTGCAGTTTGCGGCCAACACCGACTGGCGTGTAACGCTTAGACTGGCACCAGGTGCTACCTATTTGTACAACGATGCCCAACCTGGATTACTGGCACCACTCAAAACAACCAACGGTGTGATATTTCCTTACACGCCCAGTATAAGCACGGCCTATCGTGCCAACTACAGCAATTACGACCTCACGCATTCAAATTATCGCGGATACTTTTATCAAAACAGCTACACCGATGCGGTTAATCTAACCGCAACATTCACAGCACAGAGCACCGCCGATGCAGCCTATGTGCTGGCTGTGATCCATTTTTTCCGGTCAGTGACCAAGATGTTCTATGGCCAAGATGCAAAACGTGGATCACCGCCACCTCTGGTATTTCTCAGCGGACTGGGCGACTACCAATTTAACAATCATCCTTGTGTGGTCAGCCAGTTCAACTATGTCTTGCCGGCTGATGTGGACTATGTCAGTTCGGGTACTCCTTACAATGCCGGACTCAATTTACAACCACTTCAGAATTTATATTCGACCACACTGAATGCCATTTCGCCCACAGTGACTCGTTTGGCTACTGCGTTCTTGCCTCCGGGTGCGCAGAATAGTTTGCCAGCCCCCTTGCAGAGTCTCATAAGTAATCCAACTTATGTACCATCAAAAATAGACATAACCTTGACCTTGTTGCCGGTGCAGAGTCGCGCACAGGTCAGCCAGACATTTAGTCTTCAAAACTTTGCCAATGGACAATTACTTAAGGGAGGATTCTGGTAATGGCCACTTACGATTCAACCAGTCCTTATTATACTACGGGCTATAGCCAATTTTTCCTAGATGTAATGGTCAATAGACCCATCCCTAAAGCCACCGACGATCTTCTGTTCACTATCAACAACACGTTCCAATACAGACCCGATCTCCTGGCTTATGACCTGTATGGCGATAGTGCCTTGTGGTGGGTGTTTTATCAACGCAACCCTAACACCCTGACCAAGCCGCCCTTGGACTTTCGAGCAGGAACAGCAATCTACCTGCCCAAACAAGCCACACTCAAATCTGTGTTGGGATTCTAACATGGCAACTCCAGAAGAAAATGCAAAGGCAGTAGCAGAAGCCACAGGATATGTTCCGACCTCACTGACTCCTGAGCAACAACAAATCCAAGATTTATATTCTAAGCCACTGCCGATTGGTGAAAGTCAAGCAACTTCAAGTTCTGGCGAGCAACTAGCGGCGCCGGTATTTACTGAAAATCAAATCAATCAGAATCTTACCTCACAAGATGATGCAGTGCAACAGGCACCTACAAATCCCGGAGTTGGTGCCGGTACTACAGGAAATTCTGCCACCAGTATAGGACCCGACGACACCCCGGGGCCTTCCACTGGTGCTTCGGCACAACAGTTGATTTCTGCAACCTTTGGCACTTCAACCAATTCACGCATCATTACCCAGCCCAATGTGCTAGATCAATATGCCAGCTATACCTACGCTATATCCTGGTACCTACTGACTCCTACGCAATACAATAATCTTGTGTCGTCTCAACGAGTCAACACCGTTGGTTGGCAATTGTTAATGCAGAGTGGCGGAGCCGCAACTGGAACTCGCAATCAGTTTTTTCCTGTGGATTACTACATGGATGATCTTGAAATTGAAAGTGTGGTTCCTTTGCACGGAACCAACATGTCCAACTCGGCTACCGATATTAAATTCAAAGTGACTGAACCCAATGGCATAACTTTAATAGAAAAGCTATATCAAGCCGTACAAAACGTGTACAAGAGTACCACACCCACTTCTGCAACCAACGGAACAGCTTCCAGCACAGCCACACAAACATCTCAGACACCCAACTATTTGACCGCACAACACTGCCTGATTATTGAATTTTACGGTTATGATAGCCAGGGCAATTTGTTAGCGCCAGCCAAGGGACAATATACTACCAACGGACAATTGGGCAGTACCAATGCCCAATCTGTGATACAAAAATACTATCCATGCATAATTAGCAACATAACATTCCGTGTGGCCAACCGGGCGGTTGAATATCATATTTCGGCCAAGCCTATACCACATTACTACAATGCTAGTAGCGATCGCGGCACTATTCCGTTTGCATTTAGCCTGTCGGGGGGTACAGTGGCACAGTTGTTGCAAGGCAACCCAGTATCGGCCGCTGATATAGCACAATTCGATCCAGGCGCCAGACAATCTACAGTTGCTCCTTCAAATACTACAACACCGCCATCACCTCCTCCGGTCGTGCCACCCACACTAGGATCAATTGTAACCGGACAAGACAATCCGTTGGCCGCATCAGATGGATATGATTATTCACAATTATCTAGCTAACTCATGGCCAATATTACGTACAATCCAGATAATATAATCAACAAACGATTTGGTGGCCCAGGTGGCACGGCTGTAACATCGACTCCTGAGGAGTTGGCAGCCAAACAGGGGATCCTGGTTAGAGGATCCACTCTATCTGAAAGATCAGTAGCCCTTCCTGGCAGCTCTGCTCCGCCCAACGCTTCTGCAGCACCAGTAAAAACTGATAAGGTGTTTACTGGCCTATGCGAAGCCCTAAATGCACACCAACAGTACCTGGTACAATCTGGCAAGTACGAAGTGGCCGATGTGTATTCAATTGAATTTTCCCAACAATCAAATTTAGGCGCCTTTTCTGTGATTAAACCTGGTCAAACCGACCTTACCAACACAGCCGCAAAAAATCCCACCACCGCTGCTGACAAGTTGGTCGCCGACAAACAAAGTGTTACCAACAACAGTCAGATCTGGCAAGTGACCGCCGGCACACAGATTGTGCAGTTAATTGATCAAATCATGCGCAGCAGCAGTTACATAACTGGTCAACAAAATGTACAGGTCACCACAGTGACCGACCCAAAAACTGGATTGACCACACAGACCGCCAATCCTAATCCGGGTAACGGAACTACAGCTTGGTACAAGATCACCATGCAGGCCACTCAGCTGAAATACGACAACAAGAGAAAAGATCATGCTTACAGCATGAAATTCATTGTTACACCTTATGCAATCACACAAATGATGAGCCAGTATTTTCCTGACAGCAGATATCGCGGCAGCCATAAAAGCTACAACTACTGGTTTACAGGACTTAACACACAAATTTTGAACTTTGAACAGGAATATAACAACTACTATCGACTGACTCTAAGTGGATTGGGCAAAGATTTATCAACCAAAACCACACATGATTTTAGAGATCAGCCACGCAGGACCTATATGGCCACCAGTGAAAACAATACTCAAGGTCAAAGTCAAACTCAGACCAACGAAGCATCGAGCAGTGCTGCCAGTTTTTTATACAGTCCAACAGATTTGGCCCGAGTAAATTTAAAAATTGTTGGAGATCCTGCCTGGATGCAACAGGGCGAAGTTGGTCTAGGCATGGTGGCCAATGCATTTAATTTTAATCCATTCCTGGCCGATGGCACCATCAACTACGACAGCCAAGAAGTGGTATTTGATGTCAATTTTAATGCACCACAGGACTACGATTTTAATACTGGTGTGGTCAATGTAAATTCCAACTCGGGACAACCGCAGGAAAGTTTTACCTATACTGCTATAAAATGTAAAAATACCTTTAGTAAAGGTCGGTTTGAGCAACAACTAGAAGGGCGTTTATTGATTGAGTTTGCCAAGGATGGTGCCACAGCCAAACAGGCCGCTGTTGCAGGCCGACCAACTCCTAGCAATCCATCCTCTGCAACAACTATCAGTCGAGAATCTACAACAGCCCAAACTTCGGGTATCAGTCTAAGTGATCAGCTGAATCCAGATTTATGGAATGACGGAACAGCGGCCAACAACAATAATCCTACACCCGACGGCAATAACTCTACAGACACAGCAACAACTATGCAACCGCAAACAACCCAACCGGCCGCTCCTGCAGGAGATCCAACCAGCAATGGAGATATAACGGCGATACGGTCGGTACAGACTAATTATAATACCAGCGGTGGCGGGTTTACTCCTCCTGCCGATGCCGCGGCAGCGGTGGCATCTGCCAATGGGACAGTAGCTCCACTAACGGCAGAACAGCAACAAATTCAACAATTAAATAGCCCACAACAAATAGCACAGGATGACAACTAATGGCCGGCGAAAATATACAACGCAGTACTGGACAACCCAAAAATTACAAATTTGATCGTGGTGGCATGCCCACTGAATTTGGGCCTTTTATTGGTATAGTTAAAAACAATGTAGACGCAACACGTACGGGACGATTGCAGGTTTATATTGAACAGTTTGGCGGAGCCGATCCTAACAACAAAGACCTTTGGCGATATGTGAATTATTGTCCACCATTTTACGGAGCAACACCCAAGGGCGGCAGCGCTGGTACCGGCACTTTTGTGCAAGGCAATCAACAGAGTTATGGTATGTGGTTCACACCACCCGACGTTGGCGTCAGTGTGTTGTGTTTCTTCGTTGCTGGTGATCCTAAACAAGGATACTATGTGGGATGCATTCCGGATCAAGGTATCACCCATATGATTCCGGCCATTGGATCAGTTCCTAACAGCCAGGCGCAGACACAAAATGCCACCCAGGCTAGTTATTTTGCTGGGTCTCCTAGATTGCCGGTGACTGAAATCAACAATGCTAATCTGAAAATTGCCGACAACCCCAAGTATTTTGATCAGCCTAAACCGGTGCATTCGTATGTGGCCGCTGTATTGTTTCAACAGGGCTTGGCCAATGACACTGTGCGTGGAGCCATTGGAAGTACTAGCCAACGAGAGAGTCCTAGCAACTGCTATGGAATTTCTACGCCAGGCCGCGCAATTTATCAAGGTAGTATTCTCAAAGGTGGCGATGCCAATGTAAATGGAAAGTCCTTGTCAGGTGCAAAACCAGCTGATGCCAATGTGATTGGTCGTCGCGGCGGTCATACCTTTGTAATGGACGATGGTGATTTGCAAGGTGCCGATAATCTAATACGTATACGCACCTCAAAAGGTCATCAGATCACCATGAGTGACGATGGCAATTGTTTTTATATTTGTCACGCCAACGGCCAGACCTGGGTGGAATTGGGACAAGAGGGTACCTTAGATGTATATGCTACCAACAGTATAAATTTGCGCACTGATGGAACTATCAATTTGCACGCCGACCAAGACATCAACATGTTTGCTGGCGGCGCTGTTAACATGAAAAGTACCAAAGCCACTACGGTACAAAGTGACTCTGATATAAATTTATCAAACAAAGGTCAAATGAGTCTGTATAGTCAAACTGGCATTGGAATAAAAGCCATTGGCACTTTGGCCATAAGCAGTCAACTAGGCAGTTGGGCTGCCAGTTCAGAATTAAGTTTTAATGGTAGTAGACTACAGCTCAATGGCGGACAACGAATTGATGTAGCAGTTCCAGCAGGCCTGACCACTTATCTGCAACCCAACGCACAGTTCAATGCCAGCACAGGTTGGGTAGTTGATCCAACCGGCACAGAAAGTATAGTGACTCGTGCGCCATGCCATGAGCCATACCCTTATCACAACATGGGAGTAGCAGCTTCGGTAAATTTAGGCAATGGTTCTGCCAGTGCTCCGCCGGCAGCTCCATCAGTTCCGGATGGAGTTACAATCACCAAGACATCATGAGCCAATTTAATTATATTTTGCCGTCAGGTGCTAAATTTACCATGACAACACCTGCCGGAACCACTCAGGTTGAAGCCGACCGCATATTTTATAGTCAGGTAGCTGCTGGTGCACTGGTGGGAGTTGTTGTTGGTCAGAGTGTTGGTGGTAACGCTTCTGTTGCAACCAAATTTGCACTAAGTCGGCTAGATCGCGGCACAGCTGGAGTGTCTGATTCGGTTATTTTGTCCATAGTTAATGGCCTGCCCACGGTGGGTGCAATTCCGTCTTTGATTAATGTGCCGTTACAAAATCCCATCACCCCAGCCAACATAGCTTCAATTAAAAGTTCAAATTTTACCGCTCCAGCTATCGGTCCTTTGAGTTCTGGACAAGTACAAGGTATTATGGCACAGATAGCAAATTTTGTTAACCAACCTGCAAATGTCATGACTAATGACAAGGGAGTTGGTCAATATGGATTAAGTTGCCAAGATTTAGAACAGGCTGGCTACGTAAAACCAGGAACCTGGGCTCAATTTATAGCAGATCCATCACCCTTGACCAGTGTAATGTCTGCTCCGGGTATTTTCACTGGTCAAGGAGGTATCAACACTGTAACTGATTTCCTTAGCAATCCCACGGCGCAAAACACAGCCATGAGTAATCTAATGAGCGGGGCCTACAATAGTTTAACGGCCTCTGGAACTATAACACCACCACCTATAGCTTCGGTGCAGACATTGATCGGCAAGATCTACACACAGAGCGGTTTGCAGTCCTTGTCGGCGTTAAGTGCCGAAACTGGAATATCGTTTTCTATTCCCAACTTGCCCAGTCTAAGTGACATAACCAGTGGACTGCCTAGTTTAAGTGGTCTAGCAAACGGATTACCCAGCTTGGGCGGGCTAACTTCCAGCTTGCCCAACATCAGCGGATTAACTTCGTCCTTGGCTAATTCTTCTGTAGGCAACCTGTTGTCGTCGGCCACTACCAATTTGACCACTCTGGCATCCGGTGCGCTTAATGACTTGTCAACTGGCAGTCTGCAAAATATCAGCGGAATTGCCACAAAACTAACCAACGCTGTCACAGCTGATGTAGGAGCTTTAGTTGCTAATGCCACTAAATTTGGCACACAGGCTGCGACCCAGTGGGCCAGTAGTTTGCCAAGTCTCGGTAGTCTAACTTCTAGCCTGCCAGGTATCACTGGATCTTCTGGCTTGCCTAGTATATCAGGTCTGCCCAGTCTAGGAAGTTTGACCTCTGGAGCTTCTGCCACGGTAACATCGGCCGCAACTGACCTTAACGTGTTAGGAAAAGCCGCACAATTTGCCACCGGCGCTACCAATCCTTTAACCAGTTTAAGCAATTTAGGTAACATCAATTTGCCTAGCCTGAGTAGCTTGACCAATAGCCTACCTAGCCTAAGTAGCCTGACTTCGGGCTTGCCCGGTTTAGGCGGATTAACATCAGGATTGCCCAGTTTAACCGGCCTAACTGGTAGTTTGCCCAGCTTGAGCAGTTTGACCAATAGTTTACCCAACCCGAGCAGTTTGACTGGCAAGCTACCAAGTTTGGACAATTTAAGTAACCTATCATCCTTATCCAATCTGCTTGGATCAAATTCGGGCAGTTTGCTAGGTGGTTCATCGGATCCGTTAGTTGCATCTACGGAACCGGCTCCTGGGTTTAATAACACCGTAAATCGTGACACAGTGGATACAGCTACCAATCAAATAATAGGCAGTGACAAAATCCCTGCGCCAAGTTTTGAATATCCAGATCCCAATTCGGCTTCGGCAAAAGCTGCCACAGACATTAATTTTGCACAAAATCAATTACAAAATCTCTCTGGCCAATCTGAGAATATACCAGATTTTAGTATATGATATACTGATAATTTTAAAGGTTAAATACATCTATGCCTACATTTATTGGATTCAATACTATCAAACAAAATAAAAAGTTTACCTTGGTAGACTTTGAGTTGATTAAAGTTGACCTGCTGAATGCTTTTAATATACACCAGGGCGAAGTGGTCGGTCTTCCTGGGTACGGAACCGTAATTTGGAATTATCTGTTTGAGAATCAAACACAAGAAACACAGCAGTTAATCTATAACGAAATACAGCGAGTATGTGCTGGCGATCCCAGGGTTTTTATCAGTGGCATACAGATGTTCCCACAACAAAATGGACTGTTAGTCCAGGTGGGATTAGCGGTGGTACCCAGCACCAATGCACAGCGATTGAGCATCTTTTTTGATCAACAACAACGTTCGGCCACCTACGTTTAACTGCCCAGTTTATTAATAAACTAAATATTACAACACTGGAATAACTATGGCCACGACAAACACAACATCGGGATCAACCACAACAGCAACAACCACAAGACAGACCGCGATATTTGGTGTGGAAGATTGGAAACGCATTTTTCAAACCTACAGTGAAGCCGATTTCCAAAGCTACGATTTTGAAACTCTACGCAAAACTTTTGTAGATTATCTGCGCCAGTATTACCCAGAAACATTCAATGACTATATTGAAAGCAGCGAATTTATTGCTCTGCTGGATGTCATGGCCTTTATGGGCCAAAGTCTAGCATTTCGTGGCGATTTAAACGCTAGAGAAAACTATCTAAGCACAGCCGAACGCCGAGACAGCGTGGTTAATTTGGCCCAATTGGTCAGTTACACGCCGTTACGCAATACCGAAGCCAACGGATTCCTTAAAGTATTTTCTATTTCAACTACAGAAAATCTTACTGACTACAATGGCATCAACCTGGCCAATTTGACAATAAACTGGGCCGATCCAACCAATTTAGACTGGCAAGAACAGTTTATCACCATCTTAAATGCCAGCCTGATTAATGCACAGCAGTTTGGTCAACCCGGCAATGACCAAGTAATACAAGGAGTTGATACTCAAGAATACACTATAAATTTGGTTCCTGGATATATTCCGGTGATTCCATTTACGGCCACAGTCGACACAGTAAACATGCCGTTTGAAGTGGTTAATTCAACCTCGGCCGGTCAAACTTATGTGTATGAACCACCGCCAGTACCCAATGGACAATTTAATATACTGTTTAAAAATGATCAACAGGGTTATGCCAGTGCAAATACCGGATTCTTTTTTTATTTCAAACAAGGCATCCTGCAAAATCAAGATTTTAATTTAGCAGAAAGCATTACCAACCGAGCAGTTGCCATCAACATTGAAGGCGTCAATAATACCGATGTTTGGTTATATCAGTTGAGCAACACAGGAAATATTTCTAGTTTTTGGAAGTCGGTACAGAGTGTATACGCAGCAGCAGTTGAACAATTAGCGCCTGGCACTAGGGATATCTACAGCATTACCAGCAGAACCAACGACCAGATTACCTTAAATTTTGGTGACGGCATATTCAGTACTATTCCGGTAGGCACCTTCCGAACCTATGTGCGTGCCAGCAACGGCCTAACTTATACTATTAATCCAGTTGAAATGCAAAGCATTAGCGTTCCAATCAGCTATGTGAGTCGCACTGGACAGATTGAAACAGTTACATTTACCTGTGGGCTCACCGAAAATGTGACCAATGCGCAGGCTCGTGAAACCATTGCAGAAATCAAACAACGTGCTCCGGCCCAGTACTACACACAAAATCGTATGGTCAACGGTGAAGACTATTCAAATTTTCCATTCACACAATACAACAGTGTTCTCAAAAGCACAGCCTTAAATCGTGCCAGTATCGGTACTAGTCGTTATCTTGATCTAGTAGACGGCACTGGAAAATACTCAAGCACCAACATATTTGCTGACGACGGAGCCTTATGGTACCAAGATACTTTGCCGGTGTTTCGTTTTAGTTGGTTAACTACTACAGATATTTCAAATGCAGTGGCCAATCAAATCACGCCGTTAATTTCAAAAGCTGGTGTTGAGCAATTTTATTATGCCAACTTTCCTAGACCCGATCTATCAGTTTTGAATTATACTTGGCACAACAGCACTTTAACTACCAACGAAGCCACGGGTTATTTTCAAAATGCTCTAGGCAATCCAATTCCCGTTGGTGCTTATGCCAGCAACAATGCAAAATATATTACTGAAGGAAGCCTGGTAAAATTTGCTGCTCCAGCTGGATATTATTTTGCCGACGACAACAATTTAGTAGCCGGAGTACCCACTCAACCCGGCGAAAAATTGTTCCTTTGGGCCAGTCCTACTGCTATCTATGTTGACGGAACAGCACAGGGCTACGGAAATTTACCAAGTGGTATTGGCCCAGTAGTACTCAACACTTATATGCCAACCGGTGCTATACCAGTACAGGTTATTCCTGTGTTTATTACTGATTTACCCACTACAGTACAGCAAAGTATTTTTAATCAAATTTATTTGAATCAAAATTTTGGGATTGGCTATAACAATTTAACCAACACGTGGTACGTGATCACCTCCACAAATTTAGCCACAGATGCGCCATTTAGCCTGGCAAATGCACAAAATACTTCAGGTCAAGGGTTGGATGCATCCTGGATGATACAGTGTACATATAATGGATCCAATTACACCGTGGTTGCAAGATCGCTAAATTATTATTTTGGCAGTGTGTTAGATACAAGATTTTTCTTTTACACAGCAGATCCGATCTACGACAGTCGTACCGGCACAGTTATTAGAGATTTTGTAAATGTGTTAAGCATCAACTCTGCTCCTAATTCAACCAGTTCCTTGCCCGGCGACAACGTGTTGGATATTATTAATCAACCAGTATTGAGTGACGGGCTTGTGGATGATTTTCAAGTAGAGATAAGTTTTTCTAAGATCAATGGGTTGACCCCAATTGATCCAGATTTCTTCCATTCTATCACAGGTGCCTGGCCGGGCTTGTACAATACGCAGTTCAATTCTACACCCTTGCCATACGTATTTTTCCAAGCTACTGTAGATTTTGACAACCTAGAGAGATATCTGCTGATTAACAACGGAATTATTGACCCAAACTATCCTTCTTTATCTGCGATCCAGGCAGTACAAACACAATACGCAGTCGGGCAGGTGTTTTATGCTTACCAAGAAAATATATTTTATCGGTTGGGCATTGATTCGTTAGGCAATCCAACTCTAACTGTTGACACATCATACCTAGCAACTCCTGGCCGCCAAACGTTGAAATTTCAATACAGACACAACAGCCCCCTGACCAGCCGAATTGATCCCGGATCTACAAATATCATTGATTTATATGTGGTCACTAACGATTATTATACTGCTTATCAAAACTGGTTGTTGGATACCACAGGTACAGTACAAAAACCCATGCAACCTACCATTGATGAATTGACCACAGCCTACGCAGGTTTGCAAAATTATCAAATGATTTCAGATAATGTGATCCTTAACAGTGTAGATTTTCAACCTTTGTTCGGTCAAAAAGCTGATCCAGCACTACAGGCGGTAATCAAGATCATTGCATCCGGCCAGTCTACAGCCAGTGCCAGTACTATCAAGAGTCTGGTAGTGGCCAACATGAACGCTTATTTTAACTTGGCCGCTTGGAATTTTGGCGATACTTTTTATTTTAGTGAGTTGGCAGCCTACATACACAAGAACATAGGTGACATAGTCGGTTCAGTGGTGTTAGTCCCGCTGAACCCACAAAAGAGTTTTGGTGATCTCTACGAAATAAGGTCAGCACCTAATCAAATTTTCTGCAACGGTGCCACGGTCAATGACATACAAGTGATAACGGCCTTGACCAGCGCCAACTTACAAACAGCTCCGGGTAGTGGAGTAATTTAATGTCAATTCCAAGCTCACAAATTAGTACTGTTGATTTTTTACCTAGTATCTTTCAAACTCCGGTCAACCGGCAGTTTCTAGCCGCCACCCTGGATCAACTAGTTCAAGAACCCCAGTTTCAACAAACACAGGGATTTATTGGTCAACGGGTTGGGCCCGGGGTCAATGCCAACGATCCTTATGTAATTGAACCTACTGCTGTTAGAACTGATTATCAACTGGAGCCTGGAGTAGTACAAGTCGATCCTGCTGATTCGCACAAGGTAGTAGACACAATCACCTATCCTGGTATTACTGATGCTCTAAATGTACAAGGTGCGTTTACAGCTAATCCGCAAGCACTATACACCAGCGACTACTACACCTGGGATCCATTTGTTGATCTTGATAAATTTGTAAACTATGCCGAGTACTACTGGTTACCACAAGGTCCTTTGGCTGTCGATGTGTATTCTGGAGCTGTTCCTACTACCAACAATTATACAGTAACTAGAGCCAATGGATCATATACATTTTCAGGAGAAGCTGGAACCAATCCAACTATAACTCTGGTACGTGGTGGTAGCTACAATTTTAATGTGGCACAAAATACCGCAGATGCCATTGATTATCGTGTGACCAACAATTCTACCAGCTGGTCTATCGATTATGAACCTAATCCTGTATTGACCTTGGTACGCGGAAACACCTACACATTCAATTTGACACAAACAGTTCCATTACGTTTTTACATCAAAACTGCACTTAGTTTTGGTACTACTAATATTTGGAATCAGGGAGTAGTTAACAACGGTGCCTCGACGGGTCTAATCACCTTTACTGTTCCTCAAGATGCGCCAGATGTATTATACTATTGCAACGATGTAGAATTTAACTTTCGCGGACAATTCAGCATAGTCGACGGAGCCGCTGGGACAGGCCCGGGATTTTGGATACAGGCCGCACCCGGAGTCAAAGGAGTGCTTCCTGCTACTCCAAATATCAGCAGTCGTGGAGTATTAGGTGTAGTCAACAACGGTGTAGACCTTGGCACAGTTACCTTCAATGTGCCACAAAGCACAGCGCAGAATTTTTATTACAATTTGACCAATTTTGGTACAGTTGATTTATACACCACCTTGCAGTTTGATCAAATCAATCAATGGTACCTGGATGATTTCTTGTCTGCAAACCCTGGCGGTATTGACGGCATAACTAACCTCAACAATCGCACTTTGATTATCAACAACGCCGGCGGGTGGTTGCTGAATGGTCTTTTTGACGAACCGGGTCAACCTTATGACACCGCTCCGTTCGCTAGTGTTACAGAAATTACAAATCCTGCATTGCAGTACAGTGTGTGGCAAATACGCATACTATATGACAGTCAGAATCGTCCATTTATCTCCTTGTCCAGCATTGAGCAGATTCCTAATCTAAACAAATTTACTATTTTGTTTGGAACTGAATGGGCCAGTACTCAGTGGTACAAAAATGCTTCAGGAACATTTGACGAAATTCCTTTACTGACTGCCACAGCTACTACCTTATATTATCAAGATGGTACTGACCCGTCTATATTTGGTCAAATCAACCTGGTAGATCAAATTACACCACCATTAGAGGTCGATTCAATCATTGGCCGGGCTACTTATACCAGTCCCAATGGTGTTACCTTTAGCAACGGAATGAAAGTAACCTTCCGTGGTGCCACTGTCCCGGCCAGTTACGAAAACAATAGTTACTATGTAGAAGGTGTAGGCACAGCTATACATCTATTACCAACTACTAATTATGTAACTCCTGAAACCTATACTCAAAGTCTTACAGTTCCATACGATAGTACTCCTTACGATGCTACTGGTTTTGATGGTTCACAAAATGCTCCTGTTATACCCGACTACTTAACCATAAATCGTGCTAGTCCAGATTTAGATGCCTGGTGCCGTAGCAATCGTTGGTTCCACATACAAGTAATTACTGACAGTGCTGCATATAATAAAACGGTGCCGGTGGTGGACAATCGATATCGTGCGCAACGTCCTATTTTAGAATTTAGAGCTGGAACCAAACTGTACAACTTTGGCACTCAAGGATTGGCACCGGTCAGCATAATTGATACAGAACAAACCGAAGCCCTGCGCAACATTAACGGACTTACTGGTTACAGCATAGACGGCTACAAGTTTGTCAATGGCACCACTGTTATTTTTGCCAATGATATAGACCCCGTAGTTAGAAACAAGGTTTATCAGGTACAATTTATCGTACCCGATACCGTACCACCATTAATTGCCGAACCTATCATTTATCTAGTTCCAATTGCTACAGCTCTAATTGACCAAAACACTGTAGTGCTAAATGGCAATACCCAACAAGGACTCAGCTACTATTGGGACGGAATCAACTGGATAAAGGCGCAACAAAAAATCAATGTCAATCAACCACCCTTGTTTGATGTGTACGATGCAGAAAATGTAAGTTTTGGCAACCAGGCCAAATATCCCAGTTCAAATTTCCGCGGAAGTGCCTTGTTTAGCTATGCAGTCAGCTCAGGTGCACCAGATCTAGTGCTGGGCTTTCCTATAACTTATTTGAGCTTGACCAATATAGGCGATATTGTGTTTGACAACAACCTGTACACAGATTCGTTCAACTACACTCAAAACAATCAAGGTTACACAGTGCCTCTCAGTTCTGGATTCGCGCGGCAATATGAAAACCGTACCAATTTTATCAAAGAAATTGGTTGGCAAACTGCAAAAACACCAAGTTTAATACGTCAGCAGTTTACATTCACTTATGATGGTGGTCCCTTATTGTTGGATGTGGCAGTCAATACCAACAACACCGTTCCTGCTGTGCAGATATTTGTCAATGCCACATTTCAAGAAAGCTACAACTACAGCTACACCACCACAGCTACAACTACTACAATCAATTTATTGACCACTTATGTTCCGGGAGATTTAATTGAAGTACAGGTCCTGAGCGATCAAACCAGTACCACCGCATTCTATCAAGTTCCTATCAATTTAGAAAATAATCCGTTTAATGGCAACAGTGATCGGTTTACTCTAGGAACCATACGCAACCATTACAGTACCATTGCGCAAAATCTTATTCCGTTGCAAGGTCCAGTAATTGGTGCAAACAACACTAGAGATCTAGGCAATATTATTCCATACGGTCTGCAAATTTTACAACAAAGCTCGCCCTTGACCTTGACTGGTTATTTTATGCGTAGTCAGCGGTACAATATTTTTGATGCGTTGGCCTATAACAGCCAACAATACATACAATTCAAATCACAACTATTGCAAGCAGTTACGACTTTCAGTCTTGGTGATTATCAAAACAAAACAGTGGCACAACTATTAGATGCCGCCATTACAAAGATTACCGTAGGAGACACAAGCACAAGTCCGTTTTATTGGAGCGACATGTTGCCTACAGGCCTAGTATCTGTATCAAACTCGACTACGGTTAATCCAATAACCACGGCTGTTTTTAACACCGTTCAGACTTACAATTTTACAGAATCAAATTACCTTGGCTTGTTGGTATATGTCAACAATAGATTGTTAACTCGCGGTCGTGACTATGTGGTATCCGCTGACAGTCCGGTATTGACCATTACCATTCCGTTGATTGTAGGCGATGTGGTCACTATTAATGAGTACAGCAACACCGCTGGTAATTTTGTACCCAACACACCAACCAAGTTGGGCCTGTATCCTAAATATTGTCCAGAAATTTTCTTAGACACCGATTATGTAAATCCCACACCAGTTATCCAAGGACATGACGGATCAATCACTGTGGCCTTTGGCGACATCCGGGATCAAGTACTATTGGAATTTGAGACTCGCATTTATAACAATCTAAAGAATGACGGCAACCCTCCTCCTCTTACAGCCGAGGATGTGATTCCGGGCTATTTCAGAACTACAGATTACACACAAGAACAAGTTACTCAGATACTAGGGGAAAGTTTCCTGGCCTGGGTTGGTTATAACAAAGTAGATTATACCGCACAAACCTACATTGCCGATAATCCCTACACTTATAATTACAGCCAAGCTGGTAATAAACTTGACGGTACACCGTTATTAGGCGCTTGGCGCGGCATTTATCGTTGGTTTTATGATACCTTAACTCCAAATCTTACTCCGTGGGAAATGCTAGGATTTAGCGAGGAACCCGACTGGTGGGTCACCCGCTACGGACCTGCACCATATACCAGTGACAATTTGGTGTTATGGGGAGATCTTGAAACTGGACTTGTGGCCGATCCTATATCCCCTTATGTTCGATCCAGCTATCGTCGCCCAGGATTAACATCGGTAATTCCAGTTGACGATCAAGGACAGTTGATACCACCAACAGAAAGTGTAGTTGGTCGATTTGATCCTTATGGATTTGTTAAAAGTTGGACGGTGGGCGATGGCGGCCCAGTAGAAGCTTCGTGGTGGATGAGTAGTAGCTATCCTTTTGCAATCATGAGACTATTGGCCTTGACCCGCCCGGCTGAATTTTTTAGTTTGTTTGCAGATCGCGATCTATATCGTTACAACACAGAGTTTGACCAATACCTTTATAATGGTCGTTACAGAATAGATCCTAGTAAAATACAAGTGTACGGAAACGGTGTTAGCAAGGCTAGTTATATCAACTGGATCGTGGACTACAATCAGTTGTTGGGTATAAACAGCACCGATGCCTTGACTACAGACTTGTCCAATCTTGATGTAAGATTGTGCTATCGCATGGCTAGTTTTTCTGCCCAACAAAATGTAAACATCTATCTGGAAAGGTCTGGGCCAGAAAGTACCAATGCTACTCTGTTGATTCCGTCAGAAAGTTATAATTTACAACTGTATCAGAATCAACCTTACTCGCAGTTAATTTATAGTTCAATAGTGATTGAAGTCGCTGAAGCCGGATATACCATCTATGGTTACAGCAGTTATCAACCGTATTTTTCAACCTATGCCAGCCTAATCAATTCTGCCACACAAACAATCACAGCCGGCAACACCTCGGTTTCGGCACCGTCTCAGTATTCTAAAAATATTGTGCAGATTCCGTATGGATATACTTTTGCTAATCTGGCCAGCACCGTAGATTTTATTCTGAGCTATGGACAATATCTTACAGATCAAGGCATGACATTCACTCAGTTGCAAAATGGCTACACGCTCAACTGGATACAGATGGCACAGGAGTTTTTGTATTTTGCCAACCAAGGATGGATGCCTGGAACTATTATCAATTTAAATCCAGCAGCCACACAGTTGTCGGTGTATCGTCCTGGTGCTGTGGTCAACAGCATAGTAAATTACACTCCTGAAACAGTAATTCTAGATCAAAATCGTCGAGTTATTAATCCTGGAAATTTGATTATACAACGTCTTGGTGATACCTTTGTGGCCAAACCACCCCCGGGAGGTAATCAGACCATTAGTTTTGTACAAATAAAATTTACCGACTTTGAAGATATTGTAGTATTTGACAATCGTACTGTTTTTAACGATCTTATATATGATCCGGTCACAGCCGAAAGACAAAGTCGTTTGATCTTGTCTGCGCAGACATCAACTCAATGGGATGGCACATTAAACGCACAAGGTTTTATACTTAACAACCCACTCACAGTGAAGCAATGGCAACCCAATACCAGCTACACCAAAGGTGACATTGTTACCTATCAATACAGCTACTGGCAAGCCGCTGGAATTATACAGCCATCTACAAAATTTGTTTATTCAAACTGGTACAAGAGCAATTATCAAAGTATACAACAAGGTCTTTTGCAAAACTTAACATTGCGAGCTGATCAGTTGGCCAACAGTTATAATGTGCAAACTGCTAATCTTAACAATAGCAACGATCTCCTGGCGTTTAATTTGATTGGATTTGTGCCACGACAGTACATGGCCGATCTAAACCTAGACAGTATAAGTCAGGTTAATCTCTATCAGCAATTTATTGCAAACAAGGGCACTTTGAATGCAACCGAACTACTGACCAATGTCAACTTTAATCAGGCCGCCGGTCAATACAATATCTATCAAGATTGGGGAGTGTTGGTTGGTACTTACGGTGCTAACGCCAACCGCAGTTGGTTTGAGGTCAATCTCAATGAAGCCAAATTGACTGGAAATCCTAGCACAGTGCAAATTATTAATCCAGGCAACACTAGCCAGGCCGATCAGTCCATATACTTGAAAAATCTTTGGGCTCAAAGTTACCAAATACCCAACACTGATATTTTACCTACAACCTACAGTAGGAATCTTGACACAGCCTTGCCCACTGCAGGTTATGTCAATGTGAATGATGTAGATATCACAGTCTACAATTTGAATGATCCTAGCAATATTGCGTCACATTTGTCAACTGTTGGCATCGGAACCAGTATTTGGGTAGCACAAGACAATAGTTACGATTGGAACATTTATCAGTGTGTTGAAGTTCCAGGTCAATTAACACAGTTAACTGACAATCTCAACGGCACTAGCATAGCTCAATTTAACAGTCTGACCACCGGATTGTTAGTAGGTGATTTGATCATCATCAAATTATTTGATTCCGCCGTCAACGGCGTTTATCGAGTTTTAAGTGTTCCTACAATCAACACGGTGGTAATACAATACGCATTTACTAATCAAAACAAAACTTCAATCACCGGAACTGGACTAGTATTCCGCTTACAAACCATGCGTGTAAAGCAGTCTAGCGATGTGGTCAACTTGCCCTATGCTAATTCCTTGGTGCCCGGATCCACGGTCTGGGTAGACAACGACGGCGACGGACATTGGGAGGTTATACAAAAACAATATCAATTCACAAACGTTGAAAATATTGCAGCATCAACACCCGAAGCTGATTCGTCCTATGGTACCAGTGTAGCACAGAGCCGTAACAATCTGTCTTTGTTGGTAGGAAGCCCAACAGCGGATTCTGGTATGGGTGCAGTATACAGCTATAGACCTGGCATTTCTGCACCGTATGTACAAAATACCAAACTGAACTTGTTGGCCTCTGATGTAGCTGGCTACGGAAGCAGTGTGGCGTTTGGAGATCAAACCTGGGTGGTAGCTGGTGCAAATCTCAGTAATTCTGGTGCTGGATATGCAGTTACCTTGTATCAACCTGCTGGCACCAACGACCTATTACAAACACAATTATTAGTTGCACCCGATCAGAATTTTTCAGCCACAGGGTTTGGAACAGCCGTGATCATAAGTGACGACGAGCGATGGATGTATATCAGTGCACCTGGAGCCAATCGCGTATATGCCTATGGTCTGGTTGATATACCGGCACAGGAAATAAATTATGCCGGGGATGGCACCACTGCTACATTTAGCTATGTTAACAGCATTGTTATTGATAACACTTATCCTTTGCAGTTGTCGGTTAGAATCAATAGCACTCAATTGATATACGGACACGATTATACTGTGACTGAAAATTTAGTACAACTGTTTGTTGCGCCAGCCGTTGGACAAACTGTTATTATCTCTCGTCGAGTGCAAGCACAATTAGATTATGCTGTATACTACGATGTTAAACAAAACAGCACCACCGGTTTAGGATTAAATGCCACATTTACTGTGACAAACACTCGCGGATTGTACAATGTCACTTTAACTGCTCCGGGTAATTTATATGCAATTGGTGACACACTTACAATTAACTATACACACATTGACCCGGCAGGCAGTTCGGCCAATAATTTAACCATTACGGTAACTGGTGTTAATGCTGGCGGCATTACAGCCTTTACATTTGCTGGGGTTGGTGTTAATAACACCGCAGTATTTTCTCTGCAAAACTATTTGTACACAGCTACTACAATTGACGCATTCACTGTGTATGTTAATGGTGTGTTGCAAAGACCCTACATTGATTATACATTTGATAGTGGCAATATTACTTTCTTGACTGTGCCGGCTCCGAGCGCCACAATCATAGTGGATGCTGCATCCTATTGGCAGTATATTAATGACATCACAGTACCAGGATTAGCCGACGATGCCAATTTTGGTGTTAGCTTGACTTGCTCCACCGATGGCCGACAGATAATTGTTGGTGCAGACAACGATAGCGCAATTGACAGCGACAGAAATATTATTGCTACCGCTGGATCAACCTATGTTTTTGATCGAAGTACAGTTAGATACATTGTGTCTAACGCCGGTCAGACCACCTACGCAATCCCGGGCAGTATCAGCAATCCTGTGGCGGTGTTGCTGAACAAGCAATTTTTAACCAACACAGCACAGTATATCAACGGGCAGTTTACTGTCACAGGTTCTAATTTGATATTATCCAGCAGTGTTGTATTAACTGTGGGAGATATTTTAGAAATTGAAACCAATCAGTTCCAGTTCCTGCAAAAACTCACAGCCGATACTGTAATAGACAAATCGGCGTTTGGCCGGGCCGTGGCTGTTTGTCCGCACAATTGTAGTGTTTATGTAGGTGCTCCGTTGACATATGTTCAACAGGATAAAATTATCATAGCTCAAGCCGGATTGGTACAACGGCAATTGAATCAATCTCGACTGTATGGGGTGACCACAAGTACTGTGGCCAATCCTGTCCTGACTGCTGGCGATACCTTGCGTATTAATGATTCAGAAATAGCTGTGCCAGCCGTACCCAATAATACCATAAAAGGATTTGCGGAAGCTATTAATTCATCGGGTATACCCAATGTGGTAGCGACCCTGGTACCCGATGTAATCTTGTACGGAGATGGGTTAACTAAGATATTTGACGTTGGCAACATCTATTCATCCGCTACAGCATATAATACAGTGGTCTACCTTGACTCGGTGTTGCAATTACCCAACGGTGTAAATTACACCTATAACAACACCACACAACAAATAGCATTTGTGACCACACCGCCCATGGGCAGTGTAATTACTGTGGTAGCTGGTAGAATTACTATTAGCGTGATCAATGCCTTGGCTGCAGACGAGTATGACATGCTTACAGTGTTGCCCGGAGTTATTGGATCGGCATTTGAAGCCGTTGGATTTAAGACTTTTGTTTACACGCAAACTATTGAAAGTCCTAATCCAGTTACCTACGCTAGATTTGGTAGCTCAATTGATGTCAGTTACAGCGCCACAAATTTAGTCGTTGGCGCACCTAACGGAAACACCTACGAACCCACTACATTTGATGCTGGCGAAACTTATTTTGATGAACACAGCACTACCTTCTTTAACACTGTACACAACAGCGGAGTAGTTTATACCTTTGATGATCTACCTAGTTCAACCAGTTCCATAAACAATCCTCCACAGTTTGTATTTGGACAACAAATTTATACATCCAATATTGGTACCTTGGATCTGTTTGGTACAGCGGTCAACTACGGCAACGGATTGTTATTAGTAGGAGCTCCCGGAACCAACAACTACGGGTCAGTGGCTATCTTTAAAAATCCCAACGACACTCCGTCATGGACTACAATTTACAAACAATTTCCGGTGGCCGATGTTACGTTGATTAACTCAGTTTATTCGTACAACAAATTGTTGAACAGTACTCAGACCTATTTTGATTTTATTGATCCTTTGCAAGGTAAAATACTGGGTGTGGCCCGCAGGAATATAGATTATATTGGTGCAGTTGATCCAGCTGACTATAACCAGGGCGCTGTACATAATACTGGTATCAGCTGGGGCGCCGGCCATGTGGGACAAATTTGGTGGAATACTTACACTGTAAGATTTGTTGAACCCAATCAAGAAGATATTACTTACGCCAGTCGCCAGTGGGCACAGACTTTCCCGGGCAGTAGCATTGATATCTATCAATGGATAGAAAGTGATGTGCCACCGGCTAGTTATATTGGTCCTGGCAAACCTTTTAGTACTGTTAGCTATACCATACATTCTTCATTGAATAGTGCCGGTATATTTGTCACTAATTATTATTTCTGGGTAACTGGACTAACCAGCATCGATACAGCCAATGGAAAAACACTCAGCACTACCGGCATTGCTAGTTATATTTTAAATCCAGTAGGCAGTGGTATTCCATACATTGCGGCCATAAATGCTAACACAGTGGCCCTATATAACGCTAAGAGTTTGTTGTCGGCTAGTGATACTGTGTTGCATATAGAATATGAACGCCAACACCAGGGCAGTTCTAGTGACATACATACCGAATATACATTTATTGCCGACGGACGACCAGACTCGTTCCTCAACGCCAATTTGTATAGAAAATTACTAGACAGTTTCTGCGGCCAGGATGTCGCTGGAAATCTTGTGCCCGACCCGTCATTAAGCCCGGGTCAGCAGTACGGAGTACAGTTCCGTCCTCGCCAGAGTATGTTTGCTGATAGATTTATGGCATTACAAAACTATTTGGGCCGAGCCAACACTGTGCTGGCACAATATCCCATTAGTGAAACTCGCAACTTTAATTTATTAAACAGCAGCGAACCAGTTCCGCAGGCCAATTCGGGAGCATGGAACTTTGAAGTTCCTAATCTAGAAATACTAGCCTATCAAGATCTTGCCCAGGTACCCATTGGCTGGAAATATTTGGTATTATCAGACAGCAGTCAAAATGGTCGCTGGACTATTTACGAAGTTGTTGCCGGCGCTAATGTAGTATTACCACCAAAACTGCAATTGGTGCGCATACAAAATTATGATACTCCGTTATATTGGAGTTATATCAACTGGTATTTGCCCGGCTACAATAGCAGTATACAGCCCGTGGCCGAAGTGACCAATGTATCCGGCCTGCAGACCTTAAGCGTTGCAGAAGCTCCGCTGGGCAGTAGTGTCAAGGTCACAGCTAACGGCATTGGCAAGTGGGAAATTTATTTGCGTAATGCTGTTGTCGGTACGGCCAGCGATTGGCAACGGGTTGGATTACAGGACGGGACTATCAAATTCAGCGAATCGTTATGGAACTATTCTAAATCAGCAGGCGGTTTTGGGTTTGATGTACAACCATTTGATGCGCAGTATTTTGATCAATATCCGGCCATTGAAACTCGTTACATAATCGAAGCTATCAATCAAGAATTGTTTACGGACGAGTTGTTAATTGAGCGTAACAAGGCCTTGATCCTGATGTTCCAGTATATCTATTCAGAATTTACCAGTCCTGACTGGTTGATCAAAACTAGTTTTGTTGAAATTGATCATACCCTGAGATCACTCTTGCCATACCAATTGTATCAACCTGATAATTCAACCTTTGTGGAAGACTATTTTCAAGAGGTCAAACCTTTCCACACACAGGTTTTAAACTTTAATTTAATCTATGATGGCACAGATATCTGGGGTGGATCACCCACTGACTATGATGTTCCGGCCCATTGGGATACGACCGTAGAAATTCCACAATTTATAAGTCCAGTGTTGACGCCTTACACCTTGTCAACCAGCCTAATAGAAAATACTGTCAGCGATACAGCTAGCAATGCGCAGATTTGGCTGGAACAACCTTGGAACAAATGGTATAATAACTACGCATTATCGATTGAATCAGTCACAATTGCCAACCCAGGATCGGGATATACTTCTGTGCCGCAGGTTATGGTCAACGGTGTTGTTGATAGTAACTTTGCCGCGGTGATCAATAGTTCTGGTCAGGTTATAGCTGTTAAAATTGCCAACAATACTGAAAAATACACTATCACTCCTTCTATTGTACTGATTGGCGGTAATGGAAAAGATGCTGTTGCAGTGCCGATTATGGAAAATGGATTAGTGCGGTCATTTAAAACTGTCATCAGGTATGATCGTTACCAATACAAAACTACCATAGCCAAATGGCAAGCCGGTGTCAGTTATCCTGCTGGTGCCGAAGTGCGATGGAACAACCAAGTATGGTCGGCCAACAGTACGGTAGACAGCACAATATTTGATCCAACCCAATGGAGTCTGGTAAATGCAAGTACCTTAAGCGGAGTTGACCGCACCATGGGTTACTATGTACCCGGCGTCAACATGCCCGGACTCAGTTTACCTTTGTTAATTGACGGTGTTGATTACCCTGGTGTGCAGGTTACAGCGCCACGCTACGATCAAAATACCGGCTACGATGTAGGCAACTACGATATAAATCCATATGACAACATATCAATCGATCTCAATGGTCGACCCACATACGATTATAATATTTTGGATGCTGAATATTCTAGCAGTTATCTTGATACCTATTTAGGAACTAGACCTACAGATATCAACGTAAGTGGCGGCGGATACGTGGATGTGTTCAGTAGCCATGCACCCGAAGAACTGATACCTGGTGGCGAATTTGACAGTTTAGATCTGCGTGTCTATACCACACCGGGCACAAACTGGACCGGGCAAGGCGCTGGATTTCCGGTCGCGACAAAACGCTATACCTACGATCCTACCAATCCAGTATTGAATTTTTACGGCATTTTAGCCAATCCTATGGTAGTAGTCTTGTTTAATGCCACAGCAGGACTAGCACTAGAACCACTTTCATACGATTGGGCCAATTGGGAATTGACTGTGGATCCAGACACCTCTAACCCCGGTGATACCTTAGTGATCTATGTTACTGGTGTAGGAGGTGGCAACCAGTTGTACAATCATACCTGTCTTGGATCTGATCTGATCGGTGGCAAACAACTGATTGTGCCTTATACAACTCTTGACAATAATCCGCCTGTGCCAGGAACCATTTATGAATTTGTGATCTACAATGGCGAAACACCTTTGAAACTGGGGGTAGATTATACCTATGCTAGTGCAGGATCAACCCAAACGGAAATCACATTTGCTCAGACATACGGTGCCACTGATCGTATCAACTTAGCCACCTTGGGCTATCCATCTACTGGTCCTACCTATAGCTATAGTTTGCCAGTGTTTGAAACTGTAGTGGCCAATTCTAACATCGTGACTAGTCAGACCGTTACCTTGACCAATAGCATGTCGGGCACTAATCCAGTAAATTTAGTAGTCACTGTAAACGGTGTACAGGCTCGGCCATACGAAGGTGCTCCTTACGTGGGCGACGGAGTCACAACCTTGTTTGATCTGCCTCAAAATGGTGGCTATAGTCAGTCATTGATTTCTAATAACGATGTATCAGTATACGTCAACAATACAGCATTGATCTTGGGTATCGATTTCACAATCACACCATATGTCAACAGCACAACTCCGCGTGCAGTACATCTATATTCGTCTCCTGCCGCTGGTGCTCCTGTGCTGGTTGCTGTAAGGACTGCAGCGCAATATTGGGTAACCAATGGCCAGTTGACTTTCCAAACTTCAGCCGGTGTAAGACTTAGTGTTGGAGACATTGTTGAGATTGTCAGCTGGAATAGCACCAAAGAACAGGGCATTGCAATTCACGTGTTTGTCGGACCTACCACTAAGGGCGAAACAGTTACTGAAGGATTTGATACAGTCAATTTTGATACAGCAGTGGTCAATAGCACTTCAGGATCGTATGACTATACCGAAGGCATTGTAGTACAACAAAATGTGTTTGACCTTGGATTTACCATTGTTGATCCAGACCGACTGTTGGTAAATTTAAACGGAAAATGGCTATTTAACGGAATAGGATTTACAGTCAACGGATCTACCATTATATTGCCCGGTCCACCTATTCCGTTGCAGACAGTATTGTCAGTGGTCAGCTTTACAGAATACACTGTGCCCAGTGCCATGGCTTTTAGAATCTTCCAGGACATGCGAGGAATACAGGCTACCTACAGCATCACACCAGCTACTACAACTGTATTAACTCAGGCCTTGGCGGCCACGGATGATGTAGTACATGTAGCTAATGTGTCTGCGTTAACGCAACCAAATTTGCAAAATAATGTGTGGGGAGTGTTGACAGTTGGTGCAGAACGTATCATGTATCGTAACTGGGATCTGGACACCAACACAGTGAGTAACCTATTAAGAGGTACAGCCGGTACTGCCGCTAGCGCACACGCTGCGGGCTCTGCAATTTACAATCTGGGACGAGGTAACCTGTTGCCGATTGAGTATCAGAACTATATTGTAAGCGATAATATCCTAGCCGACGGAGTCACAACCGAGTTTATTGCCTATAATATACATCTAACCTACAACGCTGCCGAAGGATTTGGCGAAGTTCCATTTGATCACGGTACTGTAACTGGCGAACCTGGATCTTTTGACTACGGCCAAGGCGACCCCAGTCAGCAGTTAGAAGTATATGTGGGTGGTACACGAGTATTAGACGGCTATGTTGTGGCCAACTTTAATCCAACAGAAATAATCTTTGATGTAGCACCGCCAGCTGGGGTTGATGTTACTATGCTAGTACGCAGAGGTGTCACCTGGTATCAACAAGGTCCAGGTACTGCATCTAACGGAATACCTTTGCAAGAAACCAATACTCTAGCTGCAAGGTTTTTGCGTGGGCTATAATGTGAGGTAAATATAGTATGACTGAAAATAATAAACAACCGGTTTCTACTACAAAAACAACACCCAAGCGCCCAAACGAAACAGGATCAGTATCGGTACAAGGATTTGTAAAGATTTTTGATCCTACAACCAAACAGGTATTTGTGGAGAAACGAGCATGATTTTAGCGCCTACCATGATCCGCGGATTTTTAAAAATATACGACCCGGCCTCGGGTGAAGTTTTTGTAGAAAAAAACAATGCTATCCACTACGAAAACATGAGTATTGCCATGTCCAACAGCCTTACCAACGACAATACTGGCTGGATTTACACCATGGCATTTGGTAACGGTGGCAGTGCAGTAGATCCTACTGGAGTCATAACCTATTTGCCACCCAATACCACAGGTCAAAATGCCAGTTTGTACAATGAAACCTATGCCAAAGTGGTAAACCAATATTCAGCGGCCAATCAGGATCCTACCAACAATTATCTTACAGTACTACATACATCAGGCAATGTCTATACTGATATTGTGACCACTTGCTTGCTGGACTACGGCGAACCTGCAGGTCAGCAGGCCTTTGACAACAGCACCAATTTCAATGGTGAATATGTATTTGATGAGCTCGGATTGCAAAGTTGGTTTGGTAGTGCTAGTAATTTGTCTTTGATCACCCACGTGATTTTTCATCCGGTACAAAAGAGCTTGAATCGCCAGATACAGATAGATTATACTTTGCGCATCCAAACTCTTACAAATTTAAGTGCGGCATAAATATGAGTATATTATTGTGTGGTAAATACAAAAGGACGGAGTAACCTAAATGTCATATACAATTAACTTAACTGATGGTGCATTGTTTGCTGTAGTAGCAGACGGTACTATCAATACATCAAGTTCAGTAACCTTGGTAGGTCAAAACTACGCCGGGTACGGAGCTTTTTTAGATACAAATTTTATACAAATGTTGGAAAATTTTTCCAACACCACTCCTCCAGGTGCTCCGTTAACAGGACAACTTTGGTGGAATAGCGGCAACGATTTGTTGCAAGTTTACACCGGTACGGCATGGAAAACTATCAGCAGTGCTACAGCACAAAGCACAGCGCCCACTAACAATGTAACTGGTGACCTTTGGTATAACACCACTTTACAACAATTAAATGTTTGGACCGGATCCGCTTGGTTGGTGGTAGGTCCCGGAACAAACACAGCTGGCGGAACCACTGGTGCAGTTCCAACATCAATTGTAGATAACGTAGGCAGCACACACTATGTAATTGAACTATACTCGGGCGGCAATATTGTAGGAATGGTCAGCAAAGATGCTACCTTTACTCCTGCTTCGGCTATTGCCGGATTTGCCACCATTAGCCCTGGTATACAGTTGACCACAGTAGGCAACGCTGTGTTTACCGGTACAGCAACTAATACAACAAGTTTATCTGGGTTGACTGCTAGTCAATTCATGCGTACCGATGCCAACACTTCAACTAGTGGTACACTAAGCGTGCTCAACAACAGCGGATTTGCAGTGGGACTCAACAGTGATTTTAGAGCCCAAGTGGGAAATTCTGGAGTAATACTATCAAATCAGACCACTAATGGCAACATCAATTTTAGTGTAAATATTGGCGGAACTCCGACCACAGTAATGACTATCAATGGGTCAACTGGCGTAATCACCGGCAATCAAATTGATGCTAACTACGCTGACCTAGCTGAACGCTTTGCAGCCGACGCAGAATTAGACGCAGGTACTGTAGTCGAACTGGGTGGCACAGCAGAAATCACCCAAGTTGGTGCAGAACTAAGCGAAAATGTGTTTGGGGTCATAAGTACAAAAGCGGCATATTTGATGAATGGTCGTGCAGGCTCAAACGCTACGCATCCCCCAGTTGCAATGACTGGACGAGTACCTGTAAAAACCATTGGTCAAGTGCTCAAAGGTGATAGATTGGTATCAGCTGGTAACGGAATGGCTCGTGCTGCCCGACCAGGCGAAGCCACAGCATTTAATGTGATTGGTCGTGCGTTGAAAGACAAGTTAGACGCAGGATTAGGCACAGTAGAAGCTATTGTAACAATAAAATAACAAGATTGATTACCCCAGCAATTAAACTTGCGTTGAAATTGATCAACTAATACAAAGGGAAACAGAAACAAAATGACATATTCATCGGGCGGATTAATACAAGCGACAGACTATAATGGTTTTGTCAGTACGACTTCAGGTGCAAACATCAATGCAACTTGGAACAGCACATATGGGCAAACAGCTCTTACCACGGTAAGCACGGGTGCTACAGTTTCGGCAACACAATGGGCTTCTTTGGTCAACACCATCACTGCCATGGGTGCTCACTCAAACACAGTGATCACTTCCAGGACTGCTCCGGTTACAGGCAATACCATTACAGCATTAACCAACGTAGGTCTTGACATCGGCAACTGCTACACCAATCGTTTCAGTGCTGCATCAGTCGGTAGCCAATACACCGCTTGGACTGGTACAGCTAGCAAAACAACTGCAACTGGATCTGGTGGCTCTGCATGGACCATTACATTTACTGACACTGTCACCTTTGCCAATGCTACAGCTGCTACTAATTTCTTTGGCGCAGGCGGATATTTACAAATACAGTTTGGCAAAAGCAGTACAGGTACTGTATCTGATACAGAATGGAATGTATTTGTTGGTGCAGCAGGCGCCGGTGCAATAGTAGCTAACAAAGTTATTTTTACCAGCGATGCTACCAGCAAGACCATTGCTGGAACTAGCTATCAAGGCACAGGCAAGGTTGGCGGAACAGGAACACCTACCACATTGGCCACCGGTATTGGATACAATCAGTTGACTGGTACACCACAGACTATCTACAAACAGTTTGATACAGGTGGTGCCTACAGCGGCAACTATGTACAGATCAATGCTAGCGTATCTGGTGCAGTGGTTACTTTGACCACAACTTGGTATGATGCAGGCGATTCTAACCCTGGATCAACAGCACAAATCACAGGTGGTACAGCAACAACCGGTATTTCCTGGGGTACAGCACCAAGTACTGTGGTTACCTACTATCCACCAGAAACTACCAATATCAGCAACACTTGGGGAACCCCAACTGTGGCAAGTACAGTAGCTTAATAGTTGCAACAGTTTTACCAAAAGCCCCGCAAGGGGCTTTACCTTATGTGCTTTTTCAAGTATAATAACTCTATGGACACAGACAATTTAATCTCTCACGCTCGTGCTCGTTTTGATCACGCAGTTGCCAAACGTACCTTAAAAGAAAAATATCAGGGCAAGTTGACCTTTGCCCATGCTGGTGGTATGTGGTTGGCTGGGCCCGCATTGTTGACTACATTAAAATGTTGCAACGGCGACACAGTAATTTTAGATTTATATGAAAACCCAGTAAAGGTCAATGCCGAGGAGTTTTATGAGCAGGCGTTGCAACGCTGGCAAGAACAACTTAATGCTTGGCTTATAGAATACCAACAACTTAATCAAAATAGATGACCACTGGCGTTTTAATTTTTGCCTTCAACAACGAACACATTGATTATCTTGCCATGGCCAACTGGTCAGCGCAAAATATTCGCAGGCATCTCGACTTACCAGTGGCCGTAGTTACTGATCGTGCAGTTCCGCCACATTATCGTTTTGAACAGATAATACTGGCCAAACCAACAGGAAGCTACACAAGAAAATTTGAGGATTTGGCAGAGTTAGTCACCTGGTTTAACGGCAACAGAGTAGATGCCTACACCCTGTCGCCGTGGTCACAGACACTAGTGTTAGATGCCGACTATGTGGTTGCAACAGATCAGCTTCTTTCTATTTTAGACAACGACTGTGAGTTTGTAGTACACAATCGGGCCTATGATGTAACCGGACATCCAAACTTTGACGAGCATGACAGCTTTGGCCAATACCGCATGCCCATGTGGTGGGCCACGGTGATGATGTTTCGACGTGGTCAACAGGCTCAATTAATATTTGAAACCATGCAGATGATACGAGACAACTGGGATCACTACCGGGCTTTGTACTCAATCGGTCGTGCCACTTATCGCAATGATTTTGCACTCAGCATTGCATTAGGTGTAGTAAACGGACACACTTTGAATCACAATAGTATTCCGTGGGGGTTGGCCACGGTGACACATGATCAACAGTTGGCACAAATTGATCAAGATCAATATCGTGTGGATTTTGTAGCACAGGACGGCAAGCCCAAGTGGATTACATTAGCTCAGGATTTTCATGCTATGGGCAAAGCACAATTAGGGGCCATCATTGACAATCACAGCTGAACGCGGATATCTAATACCAGCCGTTGATACAGAATCTGTAGATTACCTGAGTTGTGCTGTACGGCTGGCTAAATCCATACAACAATGGCACCCCGATGCTAAAATCTCTGTCATTTCGACCAAGCAATGCAGTGATCCAGTTTTTGATCATGTGATACCGTTGCCCTACGGTGACCAAGGGGGTTATGCCAACGATTGGCAGTGTTTTAGAGCTAGCCCATATAGGCAAACTATTAAATTAGAAGCTGATATGATATGTGCCACTCCTATTGATCATTGGTGGACCCTGTTTGAGTCTCGAGATGTTGTGATCAGCCAAGGTTGCAGAGATTTTTATGATCAACCAGGACAATCAAGGGTGTATCGTCGCATATTTGATAACAATGCCTTACCGGATGTGTACAATGCTATTACCTATTGGCGTCGCAGCGAAACTGCTATGAAATTTTTTGAACTGGTGCGCAACATATTTGAAAATTGGAACAGTTATCGATCTTTACTGCAATTTCCAGACAAAGAGGCCACAACTGACGTGGTCTATGCCATAGCTGCTGTGATTATGAATGTTGAAAATGTTACCTTACCTGCCGGTATAGGTCCAACCATAGTACACATGAAACAACACATGATTGGTACTATAACAGACAACTGGACCAATGAATTAGTCTGGGAAAATGACCCTTTTAGGATCAACACTGTGGCACAATGGGGACTAGTACATTACCATATCAAGGAATGGGCATATGACTGAAAATGATTTTTGGAACGCACTAGCTCCTGTTCCAGCTCCGCCTGCACCGATCTATAGATTGTATTATGACGATCAGGGCTGGCCTTTATTTTACAGCATGGAATCGGTCCCAGGTAACTATATAGAGATCGATTACGATACCTGGCATAATCCAGCCAATGTCCGCATACTCAACGGAATATTAGTTCGGATCAAAACAGTAGTGGTACATAAGTTGGTTCCAGGAGATATAGGCACCACATGTCACCCGCAAGATGTTGCTGTTGTGGTAAATGCCTTAGGATCAAATACTAAATGGAGCGTGAAGTGATCACAATTGATATAGCAGACTTAGACTGCATTTACCTATCATACGATGAACCCAACAAAGAAGAAAACTGGGTTAAAATTAAAAATATGATTCCTTGGGCTCAACGTGTAGATGGGGTTAAAGGATCGGATGCAGCACATAAAGCAGCAGCCAATGCTAGTGCAACCGATCGTTTTGTGCTCATCGACGGTGACAATATTCCCAATCCTGAATTTTTTAATCTTACATTAAATATCGGCGATGTCGACACTACCTGTGTGTATCGTTGGCGTGCTCGTAATTATATCAATGGACTCATGTACGGCAATGGCGGCTTGAGCGTATGGTCTAAAAAGTTTATATACGATATGCGCACACACGAAGCATCCGACGGTACAGCAGAAAATGATGTAGAGTTTTGTTTTTATCCTAATTACTATGCTATGCACGATTGCTATAGTACAACATACCCCAATGCCAGTGAGTTTCAAGCCTGGCGAGCTGGATTCCGCGAAGGTGTCAAGATGTGCTTAAACAAGGGCGTTAGACCTACTGTTAGCGAATTCCAAGATCGTGTACATCATCGTAATTTAGATCATTTGACCATATGGCATAATGTGGGTCGAGATGTGGACAATGGTATCTGGGCAATTGTGGGTAGTCGCATGGGCACTTACATGACCATGATCACTCCAACTTGGGACTATCGTCAGGTACAGAGCTTTGATGCATTGGCGGATCTGTGGTCTACAGTAAAAGATTCAAACGCTGAAATATTAGCTGGGAGAGTAGCCGAAGATTTAGTAACGCAATTAAATTTACCAATTAACATGCTAGGACCAGAGGAAAGTCAGTTTTTTAAACATCATTACCGTAGTAACTGGCATAATCGTGGAGTTATGATCAAAGAAATTGATGTTATTAGAAATCAAGAAGGTTGGTAATTTTTTCTGCTAATTGTTGATGTGTTTTGGGTCCATAATGAAATCCGTCTCGGGCCAGGCCACTAATTGGTTGAGGTGTTGAAAGTAGTCCATAAATAGTTGTCATGAATGTATTAATACTTGAGCACTCAAGATGGGCGACAAACAATTTATCTAATTCAATATTATCCAATTCTGATATTAGCCCAGTGCGATTGTTGTCCTCTGATCTAAAATATTTTTGATTTTTTTAACAAATTAGTGTATAATAGTAAAAATGGTTATTGCATTTTATCCTGGCGCCGGCGGAAATAGGTATTATCGTTATCTAGCCGGCCAACGGGATTTTAAAACACAAACCACCTATGATCATTTATTAACCAATCAATTGCCCGATTATCGATATTTGACCACACAGTCTGACCTAGCAGACTGCGAATTAATACTGACCCATTGCGTAAATGTTCCACTGATTAAAAAACTATTTCCTAACCAAAGAGAAATTATTGTACTACAAGCAGATTTAGGCAAAAGTTTAAAGAGAGAATGGTATCTTGCAGATCAGCATAAAAATAAAAACATGCCTAATAAATTAGAACATGCTCGAGCTCACACTGCCTATCATCGTCGATACTATAACGAATATCCAATGGATACCTTGGGTGCTACTAGTATAATTAATATTGACACAGACAACTCGGAATTTGCCAAAATTATGCGAAAAGAACTAAACAGTATTGATTCTGCTGAATACGATCAGGTCAGCGCCGAACACATAGAACATGACTTATCAATGGTACCAGGAGATAAAATTGTAGATGGATTTAAGAGTAAATTTCTTAACGACGCCGAAATAATGAAACAACGCTTGGACAAAATAAGTCCCAGCATGTGTCTAGCAAAATGGAAACAGGTAAGTCTACATTTAACTACAGGACTTAATAATTCCTGCTATCATCCTCCTTTACACAAAATTCAACTAGAAGATATCCAACGTAGTCCTAGTGGGTTGCATAACACCGCCTATAAAAAAACTCAAAGACAGCTGATGTTAAAAGGAGAAAGACCCAGTGAATGTAATTATTGTTGGGCCATGGAAGACAACGGCAAACTAAGTGATCGACACTATCGCAGCGGCGAGTCTTGGGCTGCCAAAGACTTTGGAAAAATTGTAAGTGGAGAATGGGACGATGATATTACACCTAGTTATGTTGAAGTTAATTTTAATCACGCTTGCAATCTTAAATGTAGCTACTGTAGCCCTCAATTTAGTTCAAGTTGGCAACAGGAAGTGGATCAGTTTGGCGCTTATCCCACTAGCACTCAACACAATGATCCTAGTTATTTCACTGGGGATCGTAAACCAATTCCGGTAAGAGAGGACAATCTCTATGTAGATGCATTTTGGTCTTGGTGGCCTCAACTATATCCAGAGCTAGAACATTTCAGAATGACCGGCGGCGAACCCATGCTGGACAAAAATACCTATCGTGTGTTTGACTATGTGTTGGCCAATCCCAAGCCAGACCTGCACTTGAATGTGACCAGCAACTTTAGTGTGGACGAAAAGTCGTGGCAACGATACAAAGGCTATGTCAAGCAACTATGCGAAGGCGAACAGATTGAACATTTCATGCAATACATTAGTATAGATTCTTGGGGGGCACAGGCTGAATATATCCGTAACGGTTTAGATTTTAATTTATTATGGGATCGTGTAAATCAATTCTTAACAGAAATACCAGGGCGCAACAGCATAACCTTTATTGTGACCATGAACAATCTATCGGTGACCAATCTCAGTAGTCTGTTTGCCGGCATACTAGGCCTGCGTAAGTTGTATTCAAAGACCTATCAGCGTGTATGGTTTGATACTCCGGTATTACGGCAACCCACCTGGCAAAGTCTACAAATCTTGCCAGAAAGTTACGTAGAACAGTTAGAACATTTATGGGCCTGGATGATACGTCAGATCGAAACCGAAGCCACACGTTTTCAAGGATTCAAAGATTACGAAATTTCTCGACTTGACAGAGACATTGCTTGGATGCGTGATGGACAAAAGTTAGATCCAATATACATTAAACAGCAAAAAGCAGATTTTTATCGTTTTTTTGCAGAAGCCGACCGGCGACATGGCACCGACTTTTTAACTACATTTCCAGAAATGGCCGCTTGGTGGCGCGAATGTGAGTACTATGCTCGCCAATCGTAAAGTTGTTCTGGATACCTTTTGCGAAGTATACGATCTAATAAAATCCTATGCAGACGCAGAATTTTGGGAATTTTCAACTCACGATGTTATTCCTGGTGCTATCTACCTTATCGGTAGAGAACAATTTAATCTCAACGTTGATCGCATACGCAAATTAGCCGAAGCTGGTACAATCTTACCAGTACTGAGCAACCCAATGGAAGGATCCGACACAATGAAAACACATTGTGACCAGGTCACACGTACTGCTGATTTGGTGCACAACAAAAAGATATTGCTAATCGGCGGTGGTGACATGGATACTACCTGGCCATGCTTACAGTACGACATTTTTTTAACTAAAATTTTAGACCCTGAAGAAAATTTAGTTGAAATGTTTTGCGGTCGAGAAATATTTTCCAAGATACAAAAACCTTACAAATTTTTATTTCTTAATGGTCGCGGCCGGTCGCATAGAAAATTCCTACTTGAATTGTTTTGTCATTGGGGTTTACTGGAACAAAGCCTGTGGACCAACTTAGATTCAAGACCTCTCAAACTACGACCATTTAAGTTACCCAACGAATTAGGAGCAAAAGATTATACTGTTTTTCCTGTGCAGCATTTACCAATTCAATATGAAGTTGATCGTTATCAATCACAAATTGGAGTTCCGGCGCTCAACACTGATCAAGATCTTTTTGTAAAATATCACTTGTTTAACAACGAATGGGGCGACATCTATCTCAAAGCTGCCCCGTATATTGACACCTATTTTAGTGTGGTAACCGAAACCGTATTTGAATATCCTTACAGTTTCCGTACAGAAAAAACTTGGAAACCGATAGCCATGGGTCACCCTACCATTTTTGTTGCAAATCAGGGCTACTATAGAGATTTTCACAATTTAGGATTCCGCACCTGGGGACACCTAATCGACGAATCATTTGATCAAATTGATGATCCCCAAGACCGTATCATGCGCATCGCACAGGTGGTGAAAGATTTGTGCCATCAAGATTTGGCCAGTTTCCTAAAGGCTGCCGAGGATGTATGTAAATACAATCAACAACACTTGGTAGAAATGCGGATTCGAGTCCGCAAAGAATTTCCAAACCGTTTTTTTCAGTTTATCAATGAATACATTTGAGATCCAACTGGCACAGTGCAGGTTTACTTTTCCGCAAAATCAAAGTATAATTGTATTGGCCAATTATCGTACCGGCAGTACAGCCTTGTGTAATATTCTGCATCGCATTACTGGATACCCAAATTTAGACGAAGCATTTCATTTCCGCAGGAGAGGTAGAGAATATGATCGATATCGAGCCAATGCACAACCTTGTATAGTTAAACTCATGTGCGACCAAATTCCCCCTGACAGCTATTTTGATTCATTATTCAGCAACAGTTATATAATCGGTATCTATCGAAAAGATCGAGTAGCCCAATTGGCCAGTTTTGCCACAGCCTATGGCTCAGAAGTCTGGCATAATCCCAAGGATTGTCCAGCACAACAGGACAAAACTGCACCACACATAGGTTACTTGCCTAATCAGGCAAAAAGACTTGCTCGGTTGCACGAAGAATATACCCAGTGCAGGACTTTTATGAAGATGGAATTGTGTTACGAAACTGTAGCATCGGACCTGGTCCAGTCGTCGTACAATGCCATGCATAAATCTGCAGACTACGAAAATTTTTTGGCTGAGTGTGGTCGAGTATTAGAACAAAATAATTTGGAATTGACCAATGAATGATTTAGAATTTCGACAACAAGTATTAGACACCAAAAGTGACAGTTTTTGTGCTGCAAAGTGGTACAATGCTACCATATGGTTAGGATCAGGACAAACCACTAGTTGTCACCATCCTCCGGCACACTCAATAGATACAGAGGCCCTTAAAACAAATCCTCGAGCCATACACAACACTGTACAAAAGAAACAGGATCGTGCAAAAATGTTGGCTGGAGAGCGTCCCGCTGGTTGTGAATACTGCTGGAAAATTGAAGACATGGGTCGAGATGCTGTCAGCGACCGTGTGTACAAAAGTAAAATTTATCCCCTAGAAGCCTTGGATACGGCCTATCAAACTCCGGCCGAGCAGGATGTCAATCTGCGCACACTCGAAATTGCATTTGATCGTACCTGTCAGTTTGCTTGCAGCTACTGCAATCCAGCGTTCTCCAGTACCTGGGTCAAAGATATCAAAACCAACGGCGCCTACACAAATCTTGTCAGCGACGGCCGCAATCATTTTACGCACCCACACGATTCAGCCCAGCTGTACCGTTTTGGAGAAACCAATCCCTATGTGGAGGCATTCTTTGCCTGGTGGGAAACTGACCTGCATCAAACACTACAGGAGCTGAGAATCACTGGCGGTGAGCCACTCATGTCGGGCGAGACCTGGAAGCTGATTGATTGGTTCAAAGACAATCGAGGCCGTAGTAGCACTCGGTTGGCCATCAACAGCAACCTGGGCATGGATGCCGAAAAGTTACAAGAGTTTGTTGATCGGATCACAGGTATTCCTCATTTGGAAATATACACCAGCATGGAAAGCGTAGACGATCAAGCCGAATATATACGTGATGGTCTGGACTATCAGCAATGGATGGACAATGTAATAACACTGTTGGAACAAGACAGCATACAGGCTGTACATTGCATGTGCACCATTAACGCTCTGTGTTTAGAACGCTTGCCCAATTTGTTGTATCAGTTGCTGGAACTCAAGCAACAGTATGGGCGCGAGCGTGTGAATTTTACACTAAATATATTGCGTTTCCCCAGTTTCCAATCAGCCTTGATATTGCCTATAGAGTTTCGTACTGGGTATCGAGATCAGTTGCAGGATTTTTGGAACCGCAACTACCGCAATCCCTACCTGCACGAGCATGAACTAAATCATGTGCAACGCTTGATTGATTATTTAGATGTGGTCAAAACTCCACACAGTGATGCCTTTGATATGCCCAAACTACACAATGATTTTCGTCAGTTCCACCAACAATACGATGCCCGTCGCAGCAAAGATTTTGTCAAGACATTTCCCACATTAGCAGACTGGTACAATGACCTACAAGTATAATTCAGCAGATTTAGTCCGGCCGGTAGAGCTTGACCAACGAGAAGAATTCCTATTAAAGGATTCAAAGACATTTTGTATCTATCCCTGGATACACTTACATGCTTACCCCACTGGCGAAGCATACCCGTGTTGTCATGCCGAAATGGCATATCCTGTGGGCAATACCCGATTCAAGAGCCTGGAAGAAATCTATCGCGATGCTCCCATGCGAGAGCTACGCAACGACATGCTAAACGAACGTCCTAATCCTGCATGTGGTCGTTGTTATGAGCAAGAAGAATCGGGATTCTTCAGCGGACGTCGTAGTGCCAACAAACATCACGGACATCACATCAAGCGCATCGACGACGACGAATTTCGCATGAGCTACTGGGACATACGCTTCAGTAACTTGTGTAATCTAAGTTGCCGTAGTTGTGGACACATATTCAGTAGTAGCTGGTACCAGGATCAAGCCCGGTTGGCCGGAGGCGATTGGAAAGACCGTAACCAAGTGTTGAACTATGCCGGCCGCACCGAAACCGACATGTGGGAACAATTGGTTCCGCACCTGGACTATGTGGAGCAGATATATTTTGCTGGTGGCGAACCCTTGATGATGGCAGAACACTACAATATTCTAGACGAATTGGAACGTCGCGGACGTTTTGATGTGAGACTCATATATAACACCAACTTTACGCATGTCAAATTAAAAAATCGTACAGTGTTTGATTACTGGAAACGATTCAAAAGTGTAGCAGTTGGAGCCAGTTTAGATGATCAACACGGTCGTGCCGAATATATACGTCAAGGGACCGAGTGGCATCGGGTCATTGCCAATCGCATAGAAATGATTCAAACCTGTCCCAACGTGGATTTTTATATCAGTCCCACACTGAGCATAATGAATGCTTGGAGCTTACCGGACTTTCATCGTCAGTGGGCAGAAACTGGATTGATCCGCCCACAAGATTTAAATGTAAACATACTTCAAGATCCTACATATTTCCGTATTGACATTGCAACACCTGCATATAAACAACAGCTGATTGAACGTTATCAGAAACATCTTGAATGGTTGCGCCCGCTGGATCCACTGCAACGGGCCACAGTGGGATTTGAAAGTGCCATCAACTTTTTACAGGCCACAGACAACACGCATTTGTTAGATACCTTTTGGCGCAAGACACACAAACTCGATCAAATTCGTGGCCAAAACATATTGAATGTCATTCCAGAATTGGCCGCATTGCAATGAAAATACCACATGGCAAATTTTGTGTACTGCCTTGGGTCAGTTTAGAAACCAGCCCTATTGGCACAGTACGACCCTGTTGTTTGGCCGACAATGAATTGCGAGATCACAACGGCAACAAGTTTAATCTCAAGACAGCTGCATTTGATGCTGTGCAAAACTGCCAAGACATGCAGGATCTAAGGTCTGAATTTTTGGCCGGCGGTCAACCCAAGACCTGCCGTAAATGTTGGAATGAAGAAGATGCAGGTCGTACCAGCAAACGTATGCATACATTAAATAGGCTCAAACACATGTTGCCCGATCAAACATGGACAGTAGATGCCAAACCCTTGATGTTTCTTGATCTCAAACTGGGCAATATCTGCAATCTAAAATGTCGCATTTGTGGCTCGTGGTCGTCGTCGACCTATGCTGTAGAAGAAATAGCCCATGATCGATCAGGTGCAGGTAAACAAAGTTTTCATTATCAAATGCTGGAGCAGGGTCGTTGGCCCAGAGAAAATATAGTGTTTTGGGAGCAAATTGCTGATCAGTTGGACCAACTTGAATACATTGAGTTTACCGGTGGTGAGCCTTTTATGATTCAAGAACACTTTGATTTGTTGCAACGCATTGTAGATCAAGGACATGCTGACCGTATTGAAATACACTACAATACCAATGGTACCAATTGGCCAGCCGAGGCCATTGAAATTTGGCGCCATTTTAAAACAGTTGAAATAGCTGTCAGCATTGATGATGTAGAAGACCGATTTGAGTATCAAAGATCCGGTGCTGTTTGGTCCGATGTTGAACGCAATCTGGAACTGTTTCGACTGTTGCGCAAACAGCACAGCAATATACAGCTACAGGTTTGTAGTACTGTGAACGTGTTCAATGTCATGTATCTTGAAGGTCTGGCCAATTGGATCGATACCCAGGCGTTTGATTTTGTCTACTGGAACATCATGCACGATGCTCCGTATTTTAGCATTGCCAACTTGCCTGTGGTGGTAAAACAGGCTGTGACTGATCGACTGCTGCAGGCCAAGGTCAGTGCAAGACATCAACAAGAATTTGCAAATATCTTAGATTTTATGAATCGTGGCACACAGGACCTGGGCACACAGATGCTGGAGGAAATACGCCGGGTAGATGCAAGACGCAATGAAAATCTTGTTGCTGTGGCTCCTGAGTTTGCAAAGTTAATTGCATATGAATAAACCCGATACCTTGTGCATGGCCGCCTGGACTCATACCTATTTGAGCCCACAAACCGAACGACGCATGTGCTGTGCATCAAGAGAACCTGCACAGAGCTTTGAACAGTACATAGATACCGATTCTGGAACAGGACGATATCATCCCTTGACTCTGGATGAGCACTGGAACAGCGAGCACATGCGATCAGTGCGGCGCCGCATGATGGCCGGAGAAACCCTGCCTGAATGTGCAGTCTGCAACGACAAACTGCTGAACACCGATGTTTATCGCAGTTATTTTAATCAACTGTTTGGCCACAAGTACGAAACAGTGATGGCCGCAACCGATGCAACTGGTTACACCACAGTCAAGCCGGTCAGTTGGGATTATCGTTTCAGTAATCTATGCAATTTCAAATGCCGTACCTGCGGAGACATGTTGAGCAGTGCATGGGAGTCAGAACAACGGCAACACCACATGATAGACTGGACAAATCCCAAAAACAACTGGATGCGACCCGAAGTAAGGGCCGAAATAAGTCGGTTTCAAGACACGCAGATTGAAGCAGAATTTGCTCAGGCTGTGGCTGAACATCGTGTAGAAGAAGTCTACTGGGTCGGCGGCGAACCCTTGATGTACGAACAGCATTGGCGTTATATGAAACAAATTGTAGATCAAGGAGACGGAAATGGCGTATACGCTAGATACAATACCAATCTTAGTAGGGTTGATTACAAGTCTATTAATCTTTATAGTGATATCCTGGTTCATCTTAGGGACTGGCAAATCTGTGCAAGTCTGGACGGTACTGGAGCCACAGGTGAGTACATCAGAACTGGACTTGACTATGACACCTGGTGTAGAAACTTTGAGATGGGATGCAACATATCTACCCACCGGCGACAGATGCGAATCGACTTTACCCTCACCCTTCCGGGTCTTTTTGAGGTTGCCAACATCCAACAGTTGGCCGACAAATTTGGAGTAGATGTCCTGGCCAAGGTCATATTCAGCTTTACACCTGATATTGTCTTGAGCCCGCTGGCACTGCCCCGAGCAGTCTTGGACAAAAAAGTTGACAGTCTAGTGGCCAACTTAAATAACAGCGCACTAAGAGATGTGCTGTTACAGTTGAAAAACCGCCCGGTGTTTGCAGAACAGTGGCCAGATCAGTATCAAGCCGGGCTGATTCGAGGCAAACAGCGTGTGCTACGATTGGAACAGATCCGCGGGGATACTCTTACACTGGCCGACATATTGAGCAGTGACAACGAAATATTGGAATGGTATGACGCAATTGCTGCTTGATGTTATTGAAATGGATCTGGGCCGCCCAGACCGGGTACAGACTGTGTACATTGATGTGCAGGATTCTAGCCTGAGTCGCCGGTGGTTGGCCGCCCTGAATCACCTGATTGATCAACAGTATCACCTGGAAAAGAACTACTGCTTCTTTGGATTTGCCGACGGTGATCGCTCGGGTGCTTACCTGATGGATCAAATCAATGCCAGCATAGCAGAAATCAATGCCGCTGTACCGGGCTACACCATCACAGATCACTTTGCCCTGGACACAGTACTAGACAGTAATCTTGAAATTGTTCAGCCTAGATTAAATCAACTGCATCGCTACTTTGAAGATCTACAGGGTGTAAGCGGTGCCATGAGTGCGTTCTACACCGCAGCTGATGCCAGCACAAGATGGCACATACGCCAGTTAAACGGTCTGTGTCACGAATTTGAATCCTGGGCCTTGAGCTGGCGTAAAAAACACACACAACCTGAATGGATGCGTCCCAGTCAGCTCATGTGCTGGTTAAACAGCCCGCGCTTTGTGCTGGAAGAAGCAGACTACGAGCTGTTTGGTATCGAAAGTATCAATAGACCCACGGGCGGAGTATTTGTGGGTGTAAACAAGGCCGTGGGCAAGCATCACTGGGAAGTGTTTGTAGACGAAGCCCAGTATGATCCAGATCATCGTACTGACTTGTTAACAACCACAACACTAAAACCACAAACAGAAGCTGCCGGCGATTTTGACATAGAGTGGGCACAGAATCCTGCAGGTGCACCCTGGCAAACTCGCAACTTGAACAACTTTAGAACCTGGCTGATCGGCAACGGATTTGACCCCGATGACCGGAGTCTGACCATAGGACATCCCCAGGTGGGCCAGGTGGATTTGATCAGAAGCTTTGGCACAGAAGATTACCGAGAGATCTGGCGACAGTTAAATACACGCCTAAATGTGGTGGCCATTAGAACCAGCACAGCCAGTGTTGTGTATGATTATCATTGGTCGGATCCCAACTACAAGGAACAACAAATACAATGTCTTGGATTAAAAACCTAATCAACCGTATTCAATTGGAAATACGCTACCGTAAAAAGCTGCGAGAACTGCGCAAGCGAGACCCGTTTATCTATAAATGAAACTGGCAACAGATCAGTATATCTTAGGCATCAGTGCTGGATTTCACGATGCTGCTGCCACTGTGTTAGACAGCGCCGGTAACATAGTGTTTGCCGGGCATGCAGAACGTTACAGCAAGCGGAAGAATGATGCCAACCTGAGTGAAGGACTACTGGCAGAACTGTGTGACTATGAGTTTGCGACTATAGCATACTACGAGCGGCCCTGGATGCATAATCTACAGCAAATATATTCTGGGCAACGGCCCACTGGGCCCTGGACCACCGGCGGTGCAATACGGCGTCAATTGGGTGCCTGGTATCAGCACAAAGCCGTAAATGAACGCAGTTACAGTCATCATTTGAGCCATGCAGCTGCAGGCTTTCAAACCAGCCCATTTGAACGTGCCACTGTGGTGGTCATTGACGCCATAGGCGAGTTTGATACAGTGAGCATATATGGAGCTGAGTATGATGGACAGGGTCGTGCTGTGTACCAGCGGTTATGGGTACAACGCTACCCGCACTCGATAGGCCTGTTTTACAGTGCCATCACTGAACGTGTGGGTCTACATCCCCTGGACGAAGAGTACATAACCATGGGCATGGCCGCTTATGGACGCAACACTGAAGATCTAGCCCAGGGCATGGCCGCTGAGCTGGTAGACAGTGTGGAACAGGTGCGTTTTAGACAGAATCTACATGCTGGAGTATCTGCCGGCTTTATGTGTGGACACGAGCCCGAGGACATTGCGGGAGCTGCACAGCGACTAGCAGAAGAACTGATTGGCAGTGTAATGGCACGTGCTCGTGCTTTCAACTGGAGCACAAACCTGGTATATCAGGGTGGTGTAGCACTCAATTGCCTGGCCAACAGAAACTTGGGCAGGTATTTTGAAAACATCTGGATCATGCCCTGCCCAGGCGATGCCGGCAGTAGCCTAGGCGCTGCTGCCCTGGCCCTTGGTGGCCCTGTCAATTGGCGCAACGCCTATCTAGGACGAACAATTCCAGGACCTTATCCGGTTGATGCCTGTGTACACAGTCTACTACAGGATCGGATCTGTGGAGTTGCGTCAGGACGGGCAGAATTTGGACCCCGAGCGCTGGGCAATAGAAGTCTACTGGCCGACCCGCGGGGATCAGATATAAAGGAGCAGGTAAATCGAATCAAACGTAGACAGCAGTTTAGACCCTTTGCACCGGTCATTTTGGAGGAGCATGTTGCGGACTATTTTGACATGCCTGGCGGTTTTGTTGACAGTAGGTATATGCAGATCGTTGGCCGTTGCCGGCGTCCTGACCTGTTTCCTGCTGTTACCCACGTGGATGGTACCAGTAGGATACAGACTGTACCTGAAGATGGATCAGGAATAAGAGCACTGTTGGAAGCCTGGTACGCTGCTACCGGCTGCCCCATGCTCCTAAACACCAGCCTTAACATCAGGGGAGAACCCATGGTCAACGACCGATCTGATGCAGATCGTTTTGAAGCACAGTATGGTGTGCGAGTACACTCATGAAAACATTTCCAATCAAAAGCGATACAGCCTGTGTGCTCAAATGGGCCTGGAGCACCATATATCTAGGACAGGGCACCACCAGCAGCTGTCATCGAGTGGATCAGCATGCCATAGATCCTGAGAACTTTGGCAACTTCCACAATCAACCCGAAAAGATAGCTGCACGTGAGCTGATGAAGCAGGGCGGCTGGCCACAGGCTGGATGTCAGTACTGTGAACGCATCGAAGCCGCAGGTGGCATGAGCGATCGACAGTATCAGCTGACCGACTCGGGCAATGCAGATCGTATACCCACAGAACTGTGGACTGATCCGGGTGCGGTAGCAGTGGTACCTACCATACTGGAAATCTACTTCAACAATACCTGCAACATGGCCTGTGTGTACTGTGGTGAACACTTCAGTAGCAAGTGGGCCGATGAAAACCGTCGCTATGGTGTGTTCAAATCGGGCCGTGTTGAGTTTGGATACCCAGGCCGTACCAATCCGCACTATGAACGCATGCTGGCGGACTTTTGGCAGTGGTTAGAAACCAACGACAACTACCGTCGAATACGCTACTATCAGATCCTGGGCGGAGAACCGTTTTATCAGACCGAATTTGATACCAGCTTGGAATTCTGGGAAACACATGCCAATCCGGACTTGACCTTCAACATGATTACCAATCTAAAGGTAGCACCTGCACGTTTTCGTGCCTACATAGATCGATTTGAGCGCATGGTGGCCGACGGCAAACTGTCAAGACTGCAGATAACCGGCAGTCTAGATGCCTGGGGCCCGCAGGAAGAATATGTGCGCTGGGGTCTGGACCTGGCAGAATGGGAAGAAAACTTCACTTACTGTCTAGATCGACCCTGGATCACACTCAGTGTAAACGCGGCCATAACCAGCTTGACCATAGACACCCTGCCCGAGCTGATTGAACGCATCAACGCCTGGGAAGCGGTTCGTCCGGAACAGGGCATACACTTCAGCTTTATGTCGGCCACAAACCCCCTGGAACTGGTACCTGACATATTTGGCGCTGGTGTGTTTGATCAGGCCTTTGAACGTATCCTAGCGGCCATGCCCACACACACAGATCGTCACTGTCATGCACGTGAACACATGGCCGGCATACAGCAACAGATCAGCCAGGCCCCTAGAGATCCCGAACGCATACAGGATCTAAAGATCTATCTGACTGAACTGGATCGCCGTCGCGGCACTGACTGGACTAGCCTGTGGCCCTGGCTAGCTCGAGAGTGGAGCTAGCATGTACTTTCATCACAACAACCGTCTAGCCTGGATAAGCCTAGCCAAGAACGCATGTCGTAGTTGGTCTCAGGTATTTGACAACTTGGGGTGGCAAATGACAGATCTGTTACGACCCAACGTAGACCTGGAACAATTTAGGTTTTTTGCGTTTCTACGCTGGCCGGCGGTCAGACACACCATGGGTGTGATTGAATACTTGGAACAGACCGATCAATGTGATCTGCTGTACAATACACAGGTCAATCGCCTACTGGTTTCGGCTGTGTTTGATCAACACAGCTATCCGGTAAGTCAAATGATACCAGCTGACATTCTCAAACGCACTGAATTTTTCATAATTGATCAGACCTACTACAACTACGAAATCCTGGTCAAGAACTATCTACGGCACCATGGAGTAGAAATTGCTGTTCCGGTGCCCAGAATAAACCTCAGTCAGGATCCGGCACGCAAAAACACACAACAGGCCAGACTCGATCTAGACCGTTTGAAACAGCAGTATGTAGACGATCATCACCGCCTGGAAAAGAACTTTTTAGATGCAGATATTCAACTGTATCAACAGGCCTTGCCTCTACAGGGCCAGTGGCATGCAACAGGTGATCCATTATTGACCAACATCACACGATCGGACTTTTATCCTTGGCTAGCCGCTCTAGACTTGACTCAAACCTGATCTGATCACTGGCATAGCGTTGATACACCGAGCGCAGATTTTGCACAGTGGGCACATGCAGTTCATGTGCGGTATTGCCAATCACATCATGCGCAGCAAAATCCTGCCAGGTTCCCCAGTTTTCCACACGATTGATCCAGCCACGGAATCCGTAGCGTTGACACAGTAGAATGAAGTTTTCCATGTCTTGATAGTTGGCCTGTTGTAGCACAAACAACAGCAGGACCTGAGCATGATTCTGATCGGTAATGGATTTTAAAAAATCAAAATTCTTCAGCAACTGTGCCCAGCTGCCGCCCAGTCTGACCTGTTCATAAACCTCTGCTGTACCGGCATCTACACTGATAAAGTATTCAAAAATATGATCAGCAATGGTATTCTTGGACAGTTGTTTTTGCAACAGTAGTCCATTGGTATACAAGCGAATACGTTGTGCGGCTCGGGGCCGATACTGATGCAACAAGGGCCGCATGATGGCACTGGCCAAAGGGTCTCCGTTGCCACTCATAATGATCCAAACTGGCAAATCGGTCTTTTCCAACAGACCCACTATGTGACGACTCCAGTCCAGCTTGTTTTGGTAGTCAGCACCCGAAGACAGCATGATGGACTCAGATCTACAGCTGGGACAGGCCAAATTGCAACTTTCGTCTATGTTGATGCTGACAGTGTAGTGATCCTGCAGTATGTCACCGTCCAGAATACCACAGCGATCCACAGCACATTCGGCATAGCTACGATCTGTGATGGTGGCCTGTAACTGCCGAGCCACCGGACTGAGCCATATGTCTTCAAGACGTTCAAACTGCCGGATGTGCCCGACCGGTATGGGCAACCAGGCTTCACAACTGCAGATAAAACAGTCACCTTTCCAGTCTATGACCAGGCTGCGTGCGGGCTTGTCACAGTGATGATCAATCACATGACCCAGCTCACGATTTCTGGGTATCGTGCGGTAAGCGGTCTGATTGGCAATGGGTATAATTAACTGGGTCATGGGTTTTGTAACTGTTGTTCCAGGGTTTCAAGTCTTGAGTATTTACTGGCAGCAAACAGCCGTTGATTATATTGTATCACAGGCCCCAAACGCTGATACCACTGGTGCAAATTGCCCTGTGCCAACACCTGCAGCAGGGCCCGGACAGTGGTTGCAAAACGCTGGCTATTGTGCTGTACTGTGTCGTAGGTTTCGTCGATTTCGCTGGAAAAAGTCCTATAGCCCAGACTCTGTACAGCGGCCAAACTGCTGACACAACCAAACAGCACAAACGGGTGCCCGTTGCGCACAGCTTTAAAGGTCTTTTCAGTGATGAAAGCACCACCCGACTGTTCGGCATCATATAGAGTTTCCAGGACCACACTCAAGTAAGAGTCAGTATACAAGGAGTCAACCTGATGCCGATGATCATTGTGTTGCTCGGCTGTGAGTGTGTCGCAACGATAGGGCGCACCAGCCACAAATTGTGACAGATCCAGACCTGGCAGTTGAACCGTTTCAATGGGGTTGTTTTCGGCCAGATCACCACAGGATTCCACACCATAACTCCACTGTGCGCGGTCCAACAGACCCAGGTCGCGCAGATGTGCAACCACAGTGGCACGCCACCATTTGTGTACGCGACTCAGCAGGGTAAAGGTATAGGGTCTGACCCGATCATGTGCCAATGGCCCCAGGTCCTGTAGTGCAGACTGGTCTGCATGCCAGTAAAACAGCTCGTGATCGCAGAACCAGACAAAACCTTCCAGTGCGGCGGCTGCTGTGTTGCCCGACACAAATCTATAGCACTGGCTGTCAAGACCATGCGCCCGACACAAGGCATCAAGCCGCTGTTTTTCCCGAACCGGATTGTCACCTTCGTGATAGTAAAACAGCACAGTCAACTGCCTGTTTCGGACTAGATCTAGTGTGTTTTCGGGAATCAGTGCAAAATAGTCCAGATCATGGTCAAACCAGGCCAGGCCAATGGGATACCAGGCACCGGCGGGTATGGTGTCGGTGACATATGACACTGTGTAGGGATAAGCATGATCCTCACAGTACATGAGCAGTCTGCAGGGTGCTATACGCGGCCAACTATCGCCCAGGCGCCGGAAGCTGCCGTCTTTTACAGGTTCTACAGGTGTCAGGTTGGGCCAGGGACGGTGATCATAGGCTCTATCGTATACAAAGTGAAAGGCCATGCTATACGGCCCCGCTAGACAGTGATTTTACAGTGTCTGACGCCAAAATTTTTGACAGTCGCCTGGGAACCCCTATAAAAAGTAATTTTCTATCATTTCTTTTCATGTGAAATCTTTTCAATCATTTCGCCATTTCTTTTCATTCTTTTCTTTAAAATTCCGCCAGCATGGCATCCAATTCTGCACTCAATATGTGTTCAAATGCGCCTGAATAAAAATGCTCATAATTATGGCGTACAACAGGTATAGCCTGCTCATAAAGATCCTGTCGTTCTGAGCAGCTCAGGCCATTTAAATCAGTCAATAGCGCACCTATTCGTGCTATTCTTTTGACCATGTCCGGTTCGTTATCATATGATTCGTCCCATAGATCACCAAATGTTCGAAATCCGTAGCCGCGCAGGTAAGCCAGTGCTCCTGCGGTGCCCACCACAACAAACGGAATCTGCTGGCATATGGGTTTAAATATCTTTTCGGTCAGGTGCTGTCGATCACCGTCGGCCACGGTTTCAGTTACCACATACACTAGACTGGTTTCAATCTGACTCCATAGATCCAACCAACACGACGTCATAGGGTGTCCTGACTCTCCCGGCATGTCGAGCGGCAAGGCCACACGGTCAAACACAGTCACAATATCTGGGTACGTGCCGCTCAAGGGCTCAATCAAGTCAGCCATGGTGGTCATCTCAGCAGGACACACAGCCGGACAGCTGACCCAGTTGTTCTGTTCAAGACCTGCTCGAAATATCCAGTACAACACATGCAGTCTATGCTGTCTAGCACCACCTATGATCCTGTTGGGTGCCACAAAAGTCTGCTCAATTCTACGTTGATCTGCGGGTCTAATCAGTCGAGCACGATCATATCCCCTGTACCAGTCCAGGGCAGCCCAACCGTGAAACCAGTAGTAGTGACTCTGCAGGCCCCATTGAGCCGACACAGTTTCCACAGGCTTGCTACGGTATTCGCTGGTGATCACATGATGGTGACCTGTGTATGCAGCCTGAAATTGAGACATAAATCTGTTGAATCTGTCAGGATCCACCGGTTCTTGATCCCAAAACAGGTATCTTTGTGCCGTTGGAATAGAGACCCTGGGCCGATTACATAGATCTGCAAACGCAGTACTGCCCGGCGGGTCAAACCAGTGTGCTCCGTGTTCAGCACCCAGGCCCTTGACAGCCGGCACAAAAATCTGATTGTATATCTCGTCTATTCTGATCATAGATCCAGTTCTGCGGGTCTGTCCTGGCCAATTTGACCCAACATGCCAGTCATTTCTTGCCATAACAACCGTTCAAATGCCCCACCGTAAAAGTGCTGGCGATTGTGCTCGATCGCAGGCAAGCAGGCCTGCCATAACTCCTGTTTTTGTTCAGGTGTTGCCTGATCCAGATCTGTGACCAGATCTGCTATTGCCCGCACCCGCTCGCGATCATCCTGGATGCTGTCGTAGCTTTCGTCCCAAACATCACCAAATGTCTGGAATCCATACCCGCGCAGGTATGACAAGGTGCCGGCGCAGGCATGTATCACAAACGGCATACCCAGGGCAATGGGTTTAAAGGTCTTTTCTGTGACCTGTTGACGCCGCCCGGTAGCCACTGTTTCTGACACCAGATAAAGCAGGCTCTGTTCAGCCTGTTCAAACAGGCTCAGCCAGCATGAATGCATGGGATGACCTGACTCGCCCGGCATATTCAGCGGGGCTTGCGCAGCAAGGATCCGCGAGATGCCCGGGTATTCTGTTTCTAGCGGTGCCGATAATTCTGCTATGCCAACACCTTCTACCGGGCAAACAGCCGGGCAACTGATATAATTGTTGGTCAGTCCTCGTCCCAACACATAGTACAGCAATTCTAACCTGTGTCGGCGGGCTCCGCCTATGATTCTATTGGGGTAAAGAAAGGTCTTGGAAATTTTGCGCTGTGCCGCAGGCTGTATCAAAAAAGATCTATCATATCCCCTGTACCAGTCCAGAGCAGCCCAGCCCCAAAAGAAATAATATAGTGGTTGCCAGCCATATATACTGCACAGTTCTTCAACATTTTCGCTGGCATATTCACTGGTTACAAAATACCCTAAATTTTTTGCGTTGCGCCGTTCGTGAATATCGGCCGCCAGTTCCCAGCGTACAGTGTCAAAGGTCTGACGGAATCGCTCCAAATTGATAGGCTCTGCATCGAAAAATGTTATATAATTGTGTTCCCATGCCAACTGTGTGCCTTGACAAACTATTGATTCGGGCGTACTGGCTCCAATAGGATGCATATGAAAACTTCTCATACCAAATCTATTTTTTCGCAACCAAGCAAAAAAGGTATTTTCGTGAATTTCGTCTATACGGATCATTATGTTTGATGTATTTTATTCTGGTGTCAAACCCAATCTTTTCCCACATGAGCGACCAGCACAGGATATCGAACATGCAAAAAAATCTTGCGCTACCAGGTATTTTTGGTGGATAACATACTTATCGGACTATACCGGGTTTGATTTTTTATTTGAACCTGTGCCATGGGAAAGTGAATATACTCACACTTGGCCCAGTCAGCATCACGAATATTCGGGTACTTTTTTAGTTCCTAAAAATAATCCTGAAATACAATATCGGTTTCACAAAAATATAATCCCAAATCGAGATAATCGTAATAATTATATTCAATTAAAAGACGATATTATCTTTGATTATACTTGGGCACCCAATCCATTTGATCCGCCCTATCGTTATGTGTTTGGAAATCAATGGTATCCAGCAAATCGTATGCCCACAGTAGAATATAATATTCCTGGTGCAACCGAAATAAAGTATATTTTTACTCCTAGAGCTGAATTAAAAGAAAATAAAGACAGCAATTGGGATATATTAGTTGACTGCAACTTTGATTATTCTTGGGTTCCGGATCCCGGAGATCCACCTTATATTTACATATTTGGTAATCAATGGCATCGAGCAGAAATAATGCCCACAGTTAAATATACGGTATTGGGTGCCACTGAAATAAAATATATGTCTTATCCTAGAGCTGAATTAAAAGAAAATAAGACAAATTGGGTTGTACCAGATAATATTGATAATATAGATTATACTTGGCGTCCGGACCCAGGAGATCCTCCATACATATATCAGTTTGGCACACAACATCAAGCTACGGGTGGGCCACAATATATAATACCCGGAGCAACGGAAGTAAAATATGTTAGTGCGCCTAGAGCACAGCGTATTAAAATAGACGATTTATGGACTATTCCAGAAAATACTAATCTAGAGGCATTTGACTTTACTTGGCATCCAGATAGTAGAGATACTCCTTATATCTACCAATTTGCTACACAATGGAATCGTGCTGGTGGCCCTACATACACCGTACCGGGTGCCACCGAGATAAAGTATGTTACTGCACAAATAGCTCGCATGTTGCCCACAGATCGCAATTGGACCGTACCTACTGGCATTGATGTCAACAGTTTTGATTTTAGCTGGACTCCGGATGCCACGGAACAAGCATTCATTTACGAATTTGGCACACAATGGCAAAAAACTGGTGGTCCCATTTATACTGTGCCCGGTGCTACCGAACGCAAATACATTACTGAACCACGGGCGCAAAAGATTGCCAAAGATTCCTGTTGGGTTATTCCAGAACATGCAGATGTGGAATCATTTGATTGGACCTGGCATCCTGACGCCACGGAACAACCTTACATTTATCAATTTGGTACCCAACATCAACGCACCGGTGGACCACAGTATCATGTGCCCGGTGCCACCGAAATCAAATACATTGATCAAATACGAATACGCACAGAACGAGTAGCCACGGCCATTTACGAAATAGATCATTTGGATGGATACGCTGGGCAAATAGAAAATACCACTAAAACTGTGCGCTATTTTGACAATTATTTGGATACCCTACGCAGATTGGTTAAAAATATACCCAGCGAATATGAATTTGTTTGGATCTGCTCCAGCATTTGTGACTATACCAATTTTGATTTTAGCTGGCATCCTGAAATATGGCAGGCCGGAATGTTGCATGTATTTCCCAGCGACGGGCAGAAATTCGGTGATACTTTCTTTATGCATGTGCCCACATTCCGTTATCGTGCAGAAAAGATTCAATTATTGGATTGGTATGATATCAATTACATGGATCGGTCAGTGCCACGACGTCCTTTACCGGTTGTTCAACACACAAATGATACACAGGTTGCGGCTGTAAAAGAAATGGATTTTGCAGGACCATTGGCCATTTTCACCACAAAAGAATTAAAGGAATTAAATGAAATTCCTGCGGTACCATTATGGCGAGAAAAGACCAAAACCATCGTGCCTTTATCAAAAGGTGCTACAAGTGTTATTGTTCCCAAGGTGGCTGTACCATATATTCGAACTCAATTATATGATTATGCCAATATTGATCGTCGTCAACGTCATTTAATTACGGACGAATTACTGGATATTGTTTTTATTGATAATGGCGAGCCCATTGCTGAAATAAATTGGTTACAGTTACCACATACATCTGATCAAAATAAAATACATCGCAGTTCGGGTGTAAATGGACGTGTAGCCGCATACCGAGCCGCAGCTGAATTAAGCACCACACCTTGGTTTTTTGCTGTGTTTGCCAAGCTAGAAACCAATTCCGATTTTGATTGGTCTTGGCAACCTGATAGATTGCAGGAACCTAAACATTATATTTTTCATGCTCGTAATCCAGTAAATGAATTGACCTATGGACATCAGGCCATTATTGCCTACAACAAAAAATTGGTATTGGAAAATACCGCTCCGGGCTTGGACTTTACGCTTGATCAGGCGCACGAAGTTGTTCCTATATTGAGTGGAACTGCCAATTATCATTATGATGCTTGGACCTGTTGGCGTACAGCATTTAGAGAATGTATTAAATTAAGACATTCATTGCCCGATGTCGAAAATGAATATAGATTACGTCAATGGCTAGAACAAGATAATACCCAAGAAAAATGGAGCCAACGCGGCGCCCAGGACGCTGTGGAATATTATGACACAGTGGGCGGTGATTTTACTGAATTACGGAAAAGTTACGACTGGGCCTGGTTGGCCACTTATGCTATGATAAAGCAGAATCTAGTACCGAATCAATAATATATTCTACTTCCAGGTCAGTTAATTCTGGATAAATGGGCAGACTCAACACACGCCGACTCAATGCACTGGCCACACTGAGTATATCAGGTCCGGCAAAATCTGCATAAGCTGTTAATTCGTGAAGTGGTTGTTTGTAATGAATCCTGGTTTCAATTCCTTTTATTTCTAAATTCCTCTGTAGGATGTCTCGCTGATTCACATCAATAACAAATTTATGGTAAGCATGTGTTTCAAAATTCTGTGGACTAATCAAACTTCTGATTCCGGTATTTTTTAATCGTCCCAACCAGTATAAACTGATATTTCTCCGACGTTCCTGCCAGGCATCGATGTGGCCAGTTTTGACCAACATTTGTGCGCAATCTACTTCGCTCATTCTGCTGTTGGTTCCTATATTGGCATGCGTGGGTTTTCCGTTATTGCTCCATTCTCTAGCATATTCTAACAGGTCCAGATCATCAGTGACCACAGCACCACCATTGCCGTAGGCATTGAGATTTTTCATGGGATCGAACGAAATAGCGGTAGCATTGCCCACTCTGTTACATTTGTTGCTGAGCCAGTGCTGTGCCCCATCTTCGATCACAAGATCGGTACCCCAGAATCGATCAGCATTGACAGCAGCTCCGTAGAGTCCAACCAGTACTGTGGCCTGCACGCTGAGATCATGAGGTACTTTGTTTTTATCTAATAGACCGTTGGCATCAGTGTCGGCAATATAAATTTCCCATCCAGCACGTATGAAAGCATTGGCTGTGGCCACATAGGTCATGGCTGGCACCACTACTCTGGGCGGTGTGGCTGTGGCCTGCATACGATAGTACTCGGCTATGATTTCCAAGGCCTGTGTGCCCGAGTGACAAGTAACGGCATATTTGCTATGATTGCGTCGGGACAGCCAGTTCTCAAATTCGGCTGTATAGTTTCCAGACATGAGCTCACCGGAACGCAACACTTCATCGGTGACATCTAGTATTTCGGTGCGCAGATTGTTATACTGTTTTTTTAGTCCAGTAAATGCTATTTTTAAGCCATTCATAGTATTTTTCAAAGCCTTGTTCTATATCAATTTTGGGATTGAATCCAAACGCTGTCCGGGCCTGTTGTATATTTAATTGACCTCGACTGGGAAAATTTCCGTCAGGTTCGTTGATCTGTATACTACCCGAACCGGCAATGCTGACTGCCAATTTTGCTGCTTCCAACAAGGTTCTTGCAGATCCGCGAGTGATGTTGAAGATCTGATGGTTGGTGCAATCGCTTACAGTTGCTTGCACTATGCCGTCCACTACATCGGACACGTAAGTAAAATCTAGACTTTCATGCTCACCGTTGACCTGTATGATGCCACCACGCATTGCGGCCAAGAAAAATTTAGATACTACACGATCTTCAACATCTCTGGGTCCGTATACAGCACTGGGTCTTAGAACGGTATATTCCATGCCAGTCCTGCGGGCATAATCTTCAACTAACCATTCGCCGGCCAGCTTCATGATACCATACTGTCCCAAAGGTCTACAGTCATGTGATTCGTCTACACCATCAAAGTAGGTGTCTTTGAAGTTGCCGTAGACCATGCTGGAACTCACATATACAAATTTACGCACATCATATCGAGCATTTAGTTCCAGCAAATTCAGTAGTCCTTCGCTCATGGTCTGACTACCCAGTTGTGGGCGAGCGTTCACTACTTTTTGACGTGGAAAGCTGGCTAGGTGTATGACTATTTCGGGTAGATAGTGTCTATATACCCAGGCCATGCCTTCTTGATCTTGTATATCGTAGTCAAATACTCTATGTGTGCTGAATTGTTGTTGCCGCTCGGCCATGAGTGGATCCAATTCGTCGGCACTGAGTATACCATAGTCATTGCGATTGTCCACCACAACCACTTCGTGACCTTGAGACTCTAACTGTGCGACTACGCCATGTCCTATGAAACCCAAGCCACCGGTTACGAGTATTTTCATTGGCCCCACCGTAATTTAAAATAAGTTAAATCTTGATCCGATAACTCGCCTACAATATCAACTCTTACGCCATAGGTATTAGCATCTGCATTACAATAAAAAGTACTTTCGCCTATAGCATGTTCCATGACCCACTTGCCTTGTTCAGTCTTTTGCCACTCAGATATAGGAAAGGCCGCATACAAGTACGGGTCTTCAACATCACCCATGGTAAAGGTATGTAGTGTGATCTTGGGCATACTGCTATTATAGACAAAAACTCCGGATCTTGCGATCTAGAGTTTGCCTAATAGTTTATCAGTTTCGGGTTGTACTAAGTTAGCCACAGCACGGATGTCAACTACAAAGTCCACGTCGCGTATCTCGTGATCGTTCTCGGTAAAGTAACGGGTCAGCATGGTTTCTACTTCTTCTAGATCCAGCCCTTGCTTGAGCAAAGTGTGTATGTTGATGGTCTTCTGACGACCACCCATCAACTTTATTACTACCTTTTTAATACACTCTAACGGTACATCCGTTTTGTTTACTTCAGCAAGTATGTTTTCCCATTGATCTACAAAATCATCAATTAACGGCATTAGCTAAATCAGCCTTGGAAGGACGACCACGTTTCTTTTGAGGTTCGACTGGTTCAGACTCTGTAACTATGCTGGGTGCTTCTTTGGCCACTACACCTGGGTCCATGCGTTGTGCGTCTTTCTTCATGCGGGCAGCTTCAGCAATCATCTGTTTGGCTTCTTGTTCCATTTTCTTGGCCTGGAATACCATGTTGGCCGCAAGATCACGGTCACTCAACGCACCCGATTGTGTAGCTTGAAATGGAGCCTGCGCTGTAGACTGTTGTGCAACCTGCTCAGCTTTGAACTTAGCCTCAGCAGCACGCTTGACCTCAGGAGCAACCATGCCACGGCTGGCATCATTCTCGGCCATGCGCTTGATGGCATCTTCACCCTGCTTCATTTCGTTCAACATCTTGTTGAGCTCATCCAAGCGAATTGAGCTGGCCTGGTTAGGAGTCATAATGATGTCACTGGTACGAACTTTCTTGATCATGCGCTCTTGGTGCAGAGTTTCTAGGATCGGACGACCATCTGGCAAGTAGCTACGATGCAATGCATCGGCCAATTGTTCAGCCTGTTGACCTACATCGCTTTCGATAACCTTTTGAATAGCATCTTGCCATACCACCTGGATAGTTTCAGGGTAAATGATCAAACACATGTGGTCTTCGCCGGGTACCTGACGGAATAGAACGCAAACCTTGCGATCGCTGTGTTTTCCTACGTGTTTCATAAACGCCATATTATTCTCCTTGGGATGTTGTATCGGTATCAGTTGTTGCAGGTGTATCTGCCGTGCTAGCCAAATCGGCCTCTGCGGTATCTTGTTGCGCCTGTGCCTGTGCTACTATTTCGCCAAGGAATGCTGATAACTTGTCGTAGACAGCACCTACTTGGGTTAGTTCGGCACCACGGAATGCACCGCGTGTGCTGGCTAGATCTACGATGTTTTTAAGTGTATCGAGATCTGCAATTGTGATTTGTGTGGGTTGAGTATTGTTTTCCATGTAGGTATTTAATACAGATAACAACTGTTAATTTATTTTTGTAAAGAAAAACACCGCTAAATGGGGTGTTTTGGTAAAATTGATAGTTATTAGATCAGTTTAAAGTTAAGATAAGCCAGGCCCCAACAGAATGCAGTACCAATATAATCGCCATGAGCAAGATTGTGAAATCCAGCCAAGGTTAACCAACCCATTAGGAACCAATTGATTTCAGTTCTATAACGATAAAAAAATTGTTTAATTTGATTCATCTTCATCTCCATTTAAAATTTGCCCGACCATATCTAACATACAACTGTAGCAAGTGGGGCAAAATGCTACAGGTAATATTCCAAAGTGCCCTTGAATTCCACCTTCGTCATCGGCAAAATCACAGGCGCATACCGTACACTTGTGATCCGTGCCAACATGTTCTAGTCCTTCAATCATTGTTTTAGTATCTCCCACATTAGAGTTGGATCTGTTTTTGGCACAATTGCAATAGGTTCAATCCAACTGCGTTCGATACATTGTTGGATTATCCATCTATGTTCATTGGGGCAATCATCTCTAATTAAAATAGACGCACGGTTGGCTATTGAGATAGGTCCTTGTAACTGGAAGCTGGGATCACCTTTCCTAAGAGTTACAAATGGAGATTCAGCAGTGGTAAATGCCATTAGTGCCGACTTTCTTCTTCGTAGTAAGCATATTGACCAAATGGTGGAACAATCGTAGTAGTACCGTGCATGATAAACACAGTATCACAGTACTGTTCATCACCCCACGAACCATTGGGATAACCATCTGTAAACATGATATGACGCTTGGGTTCAATTTCATTATCTTTGAAGTATTGGAATACACAATCAAAGTCGGTACCACCACCTCCTGAAATTTCATAGTCCTTGATATCTTCCAAGTTCTCACTATCAAACTGACAAGGATTGTAAACTTCAGTATCAAAGGTCAGCACATGAATACGATAAGACGGAAACTGTTCCATGATACCGGCCACTTCGCTTAGGAAGTCCTTGAGCATGCGCTCACCAATTGATCCAGACGCATCGATGCTGACAGCAATATCAATCATAGGGTCCAGCTTCATACCGGGCATGACAGCGTCCATGTGCCAGCCTCTGCGACTGTTACGCATCCAGGTATAGTCGGACTTCATGGTTGACTCTAACTGCATACGAAGCAGTTCGCGCCAGTTCATCTTGGGTGCTGTCATGTCTTCAATAATGCGTTTTACACCCATGGGCAAGTTGCCGGCACCATCACTTGCCGCGGCAGCTGCTAAGACAGCTTCTTTGATCTCGTCACGGATCTTTTGCTTTTCTTCAGGACTAATTTTGGGACGACCCTTGCCATTTTTAGCATCATCGCCTTCTTTTTCGCCCGAACCACCACCTTCGCCATCCAGGTGCTCGTCCAACAGCTTGTCGATCAGCTGATTCATATCGATCTTTTCTGCGTTTTCGTACAGGATGTCGTAGATTTCTTCTGAGCTCATGCCTTCATACTTGGCATCATAAAGACACGGAACTGTGGTAATAAACTCGCCTACACGATGTTTTTTCAAGTCACCATTGACACAGTAGTCATTGGCAATGTTGAACAACTGTGGGTCACGATCACCACGACGTCCAAAGTGATCGTACACACAATGCAATACTTCATGCCCAAACAGGAACTCGATTTCTTTGGGTTTGAGCATGTCTACGAAACGGCTATTGTAGTAAAAATTACGCCCGTCGGTTGCGGCGGTAGGACACCAACCGTCGGCATTGACCAATTTCAACCGAGTGGCCAAGTTACCAAAGAAACTGGCACGGAGTAAGAGTCCCACACGGGCTGTGATTAATTTTTCGCGGACGTCACGATCCAGTTTAGGATCTGTAGGACCCAGCAAGTCCTTGAACTTGTCTGACTCTTTTTTGTTGGCTGTAGTGGCTGTGCTCATACCTGTCCTTATTATTAACTATACTACTATTATACAATAAATGCTTTTTCTGGTCAACCGTTAATTATATAGTGTAGGCTACCGTATGTTGACGGCCCCTACTTGAACTCTACTCATTATGACCCTGAGTCTGCCCAGGTTGGCGCATGGTTGTTTAACTCGAACTTCCACTAAAACGATTAGTTTGCGGGCTTGCACCCAAACTAACAAACCAGTCGCCGATCAGTCGCAACCACTTACTTAACATACTACTATTATAGCAAATGGGTCTTTTCTGGTCAACCGGTGCTAAATAAGGGTGTAGTTCGCGATACGGACATATCCAACTACTCTAACAGTTTATAAGGAACCATCAGCATGATTATTTACTATCTATACAAAAAGACCCATCAAAAGACAGGGTTAAAATATTTAGGTTATACCAAAAGAAATCCTTACACATATACAGGATCTGGCTCCTACTGGACGGCACATCTTAAAAAACACGGTTACGCTATCGATACTGAAATACTACTCGAAACCGACTCCAAAGATGAGATAAAAATAAAAGGTCAATATTACAGCACTTTATGGAATATTGTCAACGCAAAAGACAGCAATGGTAAGAAGGTATGGGCAAATCTTAAACCCGAAGCGGCTGATGGTGGAAGCATTCCTAGAACAACCCCTGTTCTTAAATCTGTAGGCAGGAAGATTAGTAAACAGTTAAAAGGTCGTATAAATGGTCCGCATACCGATGAGCGGAAGCAGAATATCGCCAAGTCCAAACTAGGCACTCACAAAGGAATGACCTACGAAGAGATTTATGGTAAAAAAGCTAAGGCTATACGCAAGGATAGATCGATAAAACTTAAAAAGTATATCAACGAGAATCCTGATATACGAGCTGGTAAAAATAATGGCAATGCTAAGTTCTACGAATTTATTAGCCCAAGTAAACAGTTATATTCTATCAATGGGTCAATAGTTCAGTTTTGTAAACAACATAGTCTTAATCTAACAGGCGTATATAAGTGTATTAACGGTCAGGTGGATAGTTATAAGGATTGGCAGATTAAGCGTTTAAATATTTCAATATAAAAAAACTCATAGCACTTTCAGAATACCAATCAAGGTGCACTTGGCTTTCGTAGTGATAACGATTATGGAATCCTTCAATTTTCATTATTTCCCAAGTGTCTTTGTCGTGCTCGGCCAAGCCCTTGTGATGACGCACAGTAAATCCTAGTTCTCGCCGGCATCGGGCCGAAATCAACATGGTGCTTGCGCCATGCTCATATCTCAGGCGATTGGCCAATGCATACCATTCATATGGGTTGTGAAATATGATCAGGTTTTGTTTTACAGTTATTTTCATTTATCAAATTTTAATACAAACATGGTATACTTTTTTTCATCCTGTATGCTATAATCTAAACATACATTCTCGCCGTCAAACTCCAATTGGATACCATATTGGTCCAGCACCCAGGCAAAGAAGTTGCGGTTGTGAGCGTCTCCTAGACTTTCAGGATAAAGTTTATTGTATTCGTTTCTGGCTCGTTGGATGCGTAGGAAGTGACGGGTATCACCACCTATGATGGTATCTAAGCGTGCGACTGTGTTTTGATAAAGCTCATCTTTCATACTTGATGGTTTTACTTTTCAATTTGATCATGGTGAACTCGTGTGGATCCACAGGTCTGTGTCCGTGCCAGGCTGGATGTACCTGATATACACCATTGGCATTTTCCAGCCAGGCACGCTTTGACTGAGATAAAAATTCGTCATGTATGTGAAATGGCATGTGACCATTGTCAGCAGGACTACAGTTGAACAAGCACCAATACTTCCAGTTCTCATTGAAGGCCTTTTCAGTTCTTTCGTCTAGTTCGTAATAGTAGTTCATCGACAATTCCAGGTCAATTTAAAAACAGTAGCATCTCGAGCATCCTCAAACCGAAATGCAAATCCTTCCGTGCTTTCCCAACCATGCACATGATAGCACGACTCACTGGGATACCGATCACACCAGTCGTACAGAGCCTGTGGGCGGAAGCGTTGCAAGCTCATGATTTCGTCCCAAGTGACCACACATTCAGTCCAATCAGGAGGAGGCCAAGCCATAAACTGTCTCACGAGTCTCGCAACCTATCAAACGCATCGCCGTATTCCCAAAAGCCACCACCGGGACTAGGCACATAACGACGCCAGACCCAGTCTCTACAATACCAACGACCGTTGATGATCTTGGGCCAAATAATAAAGTGTTTCTCCCAGCGGTCTTGTGCTCGGGGTGGATCCATTCCGGGTATAGGCATGCCATTACTTACCACACCCATTTCTTTTATAACAAGATCGTGTGCTTCTTTCCAATGGTCGTATTGTGTTTTCATCCCCACTTTAGCATGAACCAGGTGTAGTCCGCATCATTATCAAAAATATAATAGACTGTTCCGGAAGGACTTTTACTATCAACTCTGCATCGAAAAGCTTCGCGCCATCGTTGACCATACTGTCTAGGCAACTCCAAATGCTCAACCGGTAATGTGCGCCTGGCATTCCAGTAGGTTGTATTGAATGCATCATCTAGCACGTTGACTCTGATCATGACCACCTCAACATAAACATGAGATGATCCTGCTTGTTAACAAACTCAAATACACCTTCGCCAAGAAACCACCATCCACGGTCACCAAACTGTTGCTGACACCAGACAATACAAGGCGACCATCCTTGGTAAGTGGACATTTTAGGAGCCGTAACACCGGCTACGTATCTATTGTGCATCTCGTTCATGCCCACCTCAACAGGAACATCATGCGTTCACGAGGATGGCTAAAGTTCAACAAAGATCCAAAATGATGATTTATGCCTCTGGGCATGTGTTCCGCCATCCAGTCATATATCTGGGTCTGATTGGCCTGCCACCAGTCGTGATCCATGATGATCAAGCTGGGTTGCATGGCATCGCCGGTTAGTTCAAAGCGACTACCACTTTTAAGATTGGCCGCAGGATGTTTATGATTCATTGTGGGTCTCCCCATTTGATTTTAAACCACGTCAGCTCTTCGTCTCCTCGTAGATATACAATGCTACCACCTAATCTAATGTTAAATCCCCAATGGGGATTATTTACAGTATCTCGATCAATATGTTCTGCCAAGCCGTAGGTGTGCGACAACCATTTTCTTACAGTATCAAACTCGATCATTCGGGCGATCCTGATAAAATATTTAAAATGTTCGGGGTCAGCAGTTTCGAGTACAGTATAGTTCATATGATAGGTAGGAGGGCAGTGCAAGCACAGCCCTGTGTAAAATCCACACCACCCTCCTGTTAGACCTTAGTTACTGGCGTTTAGGATATACTTGCCGTAACGATTGTGGAACTCATCAAAGTTTTTCAACTTGGTTGGCTGGAACGGTAAGTTGTATGTGGTAAGCGCAATTCTAGCACCCATCACAACCAACTCAGTTTCAAAGTTCTTCATCATGTAAGCAAAGAAGTTATCGGCCATGGCGTGAAACTCTTTGTCAGCTACCTTTTTCTCAATAGCACCTTTGAGCTCGTAGCACATGGAAATTACCAGGCTATACATGGCTGATACTTCTTTGACTTCCAGCTCTTTTTCCTTGCCTGACAAGATGTCTTCAGGTTTAGGCATGCGACCTGCTACCTTACGGTGTGCCATAAATTTCACAGCCAATCCTTCGCCCACAGTACCTGCTACCAGGTTCATGATGGTATCGTCATCACCATCTTCGTCTTCCAACAATTCTGAAACGAATGTCCATGAGCGTGGTGTAGCAAAAGCACGGCTAGCACTTTTGGCATCAAAGTCATAAAGATCCTGCTTGGCAAAACTCAAGTAACCAACCACATCCTTGTGGATGTTATGGTTGACCGCCCACTCCTGCCAAGCAGTGAAGTCACACTTCATTTCCTGGTGAATAAATCGATTCGCCAAGGGTGTGGGCATGCGATATGTAACACCTTTGTCACTTTCTCTATTGCCTGCGGCCACCACAACCACATTGTCAGGCAAGTGATATTTGCCCACACGGCGATTCAAAATCAACTGATAAGCCGCGGCCTGTACCGATGGTGCGGCACTATTCATTTCGTCCAAAAATAACACCACAACCGGATAGTCCTTGGCCAATTCTTCACTGGGCAAGTCCACTGGTTCAGCCCAGTCCATCTTGCCTGAATCTTTGTTATAAAACGGAATACCACGAATATCTGTGGGCTCCATCTGACCCAAACGCAGGTCGATCATGTGACCTCCCAGTTCCTCGGTAATTTCGGCTACCAATTCTGACTTGCCAATTCCAGGAGGACCCCAAAGGAATACCGGGCGTTGTTTACGGAATGCTTTGAGAAGGCTCTTGCGAGCCTGTATTGAAGTTACTGTTCTTGTTTCTGACATAAGGGCTGTGTCCTATAAATTTTGATCAAAATTAACTACTAAACTACATTATACTACAAAACGCTTTCGAGGTCAACTGACATGGCCTGTTCAAATCCAACAGTTTCAAGAATAATGTCACGGACACATTCCCGGTCAACCGAATCACCACAGAATTCACTACCTGTGGCATAAAGACGACACTTGTAAAGCTGAGTGGCCAGATTGATTTGCGTGGCTGTAAAGCCGTAGTTGTAGATACCATCGAGGCCGTAAAACTCAAGCATATAACTAGTAAAGTCCATTTTTGCTCCTGATGTTTAACTATACCACTATTATAGCAAAAAGGCGATTTTGGGTCAACCAGATTATGGTCTGGTCATCCCTATTTCAGAAATGGTTATTTTTGGATGCAAAATGCAATAAACAATTAGATCAGCAATGTCTGCTGTAGGTAATTTTTCTTTTTGTATGTGTTGAGTGCGTTGAGTGTCTATGCGAGGTATTTTAACCAGCATAACTTTTGGTAGATCAGCTCGATTGTTAAAAAATTCGCAAGCATCATCAAGAGCCTTTTTATGATTACGATACATTAGGTCTAAATGATGATCCTTGACCCAAAGCATGGTAATTTTGCTACCAATATTGACAATCAGTCGATCTTGATCAGACCATGCGGCATGTAACTTATACAATAGTTTTGTTTGAGAATATTCATGCATGGCATTGTTAACAAATACATCGCAGTCGACAACCTTAGCCACAATACGATCCAATGTGCTATCGTCACTGATATCATATCCATTGGTGCGACTAAATCCAACTACGGTATGTCCCAAATCGGTTAACTGTTGAGCAATGGCTCGACCAACTCCTTGAGTATGTCCGGTTATTGCTATTTTCATTTTATTTCCTTGTCGAGTTGTGCGTAATTATTCTAAATAATAAGCAGGTGACACACACATTTTTAAACCACCGTAGATGTTATCGGGCTTATTCCACCAGTATTGAGCAACCGTGGACAATTTTTGTATCAAATATTTTGTAGCCAATCCCAACTCTAGATCATTATTGAACACATTTTCACGCCAGCTTGTTATTCGTGATGTTGGTTTTCCTATGCTGAAAAGTGCTTGCGGATCATAATTGTCGTATATGAGCCAGTTTACCAATTCCAACGGAGTAAATGCCTGTAAATGCTTGAGATTGTCTGGCAAGTTGAGAGTTCCACCGTGTTCGTTGATATAGGATTTAACTTGACCGGCATAGGTGTTTGTAATGTTGTAAGTAGCACCGTCGCCGTTATCCACAAAGTTATGAAATTGTTTGAAAAAATTCTTTAAGATGTGGCCCTGCTTGCAAACGATGTCGACAGAAGTTGGATCCCAATAAAATAATTCATCGTGTTCATTCGGGTGGTTGATTATCTGCGTTCTGGGTCTTACACACCCATCGACCATGTCCATGAATTTTAAACAGTATTTTCCGTTTTCATAATACATTCTGGGTTTATCACTACCCCATACAAACACCATTTTTTTGTCTGATTCTCTTAGTTGTTGGTAATCTGGCTCGGTTTCTCTCACATAGCTGATTGAGAATTGTAGAGCGCCCATGTGCAGATTGCCATAGTAGGCTCGATCTAATAACAGTTTTGGATCCTTAAGCAAATCAAATACGCGATCACTTTGATCTAAATCTCTATGCTTGAACTCAATGCCGCGATCTTGTAACAGTTTTATTTTAGGCCATGCCACATGGATCAATTCTGATACATCTGGGCTAGTGGGGTCATTGTGAGATTTATAAATGTTAAAAGTCATTATTTCGTCGATCTTGATATTGTTCTCGACGAAGGTATCTATAATGTTGCCACTGTCAATTCCGCCACTGTAAGGTATTACTAGATAGTCGTAGGCATCGCGTATTTGTTGTGCTCGACGAGCATATAATTTTTTTAAACTTTCTGTTGGTTCACGAGTCCAGTCGTAAGTGCCAAAAAATTCTTCGTTGAAATTCCAGTGGGGATGTATGCCTGTTTGTTTTTGCAGATCAATAGCTTCAATTTTGCTATAGGTTCGTCGATCACCTACTTGATAAAACCCAAATTTATCTTTGTTTTTCAGCATGGTCATTGAGCTATAGGATATTTGCTTACTCTGGCTCTTTCCTCCACAATGTATTTCATGATCCATTTTTGGTCGTTGTTGAAATCAGTTCTGTATCCAAGTGATTCTTGCAATTCTTTGATTTCAGGTGAATTTACAGCCCGCCACAATTCTCGTTTCAAATAGGCAGATCGTTTTGGATCTATGTTGGGTTTCAATACCAAACTGTTGTAAGCACTAAATCCAATGACTCCGGTGCGTTGAGGCACAGACAAAAATTCAATTCCATCCAAGACAAAATCATGTTTGCCGGTAGTGCCTACTATTTTGAGCTTGCCGGACTTGACCAAAGACATCACAGCAGGACTATTGCCTGTAATAGTCAAATCGATATCTCGGGCCAACAGGGCTTGCACAGTTTCAGTCAATCCCTTATAAGGCACTATTTCCATGTCCAACTGTTTTTCCTTGGCTAGCACTATGGCATTTTGATTCCAGGATGTAGCGTATCCGCCTACAAACTTGGGCATTTTGGTTAACAGATCATTGGGACCTTTGATATTTGTGTCGGGCCTGGTCAACCATACACCTGACTGTGTGCCAAGATATATGATGCGGTCAAAATCTGCATCACTGTAAGGCAGATTTCCCTTCAGCACCGGTTCAAAAACATCAATAGTTCCGCTGGATAACAATACATCAATTTGATTGTTATTTTTCCACGTCATGACGCCAATCAAGCCTTGAGCACCTGGCATGTTCTCTACAACCAAAGTGTCGCCGGCATTGCGATTAAATACTTCTGAAATTTTTCTGGTCAAAAGATCAGACCCTAGCCCCACTGCAAATGGGACAACAACTCTATACTCGGTAGCGTATGCCGCAACCATAAACATGGTCAGTAACACAGCAGATATTAATTTAGTTATACTCTTCATAGTTGTTTTCGGTTTCAAATTTGTTAAACACGTCTTCTTGAAAACTAACGTGTAGGGCTATTCGCTCGCCAATGGTATTGGTTACCTGATGCAAGACTCTAACATCTATATAGACCCAGGTTTTCAAAGGCATACAAACTTGATCTATCTCCGTTAATTTGTTTTCATTCAGTGAGCGATAAGAACTACTCATTGCTCTAACAACAGGCTGATTCTGTTCCTGAAACCAACGAGTCCATTGATCAGTGTTGGATTGTTGTATCACATACAGTAACGCAAATTTTCTCACGCCATCAACATGAACCAAAGTTGACTGAGAAGTTTGATAAGTAGAATCCTTGGGTCTAACACTGGTAGATATTCCGGTGTCGCTGAATCGGTTTGAGATGTATTGTTTTACCCATTGCTCCCACTCGTTGCCGATCTTGTATCTAGGATTCATTCTGGCAAAAACAGTTTGTCCATTGGAATCGGTATAAGTTTTTGGCACCAATGGATTAAGATGCATGAGATTTTGTTGGTTACTGAGATTCAGCATCTGTTCAAAATGTTGATCATAATTTTTGGCTACCTCCAGTGCCTGAACCAAAAAATGTTCCGGCACTGGGGGCAAATGATCCATGATAAAATGGCATTTGGTCATGTTTTTTTGATTTAGAAAACGTGCTTCATGCCCAGCGCATATTGATTTTTGCTGGATCCAGCGCCGGCCAATACCTGTTGATTGCCAGAACTTTCTGTGCTACCAAAGATTGCATAAAGATTAGTGCGCTTGCTTAACCAATAATTGGCACCTAGATTGTAGCCAACAAAGTTGATTTGACTGGTAGTGCTGGCCGGTTGATATTGTCCTTGACCAATGCTTGCCCAGGCCTCAACTGTGGGGGTAATAAATCCGCGAACACCAACCTGCTCAGCTGATCGATTGAGATATACACTGCTGTTGTAAGTGCTTGTAATTTTACGATTGATCCATTGTAGATAGGCTTTTAATACACCAAAATCATAGGTTGCAGCAAGATATTGATTGGTGTCAATACCAGATACTATGGTTCCGTTAGAGATTGATGTAATGCTGAACGGAGTGCCTGTGGTCTGTTGTTTGAAACTCTGCACAGCACCATACAGTGACAACTTGTCATAGATATAATCAACACCGATACCATAGCCGCTGTTGTTGTTAGTTCCGCCTGTGCTTGCGCCAGTTTGTGTGGTATTGGTGTTGTTTAGAGCCCATACACCTTGCACTGCAAGTCCGTTGAATCTGTCGGACATAAATGATACAGCATTGTTGGCCCGTACGACGTAACCAAAGTTGGTTTCTGCGCCGTCGATTGTGGTAGCAGTGCTAGTGCCAGCACCGCCGCCGGTGCCAGCAGCATAAATTGCATCACCGACCAGTTGATTTTTTCCACCCGCATCACTCTGCCCCACTAGATTGTCAATTGGGGTGTATTGACGACCAAAAGCAAAGCTACCAATGCCTTTTTGCTTTAACCCCACAAATGACTGACGATTGAACAGGCCAGAATTGGCGCTACCGGACACGTTTGCCTCTTCAGGCCACAATTGCCATTCTACAGTAAAAATAGTCGACAGTCCGCCGCCCAAATCTTCATTGCCTTTGAAACCCAAACGACTTGGAGTTTGACCGTTTTGAGTAAATGCATTGGTCTGTGTTTTGGTCGCAGGCGAATTAGCGGTGCTGGTCAAAGTTTGATTACCGCCAATGTAGGCCATGTCCAATATGCCATAGACCGTTACGTTGCTTTGGGCATAGCTGGTAGATACACCCGCTGCTAATAAAAGTAATGCTAATAATTTTTTCATTGATTTTCCTTAAAAATAACAACAACAATCGATGCGTTTGATTGTAATAAAATAGTTTTTTTGTGCTGGTAGAAGAACTCTACTTACGGTAGGCGTTCTGTAGTATAGTCTACAGTAAAGACATCTGCATGTCAAGCGTCTTTGGAAAATCCGACGTCGGAAGAACCCGGCGTTGCAGGATTTATTTAGTAATGATTTTTAATAACGTATTTTTTGTCGATTTATCAAGTCTGTGGACGTATTAAAAAACTAAAATTAGCAGGGTCAATGTCCACAGTTAAATTTAATCTTGGCCCAGAATTGTTTTCTACTGCATGTAGCACATGCCCGTTGAATAAAATCCATTGTTTCACTGGAAATTGTACTCGCTCCAGTTCGATCAAGTCGTCGTGACTGTCAACAATTCGGTCAGGATCTTCTGGATCCTGTATACTGTGGACCACAGGTCTACCTGGTTTCATATAAAACACCGTCTCGGCAGTTTCGTCACCTTGATCAATTAAATAATACAGTCGCACCTTTCCAGGATAATCCAAGTGTGCTCCGTGGGTATCACTAGTCCCTGTGCTTATTCTAGCTGATGTGTCATAGAAATTAGGGAAGATATTCTTGCGACACCATTGTTCCCACTCATTGCTCATTTTTCCATATTGTTGTATTCTTGAAGTTACTAATTTTCCATCTTTAATAACCTGACGATTAAAATAGTATTCATTATGGACCCCCATGGATATGAGAATGTTTTGATCAATTGATCTTGGGCAGGCCACTGTGCGTGCTAGTTGAATAAATTTTTCTGGAACCGTTGGTAAATGCGGCATAGGCATCCAGGTAAACAATGGTGGTAATCTAGAAGCATCCATTTAGAATAGATAGGCCTATACTTAACGACCTCGCCCAGCACTTCTTGTTGGTGGCTTTTTGACAGGCCCGGCTGAAGGCTTAACTTTAACTTTCTTTTCTACAGCAGTGCCAGCATCACTGCCGTCTACATGAGTTCGGCCTTGCTTTTTAGCAAGTGCCTGGGCTAATGTTTCTGACATTTTTGACATACGTTCTTCCTCTCGTTTAGCATGAATACGATCTATTAATTCTAATAGTTCTCGTTTGGTAAGTGTCTTACCCCAGCCGGTGTCCCTAGCAACAGGTGCCATAGGGCGACTGACGGGTCTTCCAGGATCTATATTTTTCTTTACTACCATTATTACAACTTTCTACCTTTAATGTATCCTTGTTGTAAGTATGTATGCCCCTTGACAGAATCGAACTGCCATATCAAGATTACAAATCTAGCGTAATGCCTTTATACGAAAGGGGCCCGGAAACTTTAGTATTTGATTTCTTATTCGGCTGTTGCTTTGGCAACCGCTACCACAGGTGCTTGATAGCCAGGACGACTTTTCAATACTGAGATACGACGTTGAATTTTAGCCTGATTCTTCTTGCGAGCTGAGCTCAACAACTTTTCCAACTGTACAATGTTCAATGGACCCAAACGTTCTCGACCGTTTTTGGTCCGCATTGGATCTGCTTTACGTGTTTTTTGATTTGTTCCTTTGGTTGCCATGTGATTCTCCTTGTGCAGATACTTATTCTGTCACAATCATCTAAAAAACTTTCTTACAATCCAACGAATCCAAACGTAGCGTATGGTACGACCATCAGGAACAAAGTCTACAAAACTGAATGCATTGGGTATGTCACGTGGTGCATTGCTGTAGACTCGATCAATGGTATCCTTTTGTGACATACCCGATTCCTTTATTTGTTCAGGATTTGATTCTGACGAAATGCCTTGACCTTTTCGTGTGCTGACTTTCGAGCAACCATAATACTACGACTGGCTTCGGCACGTTTCTCTGTCTTGCTCCATTGTCCTGCTAGAGTTCTACTCAGTTCACTTGCTGTTTGTTGTGGTTTTGCCATGATTTTTTCCTTTGTTGTGAACTACTATTTTAACATCATACTGATTGACTGTCTACCCATTTGGTTTCCTGTTCAAATACCTTGTAATAGTCAGTTCCGCGAATTTCGTCTAAGACAGAAATATAATCAACATATTGTTTATGTAGAACTGGATTGTATTTACAAGTGTCAATCAACCCAAGTACCTGTGGTCTAAGACCGTCGTCCCATAGATATCTGGCAGTTGTTGCCCAGGTCTTGAACTTGGATATATCTTCGGGCGGAACAGAGTTGATGGTCAATCGATCATCGCCTTGTACCGAAGTCAATTGTAACGCAAGTTTATAGGTTGCACAAAATTCTACCAGGTCTGGCAAAGAATATATACTGGTATGTTGAAAAGTATGATTTACCGATATATGTGCATTGGGCAATTGTGTTTTGATTTTTATGAAATTTTCTAAGATGTCGTTCCAGTTGCTGGGAAAACGTAAATAGTCATTCATTGGTCCTACACCTTCTAAACTAACATGAATTATTAATCTTTTAAATGGTATAAGACTATTGATAAGTTTATCGCTTACCTTGGTAAGATTGGTATTAAATGATAATATCACCGTATCTTTTTTTGGTAGGAGTCGATCAATGATTTTTAAAATCTCAGGAATAATAAATGGTTCTCCGCCGGTAATATTGACACGTCGAGCATCTTTAAATAATTTTGTGCTGAATTCCAAAAACTCAGTACTTTCCCAATAGTGGTCGTGCTGTATGTTTTCTGTTGCAATATTTATAGATTGAAATTTTTTTGAATTTTGTGATCGTTCTGCGGATATGCTGGAACTGGCGTGCGGGTTACACATAATGCATTTCAAATTACAAAAATTCCCTAGCCGAAGCTCTACATCGTATATGGGATTGTCTGTACTAATTTCGGAACTAGCATCGGGAAGATACCATTCATTAAATGATTGTCGTAAAGATTTCCACCCGGCACTTTCTTCCGCCCAGCATTTTTTACAACCTGGGTGTGATACACCTGCTGCAGCATCTTGATGCAGATAGCGTTGGACGGTATTTTGATATTTGTCAAACTCAGTGAATTTAATTGGATCGATTCTGATATCGCGTTTGTATTGACAGCAAGGTTCAATGGATCCGTCAGGATTTACACTGATGCTGTTGTAGGTTGCTACACAATTAACTGAGTTGTCAACGGTCATACTTGAATTTTTTATCGTACTTTGGCCAAATAGTCAGCCAGGTTAACTTGACCGGATTGTACTTCCATGAGGGCATCCACGCAGGTTACATAACGGGCGGTATTTTCTCTGTGTACTCGTTTGAGTTCACGTAGGCGTTGTGCGCCAATCAAGACCATGTCATAACGTCCACCTCCGGCCTGACGTACACACTGTTCCATATCAATTTCTGGTCCACGACTTGCAATTCTTGATTTCATGATTTCTCCTGTAAAAACTTATTATACTACAAAAGACTACTATTGTCAATGACTTGGCGCTCCCAGCCGGATTCGAACCGGCGTACCCGCCGTGAAAGGGCGGTGTCCTAGGCCTCTAGACGATGGGAGCCCGTGTGGCGGAGAGCTAGGGATTCGAACCCCAGATGGACTGTTTAGATCCATGCCCGCTTAGTAGGCGGGTGCCTTCGACCGCTCGGCCAGCTCTCCTTACTACTGGTGGACCTGATCAGGATCGAACTGACTACCTCTGCAATGCCATTGCAGCGCTCTCCCAGATGAGCTACAGGCCCTTGGAGCAACGGGCTGGATTTGAACCAGCGGCTTTCGGGATTTGCAGTCCCGTGCATTGGGCCACTCTGCCACCGTTGCATATTACTCATGGTGAAGACCACTGTTGCATGTTTAATAGGCGTGTCGTAGATTAAGCGTTTAAGGCCATTCTTTCGAACTCTACCACCGCCTACCCTCAATTACACCTTTCAGACTGCATTCAGCCAGCAGTCATCTCCAGATCTTGGATGGACACCTCGAGGGTGGTTATCTTCCTCAACAGTTAGGATTGCTTAATCTTTCGCACACAATCTTCACAATGAGTAATACTATTATACACTTGTTTCTACTGTTTGTCAAACTTGGCGCCGGTCCAGGGAATCGAACCCCGATTTGCGGTTTTGGAGACCGATGTAATGCCATTATACCAGACCGACACAACTTGGAGCGGGATATCGGAATCGAACCGATGACGAAAGATTGGAAATCTTTAGTTTTGCCCCTAAACTAATCCCGCATGTCAGTGATAGTTATTTGTGTGTCAGGAAACTATCAAACCCCGTGAGCGCAGCCCATCCTGTTTTTGCGTCAGCGGAGGCGGTTTATGGTTACAGGACCGCCTTGAAACTCACATTGCAGGACCGTTGCCGTTCCTAAATCCTATGGTGCCACCTTCTGCTCGAATCCTGTCGATCACATCCTCAAACAGGATTGGAGCAAAATTGGTCTGCTCAACGCAGACACAGTGGTATCTGACATCAACTTGATCGACCTGTCCGCTTGTGGCCAACGGTCGCATTACACGATCGGCGTGGGTATGCCCGTGTATGTTGACACCAAATCTACCCAGGCTTTCGCTGTGGATAGGTATATGACTCAGGATCATGCCATTCATCACATGGTAAGCACGAAGTTCACGAAAGTACTTGCGATAGTCCGTGTCGGGAAAAATATCGTGGTTACCACGAATAAGCACCTTGTCACCGTTTAGTCGATCCATAATACTCAAACTTTTACGGCTCATGACTACATCGCCCAGATGATATACTTTGTCGTTTGGGCGCACACAATCATTCCATCGCCGAACCATTTCTTCATCCATTTCCTCTGCTGAGTCCCATGGGCGCAATTTGGTCACACCATCTCTACGAGTAAAGCGACATACACCTGCATGACCAAAGTGCGTGTCACTGGTTAAAAATACTGCGGGCATGATAGCCTCCTTTGCTAATCTTCAATTTGATGATATACGATTGTATCGATACCGCGTGCCTGTAACATTTCAGCTGCCCGTTGAATCTTTTCTTGAAAGAAACGAGTTTTTAACTCTTCGGTCAGGATGAACTGGCTGGCCTCGTAGGCCTGGCGCACGATACGATCATTTAATTTTGTATAGTCTGTCATATGGCTCTCCTTTTTAAAATAAAAAACCCTGGAGTTTGAATTCCAGGGTTCTTGAATAATTGGAATAATTCTCAGCTTATTCAGAACCCCTTTGGTCACACTCCAGCACCCATAGATTGGCGACTCCAATCACTTGGTTGCTCAGTAAGCGGATGTGTAGGTTACGATTCATCATAGTAAGTATTATACAAGATTATTTATCTCTTGTCAACCACTATTTCACAGTCTGGAATAAAGATATTCGGCCCATAACTTGTGAGATTCTTTTGTAGGATGGCAACTGGCCTGATCGCGATGCATGGGATTGTTTCTCAACCAGTGCCAACATTTTTCAACCTTTTCGGTCTGTGCAATAAAAAATTCTTTGTAATCAACAAAATCAGGTGTTTGTTCGCGTAGGACATCTAAGGCTATGCCCGAAACAGGTCCGCTGTGTAACACGTCATCAAGTCTGTAGCCCAAATTGTCAAATCCACAGGCCTGGTTGTGGTGATAATTCAACTCCATCCAGGTCATGTCAACGGTCAGCTGAGAATTCACAGTTTCAGGCAGGTCCATTGAAAAATTACGACCCACCACGAATTCGTGATCGCACTGTGATTTGAGACCCTTGATCAGTTGATAATTGGCATGCTCTTCTTGCAACAGGTATTCTTGAATCAGTTGAGGAAATGGATCAAAACAAAAATATTCTTTTTTGTCTCTGCCAGTTTCGGTCAAGGTAATAAACACATAGACCCGATCGTAATTGGCGGCCTGTACCGACAGCTGGCTTGCGCAATGACGAGTTTTTAATTCGTTGTAAATTTTGGGATCCGGATCGTAGACATATTCAGCATAGTCGGGCCAGAGATCAGACCGTATTTTGTCGTAACTGGCTTGGGTTACACAGTTTGCATGATGTCCTAATACCAAATCCGATACGGTACGCAGGGCCGGCATGTTGCCGCCACCGCGCAGACCAAAATTGTACCAATCCGCGTCCAGCAGGTCGGCCAACAGTCGCCCATAACACTGGGTAGATCGCGCTGCCAGGTCATCGATATCACCGGCTCGTCCTTGTTTTTTTGCCTGATAGATAGTGCCAAGACTGTCACCCCAGGTCCAGGAATCTCCCGCCGAAATTACCAAATTTTTTTTGTTTCGAGCTAAAAAAATCGTACTACGATCATTGAAAATTTCCATGCTGTTAATGAGTTAATTTATCCTGGGCAAATTTATAAAATTTGTTGGTGTCATTGGTGCGTTCCAATTCAAATCCTAATTTTTCCAACAGTCGGCTGCTTGGTACGTTGGTCAGCAGGGTGTCGGCCATGATGGGTTTTTGATCAAATTTACTCAGCACAGATTTGATTGCTTCTGTTGCAATGCCCTGGCCACGATACTGTACCCCCAACCAGTAGCCAATCACATAATGATCTGCGCGATCTCCTATTTCTACAGAACCAGCAAATTTACCGTCCACGCGAATGGCAAATATGTGTAATTTTTTTTGCTGTATGATAGCTGTGTAGTGTCGGTGGAACAGATTCCAGTCGGCCTGGGCGATCCAGCCTAATTCTTCAAGACTTGTCTGACTTTGTTGCACTGCTTGATACATGTCGGCAATGTCGGATTCTTGTAAAGCAACTATGGAGTACATGGAATACTTAGCACAACATAAATACCTATATAATAATAATAATAATCAAGGAGCAATCATGGGTGAAATCTTCAAAATCATTGGAGATCTAGGTATGCCAGTAGCCGCTGCACTGGCCGGTGGATACTTTATATTTCTTACCATCAAACTTCTGCTGGGTGGAGTACTCAGCAGTGTCAAAGGCATGGCCAACATTATTACAGCCCTGGACAATAGAGTAAAAACCATGAATGCAGATGTCATTCGTATAGATACTTTAGTTAGTAGTGCTCTTGGCATTCGCCCGGATCTTGACAGAATTAGCCGGGCTAATGGAAAGGAAGATTGCCGCAGGGATTAACCTGCTAACTTGAATTTGCAGTTATCGTTGTGCCACCGTTTGATATTAGTCGGAGTTGTAGTGATTCCACAATGAGCACACGAGGGTTTAGTGTACCCATCTCTGTTTGAATAATGATTAATCCCAGTATTTTTTGCTCTGACTTCGGGTCGTTTTGCTGGATTATTATCGCCGGTTGATCTTAAAGATCGATTTTTTCTCTCTTCAATTGAAAACTGATATCTACCTTCCGCTTTTGCTTTTTTTCTACCAGCTATTACTTTTTCTACATACACCGAGTCTTCCCATAATTTTTTAATAGCAACAGATCTTTTTTGTTTTGTTTTCTCTGAATTATTAGTGTCAATATGTTTTTGACGATAGGCAGGATCTTGCCATTTATCTTCTGCGGTTTTAGATAATAAAGTTGAGAATTCATTTCGTAAATTTTCATATATTCGAGAATTAATTTTACGATTACGATCTTGATATTGATTAGATTGGTTTGACATACTAAAAAACGCAAAAGTCATTTCTTTTGACTTATATGCTTTCCATAACATCCAGTGAGCCAAATAATGTTGTCTTGCTGAAAGTTTAACAAGATTATCATCATCGTTTAATCCACCCATACTTTGCGGCAAAATATGATGTGATTCTACATACTTGTCGCTAACTGCTAAATTTTTAGCAAATGTAATAAACTTAATATACCGATTAAGATAATGAGTTGATTTAGGCTTTGGTAAACGATAAATATTCATATACAGTTATTTATCACTGTGGTGGGAATTGACGAAAGATAACAAGTTGAAATACTACGACTACGAGTGGGACCTAGAACCCAACAGAATACTGTTGGATGAAGAGCTCAACATAGACAAGTTGGGCTGGAAAGCCGGCGACTATTTTCAAGTAAAGAATGTCAATGGTCGCGCCATGTTAGTCAAGGTGGATCCATTGGTAAAATTTATCAAAGAGGGCAACCACAATGAGTAAATGGAAACCAGGTGATGTGCCCACAAGTATGGAACAATACGGGATACACAATGCTATTTGGACCGACTCAGACTTGGCCAAATGGATGGTATTTGCGTTCTTGGTAGGACTAACTATAGGATGGTTAATATAATGGGTAATATTGCAGAAGCAGTCAACAAGTATGGTTTTCCTATTGTCATGGCCATTGGTCTTGGATATATCATTCACTATGTTTGGGAATGGGCTACCAAAGAAGTCAAGCCAGTGATTTCGGACGCCAATACTGTGCTTATTGCCCTTATTGATCGTATTCGCATGCTGGACAATGATCTGATCCGTCTAAATCAAAAGGTCAATACTGTGCTACACCTGCGTGGCAAAACCATTGAGCACGAGCGTGTAGAAGCAGAAAAATCAATCAACCGTATTGAAAAAGAAGTGACCTCCGAAGAACAAGAAGTGGCTGGCGGTACCAGTTAATTTAATCGTAATATATGCAGATATAAATAAGTGTACTTAAACCTACACCTGTCCATGTCCCGAGTACTTTTTATCCTGAAACGCCGAGAAGACTACAGTGCAGTCACGCACAGTCACATTGGCCTCAGCACGGGCCTGTACAACAGCGCCAGTTTTGTCAACAACATGCTGACCGACCTGGACATCGAAAGTGTCCTGGAAGTGGCCATAAACAACAACTGTATCGATCGTTTGGTCACAAAACATCGTCCCACACATGTGATTATAGAAGCACTCTGGGTGGTACCCAGTAAATTTGTAGTATTACAGCGTCTACACCCAGAAGTAACCTGGATCATCCGCCTACATTCAGAAATGCCATTCATTGCCGGCGAGGGCAATGCCATGGACTGGTTAGGTGACTACAGTCGATTGCGCAATGTTAAAATTGGTGTAAATGCTCCCAGAATGTTGCGTGAAACTAGACTGTATTTGCAACATTTAAATCAATGGGATCAGAGGACCACCGAAGAACGAGTGGTATATCTTCCCAACTATTATCCTCAGGAGTACAAGACCAAACCGTTTGATCGTTGCAAAGACTGGGTAGATATTTCATGCTTTGGTGCGATCCGTCCCTTGAAAAATCATCTGGTGCAGGCCTTTGGTGCCATGGAGTTTGCTGAACGCATTGGCAAACAACTGAGATTCCATGTCAATACTGGTCGTATCGAAATGCAGGGTGGCCCGGCCCTGAACAATCTCAAAGGATTTTTCCAACAGATTAGCGATCACGGTCACCAACTGATTAATCATGCCTGGACACCCAGAGAAGAATTCTTGGACTTGTGCAGTCAAATGGACCTAGGCCTGCAGGTCAGCTTTAGCGAAACATTCAACATAGTGGGCGCTGACTTGATCAGTCAGGGTGTGCCCTTGGTAGGCAGTACAGAAATACCCTGGTTGCATGGAGTGTCGGCTGCTGATCCTACCAGTAGTGAAAATATCTGCAACCGGCTGATGTTTGCTTATCGTCATCCTCGTGTATCAACCTGGATCAATCAACGGCAGTTGACTAGTTACACCAGCAAGACCGCCCGTATTTGGGCTAAATATTTCAAATAAAGGAATCGTATCATGAGTCACAGACACAAACTTAAAATTCATCGTTGGACCAACGGCGTGTTAGAAACATCAGAGCATCTATTTGAAAGTTTTGAAGAAGCCTTGTTGTTGGCTCGTGCCACCGACGGACACAGTTTTAAAATTTACAACGCAGACGGTGAAGTTGTACACTCGGGCAACACTCCGGTTGGTGAAACCTACGCTGGTTGATTGAATTATTTGCTGGTAGCGTGATAAGTGCCATCCCAGTTGGCCGGCACACCCGCTTCCACCCGTTCAATCATTTTAACATAGTATTCTTGAATATCCACAGCAGGATCCACAGCCAACTCTCTAGCCCACTTGAGTGCTTTGACCCAGTCACCGCGTAGGTATTCTTTGCGATATTCTTCGTGCTTGTAGGCTACTGTTTTGCCTACCGTATAGATATCTAAACCAATGGTCTTGCCCTTGACAGCAATGTTGTCTAGCCAGACCACAGAGAAACTATCCCGAACCAGTTCAGCCGTTCTAGGGCCAATGATCAACAACACACCATAGCTCTTGGTTTGTCCTTCCAGGCGTGCGGCTGTGCTTACTGAGTCACCCAGCACATCATAACCAAACTTGGTCTTGGCACCTATGTTACCGATAAGAGTTTCGCCGGTGTTGACGCCAGCACCCATGCCCACCGGTGGACGACCCTTGGCCGTAAGCTCCACATTAAACTGTTCAATGGCCTGAATCATTTCTATGGCTGTTTGAACTGCGGTTCTGGCATGGTTTGCATCATCAAGCGGAGCGCCATGCACATGCAAAGACGCATCGCCAATGAACTTGATAAGTGTGCCGTCATTCTTCAACACCGGAACACTCAAGGCAGTCATGTAGTCGTTCATGATCTGTGTAAGTCCTTCTACATCATCACCAAACGATTCGCCTAGGGTAGTAAAGCCACGCAGGTCAGTCATGACGATTGAGAGTTCTTTGCGCTCACCGCCCAATCGAATCAACGACGGATCTTTTTGTAAACGCTCTACTATGGTAGGGTTCACATACGATCCAAACTGCCGCTTGATCTGTTGCTTCTGCAGGAACTCGCTTACGAACTTAACCCCATAAGTATGTAGGCTAACCAGTATAAGACCACCAACCAGAATAGAAATGTCAACGAGCCAAGCATGACTTTGATACAGATAACCAGAAACAGGAATGAGGCCGCCAACAACAACAACGCTTGAAATAATGCCAACATAAGTCCACCTTGATAAAAAAATTAACGCAATACCTAACACCACCAGCAGGAGCACTTCACCACCATCGGCCCAGTCAGGTCTAGTAATGGCCGGTCTATCTCTGTTGGCTATCACAGTGCCCAACACCGACGCTTGTAGGTCCTGTGGCAGGATTTCACCACGACTGGTAGCCACTGGATTGGCCAAGCCCTGTGCTGAAACTCCGACTATAACTATATCGCCTTCGAAGTCTCGGGGAAGATCAGTCATACTATAGTGTTCTGGAACCAGGCTCCAGTCAATCCAGATGCGACTTAGACTGTCTGTCACTATGGGACCAAACTTGGGAATACGCATCTTCTCCACACCATTCTCATTGATCTTGACTTGGAATGTAGAATCAGCTCCGGCCACACGAAGTGTTTCCATGGCCAGGCTTGGATACAGCTTGCCATCATGCGCGGCCACCATGGGCATGCGTCGCACCACACCATCTATTTCAGGCAAGGTATTGACCAAACCCACACCAGCGGCGGCAGATTCAGCGCCAGGTATGTTGGCTATGATGCCGGGATAGGTTACAAAAGCATCCAGGCCAAAAGGTCCAATGACAACAGAACCCGGGTTTCTAGCCGCATTCCTATTAGTCGTTGACCCAACTGCTGGAAGAATTGTGGGATACTGTCGGAGTGCCTGTATGTAGTCCGCGTCGTGCCCCATGCGATCTCGATCAGGAGTAAGAACATTGAAAACCACAAGACCAGCATTGCGACGGTATAGATCTCTGATGAGCTGAGCATATACATCTCGAGAAAACGGGAATTGTCCATATCGTTCTAAGGCCTTTTCATCTATGTTTACTACACTGACACCTATGGTTTCAGGTGCTTTGCCAGTTACCAAGGTATCAAAGTAACGCAGGCGTACCGACTCTACAAAAGCAGGATCTGCTATGCGTAGGGCTGTTACAAGAGCCAGAGTTATGAGAGCAGTCCACGGTGTGGTTAGGATTCGTTTGAGCATGGGATATTTACCGGGGCTCTTCGGGCGGCCAAAATGTCTCCATTCGAGCCTGTTCTTCGGGTGTGTCTTGGTAAGTGTGTCTAGCACAGGTTTTCATATAGGTAGCTTGAGTACCGTGTATGCTCAAGATTTGAGCACCTTCCGTACAGCCTTCGGCTCCACATACCGGAGCTATAGTTAGAGGTTTTTGTGTAGCCATATCAAATCCTTACCAAACGTATTGAACCGCTTCGAGAAACGGAAACTTCAAAGCTACAAAAGCCGAGTGTTCAGTGGGCACATAGAACTCTATGTGTCGCTTGCGGATGGCAAATTCTCCTCCATGCTCGGTGATATACTCACTGGCTTCATCTATATATTTACTGTCGATGCGTTTTTGTTTTGATAGATTAAATTGTATCATGTTAGTTTCCTTGTCGAACTGTTACTGTGCCACAGGCGGTAGCACAAGTTTGCGTTACACTATAGTTCTGCCCGCCTGTTTGTGTCAGGTTTACGGATGCCGGAGCTCCTGCATTTACTAATGTTATTGCAGCCGTATTAACACCCGCGGCTCCAGTGTTGCTTTGATTTACTACCGCAGAGTTGCCATTGCCTGAGGAATTGATATTAATATAACTGGCACTGGTTCCTGTTTGCGTTGTGGTTATGTTGTTGCTGTTGCCTGATACTGTGGCAAACAGTTGGTTTCTGGCCATACCTGACTGTGTAATGCCCACGGTGTTTAGATTGCCCACTATGGCCACACTGGAAAATTGTCCTGCACCAGTGGTGGTGTTTTCCTGAACTACTGTTAGGTTATTACCAGAACCATTCACATAGTCAAACTGATAGTGCCCGCCGGTATCTAGTCCGGTTGAGTTACCATTACTGTCCGTGCCTTGATTTAAGTTTAATGTATTGTTGCCACCCACCGCGGCCAAATCAATCAAGTTGTTGTTTGATTGTTGTCGTACAGTGATGTGATTGCCACCTCCGGTTACAGGAGCGGCCGTGGTATAGCCTGGGCCGTTTGCAGTATTTGTTGCTCCGTCAATACGGTTTCCGCGACCCAATTGTGTAATGTTAATGGTGTCGCCTGTGCCAGTTTGATTTATATAGATACTGTTGTCTCCCAAACCGGGCATTCTTGCGGCCACTGCATTAATCATTTGTTGTTGTGTGCTGGTAATAGTGCTGGATCCACCGGTATCGGTTGTGCTGATCAAGGTAGCGGCGCCATTGTTGGCAGTGGTCTGCGAACCATCGCTGTAGTAGGTAATGGTTACCGGCTGGCTGTAGGTTGATGTTACAGATCCCGATGTTGATGTAGTTGTGACAGTTCCTGCGCTGGTGCCGGTTACCGTAGGCCCCGACGATTGATAAAACACTGAAGCAGGTACAGCCGTCACACCAGACCCTGTGTCCCAATATAAATCTAATCCTAGTCCGCCTTGATTTTGATACCACCAAATATCAACAGCGTAATATTGCCCCCGGTTAACGGTTACAGATCCAACACCGTTATATCCTCCGTTCCATGACAGGTTGCTACAGTTACAGCCTTGTTCTGCCCAGTTGTTGATAACATAGCTACCATTGAGTGCTAGACTAAATCCATCATCGCTTTGATCATAAAACGTAATGGTCTGTGACCCTGATCCTGGTATATACAGGTATCCGGTAAAATGTACCATGACCATGACATTACGAGCACCAAACACGTTTCCGGAACTGGCTGGTATATAAGGTTGACTGGTAGTTCCAGTGGTAACTGCTTGATACGCTGTGGTACTGCGTAGTGGTGTTGCTCCAGCTGTTTCGTTATAGGTAGTATAGGTTAGTCCATTTACAGCCGCATGAGCCTGTTGGCATGTGCCGAGACCAGCAAGCAAAATAGCAACAAATAGGTAGGCAAGAAATTTCATATCAGTTCTGCTTGATTGTTATAATGGTATTGCCGCCCTGATTGATACGATTACGAATGGTCACATTTTCACTTTGTGTTTGGAAAACCGTTGAATTTTGTCCGTGCGGTGTTGTAACGCAACTGGTATTGCTTCCAGAGTCTGTTCGACACAGGGTCACACTGATTGGATCAACTGTGGCCACTACTCCAGACGCTTTTGTATAGTCGGGCAATAAGGTATTTTTCTTTGGAGCCAATAAATTGCCAAACTCTGCGGCCAACTGTTCATTCAACAACATCAGCACATTGGCCAGGAAGTCCTGATCTAAAAAATTGCGTTCTAAAACATTGTTCAGATAGGTGGCATTTTGTGCGGCCAACACACTACCGAGATCCACACCTTGTAAAAAGTTTTGGCTTAGTGCTGTGGCCGCTGGTTGTTTTTCTTCTTCGCGTTGTCGTATAGCCGCTTTAATTTCTTGCGGAGGTGTCAAAATTAAAATGTTGCTGATGCCATCCTCGTTTAGGTGTAGTACGGCAGGTCGAGTAGGAGCTATATTTCTGGCCGTGACTTTGGTGCCCTGGAATGGCTGGTCCAGGATGACTGTGCCGGCATCATTGACCACATCAATACGGCCAGTTTTGCACAGACGTTCTATTTCATCCGGCATCATGTCCCGGCGTGGACATGACGGTAATAGGATTACTGTACTTTCCCCCAGCTCATCCACAGTAGCAGTAAAGTCAGTGCCGCGAACAGCAACGGTAGCAGTAGGAGTGTTGATAGCAACCTTGTTGGGATTTGAATGAGCAATCGCACCCGAGGCATATCTGACTGTGCCTGAAGCCATGTTAAGGGCCAACCGGCCTGCTGCCGGTTGTTTGGGATCATATACAAATTCATCAATAACCAATTTAGAGTTTTCATTTACTTGCACCTTTGTATCGTCGGCAAATACAATACCAACTTTACCCTTTGTTGTGTTTATGGAATCGGCCATTTCGATTCCAACTCCCTTGGTTCCGGTCAACACAGACTTTGCTCTTTGTATCTGGGCCGGTGCGTTGACCTGCTCGGTAATGGTTCCGACGGCGGCGCCGCAGTTCTGCCAGGTATTCAGCAATAGTGCGAATAGTGCAACCATCCATAACCGGACTCCTTTCATTATCGTGTCTGATGTACGGTCCAGGTATTGCTGTTGCCGCTGGACTGTATGTTCAGCATGTTGTTGCCGCCGGTGGCAGTTTGAGTAATACCAAAGGTATTGGAACTACCAGTAACACCTAGTACGGCTGTGTTATCAAACCCACCTGACTGTGCAATCGTATAGGTATTGCTGTTGCCAATGCTGGGTCCTGACACAGTCAATCCTGTGGCATTGTATCCACCGATGGTAATGTTGTTGCCGTTGGTTCCGCCGTCTTGAGTCAAGGTGTAGGTGTTGTTGGCACCTACTGATTGAATATTAACCTGAGTACCGGTAACTACCGCGGTTGTAACACCTTGGTTCAAGGTCAAACTGTTGTTGGCACCACCTGTCATGGAGATCTGATCGTTGGTTCCAGAACCTTTGATTGTGGCCACTACCGAGTTGCTGGCACCACCTGCGGTGGTAGCTGTAAAGTTGTTGTTTGAACCCAGTAGATTCACATTCAAGTTGGCACTGTCACCTGTTTGATTTACAGTTACATTATTACTCAAACTTGCACCTTGCGTGCCGGCATTGTTGCTGTTGATAATGGCCGTGGCATTGTTACCAGTGACATTATAGGTAAAGTTATTACCTGATCCTGATCCGGTGTTTTGTCCCGAGTTAGCGGTACCTGTTTGTAGACCTAACTGCAGGGTATTACTGGATCCAATCTGACTCACATTGACTGTATTGTTGTTACCGGTAATGATTGCCGGCGTGTTTGTGCCGGTTCCGGTTCCCTGTATACCTTCAACGGCGTTACTGGCTCCGTTTTGAGTCATGTTTATAGTTGAACTGTTACCGGTCTGATTGATATAGATCGTGTCGTCAGCGGCTAGTGCAACTCCCGATATCAGCATTGCAACCGATACTAGTATTGCGGATAATTTTCTCGACAATCCGCCAAGGCCTGTTAAGCTCTGTTTCATTTTTATAGTTTCCTTGACCTCTCCGGGTCATTATTTTACTACACCTACCTTTGCTGCTTCATCTGCCGGCACGTCTGTTTTCTTTGATGTGGTTGCCGGGTCTATTGGCCCCACGGCCTGCTCAACTGGCTGAGCCTTGGGATCAATATTTTTTACTTCCACTGCTGTTTCCTTTGTAGAGACAGTCGGTGTCAGTGTGAGTTCTTTACGTCCAAAGTCGTACCAAGATCTTTCTGCAGGCATGGGATATCGGAATTCCCATACTCCCTTGCGTTCACCTTCCTTGAGCAGTTCAACCACGGCACTTTCTACAGCTGCTTTAAGTGCTATAGTAATTGCTTCATTGATGGTTATGCCCGATTCAAATTGGAATATGCCAGCAATGGCACTTTGACTTCCAGTATTGGAAGCACCAATCTGCTTGACAATGCTGCCAATGCCACCCGGATCTATGCTCTTGAATATGGCAATGGCATCTCCAGTCGAGTAGACCACTTTAGTCACCGTGACTGATGCCAAGATCTTGCCGGTGTTGACAGAAACAGCACGCAGACTGATAGTGATCACATCTTTGCTATACTGTGTGCTAGGACCAATGCCTAGAAAATTATATCCAACTCCGCCCGATTCCAGTCCTGAATCGTAACCAATGATACCACCTTCAATGATCATGCCGGCGAACTGCAAGGGCATGAGTTTTTGCGCCTTGTCACCTTCGTAGGCTTGTCGCATCTGTGTGATAATCAAGCGTTCCTTGGTCAAGTTATCTAGACCGCCACGCTCGACCACATCAAACCAAGTGCCATGACTGACATCCTGCAAGGCACGAATTAAGAGTGCATCTCCGCCTTGAGTAACTGCTGTGCTAAAACTGGCCACACCGGGTGTGGCCTTGCGTTGTCCTGTTTTGTCTTGAAAACTGTATACCGCCACAGTTAATTTTCCCTTGGCCGGTGGAGGTATACTGTCCAATTCTTTAATCATTTCGTTCTTGATTGGTTTGGGTTTTTCTTCCAACAGGCCAACCTTTTGTGTTACAGCACATCCAGACAACATGGCAAGCACCGCAGATAAAAGTAATATTTTTTTCATTGTTTTCCTGCCGTAAACTGTCCCATTGGCACATTAACAGTTGTAGTATTCATGCCATCAAATACCTGCAGTTGAATTCCCGAGGTACCATCTTTCATAATAGTCTGACTCCAGGTAATGTTGCCAGCCCCAAATGCAATACTTCCAGGTTGCACAGTGCCAGCAGCGCTGAACATACTGGTAGCTACATTTTGACTTATCTGCGCATAGATGCGTGATTCTAAGTTGGTTAAAAATTGTTGTAAAGGTGTATTTTGTGCCGCAGAAGCTGCTGCAGACATTGCTGATTGTATTTGCTGTTGAACGGCCTGTTGACGGGTATACTGTTCGTTCTCGACAGTCAGAGCGTAGGTACCGTAACCAGAGCCGTTGAAAGACGGTGACTTGAATTGATAGTCATTCATGGGTGTGGCGGCGGCGGCAACGGGTAGCCATAAGGCTACTAGACCGAGTATTATGTTTTTATTATTATGCATACTCTAGCTCCTAGTTAGTATTTAACTGGAAATGTAACAAAGATTAAGTGTAGGTTTTATTCAACGTAACAATTTCTACATGCAAATAAGCTAAATATCAGTATCTAAGAGGTACTTTTACTATGCAAATTACACAAGAACAATTATCCCAAATTTTACCAGGCAATGCCTATATCGAGCACTGGACGGATGCCTTGAACAAGATTTTACCCGACTACGATATCAGCACAGTGAATCGTGTAGCGGCCTTCTTGGGTGAAACCTATGTGGAGTCAGCTGGCTACACAGCTCTACACGAAAACTTGAACTACACAGCACAAAGTCTTTGCCGTGTATGGCCCAGTCATTTCTCAGCAGAAATTGCTGACCAGTATGCTCACAATCCTGAACGGATCGCTAATCGTGCCTATGCAAGTCGCATGGGCAACGGTGACGAAGCATCGGGTGACGGTTGGAAGTTTTGTGGTCGTGGTCTAATTCAAGTCACAGGACGCAACAACTATCAAGCCTTTGCTGATAGCTTACAAATGTCAATAGATGATGTGCCCGAATTCCTGACCACATTTGAAGGTGCTGTGCAAAGCGCCTGCTGGTTCTGGGAAAACAACAACCTAAATCAGTATGCCGATGCTGGCAATATCAAAGAACTCAGCATTAAGATCAACGGTGGTACCTTAGGCTTGGACGAGCGTATCCAACACTGCACCCGTGCTTATCAGATCCTGAGTGCATAATGTTTGAACTGATTGTCAATCACTTCCTGGGCAATGTTCCTACCTGGATATTTCCATTCATGGCTGGCGCAGGATTTGCAGTTTACATCATATCAGGCATCGCTCAACACATTGAACCCATCAGAATTTACGGTTTGGTAGCTAGACCCATTTCAATTGTTGTAATGGTTGTGGGTGTATTCCTATATGGTGGAGCTGGTGTAATTGCTGTTCAGCAACAGGCTCTACTGGAAGCACAACATAAAGTTGAGTTAGCCGAACAGGCTTCGGCCGATGCCGCCAAACAGTTGGCCGACAACTTGGCCAATCAAGAACATTTGGTCAAAGGTCGCAACTACGGTGTGGGTCAAATCATTGCCAAAGACAAGAGCAAAATTGATCGTGACTGTGCCAGACTCAACGACGATGCCTGGGAAGACTACAATCGCGCTGTGGCCAATTTAGGCAGTAAAATCCTAGGGCCTAAAAAATGAAATACAGCATACTACTTGCGACCCTCATGTTGACCGCCTGTGCCAACTCTACCGCACCAGTGTTACCTGCTTGGCCTACAGCGCCAGCAGATCTACAACAACCACCTGCAGACCTAACACCACTCCGTCCCGAACAACGCAATCTGTCAGACCTGATACAAAATTCAAACAACAACTATACTCAGTATTACATACTTAAAGAACGCTACGAAGGTTGGCAAAACTGGTATAAGACGCAACAAAAAATCTGGCAAGGCCTACAATGAAACGCATAATTGTTCTGTTGTTGCCCTTGTTGACCAGCTGTGCTGTCTATGATGCTGCGACCATGACCAAATATGATCCCAACGAATACTTGTTGATTTCAGAAATTCGTGTGGATGCTCGTCATTATGCCCAGGCGTGCAACAATCCAATCATGAGTCAGCCCAATGCGGTGACCATGGCTCGCAAGACCGAACTGTTTGAAGCCTACAGTGAGAACCTGCCCAGCAATGGTGATGGCGTCCGAGCAGCAACAGCCCTAAATGAAATAGCCCAGGGCCTGGTAACACAGTACAACACTGGCACGCCAGTAAGTCCGTTTTTTTGCAAGCTGAAGTTTGAAGGAATCGAGCATAGCGCCGATACAATACAACATGTTTTAGGGAATAGACCAAGATGACACTAGACGATATCAACAATATATTGGCTTCATTTGCTACCTGCAATGATCCGACCTTTGTGAATGCTGCCAACTATGTAGCGCAGGCATCACAGGCGGCCCAGGCGGGACAACTGACACCACAGGAATTGGCGGAAACGCTGAAAGATCTGCAGAGACAAATGGAAATCATTCAGGACATGCAGAAGTTGCAGTACAAGGAAACACTCAACACAGCCATCAACGGTATCTTAGCCATCGTTGGTGCTGTTTCATAAACAAGGAGAAAAACATGGGATTATTCACAAACACTGAAAAACGAATTGCTGACGCAATTTCACAATCATTCAATTTGGCCAAAAACGAAGTGGCAACAGTAGAGGCCGCGGTAGTTAAAGAAATTGGCAAGATTGAAACGGCATTGAGCTCTGACCTCAAAGGCACATTTGATCAAGCACGCACAGATGCCTTGTCAGCCAATGCGCTAGTTAATCGACTCAAGGCCGACCTACAGGACGCCTTGGTCAAAGCAAGAGATCTACATCAGATTGCTGTAGATGCCGCCACTGCCGCTCAGGCCGCTGCCGAAGCTGATGCCGCCCGCTTCAAGGCCCTGGCCGCTGCTCATGCTGCTGATTTGGCCACACAAGCCGGGCAGATTGTGGTTGCGCCTGCACCAGCTGTAGACCCTGCGCCTGCACAGTAATACCGTAATAAATAGATGTGGCCCACTAGAGGCCACACTAAAACAATAATAAAAACAAGGAGCAAGCATGGCATTACTAGATTCAGTTCTGGGCTTGATCAACAAACAAGCCAAAGACCCCGACGCACCCAAACCACCTGTGGGTAGCCGTAGCGAGCGCGAAGCTCGTATCAAAGATAAGGCCGGCATGGTCATCAATGTGTTTGCACTCTTACTGGCTGTGAATGCTTGGTACGGCGGCAGTTTGAGTTCAACTGTGCTAAACAACACCATCAAGGCCAATGATGTCTACAATTTTTATCAGGCCAAAAGTATCAAACAAAGTCTAGCTGAACAGAGCTTATACGATGCCAAACACAACGGTGATCGTGCTAGAACTGAAGAAATGAAAGCCAAGATCGACAAGTATGAGAATGATCCCACAGAAGGCAAACAAGTATTGTTAGAAAAAGCTCACAAGTTGGAAGCAGATCGCGATCTAGCCAAACAGCGTAGTCCCTGGATTGGTTATGCATCAACCGCATATCAAATGGCCATTGTGTTGTTGTCGGCCAGTATCCTGGCTGTGAGCATGGGTTTATTTTGGAGCAGTTTTTTGGTAGCAGGCATTGGCATCTTGTTGAGTAGCCAAGGCGTGTTACTTTGGTTTTAAGGAGCGATCATGTCTAAAAAGAAAAACGATAACTGGATGCAGACCCTCTGGCGTCCCATGATGGGCTGGATGTACATGTTGATTTGTTTGCTAGACATGGCAGTGTTTCCAGTCTTATGGGCCCTGTGGCAAGGTTACAACCATGTGCAGATCACACAATGGAATCCATTGACATTACAAGGTGCCGGCTTGTTTCACATTGCCATGGGCGCAGTGCTGGGTATTAGTGCGTTTGGTCGCACACAAGAGAAGTTGGCCGGCACTGCTGTCAATCCTGAAGCCACTGTGCAGACACAAAATGTTAACATGACTGGCAATCAGTCAGGCGGCTTTGGTTCTGGATCAACCAACAACTTTAATGGCGGTGGCGGATTTGGTGGCGGTATGAGCTCGGGTGGATTTGGATCTACACCAGCTCCTTCGTTCGGTGCCAGCTCGGGTGGATTTGGATCTACACCAGCCCCAGCATTTGGTAGTACTACAAGTGGTGGGTTTGGATCTACACCAGCACCAACCTTTAGTACCACACCTGCTACCACAGCCAGTGGTAAGCCTGCAGGTCCAGCACAATCATTTCCACCCATGTAAGGATACAGTATGAAACTTTTAATCACTCTAATTGCAACATTTGGTTTTACAGTAGCACACGCAGAAGCAGTCATGCAGAAGGTTTGTCACGACGATGCCAAAACCAAACACGAAGTGTGCAAGACAATCAAGACACACAAAAAAGTAGAAGGTACCGTCGTACCTGAAGCTCCTGCAAAAAAATCCAAGAAAAAGTAATCACAAAAAACCCGCCGAAGCGGGTTTTGGTCTTTTCTGTTACGAGGTATTTCCTACCCTAGGCTGCCTAAGCGGCCAATGCGAACTGTGAGTCGTTAGCGTTTACTTTTTTTAGTTTTTGGGACTGCTCTGTCCTGTTGCCTCGTTCAGTAGCTCACCATGTCGAAACCAAATAATGCCCCACCTAAATATACTCGATACACTTAGGTGGAGCATCCGGGAGTCGAACCCGGGTCCACAGTGCCTTCCTTACGGAGGGATTACAACAATAAAACTATTTATGGTGGGCCTACTAAGAATTGAACTTAGACTCAATCGATTATGAGTCGACTGCTTTACCATTAAGCTATAGGCCCTAGCTAGTATTATAACACTAAGGCTGATAATTGTCAAGATACCGTTTGAGATCTCCATACAACCGAATCATCATGGTTTCTTTGCTACCAAAAAATATGACCTTTTGAGGTATGCCCTTGGCTGCTTTTATGTAGTAGGGTGTCTGCATCTTGCGATCCAGATCCAAGATCATGTGCTGATTGAACACCATAGGATCCGCAATGTCAAATTCGTACTGGGTTAACTCTAGTTCTTCTGAAAATACACAATAACCAAGGGTGGTCAATCTCATGCCGCCATTGTTGCGTATGTTAAACCACCAGGTATGCATGGATGTTTCAAGCGTAGTCCTGACTTCAGGATCCAACTGAGCTATTAATTCTTCAGTAAGTTTACGCTTGTCACGCACAAGTTATTTGACATCTAACAACCAAGACTGTGCGGTGGTAATGGCGTCGTAGTACTCAGGCATGACTTGTTTAAAAGATTGACTACGAATTTTATCAAGTGCAACCAACTCATACCAGAATTTTGGAAACAACACATTGCAACCGGGAATGTTGTGTTTCAATAAATTTATTAGGATATCCATCTGCATTTTATAGTGTCCAGTATAGCCGTTAAATCGTTCAATCATGGCTGTTTTTACTTCGCCTGGTAGGTGTCTAAAATCATAATGTTCAGGAGTGTACACCACATTGATGCCGATGTTTAGACCATACTGTCCTAATTCATCAAGGATTTCATCAATGTACCAAATATTAAAAATGCTAACAGTGAGACAGATATAAGCGGTTACGTTTGGGTGTTTTTTTGTTAGTTCTGCATAGCGTTGGGTGTTTTCTCTTAGACGATCAACATCCACACCATTACGAATGTATGACAAATGTTCAGGACGGCTAGCATCGTAGCTGATGCCTACATTGAATGATTTGAATTCAGGCAAGCAGTTAATATAGTCTTGGTTCCAGATTGTGGCATTGGTATGCATCTGTGCCGCAGTGTTGACCGTAGTTCCAGAGTTGGCCGCACTGATCATACGTTCCCACATGGCTGGTGCCAGCATGGGCTCGCCGCCATAGATATCCAAAAATGTCAGACCCGGAATCCACTGTTCAAAGGTATTCCATACTAGGGTATTGTCACGTCCAAATCCATCACGAATGGTTTCAAACTGACTGGTATACTCTTTAAATGAGCCGGCAAAGGTGCCTTGCGATTGTTCTAGTTTATAAAAATCTTGATATAGTCCCGAGCTGGTAGCAGGTTGGCAGGTTCTGCAACTGAGATTACAAACATTACTAGGCTTGATAATCAACACGCGAGGCTGATCCGCCAGTGGATCTAGATCAGCCAATTTTTCATTGAACATTTGTCGGCTTGATCGATTTCCAGCTGCTTCGTCATCCCAACAAGGTTGACAACTGGAAACTTGTTCCCCAGCATCTAACTTAAGGGGAATGGATCGTCTGGATTCAAAATTCCACATGTCTTTAAGACCAGTATCGTAAAGAAATTTTCTATTGCCATCGTTGTCTGTAACACTGGCATTATTTTTGTTACATACACACGCATCTCCCATGTTCTGGATAGCTAATGAAACATGGCTAAGTTTACAAAATGTTGGTGAATTGGTGTTCATGGATAGATTTGGGTACCTTGTTTTAGCAACACTACACTGAACTTGTCAGTTTTGAATTGCACATTTAATTTTTTGGCCAAGTTGATAGCATGTCCGGGATTACTAAATGATACTTTTTTATACTTGGGTCCTGGATATTGTACCAGGAGATTTGATGTTTTGAGATTGATTGGTTTTGCGTCGTAGAATACAGCCCAAGTTCCGTCGCTGGCCAAGACCTGTTCGGTCTTGTAGGTGGATTTGTTGGTCAGTTCGGCAAGTACGCTGGGTTTTGGACGGCTCATGATACTATTATTTATGACAATAATATACCAATATTTAGAAGGAGCCGCCGTCTATTTTGATAGTAATTACTTCATCACCGGTGTCTTTTGATATGGTTTGTTCACGCAGACTCTGCAGATCAATCAAGAGTCTAGTAATGTCAGCATGTAGATCCTTGGCATCAGTCATGCTCATGGTAAAGTCTCGAGCTCCGCGAGCTTCGAGACCTCTAACACGATCCACAAACTTTTGTAAGAAGATACTCATTGATAGTTGGGGTGTAGGTAAGGCTTGAGGTCAGGAGCGGTCCAACCTTCGGGTTTGAGAACCTTGCCATCATCACGACGGCGCACCTTGCCGGTCACTCGATCAATCTTGGCCAGGTTAGTGGCCATGACCTCACGCCAGGCACCTTCGGGATCAGCACCCATACTATAGATAGCACCAATAGTCACAACCAAGATGTCGATCAAGGCATCTAAGTCGTCGTGTGGTGTGGTTGAATCTTTGAGTTCCTGGACTTCCTCGTCGATCAAGTCCAGGTACATCCGGTACTGTGCTTGATTTTCTTCTGTGGTTGACTGCTCACAGGCAATCATGAATTTCTCTTGATCTCTAAATGGATTGGTCATTCCCTGCTTCCTCTCTTGTGTGGTATGGACCATGATATGGATATCTCTGTAGCATGATCAATTTTGGACTTTGCATGACTTGCCAGGCCCGTCCTTTTTTTACCTGATACCAACCGGCCGCGAACCAACTCTTGCTCTTGGCTGTCTTGGTATAGATGGGTAATCGTTGCGGAATATCCCACATGGGGTTGTACATACGACCTGCCACAGGATATCCATGTACTAGATTCTTGGGTTCAGTGGATTTGAGTCGTTTAGGTGCTGGCTCAAATTGTATGTTAACTCGCTGTTCAACCATCTTGATGGTTTTGAACTGTGCTATCTGATTACGGATCTTGACTTGATAACCACCAGCACAGGCTTCCACATTACCGACCTTGCGATCGTTTTCTTTTAATATCCAATACTGTTTGTCTACCACCGGTAGCGCTATTAATGTCATTGTGTTGATTCCTTTTGTTTATTCCTGCATTCGGTTTTCATGGCTGGTGTAAAATCTGGACTGATTTCAGCAAGTCGGCAATCATACATGATCGGCGACTGATTGAGTGTTGAATTTATGCCCCAGATCAATCCGACTAATGATGCAACCAAAAATACCAAAGCCGCTATCATGATCATGTGTGTTCTACGATTGTTCATGTTAGTATTCCTTGATAAGTGGCATTCATCCAACGTCCGAACGATTCGGCCGATTCCGAACACTTGTTGAGTTCATACTTGCCACAAAACTGCATGAAACGCACACCTACCTGACCAATGTCTTTGTGCGAAATCTGTTCACGGATACAGGCATCTACTAACGCCTTGACTTCTTCGGGCTGTGCTGTCAAGTCAATCAAGGTCCTGTTGCGTTCATAATCATCCAGCACACGATGTTCTACGCCGTCAGGATCGGTCCAGCGTTGTAGCATCATGTTGTTCCAGTTGTAGCCCTGACGTTCTCTGTCTTCATAGGCTTCTTGTAGGCCAACCTTATTCTTAGTGCCCTTGGTTCGTACGCCCGGGTAAGCCGAGAACACGTTATCGCTACTATCACCGCGCATGCATTTTTCAAATAGTAGCCATTTAGGATCAGGGATTGTTTTAGCTTCTTTAGTTTTTTTATCAATGACAGATTTGCCTTTGGCATCGAAGATTCCTTCTATGGTGTGTAATTCGTCGGTGATACCGTTGTACTGGGTGACATTGGGCGCCAACAGTTGTACAAAGTCAGTGTCGCTTGAAATTACTACATGTTTATCATGGGGGTGTAAAGCTATCCAGCGGGCAATAATATCGTCACCTTCGGCGGTTGGGCATTTGATGACAGAGCAATTGGTTCTTTCGGACAAGTATTTAGTCAAGTTGTCATAGGTTTCCCAAAACATCTTATCTTCTTCTTGTTCTGTTTCTGTTAAGGCTGCACGAGCTACGGTTCTATTATTTTTGTAGGGTTTATAAAAGTCTTTGCGCCAGCTTCGTCCTTCTAAAGCAAAGACCACATGGTCTGCTTCAAATCTACGTGCCATTTTATTAGCGGCCATCAGGGTGATGTGTAAGGCAAATCCAATCTTTTCCCAAGTATCACTGGCTCTAAATGCTCCATGTCGAGCACGAAAAAAGAGATTAGCGGTATCAATTAGCACATAGTTCATGTTATTATTATAACAGATACCAAGTACAATGTCAAATAAATTTGTTTTTAACAATGTAATTGAGCATGTAACGGAACCACCAAGCATGGCCGTCTTTGCCAAAATGCCAAGATTTAGGCGACACAGTATCTATTCCAGCGGCACGAATCAATGAATTATAGGTACTGTTGTGATCGTATGGCCCAATATAATTTTGGCCCCAATCGTAACGATTTTGTATTTTAGAAAAATCATTATTACCGTTGAAAAACACATGTGGAATAGATTTTTCTTTTAGTTGTTGGTGAAAAGACCAAATTTGGTCATGTGCTTCCTGCGTTTTTTGTTGCCAATTGAGCCCGATTATATAATTACGATAGCGTTCCTGTGCTTGGACAGGAACACGGTCAATACCGCTGCCGTTGACTTGATATACAATGTCATCATATTCCCATTCTTCTCGTTCCCAAGTACTCCATTGTATGATAACTAATTTTTCAGAATTAGGATTTTGAGCCAACCATTTTTGAGTGGTTCTCATGATTCTTGCATTGCTGGCAGCACTTTCTGCATCACAATGGAACCCGGCATTCAACGCCAGGCTCAACAATTTCCCCCAACTGTAAGCCAAGTTTTCTGGATGTGGCAATCTACCCAGGTGTATCAACTGTGGATCATCGTGGGCAAACGCATGAGTATTGACCACTTCGGCCGCCGCAGTATGGCTATCACCATTGACATACAAAATCATCTAATAAAGTTCCTCAATTTTTTGTATTATGGCCTTGGCAAAATTGTTGTTCGATTGCACTCCAAAATGGCTACCATCAATTCCGTGATCTACAACTAGTGATAACATATCGGGTATAAATTCTTCAAAATCTGACAGATAAAATTCTGTCAAATATCGTGCTGGATTTTTGTCAGCCATCCCTCCATTTCCGCCTAGATTGAAAAATACAAATTTTAATTTTTTCTCGCGGGCATAATTAATAAATTGCATAATTCGCTCGTACATGTCGTGGAATAGTCGTTGGTCATCAAATAACAATACCTCGTAAGGTGGTAAATCTGACAGCTTGCAAGTACATACTGCTTGCTTTGTTTGATCATAGAATCTAATCCGACTTAGATCACTCAGTTGCAAAATTACTATTTGATCTTTTAAAAAATTTGTATTTGCCAACAGATTAAAATTATTAAAGTTTCCAACGATCCTGACATGCTTTTTACTGAGTTCTAATTTAGATGGAATTAAAGCATCTTTGTTAAAATATTTAGATACAATTGCTGTATAAGAATATTGTTGTTCTAACCATGGTCCGCCACCTGTATGACTACATCCGTAAAATAAAATATGATTGCTATTAGTATCTATTGATATTTGTTTGATGCCTAATGGGTCAACATCAATTTTTTGATATTTTTTTAAAATATTAAGATGCTGATAAACATCTTGCTGTTGACCAGACCCGGGTTCCCATATAATCTTTACACCTTTTGAGGCCAATAATTCAAATTTGTCCATGGGCAAATCACCAAAATCACTGTAGCATATGACATTATTATCAAATGCCAATTTAAAGTTATCCGTTGTTAATAAAATATTATCCACGGACAACGCATCTGCTGTTTTTTTATTGCACTTTATTTCGGGACCAAAAACCAAAGACATGACTATTTTTGTTTAAGTAGTTTAACTGTTTCTGCTTCTACCACTCGCCGGCGTAAACTTGATGAACTAAACGAATGATCTCGCTCATTAAATATACATTCAATACCGCGCTGATAGCATTCGTTCTTGCCGGTAAATTCTTTGTCTGCGTATTCAACGCCAAGTACACGCACATCCACTGGCAATATTAGCAATAGATCAATTAAGTCTTGCTCGGTTTGATACACAACAACTTCATCCACATAGCGACAAGCGGCCAACTGTATTTGTCGTTCAACAATACTTTGTACTGGTTTGTTTTTGGTATCAGGGCGATCGATGGTTGGATCTGTTTGTAGTCCGCATATTAAGTAATCGCAATGATTCTTGGCTTCAGATAACATGGCAATATGCCCTGCATGTAGCATATCAAATGTACTAAAAGTAATGCCAATTTTTTTACCATCGGCATGTAGTTGTTTAATGTGATTAAAAATCATGAAACTTCACTACGTCCGTCACCTATGTTACGAGTTTTGACAAAACGGTCACGTTCAGGATCAGTTTTCATTGCTTCATACTGTTCCCAAGTTTCCAGAACCACATTACGACACACAGCAGTGAACCAACGATCCACAATGTCGGCATCAGAATCTTTTGGATCCATCATGTAACCGTGACGCACCAAGTCAGCTATGAATTTATCGTTCCAGTCCAGTTCAAAAGCACCGTTGCTGATATCGGCCGGATCAACATCCATGCTTACAATGTTGATATAGCTTTCGCCTTTTTCTGTGGCAATTTCCTTGGCAGTTTTAACTGGAGCCTGTTTTGTTTTAGGCTCGGCCTTGACTTCGTGTTTTTTCTTTTTGAAACGATCAAAAAATTTCATATTAGTCTCGAGTATTACCGTAGTGAATAACTGTAATGCCGTCGCTACTGGTCAGCTTGCGCCATGGATCTACAATGATACTGCCTTGCGCAATTGGGCAGTAGGGTTGTGTGTCCTTTTGATCACCGGTGTATTCATAAGTGATCTTGCGATTGTGTGCCCATAAAAATACAGCAGGACCATCAATGGAAGCAACCACTTCGGCAGGATCATCAGCAAGTGGATCTACATATACCACTGGCATACCGGCTTCTTTGACATAGAAACCAACCAGGGTTGAGTAACTACCAATACAGTATTCTACATCAGGCTTGTAGGCCTTGCCATGGATCACCACTGGCAAGTTGTTGGCACGGGCTTGATCAACCAGGAACAAGGCCAGGTTTTTGGCCTGTATTTCTCTGGCATGCATGACAGTATCAAACAGGTCGTAACCAATGTTGTATTCTTTGGCCAACCAACGAAGAGCAATATTGTCTCTTGGATGGCAGGCGCCTGCATCGCCCATACCGGCTGTCATGTACTTGGGTCCCATGATACGCATGGTACTGCGTGCAAGAGCATTGGTGACCACATCCACATTGATGTGTCCGATGCGTAGAGCAAAATCTTGGATCATATTGACCAGGCCAACCTTGGCACTGATAAAGGTATTGTAAAAAATCTTGATCGATTCACACTCATCCCAGGTGCCAACTTCGTAGCGTGGATCGTTGTTCATAATGGTCTTGTAGAGATCGATCAACTCGCCGGCAACACCAGTCAAGCTACCGTCTTCGGTACCAATGATGACCATTTCTGGATTGGCCATGTCCCACTTAACTGAGCCCATGGCAATCAGGTAGGGATTGTACAAGAACTGATGTACAGGATCTAACAGGGTAATAAACTTGCGGCGTGTGGTACCAGGCAACACAGTACTAATCAACACTACTTTTTTGCTGACACCGTTGGCATATTGATTTACCTTGTTGATAGCATCAATCACAGCATCATGACCAAAGTCTTTTGGTTCCATATGGCTGGATGGAACTGAACCATCGTAGCCTTCTGTGTGTGGAGTTGGCACAGCGATAAAAATCCATTCGCTTTCACTAACCAACTCTGCAATGTCACATACCTTTACAGTATCGCTAGTGCGTGGTGCAACATCGTAGCCACGAACTTCGTGTTTTTCTGCCATAACTTCGGCACAATCAAGTCCAAGTTTGCCAATACCAATGAATCCAATTTTTTCCATGTTATTCCCTAAGATAATATACGCATATTTGCGTACTATAATTTATCGCGGTTTGAATACCAGCTGTAAATTTTTATTTTTTAAATACTGGAATTGGATTCATTTTGTGCAGACTACGAGCTTGTATAGCACGAAATTTTTCTAAATTAGCCACAAGTTCTGGCGTAGTGTATTTTAATTCACCTAAATCCATGCGCATGGCAACTTCTAAATCAGCATAGGTCAGGCCTAGTTGATCCTCATCTGTACGGCCATCATCCCACAGGCCATCGGTTGGAGGAGCATCAATAATGTCTTGTAAGACTCCTAATTCACGACCCATTTGCCATACTTCAGTTTTATAACAGTCAGCAATAGGACTGATGTCTACACCGCCGTCGCCGTATTTGGTATAAAAGCCTACACCAAAATCTTCAACTTTGTTGCCTGTGCCCACCACAAGTCCACCAACGCTTTGAGCAATTTGGTAAAGTGTAACCATACGCAGGCGACTGCGACTGTTGGCAAGTCCCAGCAAGTTTGGATAAGTGGCAAGACGTTGTTCAAACTCATCAAAAACAGTAGTTAGGTCAATGATCTCATGACGCACATTATCAAAATTTTCTGATAACCAAGCACCTTGACGCATACTAAGGTCGTGTAGTTCTGGACGCTGGCGAATAGGCATAGTCACTGCGACGGTATTCAATCCAGTCCTGGCACATAACGCACTGACCACTGCACTGTCAATGCCGCCACTGATTCCTACTACCAGTGATTTCATATTTGCTTCCTGGGCATAGTTTCGAATCCAGGCGGTAATACGATCTTGCAACGGCATGAGAGCCAGTCTATCTTCTGTTGTAAATGTTGTCATTTTAGTTTCCTTTTAATTTCCAAATTAGATGTTCTACCTTGGTGTGATAGCGATGTTCAAACACCGGTTCACCTGGACCGGTATACATGGCTGTGCCTTTATAAGCCCAGCATAACCATAGTCGCTGGTTGGACAACGAGCAACGCTTGGGCCACCATACAAACTTTAATTCCCAAGTAGCACGCCTGGTAAAGATATCAAATTGTTCGTTTATCCACAATCCTGTTAAGTTCATGCTGTATAGGCCTTGTGGATACATTACTTGCCCCATTGTACTACTAAGTTATATCCTGCATCTTTAATTTTCTTTTCCCAACTTAGTGTTTGTTTATGTAATTGTTTCATTTTAACTTTTAATATTGGATGTATATCGTCCGGGCTATACGTTTCTAAACACCCGTGCCAGAATTTTCCGTGATACAGATATACAGTATTAGTAGAAGGATCATACCCATCAACACTATATTGCACATCATCTAACCGCTTTTGTCTAACCGAAACACCTAACGAATCTAGCCATTTAGTTTCACTTTTTGATACATATTTTGCACTACCTAATTCTAATTGTTTTTGTCTTGCTACTTTTAACATTCTAACACCTGCATCGTGCTTATGTTCTTTACCACATTCTGGACAACCGATGCCTTTGATTAGCGAACTAACCCATTGATCAAATACGACATTGTGATCTTTACATATTAGATTTAATATCTTATCTCTACTATCATTATATACGGCATCTTTAGTATTAATAGCTAAATTAAACACTTTATCTATTTCTGCTTTTCTTTGTTCTATATCTTTCTTATTGTGTAGAGTTCTTGTTTCAAAATATCCTTTTCGACAGCAATTTCGAGATTTTAACAACGAATATGCGTAAACCATATTACTACCATTATGTTTACAACTAATCTCTATCTTCTTTTCTACTCCAGCATAGTTACCTATAATAGAAATATCTGGATTTACAGATTTTACTTTATCAACAAACTCTTTATGTGTATAAGCAGATTTTTTCATATTTCCCCATTTATTGCATATTTATTTAGCAATAAATGGGGAAATATATTATCTTGCCCAACCATTCCCCCAAATAGAACAATGAAGTCTTGGACTTAAATTAAAACCTCGTTCTACGCAAATATCTGCAATACTACGCAAATTCTGTTCGTAACTACCTTGAAGTCCGCCCTGCGGCATCAAATAAACAACACCGGTAAAACCACCTGCGCGGAAGGCATTGGCCGCACGAACGGCTTCGTGAACATGCTCTTCAGTTTCTACTACAAACTTGAGATAGACATGTCCGTAGGTTTGATAACTGTTGACAATCTCTGGTTGTATAGCATCAGACCACTCTTCCCCAGACGCACTTAACTTGGCACTGACACTGAATGTAACTTCACGTCCAGGAGCTTCCTGCGCCCACTCAATCAAATAGTCACTGAAATCCGCATGCAGTTCTTGAGTGCCATTGGTTTCAAATGTAATATTTTTCAAGTCAGCCATATCGGGATGGCTCAGGAGTTCTTTATAAGCTCGTTGCCAACCCAAGAGTGGTTCACCACCGGTGATCACGAGATGCACATCGTTACCGTTGTTCTGCATCCAATGTCCATTGGGTATTAGAGCCAGCATTTTGGTCACAAGTTCTTCTGTGGTATAGTTAGGACTTAGATGCTTGAATGCCGGATGCCACGATGCATAGCTATCACAGCCAGTTTCAACCAAGGGCAGATCTTCAAAACGATCGTACATGTGAACCACTTCGGCCACATCATCGGCTCCTGAGGATTTTTCACCGGGCTTGCAACCAAAACCGCTACAGGTAAAATTGCAACCATAGGTTCTTAGGAACACGCTGGGTACTCCTACAAAGCGACCTTCGCCTTGTAAGCTGTAAAATAGTTCGCTTACTTTGATTTTCATGTGTTTATTTAGATTCTTCAGTTGAGGGTTGAGAATTTGTATCAGGATCCACTTTGACAGTTTTGCCATTTACTTGTACTTGTTTAGATAACCAAGGATCCAGCACAGGTTTATTGACCGTTTCATCGGCCACATTCCAACCAACGGCACTGACAAAACCTACCAACAACCAAGTTCCAATCAATTCAATTATCAATTACTTCCACCAGTCTTCCCAGGGAAATACAATCCAGACATCTTCTTCGGCCTTGTTAATTTCAATGCTGGAGTAGTCTATGCGTTTGAATTTGCTGGCTTCGTTGTTGATCAATACGGCAAAACGAACTGTATTGTTCCAGACCGTCCCCCAATCTGGATGCCCAGGTAAGGCGCTGGCCTGCCAATCTTGTTTGATCCAGGCCAATGTAGCACCTGAATCATTGATGTCATCCACTATAAGAATACGCTTGCCTTCAAAGGCATCTTCGGCCATCCATAGATTGCTTTCAGGCAGATCGGCATCGTCACGCAGGCTGACCTTGAGACATTCCATGGGACATTCTAAATATTGACTGATTAGATTGGCCGCTACCAACCCACCACGAGTGAGTCCAACCACATAGTCAGGTTGCCACGCGTCACGCTGTAGTTGACGCAGGATTTCCTGCGTTTGTCGCTCTACATCAGACCAAGTATAGTAAGTTTTTTTCAAAGTCGTTTTGCTTTAACCAGTAGGTGCCAACCCAGATATTCTTTTACAGCTTCTCGCATGGCCTCGGGCATGGCCTCAAACCAAGGCTCCAATTCATATTCGCCTTGTTTGTACTTGTCTACATTATACATGAAACAGTGGTCTTGACGCAACCTCAATACTTCAAACTGGTCGCCTAGAAGATCATAGATATCTTCTTTGCTATAACTTTTAGCATAAGGACAACCGGCCTGTGCTTCGTACTGGTCAAGCCCTTTGTTGATCATGGCCTGCTTCCAGGAGTTTTTGGCATAGACCATAAAACGGAATTCACCTTTGGAAGCCAAGGCCGCATGCACATTGTCGATAATTTTATCAATGGCCGGGAAGTGATGAATCACTCCGTAACTATAAATCAAATCAAACTTTGGAAGATTTTTATACACGGCCGGATTGCTGGCATCGCCACAGCGGAATTCCCCTTCGAGACCCTCTACTTCAAATCGTTTACGTGCTAGTTTAACACTTTCTTCTGAGTAGTCAATGGCATAGTATTCGGCACCGTTGCGTGCAAATTCGGCTGCATCTGATCCGATGCCTGGTCCAATTTCCAACACACGCTTGCCTTGCCATAGGTGGAATCCAGCAAATTCTGGAATATGTGCTTCTACACGATAGCGGCGACTCGATACTTCCTGAAAAAACTCTAATGTTCCAGGTTCACTTTGACCGTGCCGCACATTGCAGGGTTGATTGTTCCAATAGCGACGGATTTTTTCTTCTAGGGTTTCTACTGTCATGATTAGTTCCGTTTAAATTGATATTGACGCATTTGTTTGTTAGGGTCATTGTCTCTTAATTTGACCCATGGATCTTGTTTACCTAGTTTAACGTTTTCCCAGAAACTAATGTCTAAACCTTGTGATTTCATGTATTGCGACAACACATCTGTTTCAATCAAGCGACGATTGTTCCATTCTGGATGATGGAAGTCGTTAAGATTATTGGGATTGCCTTCAAACATGATTCGATTGTGGAAAGTGTCATCACCGTTATTGCCAGTGAGATCATGACGATCGTGTACTACATTAACCGAGATACGTTCCCAGATGTCTAACATGTAGGCCTGTTGACTAAGCCAGGCATCTGAAATCTGATGCGGGCTTAGATGACCCATGTGATCTAGCCAAGCTCTGGGAGCAATTGGAAAGATACTGTAAGGATGATCGTTATGTGTATGGAAAGCTAATAACTTGAATTCACCGGTATGGTTGGCAATGACAGTGTCCCAACCCTGTGTTTCCATATAGGCATCGTCGTTCCAAAAAACTAACCAATCACTGTCTGATTCTAGACCCAGCTTGTTTACATATTCGTTTAAACGGGTATAGCCCATGGGTTCAAATGCCATGGCAGTGTAGCTGATTTCTTTTTCATCTAACCAGGGCTGTAGTAGTTCTTGAAATGCCGTCACACCTTCACTATCGTCGTTGTCAAAGCCCAACATGAGCTGTATTGAATCTGGATCATCGGCTAGATCATATAGGCTTTTGACACTCTTTTCTAAGGCATCACTACGTCCTCTGGTAGGAAGTAATACTGCTATTTTATATTCATGCGTAGTCATAGGTTTCCTTAATTGTAAATGGTGGACCACTTAGTAAGTTTAGTCTCTTTGTCTAATTTAGCCTGATCTAGTTCTTTGTGGGTAAAAAGTCCATGTGCATGTAACAGTTCAATCAAGAGAGCGACATCACCTATTTCCCGGACCAAGTCCTCACGCTTTTCATCCAGGCCAAAACGTCGAGCCTTGCTGACCATCTGGACCACTTCGCCACATTCTTCTTGTAGCAGGTCCAGGATTTCATTAACCTTCGTAGATAGCACTGTTGGCTCCGTGTTCAGCACATTCTACTCGGACACAATAACAACGACCTTTGGATTCTTTGCGTATCAAGCGATCTGCAAAATTAAAAGCATGCTCGGCAAACTTTTCTGCGCCCACACCATCAAAGATCCTAGTTTCCGCTAGACCTAATGTTTCTAGTTCTTGGAACTTAGCAAGATGCGGATCAGAACGATCCAAAGCCAGCTTGTGATCAAAATTATCTTCCAGCCAGGCCTTGAGCTTCTTCAGACCACCAAAGTCTACTGCCCAGTTTTTGTCATCTAGATGATCACACCCAAATGTAAATGTAAAGGCCAAACTGTAACCATGTAGCAAGTGACAATGCGAATGATCGGCATTAGGTTGACGGAATACCGCACTCAAACCAATGTTATGTCCGTAAGTTTTTGTTGAATAATACTTTGCCATTATGATCCTCCTATGTTAGATTATAGCATAGGCGGCAGAGTTTGTATACCGGGGTGACGCCGAACAGGCCGGTGTTTGATTACTTCTTTTTGGTAGTTTTTGCAACTGTCTTGCCTGCAGACTTGGAATCAGTTTTAGCTGGCAATTTGGTCTTGGCCACTGTCTCAGCTACGGCAATGATTTGGTCTACGGTATCTAAAGCTTCGGTTGTGGCAAACATCTGCCACAATCGATCTCCGGTAGCCGAGATTGAGCTGAATTTTAAAACGATCTGCTGATTATTTTTTAAGTTAAGTGTAAAAGTGCGTTCTTGGGTCATGATATCTTTCTTTCTAAAATTATTTATTAACCACGATCAAGGTGTTGTATTTTATTAGCAACACCTGACCATTTTTCAGCTTCAGGTAAACTAGGTTTACTTTTGGTAATTGCTGGCCATACCCGTGCTAGCTCAGCATTGATTTGGACAAATTCTTGTTGATCTGCTGGAACATCATCCTTGGCATAGATGGCGTTTTCTGGACATTCTGGAACGCACACAGCACAATCGATACACTCGTCTGGATTGATAGCAAGAAAGTTGGGACCTTCTATAAAACAATCCACCGGACATACATCTACGCAGTCAGTATGTTTACAAAGGATACAGGCTTCGCCTACAACATAAGTCATCTTGGGGCAAAGTCCTGTTGCAGTTTGATATTGTCCATAAACTCTTTCTTGGTGCCAGGGTCTGTGTTGAACGCACCTTTGAGCACAGTGGTCTGAGTCAATGAACTGTGTGCCATAATGCCACGATTCTCACAGCAACCATGCGTGGCTTGGATATACACGCCCACATGCTCACTATCAGTAGCACGCATTATTTCTCTTGCTATGTCGTTACACAATTCTTCTTGAAGTGTGCCACGACGAGCGCACCACTGAGCAATCCTAGTATATTTAGACAGGCCAATAAGTTTATTGGCTGCAATAATTCCGATGTATGCAACACCACTAACAGGTTGATGGTGATGGCTACACATACTACGCAACTCGCTACGAACAACAAGCATACCTTCATATCTATCTTCTGAATCATTTGGAAAAGCTGTTGCATCAGGTGCTGGATCATATCGACCTCCCATAATTTCATTGTAATACATCTTGGCCAAGCGACGTGCTGTGCCTCGTGAGTTTGGATCTGTTTCTCTATCGATCAACAAGGCATCTAGTACACCTTCAAAGGCTTTAGTTGCTTCGTCAATCAAGTAAACCTTATCGCCCTTGCTGACAAAGTCACTGATGTTGTCGCCAGCCCAAAAGCGTTTGCCTTGTGCTCGCATCTGTTCGCGAATTACTTCGCTCAAATTCTTTTCTTGTTCTTCTGCCATTTATTTCTCCGAGTTATAGGGTCGTGGATGACCAGTCTTGTTACTATTATAGGGGTTATTTAGGTCAGTGTCAAGTCGCAAACGAAATTTTTCTACAGTCTGGATATTTTCCAGGTTGTGATTTTGGTTCTACGGTTAGTAGTAGTTCCAAACCACGAGCACACAGTTCCAAGGTAGGGCAGTAGTGCCAGCCCAAGATCAAGTCAGTTTCAGTTTCCCATGGCACGGTTAGATCGCGTCCGTCACTACGTTGACGACTGAACTTTTTGTATGTTTCGTAGTCATCCAACAAGATAGCACCTGCCTTACCCAGCTGTAAAGGTTTGGTCCAACCAAAGCTGAGACACTGCATTTGTCCAGGACGATACATTCCTGGTTCTAATCTACGAGCACTGTCCCAGATCGTGGTATCTGCAAACTGGTATTCACCTGACCATTCTTCGCTGGTCATTTCAAAACAAATATCGAGATGATACATCAGCATGGGCACACTAAGATAAGTGTAGGCTGAGAATTTGGTGTGTTGTGTTCCGGCATGTCTAAAGCATAGTTCAAGTGCATGAGTACATCCGTCTGTGACAACTACATATGGTGCCCCGGTGTATTCAGCTAAAGCGGCTTCAAAATCAAATAGGGATTTAAAACTCATCGGGCCAATCTCTAAACAAGGCATGCTGTATATCGCCGGCTACAAACTGATTGAAACTTTTGTGTTTTACTTCCAGTTCGCCTTCAAGTGGAGCCACGCGACGAAATGCCGAGTCCATCTGTGCCATGTCTTTAAACTCCATCAAGATCATCCATTCCGGCATATCAGCAATGCTGCGAAAGCCCATCTTACATCTAGTGATTCTGTAGCTTTCCATTTTGCCTTCGGAAACCAAATGATCAAAGAAACTCTTCATTCCGTTGACCCAGTCTAAGTCTAAAATATCGCCTTCTTTATTTGCCCAAATTGTGTATAAGTCTGCCATTTTACTTCCTCTCTTTAAAATAATCTTGCATGACACCTTCACGATGAATATCGCTAGTAACGCAATGAATACCACCATCCCAGAAATATCTGTGACGAAACGGAACTATGTGAGGAGTAATTCCATATCGATCTAGAGCATCAAAAACCTGTTTGTTGTAATTGAACACCATGACATTTTTAGGATCAATGATCAACATGTTGACATCAAAAACAGTTTCTTCAACATAGCCAGTCCAATGTCCTAGCCAGGTTTCTACAGTATCTACCACAGCTTGATCTTGTTCAAATCCAGGAATCCACCATTTACCTTTATTTTTTGTTTTAAGTTCTAAAAATGGTTTAACTTTAGCCCAACTTTGTCCAGGTAGATAGACTACTTCCCATCCCGGAAATGTATCAGCATAAGTCGGCACATCTCGTAAACTTATAATAAGACCTGGACACACAGGACAGTAGGTACCATCGCCGTGGCCGCCTGTGTTGACTATGTGATTGCGTGTGTTTGTAAACTCTTGATTTATTATTTTTTTATATTCGGTGGTATCTTGATTGTATGACTCGGTTCCAAAATATAAATCCTTACCAATTCTTGAAATTTGTGCACCGTTGATCAGCTTTTCCGGATAAAAATTCGATTTTATTGTATTTCCTTGCTGACGTATTTTTTCATAAATTTTATCATATGTGGAATACAAACAAATAAATTTATCAAGATTATGCACTTCATTACATTCTTGTTGAATTGGAGTTGGCAAATTTTTAAATTCTTCTAAACTATTGCACTTGGGCCACGATATATCTTTTACATTATTATAGGATTTTTTGAAATCGATACTGTAGTTTTCAAAAAATACATCACCTACCATAACTGTGTGATCTCTTGGAGTCATTGGCGGCGCTATATATTTTCCATTTATAAACGGGTCAGATGGCAAATCTGGGCGCAACACTTCAACACCAAACTCTTTTAATTTTTTAATAATACCTTGATAGTCTTCTTCGGTTTCGATTGCAATTTTTTCAAACAGTCTGCGAACATGTGAAATAGTAATCCATGAATAAAATTCAGGTGGGTAACTGCGCCCCACAACACAAACTTTCAACGGATCCCAATGTTGATATACTGAATACATTATTGTAATGCTCCTAAAATTTCAAAGCCTTCTAAGTTTTGTTTGTACAGGTGTGCTTGATCCAAATATAAAAACTTGAAACCGCGCTCTCTATAGATAGCACACTCTGTTTTTAAACTTTCTACGCCAAGTCTAGTTCGTGGATTATGATATGTCCATGCAAACTGACTAGCTAGAACGTTTTCCTTGTCGTAACGTTTCATCAAACTAAACGCTATTAATTTTCCAGCTTCTCTATATCCAATGACATCAGTGTTGGGATCAGTAAATTGACTGTCAAACAAGGGCATGACACTAACAAAGTGTTTATAGATACAATAAGTTCTATAGATATCTTTGAGTTGTGTAATGTCGGGTTCGCGTAAGTATTCCCACTCAATACTAGGTTGATAGGTAGTTTCCTCTAATCGGATTCTGGCAAATTGATAAGTCATTGTCGTGGATCCTGCCGATTTTGAAACAGTTTGTTTAGATATTCCTCAGGCCAGGTGTCGTAAAAACCCTTTTGGGCTATAGCACGAGCCTTTTGATCTAGATCTTTCAAATCTTGGACCAAGATTAAAGCATAGGTACCTTGGTTCATAACCACCCCGTTTACCATTTCAAGATCTGCTGGGTGATCTTCTAAAGCTATTAGATCTTTTTCCAATAAGAATTTTTGATTAATTGTATCAACCGCATGATGCAATTCTTCATGTGAAATCAGTACAGGATCATAAACAAATATCACAACACTTTTGCCAGCCAGTCCTTTTTTACTGAGGCTAATTAAATCATGTATCGGAGCCAAGCCTAGTCTAATTTCATAATCCCGGTTAAGCCTGGCTTGTCTAGCGTAAGGACACGGAGCCCAGCCACCCAGTGCTAGATGCGGAACTTCTACAAAGTTTTGTATCCAATGTTCTATATCTTTTTTGACTAATTCTAACTGATATGTCATCGATTATACCAATCCCAGGCATGACAAATCATATCTTGTAAATCAAACTGTGGTTGCCAACTGCTGGCACTCATAAACTTATTAGCATCGGCAGTAAGAATGGCAGGATCCCCCACCCGTTTAGGTCCATGTAATACAGGAATGTCAAAACCAGTAACTAATGCTGCTATTTGAACAACATCAAGATTGCTGTGGCCTTTGTTGGTTCCAAGATTGTAAATACCACTGGGAACAGTTCGGTCTGTGGCAAGGATGTGCGCTTGAGCTAGATCTTCTACATGAATATAATCTCGAATACAAGTGCCATCTTTAGTAGGATAATCGGTACCGTATAAAGTGAAATCTTGTTTATTTTTAACTGACTCTAACGCACGAGCGATGATATGTGTAGCGCCAGCAGGTTGTCCATGACGAGCTTGACTATCAGCACCACAAGCATTAAAATAACGAAATGATACAAAATCAATACCGTAAGCCTGATGATAACTTTGTAACATCCAGTCCGTCATGAGCTTGCTTTGACCGTACGGACTGATAGGTTCGGTAGGATCTATTTCTTGCACAGGTGTCATGACAGGATTGCCATAAGTTGCAGCACTGCTGCTAAAAATAAATCTAATGTTGGTCAATTGATTATCAATCAAACAATCCAATAACTGTTTGGTTTTTACAAAATTATTATCGTAATACTGTCTTGGATTGAGAACGCTAGGACCAACTAGGCTAGTACCAGCACAGTGTATGATTGCTTCAGGATGGAACATGCCAATGGTAGCCAATCCAACATCGCTGGCAAAATCATTTACACTCCACCAAGTGTTGGGTAATTGTTCTAAATAATCTGCAGGCTTGACTAAATCGATGCCTAACACTTCGTTCCCGGCATCCACCAGTTTTAATACAGTTTCGCCTCCAATATACCCAGCAGCTCCGGTTACCATTACTTTCATTTTTGATTCCTGAGCTGATACTTAGGTGTACTTACATGATCTCTATAACGATTGCCTGCACGATTCCACTGCTCACCCTTGCCCTCTAAAATGTCCACGATGCGATCCACAGTGCCGTTAGTCCAGTCGCTGATCAAGCCCATGTTTGAATGTGGTACTTCTAACAAGTTTTCTAACTTGTGATAAGCATCGTCAATGCTCCAAGGAACATATAACCTATCAGCGTCATCACTAAAAGTTTCAGGGAAACTACGATAAGCAGGATATAAAACATTCGATCCAAGCGTATCTGCTTCTGATACGGTGTTACTGACCCAGTCCTGTAAAGCGCAATTAAACAATACACGAGTATCGTTAAGCAAAGCGTAGTAATCATTTTTCTTTAGGTTCTCATAAATCTTAAGTTTGCCTGCCGACTCCAACTGTCTAGCACGGGTTACATAGTCAGGATTATTGCTGCGTAAGGGACCGCCCTGCATGATAGCGAACTCGATGTCTTTGTGGCGTCCTCGACTGTGATACATGTCGACCAGATCCATGAAGAATCCTGGCTGTTTCTCCTGATCAAATCGGGCCGCAAAGGACACACGTATTTTGCGTTGTTCAAATAGTCGAATATTTTCTGCACCGCCAATGCGTTCTAGCACTTCTGCCTTGCCAAATGCTAGACCACTAATATTGTAGATCGGAGCCGACCAACCAGCAATACGCATATGAGCAACCATTTCTTCATTGCTTGCTAATACGCCAGTGGCAAATTCATTAACCATTTTCTCATACAGGCCCATCCACCGAGCCATACCCCATACATGAACAAAATCGTCAGGATCAATGGCCTGAGCAAGACAACGAACAAAAATACGGGGACGCTGAGCAGGATCAACTTGATCCAAGATATAAGGCAAGCTCTCAATACCGGGTTGAAACATGTCTTCAAAGTAGACGACATCTTCACTGGTAACCTCTCCATTACGCATCATTTGCACCAGATTCATCATCTGGCTCATACCAAAGTAACTGCGACCGTGTGCATCTAGCACTTGTCCTACCGAAATACTTTGAGTATTATCGATGGTTGTACCGGGTACAATTACATAGTCAATACCACGACGATCGAATACTCTAGTGTTCCATTCGGTTAGTTGTAAGGTATAGCGAGCTTCGTAACTCTCTAGTCCCATGTAAAATAGCTTACGCATGGCGACGATATCCGCTGAATCTGCGGGCATCTTCATCCCACATGTTCTTGGCATTCTTGCCTTGACTGAACTTGTTGTACTGTTGCCAGGCATAGGCTTTGAAGTTGTATAGATCCTCTTCGCGGAATCGGTAGCCGTAGTCTCTACAAAAATCCAAGTAGTTGGCTAGATCTTCGTGGGCCTGGATGGCTCTGGGACTAAGGCGATGTTGGGGTTTACCCATGATAGTTCCTTTAAATTACAATTGATGATAAATAACAATGATAGAGAGATAATTTATGCCTAAACTAACTAACCCTACCTCTAATGATACTTGTTTTTTGTGCGGAAAGCAAGCACATTGGATAAGTTTCAACTCCAAACAACTTCGATGCGTTGAGAAGATCACTCGATGTTCTGGACACGCTAAAAAAGCCGAATCTTCTCGACAGAAAAATATGACCAAAGAACAACGCCGGGCCCATATGAAACAAATGAGTGATAAGGGCAATAAACGACTCGCTGAACTTCATACAGATGAGCAATGGCGTCGAACTAAGGGCAATAATGTTTCTAAGGCCAAATCTACTATACCTGCTGAACAACAATCCAACTGGATTATTTACGAAGGTATTGTCGATCGCGTTACAAGAGAAAGTTGGATATATCATAATAATAAAATTAATCCTGATAACTTGCCGAGAGGCCGCGAGTATGAACTAGATCACAAATACAGCAAACATCAAGGTTTCTTAAATAATGTTCCGCCTGAAGTAATAGGACATTATTCAAACTTACAAATGATTCCACGGCATTCTAATCGTAAAAAATATAATAAATGTTCTGTTACCATTGATCAATTATATGAAGGAATCAAATAATAATTGACTGCGATGGGCGTGTAAGATTGTATTCGATAACACATCCACATTCGCCATCCTCGCTTACACTGATCTTCATGTTTCGCCCAGGGTATCTGTTAGCTAGTTGTAGATATAAATCATCAGCAAGCATCTCTACACTTTTTGAATCAATTTCAATTGTGTTCTCAAACAAAGATTCGCAATAAGTTAAAACTTGGTGAAATTCCAGCTCACGATCGTTATGAAATATTTCTATTTGAACATTAAATTTAAACAAGTGTCTGTGTCTTGCGGCAAGATATGACACATCATATTCTCCTGCAGAACATAGTTGTGGGTCAGTTCCTGCAGCCGGATATCTATGAAACCCAACCTTTTGAAAATTTACATATATCCACCGTTGTGCGGCCTGCATTACTCGTTCTACTGTTTCGCGTTCTGATTGTATCATTTTTGTAGCAATTCCATGGTTACGATTTTGCCAATTGATTCTGCCAAGTTTTCTTCGGGTGTTACAATGTGTAGCTTGACGCGATGATCGTCCTTCTTGGGATCATAGTAGCGTGTTTCAATCACAGTGCCACCGTTGACCTGTTGCACCTTGAAGTTGATAGGGTCTGGAAGATCAATACCGTTATCACTGTAATCTTCCTCGTCGTTAAAGCTACTTGTTGCACGCAGGCCGCGTTTGCCAGTCACTACTCTTATTTCAGCATGTTCGCCCACTAACAGGTTGATCAAGCGTTGTCTTAGCCAGTTCTTCATTTGATTATTTCATCTTTCGTATATTTAGACCAGTCAGTGAACCGGTGTCTTTTTAATAGATCATGCAGGCTCAAGCACCATACTCCAGGATTGGTTGCGGCAAAGTCTCGGTCATCAATCTTGATAATTGTATTGTAGCCGTATTGTTTGATGTATGGTAACTTGACCGAAATCATGGGAATAAAATTGTGGAATTCAACCAGACCCGACTCTAACAAGCCTTCGGCCTGCGCATGATCCAGATCCAAAGTACATAACCAACCGGCCTCCAAGCAGTCTTGGATCATGGTTTCCCACTCACGCCAGGCATCGGCATCGTTCTTGTCTAGTGCAGGAAAACTTTGGTTGGCACCAAAATAGATATGCTCACAGTCGTTGTTCTTGGCTGTCTGCAGAACAATTTGACTGTCTTGTAGGCCCACCACAAACAGGGTCGGCCGGCCAAATGCCGGTGAGTGTTCTACTTCGGTTCCGGTAAAGAATGTTACCGATTCATGTCCGTCTCTAATCATTTGATTCTGTATTGTAGTGGCTGGTAGGATGATCTTGTTTAAGTTTAACAATTTGTGTTTTCAATTGCAACCGTTGTTTCTTCAAATCGGCCATTTCCACATCATCGAACACACCGGTTTTCTCCAGACCGTCGATGCGTTTATCCAGCACATGATGTGCGTGTTCCAAATGTTTGATACGATTTTCCCAGGTCATACAGCCTCCAAGTTGTCTAGTTTTGATTGATCAAATTCAACTTCATCTTCATTTGACCCATGTAAGGGTTCAACTTCTTCAAACAACGCATTGTACTGACTATGATGATTCATGGCCCTTTTACCACTAAATCCTCTAGTTCCTACAATGTCCATCCAGTATCGATCGTAGTGTTTGATAATGCTTTTAGACAATTCACGATCATTAGTGGCAAAAATAGCATCTACAATGTCGCGGAAGTATTCATTTTCACCGTTTTCATTTCGCATCATGTAGGGATAACGACCAGCGTCATACTCTCTGTTGGCTCGTTGTACTGCTTCAATATGCATCCAAACATTATGCCCCATTAACAAAGCATAACTAAACGAATCCCATGATGTCTTACCTTCTTTGCCTATTTTATTTAGATCGCCTGGTTTGTAAATGCAAATATCTTTCATAGTCAGGCGCTGACTAATTGGCGACTCGTCAAAATGATCAACCAGCTTGTCAGCTAACACAGCTGGACCATATGCCCTGGTATCGGTTGAATATTTTTTATCATCAGCAATCGGGCTCATACGATAACACCATTTGCCTTCGTGTGGAAGATCAATGTGATGGTAGACTTGTCCATTGGCTGTAGCCAAGAATGGACTGGCACAATCAAAACTGATGGTAAATTTAGGATTTACATACTTACGCACAGCTCGCTGAATATCAGTTAATAACACTGCCCATTCTAGTTTACTGGTACCCAAGAAGTGCATCCAATCATGTACGCCTTCTTGTAGCAAGCCATCATGTCTTAGAGCCACCAATCGGTGCAAAATCAAGTGTACGTCACACATGTTTTGTCCACCCATGGCCCACCCATCAAAGTGTGTGTCAGGATATACAGCAGGATCGCAATAGACCTTCATGGTTTCATACCAACGATCTGCATCAGCATGGTTGGCACCTTGTAGCACATTAAGAAACTTGGCACCACCGTTCTTTACACCTCGGCGGTGCTTCATGAAATAATCATTATTGTATTTGGTAGCATCTACCGCTTCTTCTAGAGTAGTAATGCCACACTTGTCGCTGGCATTCTTGTCATGGATAACCCAGGTTGGTATGTCCAAGATCATGCCATAGTTGGCAATACCATCTAGCCATTTGAGAACCAATTCGCGTTTCTTTTGTGCAGCATCCAATAAGTCTTGATAATTTTTTACATGATCTATCTTAATGTATTTGGTGTTGCCTTTTTTATCATGTTTGGGAGTTCCATCGGGTTTAAGATCTGGCACATGCTCAACACCGCGTGCTTGAAGTTCGGCCATTTTGGCCAAGACTGCTGGACTGGTTGGGTCGCGCCATTCGCCTTCCCACAGGCCTTTGGCAATCTGGAATCCACCCGAGTCGCCTAGTAGTAGCGTATTAGGATCTCTATTGCGAACCATGTCTTCGGACCAGTCCTGCTTGTTGAGATCTAGGTTGGCATGTCCACCCGAGTACAAGCTCCACTTGTAAGGAAACAGACCCTTTTGATCATTGAGCCAGTTCATCTGTTCCATGTCCTTGATGCCAGCAGGCATCCTGGCAGGATCTACATAAGGTCCATTGACCGGATCACGCTGTTTGCCTACAAAGGTAGCATAAAAGCCCGAAATGGCTGGTAGGAACACAGCATAGTCGTTCTGTTTGGCTGTTAGATTATCTTGCGTCATAAAATGTTACCTGGTTAATTAAGTTGTAATCGTTGATGTAATTTTTTTTAAATCGAGCAAGATATTCAGTATTGGCAAATATTGACTGCCAAACTTTAACTCCACGATCAAACAATTCATTTTTTGGTTGTGTGTTCAACGGCGCAGGCGGATCTATGTAAATTTGTTTTGATTCTAAAAAATGTCTGACATTGTTAGACAAATTGTCATCGCAATAAAAAAATACCGCATGAGATAAATCTATGCCCTGGATAAAATCTGTTTGTAGCGCCGAATGTTCATCTTGCATAAAAGTAGAAAAATTATCAAGCACCTGGGGTAATTCTTTGACAAACTGTTCTTCGTGCATTCTACGAAGCC
>Ga0208618_1000010_pt1 | contig 113767 bp, 83 predicted proteins | sample CryBogCBE18Jul08_FD_184585 | JGI IMG/M metagenome (GOLD analysis project Ga0208618, IMG submission 184585) | Freshwater microbial communities from Crystal Bog, Wisconsin, USA - CBE18Jul08 (SPAdes) | ecosystem: Environmental > Aquatic > Freshwater > Lake | place: Crystal Bog, Wisconsin, USA...
CTCAAGAATAGGTTTTTTTCCTGCATACGTCGCCGAGTCAATATGGGGCAGGTATAGCCATTTCTATATACCCAGGCATGAAATTCAGCTAACATTCTCTGCACGAGAGAGTCGTTGATGTACATTAACATCTTGCTATTCCTGAATACTGGGATTGTTATGTCCTGCGCTATGCAGGCCAGGGCAGACCACTGATTGTCATTGAGAGGTACCCTGAGACATTTCTCCAGTCCCCTCTCTACTACCTCCAGGTCATCCTTCAGCCAGGTCAGTGCCTTCTCTCTGGTGCACTTATCCTCAGGCAGTATCATTCTGTTCGCTCTCTCACGGGTGCCGTACCCCAGGGTATATTCATCTCCGCGACGGTATGCCTCAGGGTAATAGTAGGACATGATGATATCTATTCCAGCCTGGTTGATGCGACGCTGAGGTAATTCCCAGTCCTCAGTGTAGATGTAGTATTGATATTCATCTATCCAGATACGGGTCATACTCCATAGGTGATTGTGTTTATAGTCGACTATCTCCAGCTGGGTACCTGCTGTGACTGGGGATATATTCTGAATTTCTCTATTAAATGGATAGGGTGTGGTCTGGAAGACGGTATCTTTCCTACTGGTAATGAGCATATATAGGATACAAACTGGGCATATTTACATATCATTATACATAATATATAGCCTGTGCTAGACTGATACTTAAAATACGCTACGTTGTTTCTATGAAATGCACGGACTTCCTACCTGAGCTGAGCCCCACAGATAAGCAGATAATAGATAGTCTGGTAGAGACTAAACAACTAGGCTGGTCTCTGGTGAAGCTACCTGTTAACAATAATGTCCCCAAGCCATACTTCAGGGTCAACGATATTGTGAAAATCTACGATACCAGCAGTTATCTGCTGTCTAACTGCAAGGGGCATCGGATTAATCTCAACTCCACTGAGGGACATGAGAGTGCTCAGGCACTGAGTGAATTCAAGAAGGGCTGGGCAGAGAGATATAATACCAGAGAGGGTATTAAGAGCAATCAACTGGCTGTCTGCGATGCCCATACCCTGCTACATATACATCAGCATGGGGTTAAGAAACGCAGTCCATATAAGCGCAACAGCTCCATCCAGCTATCACTGCCCAAGATGGTCTCAGAACCAGATATCATCAGCAAACCTGCTCCACGCAGATCTGAACGTGAACTGCAGATGGAACTCGCCACACTGTCTCTGCGTTCCTACTGCCCCATGACTGTGGAGTGGGCGGTACCTGACCCATTCTCTGATAAGTATGGACGGCGTTTCGATCTGCTGGATAAGTCCCAGCTATACTGGAATATTATTGAGATAGTAGAGGTCAAGGCGAAGAGTGTCACACTGGCTGATCTCAAGCAGAAGGTAGAGACAGACAAGTACCTCCAGATAGCACGTCTGATCTGGCCTGAGGCACGGTGTCTCCTCGTATTCGTAGCTCCTGAGCATATTGACTATGCGGCATATTGCCATATAAGACACCTAGGCTGTGAGAATAAGTATAGCAAGCCCAACCTAGACTATAAGGATGTCGAGTTCAGAACCATGGCGCATCAGAAGGATCTGATGATTAAACGCATGCAGCGGGAACACTTGATAGCTGACTTCTGGTTCCTACTGAAGGAGGTACGTGAATTCATCGATCCTAGCTTCGGGCCATTATCTCAGGGAGGTCATTGAGTAGGGGCAGCACCTCATACAGTGTAGTGGCTGAGAGGTAGTAGGCCAGTCTGGCTTCACTGTGCAGTTCATCGACATCTGTCTCTGGTCTGATCAGTCCATGGCAGAGCATATCGAAGAGGAGGTTGTTCGGTGTTTCACTGGCATAGATCTTCTGCCACTGTATGGAGATCACCTGAGACTCGTAGTAGAAGGATTCGATATTAGCCAGGGACTTATAGAGCGACAGCTTAGGTGTCTCGGCATAGATACTATCACTGTAGATAGTGGACTGAGTATATAGTAGCCAGGCAGTCACTGTCTCTACCAGCAGGGGAGTAGTCCTGATGGATTTCCGGGGCGGCCCCCACCGTTCAATACGATGACAAAATGCGCCCAGCATCAGAGGTGTCTCTAGGATACGTTGAAGAAATTGGGGGTCGCCTCTATGAGGTGCTAGGAATTCACAGGCGGCAGTTACATGTTCATCCTTCTCTAGCCAGTTCTCCACGAAACTCCGTACCTCATCCCATCCCATGCGAGCTTCATAGGGATTGCCCGCCACACAACTGGCAGTACGAGCTACGAATGAATCAGGTGGCGTATCCATAGATAGCATTCTCTTATTTGCTGGGTAGTTATATACAGATGAAAACATGTCCTTAACCACTAATATTCAAGTTAAAAATAGCCAGGTGGCAGGCCATAGACCCCTGACCTCTAATCTGACCCTGGGTGAATTGGCGGTCAATACCGATCCAAATACTGCTGGAATCTACATGCTGGTACAGAATACCACTGTCAGCCCTGCTGTAACACAGGTAATTAAGATAGGCCCAGTGGCTGTAGGCACTACTGCTCCCATATCTGATAACAGCTATACTCAGGGTGAATTCTGGTATGACACCAATTACAAGATTCTCAAGGTATATGTAGGTAGCAACTGGATTAAAGCCAGCGGACCCACAGCTGCAATAGGCATATCTCCCCCTGCCAATGCCCTGGCTGGAGATCTCTGGTGGTCATCAGACGATGCAGTACTAAAGATATACTATCAAGATCCCTCAGGGGATTCCTACTGGGTAGATGCCTCACCCAATAGCCTAGGCGGAGGGGGCGGCGCCATGGTATCCACTGCCACCAGGCAGTATCCAGGTATCGTGCGTGAGGTCAGGGATGCAGGAGATGGACTGGGCTATGTCACCTTCCTGGATCTCCAGGCAGCCCAGACAGCCAGAAATAACGTATATCTGAGTAATGGCAACTTCAACACCACTCAGGTCTGGCAGACAGGATATAACTATAGTGTATATAGCCTCAGTAGTCCCGTATTAGTTTCCTACGGCGGACTATATTATCAGGTAACTACTAACCATACCAGCTCAGTATTTGCTCAGGATCTGCAGAATGGTTATCTGAAGGAGGTATCCTGGGATGACAGCAATCTCTGGTCTAAGAGTACTGGGAATATTGTAATTCCAACTGGCATAGATGAGAGTAATGGCAGCAAGATATATCATGGTGCCCTGATCTCACTGGCCAACCTGAGAACCTGGAATGCCACTCCCAATAATGCTGATATCCTACTGCAGGCCAGCGATCCCACTGCCAGTGGATTCGTGACTCTCGGTAGTCTGGGTGAGGCGGCTGACTATGTCAGGGGAGTCATCGGTGATATCAATATCTACTGTGCACCTGGCTTCTATAGTCTGGAGAATGCTGATTTCGGTGCCGCCAACATTAACATAGACGGTTCAAAATACGCCTCACCCCTGCCTCTGAATAATACCTACAGCTCCAATGGCAGTGTATTGACCTATGCCACTATTGCCTTTGATTCCCTGGTAAATGCCTATAATAATAGTTTCGGCGGTACACCAATATCTGCTCAGGTAACCTCCAGTCTATCTACAGTGAGCGGAGTGACTGTCTATAGTCTATCTCTATCCAATCCAACCCTAGCCAGTCAGATAACTGTAGGGGCTACTGTATCGGATGGCGGCACCAATATTAGCACTGCTACTCCTCCTACGGTCAAGTCAGTCAATACTACCAGTGGCATAATCACTATCTCAGGCGGACTGACAGCCTCCAATACCACACCCTTCACTGCCTACTTCACCAATCCAGGTGGAGGCGGAGCCAGCTATACCTATGCTGGCAATACCAGTACCAGTATTACCAATAGTCTGGTAGTCTTCTATCAGCCCCTACGCATTGCTGCTGATATGAGTAATGAGTTGGGCTATCAGCTGTATACCAGGTTCAATCCAGGTCTACGCTGCGGTGGTGGCACCATAGCCAATGTACTCTTCATGGGTACCATAGCTGCGCTCTCCTGCCCCTATATTGCCTGGTCTGATACTATCGGTGGACAGAGCATAGGTAAGTCGCTCAATGGTACTACTAATCTGACTACCCTGTTTACCAATACTGTAGCTGCTCTCAATGCCAGTAACGCCAGTTTCCAGTATACCTATAACGGCAGCACCACAGTATATAATCTCAGCGCAGGTAAGTATCTGGCGTTGCATAGGGGTAATAATTCCCGCATCACAGTGGTGGGTGGTAGATTAAAACTCAATAATGTGTTTCTGGGTGCCCATACCTATGCCACTGATAATAGTTATCTGATCGGCAGTATACCTACCAGCATCAACTACGGGAATAAATACTACGCTCCCTATATCTCTCTGGAAAATGCAGATATAGACATCAGCGGGTTGATATTGTTCGGTAATGAGCAGTGGAATTTCCCCAATACTATTAACAGTGTCTCTACCCTCCCTACTGCCAAGGTTAATTCAGCAATTCAGTATGGGTTTGCTGCCTCATTGATTGGAGCCCGGGGCATCTGTCGCTATATACATAAGGGCATGGGAGTAGCCAATCAGGCTATATACCTACTGCCTAATGATACTGGCAGTGTCAGCAGCGCAGGACTACTCTGGACAGGAGGAGTATCCTTCCCCACCAGTCCAAATAAGGTTAGCCTGGCAGGTACGACATCGTATCTCAGCAGCGGTACCCCTAACTCCAGCTGGACAACCTGGAACTCCATGGGTCCGATGATAGGTAGTTATTTCTATATGCAGACTGGCGGCAATATAGAGCTGCAGCTAGAGCCATCTGCAGTGTCTACAGATCAGAATGGTTTTGCAGGTGCCTTCGGTTACCTGGAATATGATCCCAATACCAGTGCAAAGTCTCGTATGCAGGGATTCAGTGCCAGTAATAATGCAGGTATTGGTTTCACCCTGCCCATGCTGGGTGGCGGTACCTCTAACATCAGCAACACTAATTACATTACGCCATGGGTACCTGTCTCAGCAGGCGGCACTGCCAGAACTGTTACTGTCACTGCTGGAACTGATGCCAGTCTCTACGCCTACACACTCAACGTAGAGCCCCATAGATTCCTACCCGGCATCACTGCCATCAACGCCTCTAGTCAGTATAGCAATACCTTTCTTATGAATGATCAGTCCAGTGTAATCAGAAATAGCCCGGGAAACTGGGGAGCAGTGAGTATATCAACATATGGAATAGCGGGTCTAGAGGTGTAGCATGCCTAATATTAATTTTCCATCAGGAGCAGTTCCAGGAACACAGTATACCCAGGCAGGTATTACCTGGCTGTATAACGGCACCAGTTGGACAGTGAAACAATGCGTCAGCAGTGCTGGTGAAGATGGAGTCATGATGATGGACATCTATGACCAGAATGCCAACGGTATTGTAGACAATACTGAAAAGCTGGGTGGTCAGTTACCCTCATACTATCTCAATCGATCCAATCAGATAGGCAAGCAGGTTGCAGCTACCATCAGCGATTTTGCAGCAGCAGTCAGAGCCCTGCCGGGAATCATGTTGACTAACACCTATGATCCTCAGAATACTGGTTCAGTAGCTAATGCTGCCTCCCTGGGAGGACTGCCTGCCAGTTCCTACATCACCCTGGAGACTTTAAATACCGATCTAAACTCCCTGTCCAATCTGACAGTATCAGGTACCATCACAGCCAGCAGTTTTGTAGGTAATGGAGTTACGCCTATCGGCGGCATCATCATGTGGTCTGGTAGCTCTGCTGCCATACCGGCTGGTTGGCATATCTGCGATGGATCTACATTATCTAGGACTACCTATACTGCACTATTTGCCGTGATTAGCACATCCTTCGGCATCGGCGATGGTAGTTCTACTTTCACCTTACCTAATCTGCAAGATAGATTTGTAGTGGGGGCAGGTGGAGCATATTCCACAGGCAATATAGGCGGAGCTAATAGCACTACTATTAGCGTTAGTAATTTACCCAGCCATAGTCACACCATAACAGATCCTGGACATGCTCATGGTATAAATGATCCTGGACACTCACATAGTGTAAATGACCCTGGGCACGTTCATTTTGGAAATTTTGCTGGAAAGTTTAGTAGCCTAGCCTGGAATTACGGTGATGGCGGCTACGGTGGTTCCAGTGGCGGAAGAGGTCTATCCAGTGTAGGTAGCGATCTCCCAGATGCAAACAATGAGCCTATCACTACAACTACAAATATTGGATTATCTCTTACCAGCAGTGCTACCGGAGTTTCAAGTAGATCTGTCAATACGGGAATAACAATTAGTTCTACTGGAAGTGGAAGTCCCATCTCCTTCACACCACCTTACTTTGCTCTTTCATATATTATCAGGGTATTATAATGGCTGCTATTAATTTTCCATCCAATCCTACGACAGGTCAGCAGTACACTCAATCGGGAATGACTTGGTTATTTAATGGCAGCAGCTGGACTGTCAAGGAGTGTCTACAGGCTACCTCTCAGGATGCAGGTATTATGCTAATTAATACCTATGATAAATATAATCGCGGTGTGGTAGATAATGCCCAGAACCTGGGTGGCAATCCACCTTCCTACTATAGACCTGATTGGACAGTAGTTAACCTGAGTGCAGCTCAGGCAACCATAGGGAATTCCTACTATACATATCAGGGAGGTACGGGAACTCAGGCTACCATTACCTCTAATATGGTGGGAGCACTGGGTGGTGGTTTCAGTACCCTGCCCTTCATATTCAGCAGTGGCGCTGGGGTAGTTAAGGTAACAGCCAATAGCTACTATAGTGTGCCTGTGGGAAATACCTTCACCTATCAGTGGCAGCGTGGAGCTGTGCCCAGCGGTAGTAATCCAGTCACCTGGGTCAATATATCTGGAGCAACGTCCAGTACCTATACCCTGAATGCTGCGGATGTTGGCAACTATGTGCAGGTAATAGTTACTCAGCTGAATGTCTTGAGTACAGTATCCACCTATTACTACGCCTATACAGGTGGTAGCGGTGCATATGCTACTATCACCAATGATATGGTGGGCGGCACTGGTGTCAGCTACCAGATGATTATACTCAGTGAGGGTAACGGCACAGTCAGTGCCGCCCTGAATACATACTACAGCCTGACATCTGGGTATACTCTCAACTATCAATGGCAACGTGCCAGTAATCAGGGAGCATTGACCTGGTCTAACATAACTGGAGCTACATCATCTAGCTATACTCTACAGAATGCAGACCTGAGTTACTATATACAGCTGGTAGTAACGGTTACAGCCTCAGGCAGTACCATATCCACTAACTACTACACCTACACCAACAGCTATGGAACATTGACACCTATTACCTCCACCATGCTGGGGATATCTGGCGGTCAATCTGCTGAACCTGTCACCCTGACCAGTGGAAATGGTGTGCTGGTGGGTAGCCTGAATACATACTATACAATACCCTCAGGCTATACTCTCAGCTATGCCTGGCAGAGAGCTCCTGTGGTGCAGAGTAGTCTGACCTGGACATCCATCGGTGGTGCCTCTGGATCATTCAGTTCTAATAATATATCAACTACCTATACCCTCAGTTCTGTGGATGTGGGTAATTACCTACAACTGGTAGTTACCCTACTAAGTGGCAGTACAGTGGTATCCACATATACTTATTTATACGTAGATGGCACAGGCAGTATTGCTCCTATTATATCTAAGATGCTGAACACAGGCGGCATCACTGTTTCCCCAGGTGCGCTTAGTAGCGGCAATGGGGTATTATCCTTTACTTTAAATAATTTCTATACCATAGGCAGTAATAAGTTCACCTATCAGTGGCAGAGAGCATCCAGTATAGGTAACTTAACCTGGGTCAATATCAGTGGAGCTACCAGCAATAACTATCAGATACAGAACATAGATGTGGGTAACTATGTCAGGGTTGTCGTCTCGATAGTAGGTGGCGGTGTCTCTAACTTCAATATTGCCAACTACCAGGAGGCAGTATGCGATACCAGTGGAGGTAGTTTCAATATTACTCTACCCGCGCCTGGAACTACTGGCATTACCAGGGTCAAGATAACTGATATATATGCTGCCAACACCAATAGCACCACGCAGGGTTTTGGCGCTAATGCTGTCATACTGTTAGCTCCCAGCGGGTATACCATCTATGGAGCCAGTAGCTTTAACGTTAACAAGTCCAGTGTCAGTCCTGAATTTAGACTATATGGTACTGACTGGGAGATAGAGAGTGGATTAACTAATGACCTGGTCAATAACTCAGTAGGTTCTGTTACCTACGCATCTGTTAATGCTACTACTGTAAGCACAGGAGATCTAGAGACTGCTACCATCAATAGAGGCCCTCTGTCTGGAATGCGCAATCGCATTATCAATGGTGCGATGGATGTGGCTCAACGTGGAATCAATGCCACAGTACCAGCAGGCAATGTAATACCTACCTCCAGTACAGGTTATTACAATGTAGATAGGTGGTTTATATACTCCCTGGGTGCAGGTATCACTGTATCTCAGAATGCCAGTACGGCAGGATTACATTCCTTACAGCTGACTGGTGCTTCTGGTGTAACTCAGATAGGGGTAGGTCAGCGTATTGAGCAGGCTAATAGCTATGACATGGCAGGACAGGTTGTTACTCTCAGTGCTAATATGAGTAACAGTCTCCTGAGTTCTGTGACCTGGACAGTCAGCTATGCATTACCTGCCAATCTGACTCCAGATATCTTCGGTACCATAGCCAATGGCAGTAAGGTGACAGCAGCCACAGGTACATGGACTGTAACCAGTAGTCCTACTGTATACAGTGCCGCCTTCCTGCTCCCTACTGATGCCTTCAATGGGTTAGAGGTTCTCTTCACTGTGGGTTCCCAGGTCAGCGGCACATGGAACATAACCAATGTGCAGCTAGAGATAGGCGGCACCCAGGTCGGCAATGCCTATGCTCCCCAGGCTACTGCCTTCGAGAGGCGCAGTATACAGCAGGAATTACTGCTCTGTAAACGTTACTATAGCAAGACATTCGACTACGGCATAGTACCTGCGCAGAATACAGGATACATCAGTGGTGCATTGTCCTGTCTAACCGGGTCTATACTGGGTTCTAGTACTCCTATTGTCAGTATCAGCAACACTGGGAATACTGCTAATCTAACCTACACCGGGACAACCCAGCTATTCACTGTTGTGGGACAGACAGTAACTGTTGCAGGTGTCACTCCCGCTGGATATAACGGTACCTATACCGCCACCTCAGTAGGTGGAGTATCTGGTGCCTGGACAGTGTCCTACACTATCAGCTCCAGTAATCTGGGCAATCAAACTGTTGCTGGTACTGTTACAGCCACATATCCCACCAGTGCCTCTACCACCGCTGCAGCTAATAATTCCAGCAATTCTGTTACGCTGACCTATAGCGGAACAACGCAGATATTTACCTCTGTGGGACAGTCAATATATGTCTCAGGTGTCACTCCCGCTGGATATAACGGAACCTATACTGTTACAGGCTATGGCGGATCATCAGGTGCCTGGACTGTGACATATGCCAACTCCACTACTGGATATGTCAGCGGTGGAACTGTCTCACTGGTCACTACATCTGCCACTGCTGCCACCAGTGGTCGTAGCAGCGGTACTACGGCTACCCTGACCTATACCAGTGCAACACAGCTATTCACCTCGGTTGGTCAGCAGGTTGCTATCTTAGGGGTCACGCCATCGGGATATAACGGTACCTACAACGTTACAGCTGTAGGTGGTTCATCTGGTGCCTGGACAGTATCCTACACTACCAATCTTAGTAATATAGGTAATCAGACAGTTGCCGGGACTGTTTCGCTGTATTATCCTACTGCCACTGCACGTAGTATCATTAACAATCCCAGTACCACTGCCACTCTGACCTATAACAGCTTAACTCAGATATTCAATTCTCTGGGGCAGATAATGACAGTCTCAGGGGTTACACCATCCGGATATAACGGTACCTACGCTGTTACTGGTTATGGTGGCTCATCTGGTGCCTGGACAGTATCGTATACCAATTCCACTACCGGTTATATTGGTTCTGGAACTGTCGCACTTATATCTACAGCCTCCAGTACTGCAGGCAGCAGCAGTGGGACTACAGCAACACTGACCTACAGCGGCACAATACAGTTATTTAACGCAGTCGGACAGACCATAACTGTATCAGGTATCACCCCATCTGGATATAACGGTACATATGCTGTTACAGCCGTGGGCGGTGTAGCCGGTGCCTGGACTGTGTCATATACAACCAGCGGCAGCAATATTGGCAGTCAGACTGTTGCTGGAACTCTCACTCTGGTATATCCCACCAGTGCATCTACCAGTGCTGCCACTAATCCCAGCAGCATAGCTACTCTGACCTATGGAGGCACATCGCAGGGATATGTCGCGGGGCAATCAATTACTGTCTCAGGTGTCACACCTACAGGTTATAACGGAACCTATACCATCACTGCTGTCGGTGGTTCATCTGGAGCCTGGACTGTATCATACCCCAGCACAACTACTGGGAGTCAGACTGTGGCAGGTAGCTTCATATCCTACAGCTATGTTGGTAATGCCCTGGTTAACTGGACATATCCTATTACCATGAAGTTAACTCCCACAGTTACTCTATACACTGTGGGCACTAATGGCAGCTATCTAAATAGTTTCTACACCACTGCCAGCAGTCCAACTGGAACAGGTACCGGATACGGTGCCGCCACCACAGTGACACAGGGACAGAATGGCTGTCAGATAGTCCCTGCATCTATGGTGACATTACCAGCCAGTAACTATGCCTATATTCATGCTACTGCCAGCGCGGAGATTTAAATGTATAGAAAAGAGAACGACAACCTAATTATCAGAGAAATAGATGGCGCCCATATACCAGTTGACATTGCCAATGGCGACTACCGGGCATATCTAGATTGGGTAGCAGAGGGGGGTGTGTCTGAGCCTGAGCCTGAGCCTGAGCCTAAGTTAAAGTCAAAATCAAAATCAAAAACCTAGTAGGTACCTGCATCTAGGACTATGTTCTGGAAGTAATTGCCTCCACCATCGATACTGGATGAGGGCGTTAACTGCATCTTTCCCTGCGCTAATTCAAGTACCAGGGGATTTCCTGCTCCATCGCATAGAGGAATAGGGGAGGTATCTGGTAATCCTACACCGTTATTACCCAGTTGAACTATATCCTTATAGGTCTGATTAATAGAATAGTTATAGAGAGAATTGCTCATGATGAACTCCTGTGATAATAGTCAGGTTAAGGGGCGGCACCGCTCCTGCAGTGTGCGATGACTACCATCAGTAGCTACCTGACCTCTCCTGTTCTCTGGTCTATCAGTGACCTGGGACAAATTATAGCCTCATTCCCTGAATTTCAGGACTATATCCCCCTACGTCCGCTGATAGCACAGACACGTGTCAGGATAGATGTTACGCACAGCAGTGCCATGTATATGCCCGCAGCAGGATATATGCAGAAATGGCGCTTCGGAGTGCTATACTTAGACAACATACCGATACTGGTCTTGAGGCAGGCAGAATATCAGGATCCCTATCCCATTAGATTCCTGACACCGAGCTACAGCGAAGTTGGATATCGTACTATGATTACCTATATACATGGACTCTATCCAGAAGATCCTCCCACTGGAGATTTTCATATAGTAATGGCATGGTCTTTAGTACAGCGACCGCCTCTTACCTTTACCCTACCAGATGATCAGACATCTAGATGGTCTAGTACTGTAGAGTTTGCTACTAAGGTATATCACATTCCTCAGTCTTTCCCCACCTAGTACTCTGGACTATCTGCTATGTTCAGTAAATAGAATTTAAGAGATATGGCAATACAAGAGCGGCGTGTGAATTACCTGCCGAGAGAATATCCATGGGCATATGAGGCCTATGAGGCAGCGATTAAGAGTCACTGGAGAGCCAGTGAGGTAGAGATGTCCAGCGATGTGCGTCAGTGGAACTATTCATTGACCCAGCAGGAGAGGAATGCAGTGGGCAGAATACTGTCCTCCTTCACCTATATGGAACAGGGGGTCGGTGACTACTGGACAGGAGTGGTCGGAAAGTGTTTCCCCAAGCCGGAGATATTCGCTATGGCCAGTGCGTTCGGTGTACAGGAGGCTAATCATGCTGAGGCATATAATCACCTCAGCGCAACACTGGGACTGGATGAGTATAAGATGTTCCAGGGTGATGCGGATGCCATTGCCCGTGTGGAATCAGTACTCAACTATGAGCATGGAGACAGCGACCTGCTGACCAGTCTGGCTACATTCAGTGGACTGATTGAGGGAGTCTCACTCTACAGTTCCTTCGCTGTCCTGATGTCCTTCTGTCAGCCTGGGGTAGATAAGCTCCCAGGACTGGGGAAGATACTGGGCTGGTCTATCAGTGAGGAGCGCTATCACAGTGCCGCTGGTATCAGGCTGTTCCAGGAACTAGCTGCTGAGCTGGGCGGGCTGACAGATGGTCAGAAGAAGAGGATCTATGATGCTGCCAGGTCTATAGTCTCCTATGAGGAGTCATTTATCAATGGAATATTCGAGGAGGGGGATCTGCCCTCCATCAGTAAGCATGCCATCTACAGTTTCATTCTGGACAGGGCCAATCTGAAACTATCTGAACTGGGACTCAAGCGCATATTCAAGGTAGACACTGAGGCTGCTGCCAGTGTCAGCAGATGGTTCTACAGCGATACTGAGGGACTCACCCTGGGTGATTTCTTCCATGGGAAGAATGCCCATGAATATAGCTCCAAGGCAGATCAGAACTTCACTAAGGTTAACTACGCAGATCTATTAAAATAATGCAAGAACAATATCAGCAGGAACTGGATGAACTGAAGGACAGAGGAGAGGCTCCACAGTGGTTCACACTGGAGGGCTATCTCTCTATCAGAGATAAACACCTACTGCCAGGTGAGACTGTCAGGGGTATGTTCACCCGTGTGGCAACTGGAGTTGAGGAGAAGATAGGATTCCGTCTGGATGGGCTGGGTCAGGATATATTCACCTGTCTCTGGCAGGGCTTCATCGGACTGGCCACACCAGTGGCAGCTAATTTCAATGCCGGCAGGGGATTCCCTGTCTCCTGTTTCACAGTCCATGTACCTGACACCATAGAGGGCATCTACGATTCTGTAACTGAACTCGGTCTACTGAGTAAGTATGGCGGAGGAGTGGGTATCTACTACGGAGATGTCAGGGGGAGCGGCGCCGCCTTCTCAGACAGCGGGACATCTAATGGAGTCATACCCTGGGCGAGCATATTCGATAAGGCTGTATCGGCTACCAATCAGGGAGGGGTACGCAGGGGGTCTGCAGCACACTATCTCCCTGTGGATCATCCGGATGTCTGGGCACTGCTGGAATCTCGTAATGAGCTCCAGGGAGACCCTGCCAGTAAGCTAAAGCAGAATATAGCACTGACTGTGCCCGATAGTTTCATAGAGAGACTGATAGCTGGGGATGAGAATACGGTACTCCTCTGGGATAAGATACTGAAGACCCGTCTGACCACGGGTAGTCCCTACCTCATCTTCATAGATACTGTCAATAGACTACGTCCTGAGGGCTATGTCAATAATGGACTGAGGGTACATACCAGTAATCTCTGCAGTGAGATACTCCTGCATACTGATGAAGACCACACCCTGGTCTGTATTCTCAGCTCACTCAACCTGGATAAGTGGGATATCTGGAAGGATATGCGCTCCCCCAATACAGGACTATCGGTAGTTGAACTGGGAATCTATATGCTGGAGGCAGTCTGCACGGGTTTCATAGACTCAGTCAAGGGACTGGGGAATAGGCGGCGCCGTGAAATCATGCAGAGGGCCCTCAACAGTGCCATCAAGGGACGTGCCATCGGTCTGGGGGTTATGGGCTACGCCTCCCTCTGTCAGAAGAGGGGTATTCCCTTCAGTGCCAGTGATGAACTCAACAGGGAGATATTCAGTCAGATCCAGTGGCAGGCAGATACCGCATCGCGTGAACTGGCAATCAGGCTGGGTGAACCTCTCTGGTGTAGGGGTACGGGTATGCGCCATACTCACCGTACCGCCATCGCTCCGACCATGACTAACTCAGTCATAGCAGGAGCCAATACCCAGGGAATAGAGCCTGCCACTGCCAACTACTACACAGGGAAGATGGCATCCGGTAACTATATCCGTAAGAACACCAACCTGCAGTCCCTGCTGGCAGACATGGACAGAGATACTGATGATGTCTGGAGCAGTATCCATTCCAACATGGGCAGTGTACAGCATCTGGATTTCCTCAGTGACCATGACAAGCGGATCTACCTCACTGCCAGGGAGATAGACCAGCTGGACATAGTCAGACTGGCTGCTGCCCGTCAGCGCTATATAGACCAGGGACAGTCCCTCAATCTGTTCGTGGAACATGATGTGGATGCCACTGAATTCGCCAGAATGCATCTGCAGGCATGGAAGCAGGGTGTCACTGCCCTCTACTATGTGCGCAGTACCAGCAGTGTCAATCGCTCATCCAATATCACCAGGCTGGAGGCTGTGGTCTACGGCAGGGATGACTGCCCCTACTGCAGGCAGGCACTGGAGTTGCTGGAATCCCATGGGTATGGTGTCCAGTATACCCACCAACCTGAGGGTACTGTGCCTCAGATCTACCTGGGAGGTAGACATATCGGAGGCTATAGTGATCTGGTCAGGTACTTCGCTCCCAATGAGGTGGCGGCACCGTCTGCGGAATGTAGCTCATGTGAAGGCTAGTATGTACCGCCATTGATGCCTGAGGTGATGTTGGCCTGGAACTGCTGCAGCTGAGTGATCAGTGTCTTCAGGTTAGCCAGGCTGGCCTGGGTGGTGGTCAGGGTCGTATTGATATTGCTGAACTGGGTATTGATATTGCTGAACTGGGTAGCGATACCTGAGTTGGACAATATATCGGTGCTGAGCTGGTTCAGCTGATTCTGCAGGGTAGTCAGGCTACTCTGCATTGTGGTGATGTAGCTGAAGTTCGCAACAACGGATGAGAGATCACTGATGGTGGCAGAGGTCTGGGTACCTGTGTGGTTGGAGCGATCCCTGAGTGCTGTGATATTGTCATCGAACTGGGTGATAGTCAGCGGAGCGCCATTGTCCTGACGGTAGGTGATAGAGGGTAATGTCATAGATTTCTAGGCAGATGTATCAGACTATAGCTGTAACAGCCTATCAGTATATGTGCAAGCCTACAGCTCAGCAATACAGATGAGCTAGACTAGCCTTGTTGACACCATACATATACATGGGAAGAGCTAAAGGTAGACCAGTTCCAGAACCATCTCCAGCGCAATTAGCCGCCGCAGCCGTTCACGACATATGGAAATACGACCGGATACATCCCCAGAATCCCAAGCAACGAGAGTATATGTACTCTCTACTGAACAATCTAATAACCGTAGCATCAGCGCCCCCAGGATGTGGGAAGACACTTCTTCCCCTGTACCTGGGGTTTGAACTATTGTCCAAGGGTAAGATCGAGCAAATCATATACACCAAGCCAGACGTGGGAATGGTCGGGCAGAGAGGACGCGGGTACCTGCCAGGTTCTGCGCTGGAGAAGGCATGGCCTCTCATAGGCCCTATTCTGGATAACCTGGTGGTGTTCATGAGTAGGCAGACAGCCATCTATCACCTGGAGAAGAAGACCATTGAGGTGATGCTGCTGGAAGACCTGAGGGGACGCTCCCTGAATAACTGCATGGCTATCTTCGATGAGACCCAGAATGTCACCCCAGCAGATGTCAAGACCATACTGACTCGTACTGGTCAGAATTGCCATATGGCGATATGCGGAGATCCCAATCAGTGTGACACCAAGACTGAGTTACGTCAAAGTAATGGACTAGCGGATGCCATGAATCGCCTGAAGGGTTTGTCTCAGGTCGGCTTGATTCAGTTTTCCCGTGAGGACATTGTCCGCAATGGGATCATACCTGAGATACTAGACCGATACGAATAGATATGTGGTAGACTTGTAGGGTATAGCTCCATGTGGATGATACTCTATATGTCTAATTCCTCAATAGTAAGTCTGGCTGCCAGTGTAGTTTTCTACCTCGCAGCCTTATTTTATACCTCCAATCATTACAGTCGAGAGATGCAGGTGACATTCTTCCTGGGCACTGCGTCAGTATCTGCACTCCTGGTTCACACAATATGCATGAACAGGGAGTAACCATGGTTAATCTGTACTTCTTTCAGCTTCTGCTCTGTTTTGCCTACTTTCTCGTTGTCTTCAGGCTGATATTCGTTCTCATAGACACCTTCCATAAAAATGTATAGACATATCAGAACGTTTCAGCTGTTCCTGTTCGCAATAGTAATACCGCTCACCGTCCTAATACTCACCCTAGTCCCCCTAGATGCCTGTGCACCCCACCGCTAACCCCTTCAATGTAGACTCATTCTTCAGGGTAGATACCCTCTCAGCCACTCCCAATCCTGCCAGTGTCATCTGGTCTGCTGCTCACTGTGACTACAGCGAGGGCTACATCTATGATGAATGGATGGCAGGGAAGTGGCCTGATGAGTCCAGGGCTGAGAAACTGATCCTCAAACATCTGATGCATAACCACAGACCCCACTCAGGCCCCCTGGAACATGCCCATATTGTGATGGCTACATCTGGATTCCCACATAATGTCGCCATGCAGCACAGAACTCATCGCGTACCCTGGTCATTCGATGTGCAGTCACAGCGCTACACAGGGGAGAGGGTGATACAGGTAGCTAATCTAGACCTGCCCATTGAAGAGGTATTCTATTTCAGGGCGGAGGGCGACTACAGGGATCGCCAGGGTAATAACTATACCTACGACAGTCGTACCAGGGCTGAGGACATGCAGGGCTGTATGAATGCCGCCATGCAGTATAAGAGGCATATTGAGCAGGGATACGCACCTGAACATGCCAGAGATATACTGCCACAGAACATACGACAGAACTACGTGTTCAGCACCAATGCCAGGGGACTGATGCATTTCTTCAATATGCGCACTGCTGCAGATGCGCAGTATGAGATTAGAATACTATGCGATCTCATGTTCCCGCACTTCGAGGCCTGGTTACCTGGTGTAGCCAGATGGTATCGCGGTAAGTACTGGGGTAAGAGTCCCCTCACCTTCTAATGGTCAAAATCACAGTTCAGGATATACTCAACATTGCCCCCCATATGACCTGGGCACAGGCAGTGGCATGGCATGAGAGTAATGCACCCACTGTATACGGTGTTGCCCAGAGAGCAGCACATGAATATACCCGTAAGCTACTCAGCCTAACCACCCTGGAGCCCGATGTCGGAATCAATCCCGCAGATACAGTTGTCTAGGAAATACTGCTGCACCGTCTGCCAACTCCACCTGGAGGACGTAGGGGGTGTCACGGTCTGTCACTTCAGCAGTGGAGCTCCAGGAACGCCAGCCAGGGCATATGCCCGTATCTGTCAATATATACAGAATGACCCAGATAAGAAAGCCCGCTGTGCCAATCCAATCGGCAGTTCAGAATCAGAGAAGGCAATTAAGAGTCCAATCGACTGTTACGGAATATAGGGCAGCCCAGAGCGGTGCACTGCAGAATCTGCGTTTCCGTCAGGTACAGCTGGACAGCTACATACAGCACTGCTCCAGTCTCCAGCGTCTTGCTGCAGCTGTGGCATATGGGCTATCTACTGATCCTGAGAGGAGGGATACTCCTGACTACAGACTGGTTGTCGGCAGTATGAATTGGGGCGGCGCCGCCTGGAGGGACTGGATAGTCTACCGTACCGCCCCCGGTGAGGATCTCTCCCTGCTGATACTGATCAACATTGCCGGCTGTCTGGAGATGGGTCTGCCTGACTCATTCCTGGAGAGACTGGCAGTGGAACTGAGAATACTGGCTCAGACTGGATAGTCGCATACTGTTATTATCCCTGCGTCTGTTAGTCTGTCTCATCAGTCTAACGGGTGCGGTTGATGAAGAAATACTGTCTCAGAGTGTTCAATCCAGGGAACAAGCGCCTGCGCGTTGTAGGTGAGCATGAATACAATAACTGGTTCATAGAGCCAGGACAGGAGATAGATATAGAGCTCAGTATTCCCAGAGACCATAAGCCCTATGTCAGTAACATCTATGTGCATCTGGGCGAGGAACGTCTCTATGTCGGCAGCGTAGACGTAGAGGTCTAGCTGGCGCTGTATGGGTACTCCCTGCCCAGTATGGTTACCTGAACATCAGCAGTGGTCTGGGTGACTCCATTGGCAACTGCGGGAATGGACAGGGTGAATATCAGGGGACTGGCATTGATGGTGGGGAAGTCCAGGCACATGTAGGTGATATTGAAGCTGACAGCGGATGCCCCTGAGGTACTGCCGAAGGTGAGCACCACTGGATTATCTGAGTTAATCTGCATCTGCTTGATATCATTCAGATTGAGTATATTGGCATTGGGCGGCACTGTGGGAGCTGGATTACCTCCAGGCACGTATGACCAGAAGGTGACGCTGTTACCTGCTGCAATACGTTTCTGATAGTTATAGACCTTCCCAGTGCCTAGTAGCGGAGATGTGGAGGCTGATAGAGTAGTGGTAGACTGACTCTTCTGCACCAGATAGTTGGCATTGGTGTCGGTTACAGATAGTTGTACTAGGAAACTATATTTCATTATGCATATTGCCATCAGGAATAATACCAGACTAGTAGATGAGAGGGGTCATGAAGTTGGCAAGATGGATGCTGGCATCTATGAACTCCATAGCTATTCTGAGGAGGGCATGTACACCTGGGTATCCATGGATGGGTATCAGGGACTGATAGCCACTGATATACCATTCGTACTGCGTAATGACTATCACTATCACCTGGTACCCTTCACCACTACCTATGAGGATATTAAGGACACGGGGAAGAGTGGAATCAATGCCTGTCTGACCATGCTCAATGGCTACCATCATGCCAGCATTGGTTCTGTGCCTGAGCTGACTAATCCGCTGACTATCATGTCTGCTGTGGCAGCTGCTGGACTGCAGTGTGATATGGATCTGTCTATGAGCTATCCTGACCTCAGGGAGGCACTGAGGGCGGCACCGGTACTATGCGCCCTGAGGATAGAGGAGAGGACACACTATATACTGGCTGTCGGCTATTCAGATGAATTCCTGATAATACATGATCCCTGGAACGTAGCTGCATCGGAGGTGGCATCGCTGCGCGGTCACAAGCCCACCCCCGTGTATGGACAGTATCGTTTCCTCAGCTATGAAAATGTCGATATCAATACCTATAGCAATAAGGGAACTGTATGCTCAATGACCATAACTGCCCCCTCCAATACCAGAACAACTGCAAGGCGTTCCCGCAGAGCTGCCCAGACTGCCTAGTCTGCGGCGGTGAGGAGATGCTGTATCGACCCATAATGAACATGGGTCGACATCCATACCTACTGGATGTCGAACGTGAGAGGAAGAGAGCAGAACGCAGGGAGCGTGAACAGCGCCGCCGTACCCAGCAGTCTATCAATAGCCGCACTGGTCGTAGGTCTGAGCGCCGCAGTCTGAGTTCCATAGGTGCCAAGTCCACTCCAGGCAGTGGGGCAGTGCTGGGAGATGGGGATGGACATATAATGATCAATGGTACCCTGCACTATATTGAACATAAGAACAGAACCAAGGGCACACCGGGGCCCACATCAGGTGAATGGAGTAAGGCAGTCACCCAGGGAGCAGATATCTTCATAGTGGTCAGCCCGGCAGGTACATTGGTCACCATGCCCATCGAGTTATTCAGGGAACTGCTATGCAGCAACTGATAGTCAGCTGCGGTGCCAGCGATGGTCAGAGTGGACTGGCACTGGTGAGCGATGGGATGAGAATATACGATGAATACATAGAGCGCGTCTATTTCCAGAATGAACCTGCCTGGCTGGGACTGGTATTGGCGCTACATCTCGTGGAACAGGGCGGTACAGCCAGTATCAGCCTACCACCGGTACTGGAGGCTCAGTACTGTCAGGGCAGTCCCATAGATACCCCCCTCGTAGAGACATATTATGAGGCTGCCTACTTATTGCATCAGCCCCGACATATCCGCTATATAATCTATAATGATGACAGGCTGAATGCGATGGCTCAGTCCAGACTCACAGTCAATGTGGAGAGGGATGACCCATATCTGATTCAACTACATCGACCCATGTCCAATCAGGAGAGCCTGGCTCTCATCCTGGAGCGAGCTAAGACTCATGAGCTCTCAGACTTCGAGCTGCACAGGCTGAAGGTACATGGCGGCACCAGAGATATCTATGGCAAATACAGTATAGATGAGCTCAGAGCGCTGGTGCTGCCTGACGATAGGAGGATTATAGATGAATATAAAAGTCTCATGGGCAGTCCTAAGTGGCTGGCTGAGGCATATCGCTGGAATCTGAGGGGACTGACGGCAGCTCAGGCTGCCAGGAAGGTCGAGATTAAGATCAGACCTAACCTCAGTAAGAGATTAATTAAGTTAGTCGGTAATACGAATCTGGATACCTAATGGACGATCAATCGCTACTAGACCTGGAGAAACGACTGCGTAAGACTCTAGGTGAGAATTATACTGGACTGGGACAGTCGCCATCGCCCATAGAGGTCACCAGCACGCTGATGCCGGGGCTGGACATGGCACTCGGTGGTGGAATTCCCAGGGGACGCATCATAGAGGTATATGGTCAGTTCAGTAGTGGTAAGACCACCCTGGCTATGTACTTCATCAAGCTCTATCAGCAGCTGGGACGTACCTGCGCTCTGGTAGATGCTGAGAGTGCCTTCAATCCACACTATGCGCAGCTACTCGGTATAGACACTGAGAAGTTACTGCTGCTGGAGAGCAATAGCGCTGAGACAGTGCTCAATATCCTGAAGGATATCGTCACCAGTGGCATAGAGCTGATAGTGGTAGACAGTGTGGCAGCACTGACCACCAATCAGGAGATGGAGAAGGAGATAGGTGAGAATACAGTAGCCTCCCTGGCTCGTCTGATGAGCACCGGACTCAAGCAGATAGTCCCAGGCTGTGCGGAATCTGGCACCACCATCCTCTTCATCAATCAGGTCAGGGCAGCCAATCTGGGTGGCTATGGCCCCACTAAGGATACTGCTGGCGGTAATGCCCTGAAGTTCTATGCCTCGCAGCGTATCAGCGTTACCAAGAAGGAAACCCTGCTCCGTAAGAGTGGGGAACCATACGGCATTATCAGTACTGTGAAGATGGAGAAGAATAAGATAGGTATGCCCTTCAGGAAGGCAGATATCACCATATTCCTGCCCTCGGAGGATTCCACAGGCAGTGACTATGGCGTAGATGCTGCCACAGATCTGATAGAGTATGCCGTCAGGTATCAGATCATCAGTAAGGGCGGCGCCTGGTATACCTATGGCGATTTCAAGTGCCAGGGATTCGATTCCCTGCGCACTGCAATCATAGAGAGAGGCTGGATAACGGAACTTAAGGAGAAGATAGATGCGCAAGAACCTCAGAAAAATGACAATTGATGAGCTGATTACTCGTCTGCAGGAAGACCTGGCTGAAATCAAGGAAATCAGAGAACTACTCCAGGAAGTCTCTACCCCGCTGGCTCAGGCCAGTTCTCTGTTGGTGGGCGGCGCCGCCCCCACAGTAAGTGTCAGAGTTCCCCTGGAGAATCCCTACAGTTCTCTCTCAGAGGTCAGCACGGGTAATAAGGATCGTACATTGGACTTCACTGCTGCCACTCCCGTCAGCCTGGAGGGATAGGTGGAGTACATACTGAATGACATGGAGGCGGCACTGGAGATGATCAGCTCCAACCGTCTGCTGGCGGTCGACACGGAGACCTATTCTCCTGACCCGCGTTTCACTGGTCTAGATACATTCAATGCCAGGATCAGACTACTGCAGATAGGTAGTCCCACTGGCGTACCAGTCCTACTGGACAGTCATGTCCTGGATCTCATGCCAGCCATCGAGGCACTACAGCGTCCTGGTCTGACCAAGGTCATGCATAATAAGAAGTTCGACATGAAGATGATAAGGTCTAACTACGGTGTCTGGCTCAGGGACTGTCACTGCACAATGCTGATGTATAAGCTGATCGGGGTGGCTACCGGATTCACCAGCGCACGTACCCGTAAGTTTAATCTCAAGGCGATGATGCTCAATCTGATGGACATACCGGTGGATAAGACTGAACAGAGCAGCGACTGGGGAGGTACATTGTCTCAGTCACAGCTGGAGTATGCCGCCCTGGATGTAGGTCATCCAGATAGACCAGGCTCACTGCTGCTGGAATGCTATCGGCAGATGAAGACCGTACTATATGCCCCCCTGAGAGCTGATAGCGGTGCCGCCCCAGATCAGGTGTCAGGATATGGCATGGCACGTTCCCATCAGATAGATGAACGAGCAGCAGATGTCCTGGCTAAGGTTGAATATAATGGCATCGCTGTAGACAGGAGTGCCATGGATGCATATCTTGAGGCTAACAGGGATCTAGTCCAGGATAAGATCAATGAGCTGGTCATGATGCTCAACCTGGGCTATCAGAACAATCCCCTGACAGGCAATATAGTTGTCTCTGAAGACAGCCGCAAGCTCCTCAACAATCCCAAGCAGCTGGTTAAGCATATATCCAGCCTACTCAACCGCCATGGGGGCAGTCCACTGACCGACCTGCAGGCAGGAACACTGGAGGAGGTGCTGAAGGAGCTGAGGGAGCAGAGCAGTGAGGAGACTGAATCATCCGACAGCACGGAATCAGATGAGTGGGTCTATGACCTCTCCTTCAACATTAAGCTGATAGATAACCTACTGCAGTATAAGAAGGCTGCCAAGCTGATTTCCATGGGCTATGAGAATATGCTCCATCCCACCACAGGCTGCATGCATGCCTCCTTCCATGAGATTGGCACTGCCACTGACAGGATGAGTAGCGGCGGTAGGGCTGCAATTGAGGGAGTGACAGTATGTAATGCCCAGCAGATCTCCAATCAGACCACCATCATCCCAGTCAGTAGGCTATCTGCCCGAATACGTGATAAGTACCCATCGGAGAGCCGGGCATGACCGATATCATTCAACAGAAGGTCAGTATCAGGTACTGCTGCAGGTCTAAGCCAGGAACTGTCTGGGCATCGCTCGACTACAGCGGTCAGGAACTGGCTGTGGCGGCTGCATTGTCCAGCTGTCGCTCCATGCTGGAGGTGTTCCTGGCTAAGAAGGAGACTCCCTACCTGCTCAATGACCAGGGTGAGTTGATTCTCCGTGATGGCAAGCCCATAGAGAATCCCCGCACTGACCTACATCTGATGGCTGCATCATATATGTTCCCCCAGATGAAGGATATGTCACCTGAGGAGGTACGCATATTCGGCAATGAGAAACCGCCTGGAGGTAAGTCGCCCAGGCAGATCGGGAAGATTCTCAATTTCGCCCTGATCTACGGCATGGCTGCACCCACACTGGCGGAGAAGCTGGGTATCAAGGAGAGTCAGGCACAGAGGTTCATCGATCTCTATTTCGCTGGATATCCTGAACTGAGAGCCTGGCTGACCAATGCCTCTAACCATGGTGGTGCCTGTGGGTATGTGGTTAATCCGCAGGGTCTGCTGATGTTCGTTGCTGAATCCAATGCCAAGGGTGTAGAGAATGAAGAGAGCACCCGACGTAAGGCTGCCAATGCCCTGGTTCAGTCCACCAGTGCACAGATGTGCAAGCTGGCGCTGATAGACATAGATGAGAAATTCATGGAGCTGGATGCTGAGTATCCTGGACAGATACCTGCCCAGATAGGCCCACCAGTTCATGATGAGATTAACCTCTATGTGCCTGGTGATTGGCAGATAACTGAGCGGGTAGAGAAGGGAATGCGGATTCAGGAAGGCATCCATGTCGATGAGATGATACCTACCGGGCCCCAGGAAGAGAGGGCAAGACGCTATGTCCTGGTTGCCCGTAAGGCTATGCAGGATGCCATGTGTGAACTTCTCGACAGCGGCATCAGGGCGGCATTTCCAGAACGTCCAGATATATCATTCCCCAGCGGGGTAGATGTCAAGGTGAATAGATATTGGGAGCATTGACATATGTAGGGTATAATATCTGTAGTTATATTCCCTACATATGTTATGACTCTCAATCCCTTCGAGTTAATTAAGTCCCTGACTCATGAGTACAATATCCTCAACTCCTATTTCTTCTCAGATCGCACCCTGATGCTGGTATACATAGGAGGGGAGGAATGTACCTGGACTATCTCTACCTCCGATAGCGTCTTCACTATCACTCAGGATCAGTCAGATATGTATGAAATACGTATGGTAGTCGGTGAGGAGATGCCATCTGGTCAGATGCCTAAGGTAGTAGAGCAGATACCTCTGGCACAGAGCTGTCTGCCTGGGAAACTGGTGATACAGGACACAGGCGATAAGGACAACTTCCTGATGGTGTATGTCCTGAGAGTATCCAGACAGATGTTGACCGTGGATCTAGACAGTCTGCTGACATCCGTTGAGGATGACATCAGATACTTCATGTCTGGTGAGGATGATGATCCAGACGGTGAGGGATTGATTATAAATTTTGATAAACTCGGTAAATCCTGATGGCATTTTCGTTTAAGTTAAATAAGGATCAGATATCAGCCTACATAGCCGCCGTTAAGGACGGGCTTAAGGCGGCATCCAAGCTATCTCCACTGGGGGCAGGGAGGAATAGCTGTATTCAGCTCTCCATCCAGCCAGGCAGTGAGGACGATCAGCCTGACTGCCTGAAGCTGACTGCCCTGCAGAACAGCAGTCATTCAATTCATATCGCAGTACCTGTGGAGAAGATTACCACAGGACATGTCATAGTCACAGCCCGTGACCTCTACGAGCTGACCAGTAAGATCAGCGATAAGCAGTCACTGGAGGTTACAACAGACAGGGAGAAGATATACTACAAGGTACGTCTGAAAAATGGCTTCGATGTGGAGACATCAACCCATATAGCTATTGACCAGGAGCTATTTGAGGGGGCGGCACTGATAGGTAACAACAATGGATTTAAGCTACTCTCCACTGAGAATAAGTACTTCAACTACCTGCTGCCTAAGTTAGGCACTATCTGCAGTCGCTCTAAGTTCCTGCAGGTGGAGGGAATTAATGAGGACATAGAGATCTTCGGTAGATTCACCGATGTCAGCTGGGTGGAATACAGGTTCTCCACTGAATCTACCTTCCAGCCATTCAGCTGTAATCTCCCCATTGAGGCTATCAGTTCCTTCAACTATAAGTCTGCGTCAGCTGACTACAGCATCTTCTATAGCTATCAGATTCCCAAGGGAGCAATCAAGCTCTCTAACTCAGGTCGTTCCATGACCATCCTGGGTACGCAGCAGTTTGTCGAGGATGAGAAGAGCGGTTTCAAGAAGCTACTGGCGCTCCCCTCTACAGGCAGCTTCACTATCCTCTGGGAATCCCTGCATGAGCCCCTGGAATACATGAAGAACGATGCCAGGGAGTTTGTGACACTGAGTGTCCGGGATGACAGGCTGGTCTTACACAATACCAATAACTTCGTCAAGGATGTGGAGGTATTGATTGAGACTATCAGGGGCAATGTCAGACCCATCACTGTGGAGCTATCTAATCTCCTGACTGCCGTCAATCTGGTGGGAGGAGGGGCTAAGGATGCACTACTGCCTACATTCGATCTGCTGGTCGAATTCAAGGAGATCACCCGACCCGGCAATAAGAACCATGTGACCCGCAGTCTCTGCATACGCAATAACAATGTCAGGGACTGTGATGTCAGAGTACTGATAACTGAGGTAAATTTCCGCTGATGTCATACCTATCGCACAGTAATCCTGCCTTCTGGGACGGCAGTGAATATACACCCCATCCCTACGTACCTAAGCCTCAATTTTGTTTTCTCAGACTGCCACATTGTCCTGACAGGCAGTTACATCAGCCAGGGCTACCTACTGATGCCGGCTACGATATACATATCAGTGATGACATAGAGGTGCCGCCCAACCTGGATGGCGATCCCTATCGTGCACGCACAGGACTGATACTGATTCCCCCTGAGGATTCATGGGTGGGAATATATGCCCGCTCCAGTCTATCTAAGAAGGGACTGATCCTGGCTAACAGTGTGGGAGTTGTGGACTCTGGATTCACAGGGGAACTGCAACTACTACTATATAATGTGCGCAATGAACCCGTCAGGATAGCTGCTGGCAGTGCCCTGGCTCAGGCAGTACTGCATAAGATCTACGATGTGGCTCTCAATGAGCTCAAGGCAGACCCCCGCACTGTTAAGCGGGGAGGTATAGGGTCAACAGGAGGCTATGGCTAGATATCAGATAGAGAAGCCCTGCCGCATGTGCCCAGTCGGTGCCGCCTACGATCCCAAGCCCATACAGGTCTTCGGACAGAGTTCCTGCCGGGCTGATGAGGTCAAACTGATAGTGGTAGGAAATTACCCCGGCGGTAATGACGTCAGAATGAACCTATCCATAGCTCCTGATATACCTGTGGGCTATAACAGCTCTCCCCGGGAGAAGATTAATCATAATCTACTCAAGCGCAGTGCTGGTGGTTACTTCAGGCTGATGCTCCGGCAGTATTTTTCTCCAGAGATACCCCTGATAGAGCAATATACCTATTTCACTAATGCCGTTAAGTGCATGCCGAAGAAGCTGGGAGGTAAGGCTGGGAACTTCAAGGTCACTGACAGCCATGCAGCCAGCTGCATGCAGTATCACCTGATGAATGAGATAGCCCTACTGCCTGCCGGCATTCCCATCCTGCTGTGTTCATCTACAGCCATGAAGGCATTCTTCCCCAAGATGGAGGGTGGAGTTGCTCTCAATAGACGGCATATATACTACTGGCGTGAACATCCTGTGGTGATCACCATGAATCCAGTGGAGGCTGAGAGGGGACATATGCGGCATGTGGTTGAGGATGACACTGTTAACGGCATCCACAGTCCCACCAGGTTACGCTATGGAGATGTGCTCTTCGGCTCTCGTCCATGGCTACTGGCTAGAGATATACAGTTAATTAAGGAGTTAGTTCTTGAGTCTCAGCAATGTTTTTCGTCCACTCCAGCTGACTGACATAATAGGTCAGGGTCTGGGGATGGGCAGTGAACTGGATGTTCTGATATCCAGACTGAAGCTGAATATACCCAACAGGAGTCTGTGGGTAGAGGGCCCACCAGGCTCAGGTAAGACCAGCGTTGTTGAGAGCTATGTGCGAACAGTTCTCTGCCGCAGGAGACCTGCAGGCAGTCATATTGCCTGTGGAGAATGTGCAGTATGCACAGCTCCCAGCCTCAGTCAGATATCCAGCGATGTAATCTACTACTCATGCACCACGCCAGATGATGCTAAGACGGAGTTCGCAGAGCTCTCCAGGTTCTGCAACTGTCCGCCTGTCTGGTCACCTGACACCCGGGAGGATCAGAACCTGAAGTTCATCATCATAGATGAGGTGCAGAATTCCAGTACCACGCAGAATGACAGGATATCTCTCCTGCTGGATGTAGTGGAACGCTCAGTACCTACCACCGTCTGGATCTTCATCACCTCACATCCAGAGAAACTGAATGACAAGTCCTACAGTGCCATCAGCTCTCGCTGTCACAGGATACCCTTCCGAGCCCTGCAGCCTGAGGTGATGGCTGAACGCCTGCATAGGCTGGGCAGGGATATCTCCATGGATGCGGCACTGCTGCTGGCATCCCTATGCAATGGCAACATGCGCCAGCTATGGAGTGAATATGAATACATGGACATTAATCGGCAGGCACAGGGTATTCCCATCAATGTAGAGACTATCTATAGGGCCAAGGCAGGGGGCGCTACAGACAGGGAGAGGTCATGGTTCTGGCGGCTACTGCAGGCAGGTGAATATGCAGAGGCCAGCGCTATCGTCACCAGCTGGTGTCAGAACAGCGGTAATCCAGCAGTGGTGGGCAGACTGCTGATCAGGGATCTGAATTCCAGGCTACTCCACCCCGGTGCCGCCCAATGTGCATTAGAACTGGCTAAGTGGATATCCAGGGGAGCACATATGGAGGAACTGCCCTCCATCCTGCGGATTAATCGGGTCGAGATGCCCCTGACCGTACCCTCTACCTTCAGGGAACTGGTGCAATGCTGTACCTGAGTGAGGAGAGTATCCTGCTACTCTACTATCTCTATCCTGAGTCTGAGAGGAGGGGGTACGTAGACTCCCTGGATCTACTGGAGGAGGGCAGTATTCTTCGATCTGTCAGTCTGGTAGCCAGCTATAATGGTAATGTACCTGTCAGATCGGTCAGTCAGAGCATAGACAATACCTGCTATCTATCTGTACCCAGGCTCAGGGACTGGCGACACCTGATCAGGAGCGGCAATGCTGAGGTAATTAGGATTGACGATACCAGACTATACAGCCCTCTCCATGAGGATTTTGGAAATAGGGGATCCTGGCTCAGACTGATGTGTCAGGAGGATGCAGTCTCAGAGGTGGAGAGGAGGTTTCGCACCAATCCACAGTCCCTCTTCGAGGAACGCTGTCAGCTCAGTTTCCTCTGGAAATATGTCAATGAGCAGCGTCTCAGTAGGAATATTCCTGCACGTAAGTTAACCCTGGATGAGATCAGCGTACCTGTACCTGAGACCCTGGCTCTGACATCCCTGATGAGGTGCTGGGGTACTCAGGCAGGTATCGATATCATGAACAGGGCCAGTGCTGCTGAGTTGCGTAAACTCTTCAAGGTCGGTCGTCTGCGGAATACCCTACTGCATAGGGCTAAGAATAAGGACGACATGCAGCTGCTGGCAGGACTGATTGAGCAGCATGTATTTACAACACCTGGTCTGGGTGAAGACCTATTTAAACAATTCCTGCTCCATGTGCAAGTCTGGTTTGCGCAAAATGGCAGATGGAGCATATCACTGACCCAGGCGAATATAAAACAACTCGAGGAAATTTTATGTCAGAACTAACCAATTCATTCTCATTCGATGAACTACTGGCTCTCCGTCCTGAATTCATGCACAGCATGATGGACACCAGAGAGGGCAGTAAGACCGGACTGACCAGATACTATGATGTGCCCATCCGCAATATTGACAGATATGCCGATGGTGAGTTCACTGGCTGGTATCTGGCTCAGAATGACAACAGCAACTCCAAGACACTGGAGGAGATCGATGGTCTCAAGAAGACTGACAAGATCATCGGATTCCGTGGGGTCGTAGTAGATCACCAGTTCAGACCTGAATTCAAGATCTGGGACAATGAGACCCGGAAGATGGACAGCATATGTCAGGTAATCGGTTACACCAAGGTCGATGGCACTGTGGTCAGGGGCTTAACCAATGTCAGCGTCAACTCCATCCATGTCAAGAATGGGGAGAAGAACAGCAAGGGCTATACCTTCAAGCATATTAAATCACCAGATCCCATGCTGGGCAGTATGGGTCTCGTGGGCTCCTACAGGGATGCTGAGAAGGGTTCTACCATCATCCGCCGCTGTGATGAATGTGTTAAGTCAGGCAGCAGCGTTAAATTAGTTCCCAATGCCAACGGTGAGATAGTCTGTGACGATCCCCGTGAGGTATTCAACTATAAGCACTGTCAGCCCAATGGCAAGCTCTATATGATGATTTTCGAGATTGTCGTGGAGAATAACAGGGGTGTCAGCAACATACCTGTAACTAACCTATCTAACTCCGAGGGACCCATGCAGCCCTTCATTCTGGGCATGTACATGAATGCCAACAGCTATGAGACCAAATGGAAGAGGGTTGGCGATAAGTATGAGGCACCCAATAAGGGCTTCAGTGAGTTCACTAAGAAGAATGAGAAGTGGGGTCTGCTATATAGTCAGGTGGGTCTATATAAGCCTGATGAGAAGGGTAAGTCCTATGCCCTGTCATTCGAGGCATTACCTAATCAACCAACCTACTACAATCTGATTGCCCAGGCCAATAATCACTGGCTCAGCCTACGCCCCATGGAGCCAGAACAGACCCTGGAACTGAAGGAGACCTATGATGAGTCTACCTATTCCCGTACAGGTGGCGGCACCGCTGTCATTGAGGTATCAGCCAGTAAGGTAGATAATCCCTTCGACGGTGAACCCGATACCTTCAACAGTATGCCAGTCATAGCCTCCGGGGATAACTTGCCTGACTGGGGCGATCTGTAACTACTGAGGTACGATGGGGATGAGGCGAATTGACCCATCCCTGTCTACATTAATCTCGAACTTATCTCCTGCCACAGCGCCTGCCTCATGTACGAAGGCGCTGGGTATTACCAATACGTTGTTCTTGGTGACATGAATGACATCAGATGATCTGCCACCCAGCACAGACTTGAGATTATTGGCCTCTATGAACTTCTCATAGAAGGTCTTGACATCAGCTCTCCTGATACCCAGTTTATTGCTGGTGTGATAGTACCCACATAGTCGGGCCTTGTCTTCGATATCCATCTCTCCCAGCTCAGAAATACGTTTGAGCAGGGCTGATCCTGTAATAGGTTTTAAGGGTACATTATCGAAGTCTTTTTTCTTAGTTACCATTTAATTACTCCATGAAATTACTAATTGAATACGATGCACATGTCGGAAATATTCATGTCCCGGCAGAGATGGAACCCGTCTTCATGTCTGCTGTGGGAAATTGTCTTACAGGAGCGATGGATGATGATATGGCATGTAGCCTGCATGAGAAGGGACTACCTGTTACATATGAAAGTGGATTGACTACCTTCTATGATAACTCTTTTATGGATACTATTTTTACATATCGCATATCTACAGGATTGTTATTCAGACTTAATTCCATGCTCAGGTCTCATGCCATAGAATATAGTATAGCGCCTTATCTGCGACATGATAGCGGGGATGAGTTGCCAGAGGGACTCTGGGATCATCAGACGGAACTGGTTACAGCTGCATTATATCATCAGAGATGCTGTATCAGTTCCCCCACAGGTAGCGGGAAGAGTAGGGTGATAGGTACTATAATTCGTCAGATGGATACCAGCACCATAGTCAGTGTTCCCTCAGTCAGTCTGCTACATCAGACCTATCAGAACCTGAGTCAGCAGCTGGGTATACCCATAGGCAGGGTAGGGGATGGACTATATGAGGTGGAGAAAGTGACTGTGGCTATGCCTGCCTCACTGCTCAGTCTGATCAGGCGCGGGGGACATGAGGAATATCTGGACACACTGGGTACATGGATCATAGATGAATGTCACAACATCAGTCCCACATATGTGGTTATCAGTCAGAGACTCAGGAATACCTACACCAGAATCGGGGTATCTGCCACCGTCTGGAAGGGTAACAGGGGCAGAATGATTAATGGCGGTGAACTGCTGATAGAATCCATATGTGGCCCCCTGGTTAAGTCCATCAGCGAGGCTGAGATGGTAGAGAAGGGGATTATACTGAGACCGGAGGTTCATTTCTATCATGCCGGGTCTGTATGGCTGCCTCCACGCCTGCAGGGGGATTTTACTAATCACAAGTACAATATGGCATACAATCTGGCTATCGTCAGGAACAAGAGACGCAATGAGCTGGCGGCACAGCTGATTGCAGACTATATCAGGGGCGATAATGGCCCGCTGGCTGTCATAGTTAAGAGGGTCAATACCACCGCTAAGAGCCGCAACTCCTCCACCCCATCTCATGCTGAGTTGATAGCTGATATCCTCCGTACACAGCATGACATAGACCTGCCCATTATTCATGGAGGTAGCGGCACCGCTCGGGTACAGGAGGTATTCTCCGAATTACGCAGTGGCGCTCTCAGGGGATGCATCAGTGGTCCCGGAGTCTTCAAGGAGGGGGTGGATATCCCCAATATGGGTGGGGTGGTTCTCCTGACTGCGGGCAGTAGCAGTATTGAATTGATTCAGAGAATAGGCAGGGTACTGCGGAGATTCCCTGGGAAGGGAGCGCCTATTTTCATAGACTTCATAGATGGCAATAACTGGTTTGCCTCTCAGAGCAGTAAGAGAATGAATATGCTGAAGGAGCTATATGGCGAATGCGTGAAGATACACAACTAATAGTATTCGAGGGACTAGATGGCAGCGGTAAGAGTAGTCAGATTAAACTACTGCGCCGACATCTATTGAAACAGGGACGTACCGTGGATGTTCTGACCCAGCCTGGCCCACTGCGCAGGTATCTGCCTCAGGCAGGCAGTAATCAGCTGTACATATTCCTGGCTGACCAGGCGCTGTGTCTGGAGACCATCCGACAGAGTCAGGCTGACTATATACTCTCAGACAGATGGACTATCAGCACACCCGTCTATGGGGACTATAATCGATATATATCTCAGGAACTGCATGACATGTTCCCTGCCCCTGACCTGCTGATATTCCTGGATACGCTCCCTGAACTGGCCAGAGCCAGGGCAATTAACAGGAACAGCGATGATAAATTCGATATGGCTTCATTGGAATTGTATGTAGAACGCCGTAGACGTTATCTGGAAATACTACAGGAAGTTAACTATCCAGTTATTACCTATAGTAATGAAATCTATAAGAAAACTCATGGTGATATATGTATACAATTGAGCAAGCTACCACGCTATCGTCCCTGACAGGAGGCCCCCTGGAGGCAATCCTGGGTGCAGCAGGCAGTGGTAAGAGTTATCTGATTAATATGCGCATACAGAGTAATCCCAACTATGGGTACAAGACCAGCAGCACGGGTATCTCGGCTATCAATCTGGGAGGCTGCACCATCAATTCCATCCTGGGTTACTTCAACCTAGAGGATCTCAGGAGGAAGATATCCAGTCCTGAGGGTCGCATTAAGTTTCTCAAGACCCTGACAGGTATCCGGGCCAGGTTCCGCTACCTGATCATAGATGAGATAGGAATGCTCTGTGGCAACATACTGGATCTGATAGTGGCGGGGGTACGGGAGGTCAACGCCAAGTCCTCCCGTTTCCCTCCCCTAGGCATCCTGGTCGTGGGAGATCCAGGTCAACTTCCTGTGGTCATGAAGGAGGGAGATGATACCATCCCCTTCTTCGATGCCAGATGCTGGTCATCGTTCAATATCACCAGGCTGACTGAGATTAAACGTCAGGCAGATAAGGCATTCATAGAGGCCCTGGGACATATACGTAATGGACGGGCCAGGGAGGGTATGCAGTATTTCAGGGACAACTGCAGGTTCAATTCTCAGCTGGATGGCGACTTCCAGGGCACCACCCTGCTGGGACGCAACATAGACGTGGATTACTTTAATAAGGCGGCACTGGATAAACTGCCCTATCAGGCAATGCCCTACGGCATACGTAGATTCAACCGTCAGGACAGTGGTTGGCGTAACCTGCCAGATCCCCTGATTCTCAAGCCTGAGTCGCGGGTTATCCTGCTGAGCAATAACAGACAGGAACACTACGCCAATGGAGACACTGCCGTTGTGGAGAGACTGTTCAAGGAGCAGGTCTTGGTCAGGCTCACACGCACGGGTGAACAGAGAATTATCAGCTATCTACATAGGGACTATGTCAGTCCCACAGGTGAGAAACTGGGGGCTATTGAGTACCTACCCATGCGCCTTGCCTACGGCTTAACTGTGCATAGGGCACAGAGTCTGACTATGGATCATGTGCAGATTGACCTCCGGGGTCGTTTCCTGAGTACCCTGTCAGGTGGACTATACACAGCTCTCTCCAGGGCAAGAACACCGCAGGGTCTCAGACTGGTAGGACTGCCAGAACACTTCTGTTCATCCTGTTATCTGGATCAGAGATATGCAAAATGGGTACATCAGACATAATTAAGAGTCATATTCGAATATCAGATTTAATCTCCACAGGCAGTAGCGGGAATCATCCATGTCCTGCCTGTGGTAAGAATAATCTCAGTACCTGGGGCGATGAGCGCTATAAGTGCTGGACACCTGGCTGTGCACTCAGCAGTGCTGGAGATGTCATATCTCTCTACGCCTATCTGCATCAGGTAGACAATAATAGGGCCTATCTGGAACTGTCTAAGCAGTATGGAGAGAGGAGGGCGCGACCCAGTAGGGGCAACATGGAACAGGCCCTCAGCTACTGGCGTACCCAGCTGGGTTACTATGAGCCAGCCATGAAGTATCTGGATGCCAGGGGCTGGAGTAGACCCCTGATACGTCAGTATGAGATAGGCTATGCCCCGCCAGATTCCAGTCTGCAGTCAGTTGGTATCAGCTGCGGTATAGGTGATACCTATTTTCAGAATAGGATCATATTCCCCCTGAGGTCTGCTGATGGTGAGCTGGTACATATGATAGGTAGATATCTGGGGCTAGTACCAGATGGCGTACCCAGGGTGAAGAATACATTGGGAGATGCCAATAATTATCTCTGGGGTGAACATCGTCTGGCGACCTACGACCAGGATGTACTGTACATCACTGAGGGGAGTCCTGATGCACTCAGTCTACTGTCCATTGGACTGCCGGCTGTGGGGGTACTGGGACTGGCAGGTATCAAGAACCATGTCAGGAAGTTCAGTAGGTTCCGCCGACTGGTGTTTGCCTGCGATAATGACCGTCATGCCTGTGATCATATCAATCCTGCCCTGGCTGGGAAGCTGAAGAGCTGGACAGCCCTGGCACCTCAGCTACTGAGACTGCAGATAGAGCTACCGGAGACTGAGATCATGCTCTGGATGCCTCCACTGTCTGCAGGGAAGGATGTGAATGATATGTTGGTCAGATGCGGTGGTCAGAGATTACTGAGTAGTATTGGGGGCGGCGCCGCCAATTTCGTAGATCTCTATATCAGGAGTAGGGCATCTGACTACACTGCCCACCTGGATATACTCAGACTGATCAAGGCCACAGGACGAGGTGGAGAGCTGATCAGACAGTATCTGCCTGAAGATCCACTGGAATATGGACTGAGGATAGTAGGTGACTAGACATATTCAGATATACCCCATCAGACCAGTTGTCACGCTCATACTATGTGGGCCGTTGGCCTACATTGAGAACATATACAGGGAGGACGCATCCAGTGTGGTCAGGTGTGTGGAGCTGATATCGGCTCTGCAGCCTGTCATAGCTGCAGGTGATCTGACTGTAGATTATGATGTATGGGATGCTGAGCCCACTGAGAAGGAGTTGACAGATATGGGGCGGCGCTATGGAGATAGTCATTCCATGATGGTGGAGCCCTACAGTTTCGCCTGGGACTGGTGCAGTATTATTAATAACATATATAGAATGGGTTCACTATGGACGTATCCGAAATCCTAAATAAACTACTGGTATCCTATGCCTTTCATCTGCCTGAGGGAGATGCCAGGCTACTGCATATTGATGAATTAATTTCCAGCGTAGAGATCACTGAGGATGACCTGTCCCTGTACCTGGGACTGCAGGTGGAAATCTCAGGCAGACTATCCAATGCCTGTTATTTGCGAAATATCGATACTACAATTAAGTTAGGTGAACGAGAGTTCCCAGTTAAGTGGTTATTCGATCATGCACGCATTAAGAACACAAGATTCAACAATCTCCCAACCTACCTCAGATTCAGAGCTGAGGGCAGGAGATTGTTTCGTGGCAATTGACCCTGGTATAGCTGGTGGAATAGTTGTATTCCATGAGGGTATACCCACATCTGCTTATATTATGCCTCTCAACCAGAAGAAAGATGAGAACAGGATAGATGGCGCTATCTTCATGGGCTACATGGAGGAGCATTCTCCCCGGTCTGTGGTATTCGAGAAACAATTGGCCTACGCAGCTAAGGGTACGGCAGGGACGGCATCAGCCTTCTTCAATCTGGGAGTGCTGGCAGGTATCTGCACAGGCCTGGGTATCACTGTACACTATGTACATCCACGTACCTGGCAGGCCTTCTATGTTGAGGAGATAGCCAATGCCCAGGCTGTTAACAATACCAGTCTGCATAACCGTAAATTCAAGCATGTACAGGTGGCACAGAAACTATTCCCCCATATTAACCTGATGCCCCTCAGGCGGCGCCGCCCCCACGATGGGATAGCAGATGCCCTGTTGATAGGTGATTTCTACTATCGTAGTGGACTGTATGCTACACTATAGTAGGCTCATATATAACTATCACTGATGATTGAAACCTACAGCGTATCGAAGCTGAAAGAATATAGCAGTTGTCCTGCTTCATATCGACATAAGTATATATTAAAGACACCGTACAGGTCTGGGTCTCGCTCTACACTTATGGGCAGCACCGTTCATGAGTCTCTGGAGGAATTCTATAGGGGTGAGAATTGGCTGGATAAGCCCTTCATAGATACATTTACAGCCGTCAGTCTGAATTCCCTGAGAACAGTATTCAATCTGCAGTGTGACTCAGAGATCCTCCTGGATATACATACCCGCCTGATGGACTTGGCTATGTGCACTGATCAGTTGCATGTCAGGGCATCACCGTCCTACAGGGGTGAGGACGCCATCAGGAAGGGTAATGGCGAGGTAGCCTCTAAGCCTGAAATCACTGCTGCCTGGAAGAAGGCACTGGCGGAACTGAATATAGAGGGGACTACCGACAGGTTAAACCAGGAGATGCTGGATATTAATCCTGAACTGGATGGGCTAGAACCAGTCAGCGCCTTCACTGATGCTGTTTCTCTGGCCCTGGGATATAGACATCCACGCGAGATTAGCAGAATAATAGCTGTGGAAATGCCATTCAGTGCAGCAGAAGATGGAATCCTACAGAACCCAGTATTGATGCCTGATAATTATGGCGGCAGTGAGGGTATCTACTTCAAGGGTTACATAGACCTGGTCTGCGAGGTCAATGGTGAACTGGCAATATTAGACCATAAGACCAGTAAGGAGGTAGTCACCCCCGACATGGTTAGGCACAATGCCCAGTTATCTGGATATGCTTGGGCATATCGTAAGTTGACAGGTAAGACGGTTAAATACATAGGTATAAACCATATCAGGACTAGTCAACTGATACTACAGGAATGTGTACCTGCCATATCTGTAGAATCATTCCGTAATCTGGCAGCTAACTACACAGCTATTAAGTATGGTCTATTCCCTAAGAAGGCACCCGATACCGAATATAGCAGCTGTCTAAGATCCTTCGGCGGTACCTGTCCCTTCCTCAGTCAATGTCATCCTCATTATAATAATTAGTTTGTTATGGCTATAGCACATCCTGGACTCAGTTCACTTAAACGCTACATGAAGACTCGTTTCGCCTGGGGATTGCCCTGGCACTGTGAAATGACAGGAGAAGTATTCACAGCTGAACAGGTACGTCAGGCTCTAGATCAGGTGAAGTTACATTTCCCATCTGAACAGTATGCCCTACTGGGTTATTGTTGGCTCAGTTACCGTACCCGCACTGAGATAGCTGATTCACAGTACCTAGATCCCAGCACTGTCAAGCGTAGTTGGGATCGCCTCATGCACTACCTCAAGATACAACTCAGCTACAGCGAACAGATCGCAGAGGTAACCAATGTCTAAACCCAAGGCAGTCAGTGAAATATGTCCAGAACTCCTGGACAGGGTAGATGAACTTGAGCAGTATTTTCGTAATGGATATAGACTGCAGCAGAGCTTCCGCAGCTATAGGTACGCAGAGATTCATGATGCCGTGGCTAGATTGAAGATAGTAGATCCGCATCTGCATCGCCTGCTGGAATATCTCTGGCTCAACCCAGATACCAGTAGAAATCGTATAGCAGCAGGCAGGGAGATGGACACTAATACCCTGGTCAGGGCATGGTATCGTTCCTTCAATATCATCATGAACTATCTCAACAATGCTGAATATACTCCCAGACTGAAGTCAGTTAACCTAGTTAACTATGATTGATATTCTCAGAGAGTTACGGGATGACCTGCTGGCTGCAATCAGTGATGCTGGGCTGATGGGCGGCACCGCCTGGTCCAGTATCATATCTAAGCTGAATGACCTGATAGAGACAGAGAATCAACTGGCAATAGGACGGGTACGCAAGCTCAATCCCATAGATCGCTACGGGTATGGTCCCAGCATTATCAGCCTGCAGGATGGTGGACTGGGAGTAGATGAGATATCTGGTGTATTGAGTCTCCGCAGCGGTGCCGCCATCAGTCCAGATGACGTAATATCATGGCTGGCTGATTACAATGAAATGAGTCCTGGCGAGAGAGCTGGGAAACTCAATATGGATGTGGGAGCAACCAGACAACAGATGCAACTGCTCCTGGAACGTGTAACCGATAAGATGGCAGAGATCGAGCAGAAGGCTGATCAGGCATTCAGACGTAATGGCAAGGACGAGGTATTGCTCATGTACCTGCAGGAGGTCAGAATGATTGTTAAGACAGCCCATGACCTGCAGAAGCATGAAGAAACAGAACGCTCTAATAAGTTATTCCAACAGATAGCCCTGCAGGTAATAGAGAAGCAATGTCCAGCTGCTGCCTATGAGATCTACAAACAGCTCAAGGCCAGGAAGATACTATTGGGTATGGGTTAGGTTAAGCTAAGTTACGGAAATAAAGTTTGCATCAGGATGTATGGGGTCTGGTTGCCATGATGCTGGACCAACCGTATAGCCTGCTCTGATATTCTGCTGCGGATTGTAGTTTGGTATTGAATGTGCAGTATTAAAGTCTATACTGGCTATTTTTTCAATCGTGACCTGTTTACTGGTCGCATTTATACATAGGTTTGTTTTAGTTGATGGCCTTAAATTACTGCAACCCTTACTGGAAGGAGTTTGAGGTACATAGGGGGGATTGCTTGGGTTTGTTGCAACAGCTTTTTTCTCCTGTGTTGCGGTTACAGTTCCATTTTGCAGAGCTGCATTGGCTATATGTTTTGCATGAGCTACCTTGGCACTGGTAGTTGGGTTAAACTTGCTCTTATATGTCTTATAGTAATTGTCCTTATATTTCTGAATTGTCTCTAATTTAGCTCTATCACTGGCATTAGAAGCTGCTTTCTTCCATTCGTCCTGAGCTATTACCTGATGTAATTTAAAAGCGCGATTTCTCAATACGGCAGAGCCTATACTATCTATCAACGGAATAGGTTCAAAGGTACGAGATAGAAATTCATTATTATCTACAAATCTAGATCGACGAGGATCTTCCAGGTATACAGTTTTAGAATTTACAATACCACTGGCAAAATATTCCAGAGTTGTTTCACCAGTAATATCATTAGGCAGATATCTGAGACCTAACAGGGCTTTTTGTTCAGCAGTACGTATACTATCAGTTGATATAGGTCTTTCCAAACTGCGATTAAAATAGTACTGATTAGAAAGTATCTGTGCATATTCACCAGTTTCTCCTTCACCTATAAATAAATTTCCAATTACAGGTAGATGATCTTGCAAGAATCTACGTATACCTCTACCCCAACTAGCCCAAATAGAGGGAATTAGACTACTTCCAAGCCAGTTAATTAAGTTAAAACCAGCAACTCCTATAGCCAGTGGAGCAGCTAATTCTGCAACAAGAGGAGGATATATACCCCATACTAATCCCATTAAGCCGAACCACTCTACAACACCGCTTGCTACCCCTACAGTAAAATTACCAATTGCTGGCATGAGAGTTCTTCTGACTGGATCCCAGTCTTTTCTGGGCCTGAATGTATCTACATAGGCATCTCCAAGTAAACCCGTAGCTCCAATAGTAAATTTAGTAATAGCGTTAGCTATAGTAGTTCCTGCTGAAGTTATATATTCAGGTAAGGCGGATTCTAGATTACTATTTGGAAAAAGCCAACCCTTAACGGCGTCATAGGCAGTATTAACGACTGGTATTGCCATGAGCGCATATCCCAAGGCTTTATTTATATGCAAACTACCTTCAATTAGAGCAAATACTACTGTATCTGCTGCTCCCTGTCCTAAACCCATTACATATTCTCTGGCAGCTAATTTTGCTTCATCTGCGCTGTAATTAGGATCAACCATGCGTTCATGAAGATTATTAGAAGTTGCTGGTAAATTGATAAATCTTCCACCTTCAATACCTGCAGCCACTATATGCATAGATGCAGTAACAGCGCCACCCACAGCACCAATGCCACTTTTTCCAATACTTTTAGCAGTCTTTCCTAAACTTGAAAAATCGTATTTTATAACATTGCCTGCTTTGGCAGAATGAATTAATTTTCTAAAAGGATTAAGATTATGTGCACTCAACTTGGCAATTTCATTTAAATCTTGTTCACTGATAATAGCTTTTTCAACTACAGGATTGAGATTATTATTTGAATCTGATTTTATTAATTCAGCAGGTTTAGATGGGTTTAAATTATTTGCTGCATTTGAATCACCTATAGAACTAGAGATTATTTCTTTTCTTGGTTTTGCATTTTCTGGAGTGAGTGATTTTTTATTTCCAAAAATATTAAGTAACCAGTTTTTAGCTTTTTTATTAGTAACAACAAGAGAATTAATATCTCCTGTTAGTCCGCCACTGTTTTCAAATTCTTTTAATATTTTTTCTCCAATCTCAGAGTAAACTAGTTCCTGAACTGTGCTGTATACCTCATTAACTCCTTCAATACCTTTTTTACTGGATTTAATACCGTCAAATATTTTTCCCTTTAAAATATCATCTACAAGACCGTCTATATTTTCAGTATCTAAGTTTAATATTTTTAATTTTGGAAATTCTTTTTCTAATACTTTTTTAACCTCATTTCTAATTTTATCTTTCCATATAGTTTTAAAATTTTCTTTACCGTTATCTATTAATTCTCCTGAGTCATTTCTTTTTCCATCTCCATATAGTAGACTATGAACTGTTTCTTCATTGTCTTTAAAAAGTTTATCAGCAAGAGTATCCAATAGTTTTTCATAAGGATCCATTAAAGAATTTTCAAGATGAATATTAAATCCTCTTCTACTTCTATGTATTGTGGCACTATCAGTTTCAGGAGCTACATTTCCATCGGTTGTAATGTAATATTGAACATCGTTACCGTTTTGATCTTTTTCTATCCAAAGAGCATTTGGATTAATTGAGTCATTACTAGATCTTACTGCTTTAATTTTAAATTCCTTTATACCTTGAACTTTGTCGTCGCTGTCTATATCAAATACAGAATCTGCTTTAAATCTATTATTTTTAATTGCTCCTTGATTATTAAATATTCCAATTTTGTCTTTAGCAAATTGTTTTTTTAAAGTATTTATTTCTTGACTAGCGCCTTTTAATTGCTCATTGAAAGTATTTAAACGATCAATTATTTTTTTATCTCCTATATTTAAAGTAGTACTACCGCCGCTTATTTCATAATACTTACCATCAGCCCTAATTGTCCACTTTAATTTATTCACACTAATTTTTTCATCTGCAATGACTTTTGTAAATCCAACAGTCATTTCTGGAATAGTATTAGGTTCTCTATAGTAGAAAGACAATTTAGAATGTATTTGTGTTGCAGCGGTATAACTGTTTAAATGCTTAAATAGTCCGAATGTTGCAAATATTCCATATATTCCTGTTATGGCTAATGTAGCTTTTATAGCCAGTCCTGCGTAGTAACCTATAACTGGTAAGCCTGTTATTATATCGGTAGCATTGCCTAATTTACCGCCAAGATTACTAAGCCAGTTAGGTTGATCACTACTATTTAATTCAGCTGATTTATATATATTTTCGTTGTCATCCATCACATCTGTATTTACAGAGCCCTGAGAAAATTTACTTAAAAAATTAGCTACATTTTCATTTGTATTATGATTCATATAGAAATCAACCGCATTGTTAATACTAATACGGTTCATATTCATTTCTAAGTTGCTGTTATATAGGTTAGGGTCACCATTTTTTTCACTATCTTTATTAGATGTGTTTTTAATAATTTGCAGTATCTGTTCATAGTTTAATTTTTCCAACTGTCTTCTAAGTCTATTAGCTGCCATTTGTCTGGGAGTCTGATAAGACAGAACCTGCAAGCGAGCTAATTTATCCATGCTTGCAGATCTGGATATACTACTTTGATTGATTAGATTTTTAGTTTCTCTGGATAAGGGTATTTGAACAGCACGTGCTCTATTTCTAGTTGGTAGAGATGCTGTTATATATTTAATGTAAGTTCCTAAGCTATCTTGATCTCCGTTAGAATTTTGTCTTATTTCTCTTAACATGTTTTCTATATCATCTCTACCCTGGGCTGCCTGTTCAAAGAAAAACTTAGAATCTGTAGAGTACTCAGACATGCTTAGATCTATTCCAGGAGATTGAAACTGTATATAGAAAGAGTTATGGCTGTTAGGTATTTCAGAGCTAGTTATCTTAATACCTCCAACTAAGGGTATAGGTATGTAGGGAGCTCTTGCACTTATTGAATTAATATCACTTAGAATGTCTGCTAAATTATCTTTTTTATGTGCTCTTGCTACCTGTATTTCTCCATTTATTTTTTTTAAATTACTAGTGGTGCTATCAAAATTCTTTGCTACTGTAGGAGCAGACTGCACTAACTGACTAGAATTTATATTTCTATAATCACTGCCAGATTTATATTGTAATTTTTCATATACGATAGAACCATTTTTAATATCAACAGATGCTGAAGTAATACCTGTATAGCCATTATTATCTGAAGAAAACCAGTTATTTAATTTATAGGTATCTACAACTAAATCTCCTAATGTTTTTTTACCTCTAGAACCTGGTAATATTGCACTAATTCCTTCTCTTACTTTGTGATAAAACTCCTCTATATTGCCAGCATGTCCCTGATTAAATGAATAAGCTATTGCAGCAACTGCAGTACTTATAATTATTTGAGTTTTAAAAAATCTGAATATTTTTTGTTGTTGACCAGATATTTCAGTAAAGTATTTTAATTTACTGAATATGGGTCTTTTTAGATTTTCTGATTCTTTTATTTCTGCTCTGGAGGCATTTAGATTGGAACTTACTGCTTCTGCATTTACTTCTTCTACTCTTTTACCAGCAAAACTTAAGTTAGCTAAGGTATTTTTCCAGTAAAACAGTTTTAATTCATCATATATAGGTTCTACCCGTTTTTTAAATTTTTGCCAAACGGTACTGGGTGCTGCTGAGGAAACATCATTTTTTATTTTTCTCGTTTCTTCAATTTTGTTTTCTAAAAAACCTATGCGGTCACTAGCAAGCCGATATCTATCTTCAAACTCGGACATACTTTTAAAGTTACCGGCTATATACCAAGTTAATACGCTTGCTATGAACGTAGTTCCTCTTAAATACCAAGTATATGTATCAGGTGCAGCTTGTTTTGGATCATTGATATTTACAGTATCTAGATGCATTCCTGTAGCAAAACCAAAACGTTCATCAGTAGATAGAATAGACCAAGCCGCTATGGCACCTGTTTCTAATGCAGCACTTGTTTTTAACCAGCTTGGTAATTTTTTTATTAAATTTATAGAAGCTCTATCGATTACAGACTGATTAGCGAGTTCATCATCTTTTATATTATTTAATTTATTAGGATTGAATTTATCTATTAAACCTACCATGGCTTTAATAAGACTTTTAGCAGGAATAGTTGTCATCTTTAAACCACCTATTAATACAAAGGTTGGTAATTCAAAGAGAACCCTAGTTGCATTATTTACTTTTTGTAAAATACTGTATTCCTGTGATGGTAGCCTGAAGATAATAGATAGAGCAGCAAAAGCAGATACGCTTGTATCGATAGTAGTCAATACTTGCGTAAGATCTGCCATATAGTTGAGATAGTTATTACTCTGTGGAGAGTAGATTATTCCCAGTCCTAGTGCACCCTGCTCTGGATGAGCAAGATCAAATCCAATTGGAGATCCTACTGTCATGTTGTAACCTAAGAGCATGGGTCCTCTAAAGCCTTCACTTATGAAGTATTGTCCAGTTTTATTGCCAGCTTGTTTAATATTTTCAACATCAGTTTGGGGAGTTAATATTGGCATCTGAGATTGAAAAGCTAAGTTACCTGCAGTTTGTACGGGAGTAACTATATTTCCTTCAGCAGTATTTATTACCTGTTCATCTGGTCTATTGTATATATCAAGACTTTTAGATACTAATCTAGCCATTAAGGCAGATTCTAGAGAAGATTTAGATGGACTCTTACCCATCATTACCTGCGCTTTAATGTTACTAAAATATCCCTCTAAATATGAGGAGGCATCTGCATTCATATTTAAGTACTTTCTAGTAGATGAGGATGGCCCTAGTCCAAAAAGTCCTTTTACAAATCTAGAAGTTGACCTTAATCTAGAGAAAGTATAGTTTATGGCATTAGGTATCAGCCAGGAGACACCGATAGCTGCTAGTCCTGCATATTTTAAATTAAGTCCTAATTTTCTACCTCCTGCTATCCTTATAGTATTGCCCTCTAAGGCCATACCAGATTTATCCAGAAGAGATTTTATACCTTTATACGCCTCACTGGTTTCCTCTCCAAGATTTACTGTTATTTCTAAATCACCTCTACCTGCTCTTCTTCCAGCTACATAACCTGCCGCTAGAGTAACTCCTATACCAGCAATAGATTGAATTGTATGTAATTTTAATACTGTATCTGAATAGCGCTGTTCATATTCTTTTTTAGATTCACCTGAATGAGAACCAATACCGATTCCCTGTCCAAAAACACCTGTAGACTGACCAATCAGCAAAATGTCACTTAAATCTACTATATTATTGGCTTCAATATCTACGTTTTGACCTTGAGTTAATAGGTTGTGATATTCTTTTCTTCCTGTTGCTGACTCTAGCATCTGAGTCAACTGTGATGCATGTATATTTACACTAAATAAATCACTAGCAGCTCTAGAGACTAAAAAACTGGCAATACCTCCTAATACTATAAATTTACCTAACTTACTACTCCATATATTTTTATTATTCTGAGCACTGATATTGGCACTTTCATACTCTATATATTGATTTTTTTGGGCTAATACCGCCGATTGTCTTTTATTTATTTGACGTTCTATTCTTTTTTGAACAGGACTGATTTCTTCTATATAAGTTTTAAATTCTTCTAGTTTTTCTTCATTTATATTTCCATCTTTATCTATTAAATTTATAATTAAATGCCCTTGATTATTAACTTGAAGAGTCTTAGCAGGCGAGTTCATTAACTGTTTAGTGCGACCGTATAGGTAATTAGCACTTTTTGTAAAAAAACTTCTAAAATTAATCTTTCCAATAGCTAATTTATTATCAGCAATCAGTTCTAATTCATTTTTAGCTTCGTTTTGAAACTGTTCATCTGGAGGTAATGGAGAATTAGGATTATTTTTTGTATATTCTACTTTTAACTCCTCAGATTTATTCTCTATATCTTCTTTTTTTATAATAGGATGTTTATAGAACTCATCTGATACTACCTGTTGATGAAAATCACTAAATAATTCTTTTATAAAATTTTTACTTAATACATAGGCTAATTTAAATGAATATGTAACTGGCTTAGCCAGTCCCCTTGATGCTTCAGCTTTTGCATCTTGAATTCTGCCATCATCATAGAATTTTTTCCATATATCCAGTGCACCTGATAGAGATATAGCGTCTTTTAGAGATGTAAAGCCATCATGTATGGTAGCCTGATTGGGATTAATACCTCCCCATGACCAGAGTAAAGGATTGAGAGGTATATACTCTAGGAAGTTGTCTAGTTTTTTAGCTAATCTTCGTGCTCTAGTGAAACCTGTATTTTCAAGTGCGATTGTCTTGGTTCTATCATCTAGGACGAGTTTAGTTACAGAAGCTAATTCTTCTCCGACAGCTTGACCTGCTTGCTGCATAGATCGATGACCTTCACTGCCAACTTTAAAGGGTGAAGCAATATAAGTGATTAAATCCAGAGTACCGCTCCACATATCAGAAGCAGATTTTCTGACTACTTGATTATGAAAATAGTATGGATCTATATCGCTGCTTTCAATTCCAGCTTTTAATTTTTTATAAAAATCAATGTCTGTGGGGTCTAACTTATCATATTCTTTCGATATTCCTGATATTTTTCTAATTACAGCACTAAATCCATCTTTATTCTGTATTGACTTTGTTAGTAAACCTTCAGTAAAGTTAGTGATAATCTTATCGCTGACAGTGGCTAGAGGATAGGCTATTGCTAAATATGAAATTACTGAGTAGGTGGCACTCTCAGCAAACTGATAAATATTTCCTAGAACAGTTGCAGTAGGTCCATCCTTCTGCATCTTATAGGCATCAGTTTGATTGACTCTATAGCTATCTTGAAAGTAGGGGTCTGTATTGGTCTGTTTATTGAATCCAAAACTTGAATCTATGGCACCTCCGATTCCAGCAAACATAGAGGCCATGAAGCTATGTTTACCGCTCAGTAGAGGTCCTGAACTGATGCCAGTAGATATGGCCCATTCATTGATGTAACTACCTAGCCCTGGCGTAGTAGTTACCATATCGAAATAGGATACAGGTAGCGGCACCGCTCCTTTGCTGGTTAACCTATCCATCTGACTTTCAGTCATTCGATAGAGTGCAGTTGCCGTACCTTCAGTGGTACCGCTCAGTCTTCTATAGTTCTGCCTAGAATATCTCATGGAGATATTGCGTATATTCAGTCCATAGAAATAGGATTCCTGAACACTAGAAGATAGGGCAATAGTCTTATTTATACTTGAGTCTTTAAAATCATCCCATTCAGTGTTAGCGAAGATATTCCAATTGCCTCCGCCGCTATTAGTGCTACCTATCAGTGGATGATAATTATCCATTAACCAATCCAGGGATATGGATATGTCAGGGCTGGATTATAGAGTAACCCGTTGAAGAGCTGTTGTTCTGGCATTAGCTGTCTGTGGTTGACTACTGTCAACTCAGTTGAGTTAGGAATGTAGGTTACTTCTTCCTTGTAGTAGCATGGACGGTACATGATCAAATATTGAGTGGGCGGCGCCGTGGTCAGCCACTGTATGCCGTCTGCAGTGCGTTCCCAGTCTGTTGTCTGGGCATAGTATGTATTGACACCTGGGGGGTCTATGGTGGCTGTTACGGTTGCATAGCCGTATCCACCTATCAGGTTGGTGTAGCCTGTTATCCTGCCATTAGCCACAGTCAGGGTGGCACTGGCTCCTGTTCCGGTGCTGCTGGTGAAACTGATGTTGGGAGGATAGGCACTGGAGTATCCTGCACCTCCATTGGTCACTGTGATGGCTGTGATGACACCGCCTGTGACTGTGACTGTGGCAGTTGCCTGGGAGGTGGGCGGCGCTATGCTGACAGTCGTATTGCCTGCCAGGTACCCGGTGCCGCCCACGAGTCCTGTATAGCCAGTTACTATACCCCTGGTGATAATAGCAGTTGCACGGGCTCCCGTACCTGTGGCACTGGTGATGGTGATGGTAGGTGCAGTGGTGTAGTTAGAGCCACCTCCCACTATACTGAGTCCAGTGATGATGCCGTTGCTGATAATTGGGGTGGCACTGGCTGTGATTGGAGTTGCCATGACACTGACTATGAGCTGAATATCGCTGGTCAGGGGATCTGATCCATTGACCTGGGTGAAGGTGCTGGCATTCATGATCAGCTCTATATTGCGTCTACGGTCTGGCAGACGTTGTTCCAGTATGGTGTCCCTGTGTCGTAGATACCTATAGCCCTTGAAGGTGGGTACCAACCAGTACTGACTGTAGAGTAGCTCCTTTCTGGATCTACCTGGCAGCTGTATTGAGCGACTCAGTTGTCTGGTGATGGGGGTACCGTTGATGGTGACTGAGTTGGTGCCAGACATGGTGTAGTTGAGCGGCACTGGAGCTATGTATTTATAGTATTCGACTATGTAGCAGGAGTTAACACCATAGCCCACAGTGGGCGGCACCTGGACATAGACATAGTTCTGTCCGGTCACATGGAGTTCCTGATGGATAGCTCGCCCCACGTGCCTGTCGTTCTGAGGTATATAGATCTGAATGTAGTCTACGTCAGCTATGTCATCTATGTATATGCCACTCTCGCGTCCCTGTAGCAGGGCTGGGTCTACGCCAGGTTCAGTGGTGTCTACATACACTGGATCACCGTAGCTACCGCCATCCTGATATAGCGGATTCAGGTAGGGTTCTTGCCAATCAATCGGGGTACCTGGGGTGCCGGACATCCTATATGCTCCTAGTTTTCTTCAGTCTCTTCAGTCTTGCCATATTGCTGGTGGCACTGTGTGAACTATGTCTATTGAAGGGTGCATTGCCCTGACCAGTGCGCATCAGACCTGCAATTGCCATCTTCTCATGGCAGTTCCAGACAGCGCATGCCACCGCATCTGCCAGATCCTTATTGGCACTGGGATGTATTATCTTACCGTTAGCCTGCACTACCAGTCCATGTAATTCTGCCTTCAGGTCTGGCATCCAGATGCTGTCCATGGGGAACTGTATACGTCCCTCCAGTAGTAGCTGGCGCAGGAGAGTGTAGTAGAGCATCTGCTTGGGACGGGACACGCCCAGTAGCTCAGTCACTATCCCCTGCTCATGCAGTCTCTGTATTGTGGCCTCACTGTTCCACTGGTCGAAGGACAGGTAGCGTATATTGCGCCGCACCGATATCTGGATCAGGGTGTCCTCGACATTGGTGAAGGAGACACTCCTGATACCCCCATCAGTCATGCGGGGCTGCCAGAGGATCAGTCCCTCTATGTTGATAGTCCAGCTGCCATCCTTCTCTCCAGGTGCTGCGAAGGCGAAGGCGCAGTTGTCTCGCTTGAGTCCATAGTCTATGTGCCCATAGCCAGGTCCCTGACTGGGTTCACATCTCAGTATATTAATTCCCACGTACCTCCTGGTCTCCTCAGGTCCCCTGACATCCAGGTCAGTGGCTGCAGTATCTACCATGGAATGTCCAGTGGTGCAGCTGTCAATCATATCCGTGGTGAACATACCACCGCTGGCACTGGGGCGGATGCCCTCATATTCCAGTCGGGCTAGTTGTTCGTTCTTCAGGTAGTCTGACACTATCTGTGGACTATCTCTGGCTACATTGGGGCTGTGATTGAGATGCCATGTGGTCAGTCTCATTCCCAGACTGTAGGGATCCCTGTGACAGTGGTCATAGGCACGCTGGATGGGGTCGCCCTCACACCAGGCACTGGAGATCATGACTCTCTTGCCATGTTTACCGAAGGTGCTGACTGCCTTACCCACGTTATCGAAGAGGGTATCTGCTGTATTGACACCCAGTTCATTGGTCTCGAACCGTGATGCCTCATCCAGTACGAAGAGCTTGAGGTTATAGCCGACCAGGGACTGTGAGCGGCTATGCTTAGCTGAGATAGCCACATTCTTCCCGGGACAGCGAATTTCAGTTGCCAGCATCTCTATCTCGCCGCTCTTAGCCAGGGACTGGAAGAGCATACTCTCACTGGCATAGCCTATTATCTTAGCGAAGAGGGTTTCCTTGACCTGTTCTGCTGACTGGGCAATTACGAATATATGTATGGGATCTGAGGGTACCAGACCGTAATGCTTGGCAGGTGAGTTCAGTGTAATCAGATTATAGAACTCATAGAGAACTACTGCACTGACCAGCATGCTCTTACCGCTGTTGTGATTGATGAAACCATCTCCCCAGAAGGCATGATCGCCAGGTACATGGATATCGTAGACATTCTCGTAGCCTGCATAGGTGACACTGGATACCTGTTCTACCCATTCATCCAGTCCGCTGCCTCGCTTATTCAGTACCCGTGCCCGCCACTTCGGATCCATGCGGAGTATCCAGGTACCGTCTGTCAGGGGATGCCCCTTCCTGGAGGTTATGATGCTGGAGGGTATTCCCACAGCAGTTGCCAGTATCTGATGTCTGCGTATATATTCGTAGCTATGGCTTCTGATATTGTTGATGTCACCACTCTGACTGGCTGTTATCTGACGACTGAGATGACGGCAGATGTTCTCATGGCTGTAGTTCCAGATACTGTCTGACCATAGTTGATTCTCATAGTAGGTGTAGGCGGCACCGTTGCCCAGGCAGTGGCTGCGGGATATCAATATCTGATCACTGGTAATTACATCACTCAGCGGTACCCATAGGTACATGCCATCTCTCTGAACCATGACTGGGTGATTAGGCGTACCCTGTAGGGTACGTCCAGATGAGGTGACCAGTCTGTAGGTCTTCTGTCTGCCCTGATTATAGTAGTAGACCATTTCAGCGGTGCCGCCCCTGGCAGATACAGTCTCTATATGTGCTCCTGTCTCAGATGCCAGGGAATCTATGCGCTGCAGTCCGCTGGGAGTTGCCAGCATGGTACTCCCCACCACACAGCGTCTACCACTCTCCAGAATCAGATTGCTGTATTGTCTACCCGGTATCCATGTGGTGCGCTGTTCATTCTCCCTCCAGCGAATCAGGGTATCCTGCTCCTCTGGGCTGAGTTCTTCACCGTAGAAACTCTTGAGGACTATCTTCTGACCCAGGAATAGATTGACCTGTCCATTCAGTAGCACCTGCTCAACGAATTCTACAATACTGAGAGGACTGCCGCTCTGATATAGCTTCAGTAACTGTGACATGAAGCCTGAGGAGATATCTATCTGCTTCTGCATATATTAAACGGTAATGGCAGTATCTGGCGAGCTGGCTCTGGTGAAATATAGCCCACTGGCTACCTTATCACCAGGCAGAATCGCAGTACTGGGCGTACCTGATGCATTCTGTAGATATATCCAGCTATCACTGGAGATGATCACTGATACTGGGGCGGCACCAGTAATGACAGTAGATTTACCCTGTGCCATGACGATGGCAGCTGAGATGCTGCTGGTACGTGTACCCTTAGCTAGAACGTAGATTGTGCCACTGCCGCTGAGTATCAGGGTGCAGCCGTTGCCACTACTGAGAGAGGTTGATGTGTCCCCACTGCTGCCCAAGGGTATGGGATCTTCTCCTCGAAGTATTCCATATACAATACCCCCTCCTGCATTGACGAAATAGTATTCCCAGGGCTGGCTACCGAATACCAACTGAGCGTCCAGTGCATTACGTCCCCAGATGCCGTTATGACCAGCCACCTGATAGAGCATTCTCCCTGCCTGATTATAGACAGCATAGATATTGCCTGAGAGTATATGTGGATCGTAGCCGTAGGGGGAGGTCAGACTGAAGACATAGGCAGCTGCATTAACTATAACGGTCTGTTCCTGCGGTCTCCTGGTCAGCTCCATGATGACGCTGTCTGGTACCTTGTTCTGTAGCGCAGTGCTGCCACCTACATACATCTCTATCAGTTGATAATTACTGGATAGTATTCCCATCAGCGCACCTCCGTCCATGTTTGAATTACAGATTGTCTGGTAATAGCAGATGCCTCACTGCCACTCAGACTGCTGATTACGCTGGACAGGGGGTTATAGGTGTTATTACCCCACTGCCACTGAGATGTATTCCATATGGTGTGAGACTGATTCCATACCGTATTTATCTGTATGGGAATTGGGACGGCACTGCTCAGAAACACTCCACCGGGATACTGGTAGAGATAGTAGGTGGTCTGACTATAGGTATCATTGGTCATGTATCCCCTATAGTAGCCAATTAAATCATATGAGCCGCTACTGGGTAGGTACAGCTCGCCGCTGTTGTAGGATGGATCTGGCTGCAGTTGACCGCCTATCGGTATACCCAGGGGGAAACGCATACCAAGCGGTTGATATATATCCAGATAGAGGGTACCCCTGTCACCTAGCCAGCCTAGTCTGTCCTGATATTCCCAGAGCGGAGTGCCGCCTGCAATATCTACAGCATTGCCAGTGAAATGTAGACCGAATACCAGCGGGTGATAGTAGTCCTGACAATAGATACCATGTGTAACCGGCCAGCTACTGGCATCTGAAGCAAACATAGTGCCAGTATTGTAGGATGTACCTGTAGAGATGCTGGAACCGTCATATGTCCATGTTGGAATTGAGAGTATCTGAGGGCCGTTGGCCAACAATCTCAGGGGTATGTAGATGAACCTGTAGGCATAGGATCCAGTTCTACTGACAAATACATGATGCGGCTCGTAGGCGGTACGGGCAGGCATTAACAGTGTCCCTGGTCTGGTTATCTGACCAGCATATATGTAGTTGTTATTACTGATTTCAGCCAGTAATGTTGACAGTGTATCGGTGTAGAGGAAGGATAGGGGTGGATTATATGGACGATTTGGATAGTCTTGATTCTGAGTTACCTGCGCCTGGGCACTGGCATTACTATCCACTGTTAATGCAGATAGGGGTGTAACTAGGGATTGTACTTGGCTAAGAAGCTGCTGAGCTGTAGCTGAGACCATTGGGCAGGAGCAGGTACGTTATATTACTAATAGACAGCGTTATGCCCTGTGGTTGTAGGACAAGCTGTTGTGTAGTCACGGTGCCGCCCGATGTAATAGACTGTGTGGATGTAAACTGAATTCCAGTTATAGATGTGCTGACAGGTGTTCCATTATTGAGGATATAGATAATACTCACTGCAGGTATGGTAGTATCTGCCCACAGATAGCCATTAGATAACATCAGAGCATGTATAGGCTCACTGGGTGGATAGTTGAGAGCTAATAGGGTAGTTTCAGATACGGGATAGTCAGTACGCATAGATATTAAATTTGATACAATCCTGTTTGTCCAGAGTTAGGATCTGTTTTAAATTGATAAGCCTGACCTGTGTCTAGAGTAATATTATTATTGCTATCTGATTTATACTTATAATACTGACCTTTACCGTCGGTATAGACTAAAACATTGTAGATAGTTGTCGCACCTATACCATAGCCATCGTAAAATTTACCAGGGTTATTTCCTGTAACTACAATATATGGATGAGCTTGTATTTTTCCTGGATCAGAGGATTTTGCATCAAAAAGTGCTAAGACTTGAAGACCAGGATAACTATTAAGATCATTATTGTCACTTTTAATTTGAAAATAATTAGCTATTAAAAATTCATTAGAAGAACCAGATACTGCTCTACCTAAAGCAGAAACAAAACCGCCAAGAATTGCTGATGAGAAATTTTCAGCTTGATTTTTAGAATAATTTAAAGGATCTACATTACTTGTAGGACTTAAATTGCCTCTTAAAGATACTATATTTCCAGATGAATCATATATACGTCCTGTGGCACTGCAAGAACCAGCTACATAAAATGTATATGAACCTGCAAATACAGCTGTACAGTAGCCGCTGTTTTTTAATGCATCAGGACATGTATTTGGGTTTAAAGCTGTAGTAGTCGGGTTTGCACTTGTTTTTGAGTCTACAGGTAAGCCTTGATTTAACAATTTTATGTCTGAGTTATTTATGACACAAGAAGATAATCCAAGTAGTTGAGCGTCTGAACTAACCAGTTTTAAATAATTATAACTAGTATATGTTAAATAACTAGTAAAATTGTAAAAATTATTGTCAATGTTTATATTAATAAAATTATTATTAAAAATACTTGTAGTCATTTCATAACTATTTGAAATAGTAAGATTACCGCTTGAATTAATACCACTTGTTTGTTGATTTAAATATGTAAAGTCAAAGTTAATTTTTATTGAACTATTTTCATATGTTAATATAATTCTATTTTCATTGTTTCTATAGTTAATTAAATTAGTCATATCATCATCTAATACATTAACAAATAAGGATTTTATATAAGCAATATCAATAGAATCGCTAGTGTATATTGAACCATCTCCAACATTTCTTAACCATATAGAATTAACAATAGAGCCGCCAAATCTACCGCTATTAGGTTTAGGCAATGTTCGTTTACTCGTATCTAGTATTAAAAAAACACTATATACTGCCTTTTGATATGGTGATTTTGGATCTCCATCTACTACTAAATCGGAAGCTAATGTTGCTAATTTTACTGCTTTACATTGATCTAAATAGCATCTTAGAGCTTTTTCTCCTAAGCTAGGATCAGTAGAACAAATACTATTAGAAACGTTGTTTACATCATTACTACTAATGCTACTGTTTTTACAGGCAGGCAACTGCACGGGAATAGCATTAGGTTGATCAACTACTTCTATGTCTATGTTGTACCATGTTAAGTCATCTCTGACATACATAGCTTCCATTTTAGAAATGTATCCAATAAAGTTAGGTTGTCCAGTTGAATCTCTTAGACTATTTTCTTTAAAACTGCTGCCATTCAGTATAGTGTTAGTTGCGATAGTTACTTGAAGTTGATAACCGCTTTTAACTACTCCATTCCAGAATGTAGTAAAAGCTCCATAACTATCTACTACTATAGCTGAGCTTAAATTAGAATTAGATTGCCAATTAACACTGGATGGATAGGTATAGAATTCTGATATATTATTCTGGTTAGTTCCTTCATAACCCACGAATGCTCCTACGAAGGAAACTATAGTGCTATAGACACCTAGATGCTGAATTATTGGTCCAAAGCCTGGTATCACATGACGGGCTATTAGTGGTTTAGCCTTAACTACTATTCCACCTGCGGCGGCACCGGGAGCGCCCCTAGATCCCTGCATTGGCAGTACAGGATCCATTGCAGGTTGAAGAACCATATACCACGTATTAGTTCCATATTTAAAAGTAATGCCTGGTTGATTCTTAACTACACTGGTTGGTGGATTTACCGTTTGTGGAGTGGTTGATGTATTTAAAGTTAGTGTTTGATTTGTTGAAGTGTAGCTACCGCCAGAACTTGTACCATACATAGGTACACCAGTTAGAACTGAACTCCAAATTATATTTAAAGCAGCACCAGGCGCAACCTGAGAATTAGTGGCATCTGCCATAACTAACCCCCCACCGATACTACATACTCTATCCAGGCAGCTAGATTGTAACTAGCTTGTCCCAGTAGGTAACCACTTATTGCGGGGGAAGTGGTTACACCTGTAGAAAATTGCGGTGATGTCCATTTAAATAGACTGGCATCTGGCGGATTAATATAGGCATTAGTTAGAGGCAGCGCCGCCAGATAGTTTAATTGAGCATTACTGAGCGCATTAATGGGTACACAGGTTAAAAACGATGCCAATATACCCAGTAGCGGTGCCGCCAGACCAGTTAGTTGTTGTAATCTATTGAGATCGTTTCCTGCCCCGTTTATTTGCCATTGAGCTATTACGAGGGGTATTAATTCTGCCTTCACTGGATGTCTTAAGAACTTTAATCTCAGGTTGAGATACATCTGCTTCTTTTCTGTAGGCATCCTCTATTAGATCTAACATTCTGAATTCCATTGGTGTTAGTTCTTCAGCTCTGTGACTCCAGTAGTTAAAGAGCATATTGGAGGATGGATCTAACTTCTTAACTGGAAGATTGCTGAGACGTTCTATCTGGTTTCTGAGTATCTTCCCATTCTTAATGGGTTTAGCATCGCTTAGTCTAACAGTATGCAGTCCCTTAGCAGTCAGTAACTCTACCTCTTCAGTTTCCTGGTTAACACCAACACACTCCCCATAGAGATGTCTGGCAGATTCTGATAGGGCTAGTCTAGATATTTGGACGTAGTCACCTACTGTGATGGTGTATTCGACCTTGACCTTACGCTGTCTAATTAGGTATTCAACGTCTGGCCCGCTGGGAAGTCTGTTATTAGATTTAATGGCTGACACCCAGAGATCGTATGCTTCATTTAGTTCTAGACGTTCCTTCACGAAGGCCCTGGTCTGTCTTTCTGAAGTTGGTAATTGATCAGCAGGCAGGTTCTTTACATTCTGAAAATGATCTACATATTTAAAACCATTTATACGCAGATAGGCTAGACTTCGACCAATAGCAAACCTCTCCATGCAGTAGTTCTCGAAGTTTGTGTAGCCAGCTATCAGATATAATTTCTTCTCATTTATCTCCTTGAGAGCCCGGGCACCCTCAATAAAGCTAGTCCTGACCTTAGCTTCCAATCTATTTAATTCATGCTGAGAGGATGGACTGGTAATTGCATTTATCTTGTCTTCAACAATTTCAGGAATAACTGCTTGAATCTTACTTTTAGCCATGATTATCCATGTGATCTGTATTTCTATATGTTAACCCGCTATCCACGTATAATATAAGAATAAATTAATTATTACATTACTTGTATGGCTAGAATCGTGACAATTGGCTCACTGTCAGGTGGTCAGGGTAAGAGTACAGTAGCGTTAATGCTTTCTAGATACCTAGCCAGACTGGGAGTTGGCACAATACTGATAGATACCGATCCCCAGGCTAATACTACACAGTATAGTGGTATAAATGTTCCTATAGAATCTACAACTCTCTTGAATATTTTAAATCCCCAGGAACGCTCATCTGCAGCAGGGGCTATGTTGGATGTAGAATCTAATCTGTGGCTCATACCTGCCAATAAGTATTCAATTGGCGTACCTGAAATACTGTCATCATCTGGTAATGCAACGTCATATTTTCGCCGGCATATTAGACCATTAACTGACTATGCAGAGATCATTATTATAGATACTCCACCTGCACTTTCGCAGTTAACTCTGGCAGCCTATTCTAGCGCAGATATGCTTTTAATTCCCGTAGAAGCTAATGATAAGGGATGTACTAGCCTTAAAATGACATTAGCAACTGTTGATGAGCTGAGATTGAATGAGATATTTACTGGAGTTGTGGAAGGCATTATTCCATTTAGGACTAAGATCATCGGCAGCAATATGACAAATATCAGTAAAACTGCATTAAATAAATTCAGTGAATATGGTTTAAGAGTATTTCCATCAATTGTAGAATCAGAATCATATAAGAATGCCCTGATAAGGTCAGGTCTACCTTCACAATATGGAGGAACAGATGCTACTATTGAAGCAATTTCTCGAGTAGTTACTGATGATAAGTGATAAAGACGAGATAGCTATTCAATTACCTCTGTTTAAAGTTTCTGCAGACAGCGTTGTTTCGCCTAATGTACTGCTCAGGAGCGCATTGTTTGCAGCTATTAGGTCTGGTAGTCGTGAAAATATGAAACATAAGGTAATATTTTCGCAGAATGGTTACGAAATTCAATACACAGGAGAGCAGTTAAATGGTGATGATCTAGATGTTTGGATGGCTGTTGTTGACCTGGTTAAAAATCATAAATTAAATGAAAATATAAGTATCAGCGGTTCTGATATTTTAAACCGCATGGGTAAGAGCAAGGGAGGCGATCAGTATGAAAGTCTTTTTAATTCTCTTATTAGAATGACAGCCTGCGCTGTTGTTATTAAGTTTCAAGATCGCAAATATTTTGGCAGTTTAATTCATGCAGGTATATTAGATGAAAGTACTAAAAAATATAAAATCAAATTAAATAAAGATATCGTAAATCTGTTCTACAACAATGATTGGACAGGTATAGATATGAATATTAGAAAACTATTAAGACAGAAACCGTTAGCATTAAAATTATCTGAATATTATAGTTCTCATAGTAAACCAGTTCCAGTTTCATTAGATTTTATATATAAAATTACTGGTAGTCAATGTAAAGATAAGGATAAGTTTAAACAGTTAATTAAGAAGGCACTTAATGAGTTAGTCAAAATTAACTTTCTAGTTAACTTTGAATTTAAAAACAACCTAATAATAGTTAATAAGAGTAACCTTATTAAAAAAAATTGAGTAATCAATAATTTTCGACGCTGTGGGTAGATGGAAGTTAATAATCTATGCACAGTGACAAATTATGTGTCGTCATGTACAGTGACAAATTATATGTCGCCAGTGACAAATTAATGTCGTCATGCCAAATTATGTGTCGTCGTGACAAATTATTGTCGTCGAGTTAATTAAAATTTCTTAATTGATTAATAATTTTCGACGTTGTAGGTAGATGGAAGTCAATAATCTATGCACAGTGACAAATTATGTGTCGTGTACAGTGACAAATTATATGTCGCCAGTGACAAATTAATGTCGTCATGCCAAATTATGTGTCGTCGTGACAAATTATTGTCTTCGAGTTAATTAAAATCTTTTAATTGATTAATAATTTTCGACGTTGTAGGTAGATGGAAGTCAATAATCTATGCACAGTGACAAATTATGTGTCGTCAAGTTAATTAGAATCTTTTAATTGATTAATAATTTTCGACGCTGTGAGTAGAATCCTTCGACGCTGTGGGTAGATTGAAATCAATAATTTTCGACGCTGTGAGTAGAATCCTTCGACGCTGTGAGTAGAATCCTTCGACGCTGTGAGTAGAATCCTTCGACGCTGTAAGTAGATTTTTTAAAATAATAAATGACTGTATGGGTTGATAGGACTGTGTTTTCAACATTACAAACTTCAGCGCTAATCTTTATTTAATCTATATTCTAATCTTATTTTAATCTTTTAATTTTTTTTTGCTAATCTTCTTTAATCTATATGGTAGGGAACTGAATCCCGCGTCACTTTTCGCATGTGGTTTGACGCCTGCGAGGACTGGGTGAAGTGATACGGGCAGGTAGAGAGCCAGGGCTATCTTCACCCAGTCCCGATCGCAGTCTACCACATTGCTACAAGTGCAAGCCGCTACGCGGACGCTAATACGCCAGATCCGGAGAGGACGAATAAAATGAATGAGCAGGTCATTTAACGACTTTTTGAGAGAGTGGTCCAGGATTAGTATTAATAGCAATACGCTGGAAGTATGTCTTGTTATCTGTATTCTTGAAATCTATTCGTAGTTTTAATCTGGTTCTGGGTATAGTTGTTGAATTGTTATTGGAATCTACTATAGTTACAGATGATGTTAGGGCGGCACCGTAGAGATAGCGACTGAGTCCACTGGCAGGGTTCAGTAATGTAGTGCTGATCATATCTAACTGTTCCCATGTCTGACCGCCGTTAGAGCTGATATAGACCAGTAGCGATCCCTGACCAGATATCATGGCATCTAGACTGACTTCTAGATTAGTAAATGCCATGGGTACGTCTATCTCATCTCTGATCCATGATGCCAGGTTCGTATCGTTATAGAGGGTATAGTTAGTTGCCTGCAGATCCACTACTGGGAAGGTACCTGTACCTCCCTGCAGATTGAGATTAATTACACCGCTGTACCCTGAGCTGTTGGTCTGGTTAGCTGAGCTGACAGTGCAGTTGGGGGGATTGGTGGATACTATGTTCGGCTGTATGTATCTGAATGGACTGACAGTAGTTATAGTTACGCTTGATGTGGTGGCTTGACTGGTGGGTGTTGCAACTACAGGTGTCCAGGATATATTACCGGCTATGAAGCTCCAGTCGCCACCTGAGGCAATCTGGGCTGATGCACCTGCGGTTAGATTGATGCTGCTATCTGTGTTAGCTGAAATTGCTATGTAATAGGTACCTGGAGCCACGTATATAGGTATTCTGAAATTACCATATAGTATGTTACTGTTTCCTGTAGCATACAGCCAACTGACTATCTGAACTCCCTTGATCAGATAGACATAGGCTGAACCCTTACCACCTACGGATAGTCCTGACCACATAGCTCCAGCGGTGATAGTTATCTGCTGTCTGATTGATGGGGTGGGATTAATATTGCTGTTGTTCCTGGGTACTCTCAGACCGCTAGATCCCACAGTAACCTTAATTGGATTATTATTCTGGGGAGTCAGACTGACCTGAGCCATACCATTACTGTCAGTAGTCTGTGAGGTATCTACTGCTCCTATTGATGTCAGGGAATATGCGGAGTTACTGTAGTCTGTTATTGTATAGGCTTGATTTGGGGCGGCACCGTGGATGAACACCAGGTTGCCATCATACTCCGCACAGGGAACTGCTGTAGCCATGATAGGTTGATTAGTTGTTCCTGTTAATATATTATTACTGCTGTTGGTGTAGGGAATTGTCAGGGCGAGGGGATACTTATTCAGATAGATAATATTTCCTGAGCTGTAGTTGATACTGCCAGGTGCTACTGGAGTGCCGCCTGAGTATACCTTCCCATTACTGAATACAGCATTATAGAGTGTGTTATTGGTATCTGATGTGGAGTTGGATGTCAGATAATCTATATACACACCCAGACTAGATAGATATGTCTGATTAGCGTTGGCAGATAGATTTATCAGTAGGCTCTGGTTGGCTGCATTCTGAGTCAGCAGGGCATGTTGTCTGGTCAGTGAGACATTTCTATTCAGATTACACCATACAGCTGTGCCAGTCACATACGCTATGTTCAGGTCAGCTGATACTGGAGACTGATAGAGACCGCTCATATTGAGATTAATATAGGGATTGGCTGCATCTAGGCTGAAGATAGATGGCTGATTGACATATACCACCTGACTGCGATAGTATCCCTGCCCCTTCTCCACCTCAATAACTCCGCCTGCTGAGCGGACTGTCAGTCCACAGCGAATATGGTCAGGTACTGTCGGTAGGGGTGTCTGAATACTGGTCTGTGCAGCTATCTTGACAGTTCCATTGGATCCCAATGTGACAAAGGGGCGATATAGATAGTTGTATAGTCGTGGTATCGACAGGTCTGATGTCAGGATACCCTGTACAGCATAGTGTTTAGCACCCAGTCCTGAGGATGGACCCTGCTGTGGATCTGGGTATTGTCTGTTATTAATCTTATAGTAAATATAGACTGGAGAATTATAGGTGCCGCCATTTACCTCTACTATGCAGCCCTGATCCTGGGCGTAGAAATAGCCATCCGTGATTGCCAGTTGATTCCCAACTACTGTCACATCCAGTCCCCCCAGGATGAACCATGGACCGCCCAGGGATGATGCTATGCAGTTCTGCTGGTTGATTAGAATATCTATCGCCCCGTTGAGATCAGCGGTAGATAATAGATCGCCAGTCTTGAAGAGGTATTTAATATCCATTAACTGGTACTCACTGTGGCTGAATAGATGTACATATTGCCGCTCAGTGCCAGACTATAGGTCAGGGAATGGGTAGTCTGAGTCGAATCGCTGGAGTAATTGCCTGTATAGGTATAGCTGCTGACTCCCAGACTGCTGTCTACAGTAGTGGTCTTAGATGGCACCAATGCCAGTGATGTATATATCCCATTCTGGATGTCTGTCTCATTCTGGACATATACCTGGGGCTGACCGCTGGCTACTATGTTCATCGTTACCTGAGAATAGCCCGAGGTGCTGATTGCCTTACTGACTGCATTGCTGTTGTTAATGAAGCTGTATAGGGATACCGTAGCACCAGAGGTACGTAGCAGTGGAGTCAGATTACCGTTTAGCAGTGCCTGCAGATACAGTGTGGTGGTCGGACTGGACAGGCAGACTGTAGTGAAGGGGTCGAAGCTGGTCCAGAGAGTATTATTGACACTGTATTGATATGTGACTGAGCTTCCACTGGGAATAGTGGCCCTGATATTCAGGGCAAATGCCTGTATGGAATTAGGCAGGTCTGAGGTTGTATAGGTACCTAGGTTAATTGTGGTCGCACTGTAGCTGGGTTCGATGAAGAAATATGCCAGTCTCTGGCTGGGTAATACTGTCTGGTCTAGTCCAGTCAGACTGGTGGAGAGCATCCCTGGTTGATAGATTATGGACGGATCTACGGTGAAATCACCTGTCCAGACCTCATAGCCTGTTCCCTCTAGTCCGATACTGTAGTTTCCAGGAGGGAGAGTAACCACCTCTGGAAACTTGAATAGTGTAGGGAGTCCTGTTGTCATATTGACTGGGTCTCCGATTGAGACTACGACATCTCCACTGCGCAGGATTAATCTCATGTTGCCCGTACCTATGGTGCGGATGTAGATGTATATTCCCAGTAGCTGAATTGTGTCAGTGATTGATATCGCCTGATTCAGTCCTGACATGTACGGATCAACGGTGTGATATAGGTAGTCTGACACTACTGAGTAGACAGGAGGATAGCCTAGCCACCTCTGAGCCGCTGTCAGGGCAGTCTGCTGCAGGGTATTGTTATAGACTGAGATGCCCAGGGTACCTGAGTGTCCATCTGGCCCACTTACCTGCAGTGCGTAGTTTCCTGGGGGTGTACCTGCAGGTATGTAGAATTTACCTGCAATGACCCCATCACTGATGCTCCAGCCACTGCTGGATGATGGTAACAGTCCATTGGATTTGAAGAACCCAGTCACTACGTCCAGTGTTGGATTGGTGATGATATCGAAGCTACCGTATAGGGCACTGCCCAGGGAGACAGGGTTTCCACGCCATGTGAAGCTGTAGGGCTGATTATGCAGTTCCTCCAGACGTATGTTGACCACTGTTCTGGGTGCAGTTGCCTGAGATAGCGAGGTAATATAGCCCCTACTGGCAGAGAAATTACGGTAGGGTATTCCCTGTGTTATTCCATCTGCTATGGAGAGGGCGGCGCCGCCCCAGAGATTGGTGACAGCGGAGAGAACCTGAGATGATATATCACTGGTCTGAGGAGATATCTGGTCACAGGGATAGAATCCATCAGTTGAGCAGATGAATTGATTGGCATCGGTAGAGTATATGCGAACCTGACTGGCATAGCTGGCACTCAGGGGCTGAGATATACTCCGTGTATTCTGACTATTAGTTACAGCAGTGTTGCTGAGATTGGCTGACGAACCTGATGCTCTGAGAGGTATAGTGGCATGCTGTATGCCCTGTGTGATTGTCTGAGTGATAGGTGACAGGCTGGCAGTAAAGCTATCACTGGAGAAGTCCAGCTGCGAGAGGTCATGGAATAGGTCTGCCACTATCGGTAGTAGTCCATTGCTGTTACCACTGCTGATCTGTAACTGCAGAGAGGCCAGTTGACTGGCAGTTGCCTGAACTGTATCTGCCAGCTGATTGAGTTGTACGTAGCTCAGAGCCTTACTCTCAGTGGCAGCAGTTACTGTAACACTGCTGCTGTTCATGTTGAATCGGGCAACTGCCAGTACATTGTCAGGAGTGGCGGGTGCTGTGGGCTGGGCTGAGGGTGCTGATAGTAGATAGTTGAAATTACCGCTGGCATCCAGGGTGATCAGTCCAGCTACATTCAGGGAATAACTGTAGTTGACAGTGAAGGATATGGGTACCTGCCTGTTAAACTTAATTGCCCCATTACTCAGTGTATAGTCGGTGATGGGAATATTCTGCGTATAGCTGATGTAGTAGGTCGAACCCAGTGCAGGTTGATTTCCTGAGGTGAGTGAACGTGTCCAGTCTATATCGGTGGTATTGTACAGGGTATAGTCCACCCCCAGGACATATACTGTAGTGCCCTGCCATACTCTCAGTAGTTCCACCAGGCTGGTGCTGCCTATGGAATCTCTACCACCAGATAGCGCTCCCCTGGTCATTGCCTGACCGGTTACCTGAACTACCCCCAGTACCTGGGTCACCTCAATTACTGGCTGGAATCCCAGGGTATAGGATGCCTGTACAGTTCTGAATAGGTTACCAGATGTCCAGTCAGAGGTGGTGCCGCCTGCTGTAGTGATATTCAGTGTTATATTTTGCAGATTAGGTACGGGCTTGGCTGTTATCTCCAGGGCATTACCATTGAGCGATAGCGTCATATGCTCATTCAGCAAGGCTATAATACCCGCAGTGCTGCGACCATCTGTGGCAGATGAGGTGACAGTTGCGCTGCTGGTCTGACCGTTCAGTAGATTGACTATATCCTGCAGGGCATCTGGTATTCCCTGTACCGTGGTCGCAATGGTGATAGCTGAGATAATGGGGTCTGATGGGAGTCCTGCGAAGGACAACTGCAGGTAGTTCTGGGCAGGTCTATTCAGCGAATATACACCGCTGGGTAGTTTCAGGGCAGGCAGTCCGCTCTGAGCTAGGGACAGAGTACCGCTACTCAGGTATGAGATGGTATAGGGGACTCCCACCGTCAGAGGACTGATTGCGGGGGATACTGCATAGACCACGTCTCCTGCATAGAGAGAGGCGGCACTGGTCAGTACACCATTACTAGATGTTATGGTAAAATTGATGGCAGGCTTGGGAGCAGTCGTCTGTGTGAAGTTAATTATCTGACTGGCGGCACTGACTCCACTGTATTGAGCTCCAGTCACAGCAGCTGAGCCTATATTATCCATCGGGACTACCAGGGATGTGCCAGTGGTTGTAATCAGCTTCCCTCCAATATAGGCGGTACCTGGATTAATATCGAAGTTGGCGCTGTTCCGGATTATCTGCTGTGTTGTACCTCCTGACTGCAGGGCACCTATCCTGATCCTGAGGGCATTGGCATCTGCCTGTCTCTGGGTTATCTCAGTGCTCAGGCTGGATACCAGTGTGGTGCTATTGAGGTTAGTGCCGGCCAGATTCTGCAGCTGTGTAATGTAGGTATTGAGTGCTGCCAGTTCTGACTGCAGGGGTGCTATATCGGATGAGGTTACAGATGTGGATGTGGGGGTACTGCTCTGGACTACTGTGGTGTCTAGTCCTGAGACCTGATAATTACCGTAGAGATCATGGAGAAATGATCCTATGCGGTCATCTATCAGTCCACGAGGTGAGGCTGCCACATATATCCCATTATTGATCGTACCTAGCAGTGCATCTCCGCTGCCTAGCTGAATTGATGGTTTCCAGACCAGTATATCGGCAGATCCAGAGGTGTTGAGTGTATTATTCGATACCTGTTCAGTGATGGTCTCAGTAACTAGTAGGTATACATTGTGAGATAAGGTATCGGGCAGTGTAATAGATTGACTGGGAATATCCAGTACATAGCCTGAGAAGTATACCTGACCAGCTGAAAACTTCAGCGTATTGCCGCTGACAGTTCCCACCACCCCATTCAGAATAGCTCCATTGGCGTACATGGCCTCCATCAGCTGACTGTTCTGATCTGCCAGCATGGACTGCAGCTCTATCAGTTCCCCAGCCTGCAGGGTACCCCCTGGAGTGAATAGTAGTTTCTTCCAGCCGCTGGCTCGGGTATATTTATCCTGATAGATTGGATTGGAGAGGTAGGTGTTGACAGGCATATTAGAGAAAGAGCTGATAGTAGGTGGTATTGGTTATGCTAGTGCTGTTATAGCTACCTATCCAGTGCAGTAGTCCAGTGTCTACCACATTAGCCGCACTATAGGGTGGATTAGTTCCAGTGACAGCGCTACCCAGTACCACATGACTGAATAGTGCCAGGATGGAGAATGCACCTGGGAGTTGATTCGGCGATATCTTAACTGAAACGTAGGTATTAGTAGCCACCAGGGGGGCGGTCAGGTTGGGACTAACTCTGGAGTGATATGGGTAGTCAGTATCAGTAATGCCTCTATAGAGATACCAACTATTGTCTAGCGTTGTCTGGGCTTGCTGTTTCTGACTGGATGACCAGGGATCTGTGCTGTCTATGCGTGCTGCAGGTAGTATCTCATAGGCAGGCAGGAATACCATGTCGCTGGTGGGGGCGGCACTGAGACTTAGATTGGCTGGTGGTTGTTGGTTGAATCCACCTATCCCCCAGTACATACTGGGACTGACCTTCTGTATGAAGGAGAGTACCTTGAGGGTATCAGACTGTGGACTGAATATCTGGGTGGTCATAGGATGAAGCTGTTGATTATGGAATGAGCAGTCGGCCCTGCTGAGATCAGGCTACCCTGTCTGGGTCCATCGTAGTTAATGGCGCTGGTACCTGTATAGTAGACCCCGTTGGATGCCCTGAAGTTATGCAGCTCATGCTGGGTAGTCTGGCGACCAGTTGCCAGTACCACAGCATCCCAGTTAATGTTGAGTGCCTGCTGGGAGGATATATCCTCATAGTCTGCTGTATCCAGTTGAGCCAATACCTCAGGTGTGATGCTGGGCTGCCACTGCTTGACAGCTGCCAGGTAGAATGCCTGCTGCATGGTATTGAGATTACTGGAGTAGTGGCTGCCCAGTGCAGTCTTCTCTCCCCAGTCCGTATAGGAGGGAACTGGATAGAGAGATGAGCGGGCTGGATTATGAACCCAGCTGACCTGATTATTGACAGCCAGCTGAACTACCCACTCAGCTGCCTGCTGTCCACTGCCTATCACCAGCAGTCTTCTTCCTGTGTGATTCGGATTGTTGGTGATCTGGTTCAGTAGCCTGGTGTTCTGTGCCCAGACGGGTATCTTCGGTATGCCTGAGCCTATTGCCATGACTGTGGGAGGGCTGGGACAGGTGGTGGGTATCCAGTCTATGGAATCTCTGATCTGATTCCATACCCAGTTCAGGTAGGCAGACATTTGTATGCGACTGGGTCTGTACTCATCAGTCTCCAGTTGTTCCTGGGTTAATCCAGTTGGAGATGGGTAGCCCAGATAGGTACGCAGGGAATAGACCTGCAGTGAATCTGGACCGTTAGTCACCAGGTCGAATGTGGATGGACTACGCAGGGTAAATTGCGGAAGGATCTGGGGCGGCGCCCATGTACCCAGCGGATTGGGATCGTAGGCAGTTACCTCTAGTCCCCTGGACAGGGCATAGAGACATACGGAGAGTCCACGTGGACCCAGTCCAGCTACTGTAATTTTCATGGTAGGGCTCCTAGAGTTATATAGCTGACTACATTCCAGACAGTAGCCAGCGGGCGATAGCGGTTAATAATATTTACAACATCAGCTGTGGGGTCAGGCACACCTATGGTTACGTTGCTGCTGCCCAGGTGATTTCCAGTTGTCTGAGTCACATAGTGCCCTAGCTCCATGGCGGTCTCCTCTGTTATCTGCGCACTGGGGACTATACTCAGCAGGTCAGTCATGGTACCTACCCCATGTATACTGAGTATTTCAGTATTGAGACTGGCTAAATTTACTCCGTAGAGATGTGACCAGGCCAGTCTGTCCTGGGGACAGGAGTTCTGCACTGATATGGCCTGATGAGCATTCTGCAGTAACAGGTAGAAGGAGGCATAGATCAGCCCCATTGCCTGTAGGAAGTCATTCAGATTGGGTGAACCAACTGTATACCAGTATTTAGCGTATGGTATCCACTTCTGTAGCCATGTATTAATGCGATAATACTGGAAGTCTAGGGACTGCAGTTGTCCACGGTGGCAGGGGTATAGCCTGGTCAGGTCATAGGATGTCCAGCTGGAATCGCCACTCCAGAGGGACTGAACTGCAGGTATGAAGGCAGATGCCAGGGCATAGGTGACCAGGGCAGTACCTCCGGTATTGGTTATGGGGCTGGAAGGTGAACTGGTGTTGAGAGTGATGGTGCCTGTCATCTGACTGACCAGGTCAGGTCTATCGTTGAGGTAGAAGACCAATGCGAGCAGCATTGCTGTGTAGGGATCTGGGGTGGACGTACCAGCCACGGTCAGGAGTAATCCCCGCCACTCCCTGTAGGCTTCCAGTATGTAGGTCTCAGTGACGTTCAGATCATTATAGGCCAGTAGTCCCAGTATCTTGAGACAGCTCTCTGCTGTGGTGGCTGGGCTGGAATTATAGAGTAGGTCAGCCACCGTATCTATACTGCCATCATAATTGGTTGTCGTGTCCCAGGCTGTGGACTGCATGAAGGTATGCCATCCCCAGGTGGTGATAGAGGTGACAGTGCTGCTTGTTGGTATCCAGTTATTGGATGCTGCACTGACTATGCCACTCTGTAGCACATCGTTGTCCAGTGTGAAGGTAGCAGCAGTGGGAAGATCCAAGGCATAGTAGCCACAGACTGTATCGTACAGATAACCGTTGCTGTCTATCTTACGTAATAGTGCTAATGTATCGGCAATACTGGTGCCGCCTAGATATTGTCCTAGTAATTGAATATATAGTAGTTCTACGGATATGGACTGATGGGTGTAGTCCAGGGGCAGGTCTATGGTATTAGATATCAGTCCCTGAGGTATGCTATATGTTCTCAGTATGGGTGTGATGCTGTTGGCAGATACCTCCAGTAGACGGGCATAGGTAATGATATTACTGTAGTTTCCGTAGTTGGCTGATCTGGTGAAGTAGCCATTATTATCTACTGGTATATATTCATAGATGGTGGTTTCACCGTAGCAGTTATAGGTACCTGACTCTATTACCCAGACGGTACCTGAACTCCTGCCGTAGCAACCCCTGACAGTACTGGCAGGAGCAGTGTAATTCCCCTCCATGCTGATGGATGAGTTGGTTACATTTACTTCCTGAGTTACATTCCACTGCAGGACGTCAGGTTCAACCACAGTTACACTAGCCAGGGGAGCACGATTATAGATTACCTGTCCACCTGTGGGGGTGAGAGTAATGCTCAGTCCACTAATTCTAGACGTACCGCCTGGGTTGATCATTTGAAGGTTATATTGAATGTTATTTTACCCAGGGCGGCACCCTGATTGGCATTGAGACTAATTGCCTGTCCACTGCTGATAGTTATATCGGGGGAGATACTGCCCTGGATGTATAGGGTCAGATCAGTGAGACTCAGTGACGTACCTGGGGCTAGTGAGGCTAGGTACTGACTCAGCGTGCTATTGGCATTGGATTCGAAGGTAGATACTGAGGTGGTAGTGCTCAGACTGACTGCCAATGTGAAATTATAGTTAACTATCTGCAGGCTACTGACAATTGCTGCTATACCGATAGGACGATACTGATTGACTACAGTTTTAACCTGATTCAGGGTATCGTAGTCACTACTATCTACATAGACCCAGAAATAGCCTCCACCAGATGATGGTTCTACTATATTGACTCTGCTTATACCAGCTACCTGGTCGAGAATAAGAGACCGTAGACTGGGTGCGCCCCTCTGAAATAGGGACAGTATTCGCGTTCTCAGGGCTGCATCGTTTTCAGCATCAATACCGCCTGCTATATTTACCTGAGCAACTCCCTTAGTTCTATACTGTCCAACTACTATGCTTAGGTTGGGGTATCCAGCTATAGAGCCAGCTTGTCCTGCTGCTACATTGTATATACTACCCTTATTAGTAGATGTGCATGCCACAGGTATTTCTACGTTGCTGTATACGGTAGATGCTGTATTTATGGTATAGTCCTGACCACCTATGGTAATTACAGTTCCTGCAGGTATAGATACAGTGCTACTTCCAGTAAGGCTAATTAATACGTATCCCCTGGCAGTGCTGCCCCCCAGTCTGGTCAATCCGTAGTTAGCAGCATGGAGATCTAAATCACTGCCGGTGGCATATTGAATGAACATGGACTGCTTGGTACTAGCTGTTGCCTGAAATTGATCCTGTGCAACACTACCCAGTGCTCTGACTATTGCCCAGAGGTTACCATGATCTGGAAAATTAGACAATGGACTCTTGAGGGTGCCCAGTTCTGCTCTTACCTGACTTACTACATCGTCTATTAACATATTAGGCTTTAGCTACAAATTGAATCAGTCCAGTATTAGTAGTTACCGTGGTGTTTACAGTATCAGCATTCAGGAACTGCAGTGTAACGTCAGTGGCAGCTCCCAGTGAAGCATCTACAACTGCTTGCCTCATGTCATTCATCAGGGAGTAACTGATTGGTTCTGAGAGCATAGAGAAGATGGCATTCCCATATGTGGTATCTATCTCAGTTATTTTTCCATTGTTGTCATATGCCAGTTGAGATAGCAGTCCCTGGGGTGTGCCCAGTGATTTCATCAGATAGTTATTCACATCAGTGACTGTTACTACGTCATTATTACTGATGGCAATATCACCATTAGTGAGTCCTATGTCAAGCATGTGCTAGGGGAATAGAGGGATAGATGCTATACGGTAACCCTATTACTATGTTGTCGGTGGGCTGGTCAATGGTGTAGATCCTGCTGCCACTGAGGTTGAGTCCATCCTGTCTGGTAATGGTTACAGATACGGAGTAGCTGCCTGCAGGCAGTTGACTGTTCCTACTGTAGTCAAATCTAACTCCACCGGGACTGTGGCCTGAACTGTTCTTCCAGAGGATGTTAGAGGTGGCGGCACTGTTAAGTACAGGGTTACTGGTTGAATAGCGGATAGTTAGATTGACAGTGCCGCTGGTAACACTGACAATGGGAGCTACGTAGATTGATATGCCGTACTGTATTGGATAGGTGACCTGTATGGGCTGCATATGGGATATTAACGTTAGGCAAATATATAGGCATCCGTAATATATGGTATTACAGTATTGCCTATGCATGAGGCGTTTAATTCGTAGATTAGCCCATTACTGTCGACTGATTTGAGTATGGTGTAGCGAGTAGTCAGCATAGCTACTCCCAGGTTGGTAGTGGGGTCATAGTCTATGACGGTATAGTTGAGGGTGATGGGCATGTAGTTAGTGTCATCCTGCTGAATAGTCAGTGTCATGCCCTTATACAGGTATTGGGGGGCATTGACTACCAGAGACATCCCGCTGCCTGGATAGTAGGTGTCAGGACGAAACATGGTCTGCATACCGAAAGACAGCACTCCAGTGTTCATACCAATTACATCCACCGTGGCCATTTCAGCAGGCCATTGTGGTATCTGTACAGCGGTACTGCTGCTGGGTATCTGTTGCGTGGCATTTATTATATTGCTGACTATATTTTCAGCTGTGTCGTTGGGTGTAATACCTACCTGCTGATAGTAATTATTCAGTTCACGGGCAGCAGTAACAGGAGACAGGGCTATACTATTCATTATCTGTATGAATCTAGGTAGCTGTTCCATGTACCTAGCAGCCTGTAGAGATTGACCAGTGGAATTAACAGCTGGATGTTGATCTAGACTTGCAGCAGCATTAACTGCCTGTTGATTATATGCTTGAGCTGCTACCTCAGCTGACATGGTGAAGGCGGTACTGGTACTATCATTACTAGCGGCAATGGGATTATTACCATCAGGGGGAATATCGAGGATTTTCGCGGCAGTCGAATTAATCTGTGTAGTCTGTGTATTTAATTTATTAACAGCATCCGATATAGCAGTAAATCCTGTCTCTTTACCCAGTGCCTTACCTATGGAGCCAAACAGATCGGGACAGTTAATTAGAGTATCTAGCTGCTGAAGTAGAGGTATCTTACTGTTAATCAGTTTAGCTACGGTACCAGGTATATTGAGTAAATTAGATACATCTCCCAGTATGGTATTTGATTTAGTCAGCAAACTGGATATGCCAGGTATGCTAGACAGAGCATTTGTTATCTGAGTTAGTCCCTGTGATGATAGCAGTGACATGACATTACCACTTGCCAGGGTAGTAGCTATGGGGAGAACCTTACTGGCGATACTGATTGCCTGAGATGGAATAATGCCAGAGCTAGTTAGTAATTTGCTTATACTGTTGAGATCCTGCTGAGCACTTCCCAGAGTAATACTGCCTAGGGCATTGACTATTTTATTAGTCGTAGATGAGGGGTAGGTCTGAGAAAGCGTCTGATTAATACTGTCTTTAACTGCATTAAATACTAATATAGACTGCGGAGATAATCCAAGCGTATTGTTTTGAGGAGTGGAGGCGGCGGCACTGTTTAAAGTTAATTGAATTGTATTGCTTGTAAGATCACCATTGGTTATGGCATTTATTTGATCTATATAGTTAGTGGGGTTGATATTTAAGGCATTAAGAACAGGGCTAGTCTGATTTAACGAATTAATATCGCCCAATACTGATGCAACTAAGTTCTGGGGACTAGTAAGATTTAAAGTAGGATTAGCTTGGCTATATAGATTAAAATTGCTGACAGAATAGTTATAACCTCCTATATTAATTTGACTATTACTGTTACTGCTGCCAAATAATCCTCCACCAGCATTAATACCTGTAGTTGATGGACTGACTGCCTGTTGAATAGTAGTATTTACGTTAGAAATAGCATAATTGGCTGCTTGGAGTAGGTTAGCAGCCATACTTCCGTTAAATAGGTTTATTATTATGTTTGCATCGGATGGACTTATTCCCTGCTGAGTGAGATTAATTTCTGTAATGTCTACGGCAGTTAGAGGCTGATTCTGATATAAAAAAGATAAGATAGCAATTAATTCTACAGTACCAGCAGTACCTATAGAATAGGGCTTTTCTAGTTCTGTTCTTATATTTATTGGAAGATTGTAATTGGTAATAGCATCATCTAAGGATGTATTTAATGCAGAAATGTAGTTATTTATTTTATTAGCTGTATTGGCGTCTTTACTCAGAAAGGCAATTGCTGTGGAATTACCGGTAAGGGCCCTAATGTAGTCCGGTATTGATAAATTAAGAGTGGGAACTGCATCTACAACTCCATTGTCGGAATTTGCAGGAGAACTGTCGCCACTACTAGGCAGAGTCCATTCACAATATATATTGGTGGGATTACTGTTATAACAGCCAACTGGATTAATGGCTACATTTTTATTAGCTGAAGTTAGATCAATAGCAGGTGAACCTCCTGGCGTAGGTTTCTTAGAGCTAGTTGATTTAGCCGTGCTATTATTCACTGTAGTTTTAGTTGGATCTGTACTTTGAAAATTAGACAAAGTAGCGCTAGATCCAGTAAAAGTTCCAAGAGTAGGCTGCTTACTAGTACTATTCTTACTTGCAGGAGCTTTATTGCAGCCTTTGAGAATATCAGAAGTGAGTGTACGTAGTAATGGTATCTGCCGAAGAATATTGGGATTAGCCAGAGACAGTAATCCTATCAGGTCAGTCGGAATCAGACTACCAACGCTGATGATGCCTTGCAGTATACTGAATGGATTGAAATTATCAGTCAGATGAATGGTGCCGCCACCCAGTACATTACTGACTGCACCCAGAGAATTTAGCCAGGTGGAGTTGATACCCAGTAGTGAGAAGAGATTATGAGATATGTTTCCAGTAAGTGTGCTGGCAGCGTTGGCAGCAGTACTGAGAGTATTGGTAGCAGTGCTGTTGGACGCCTTCAATGAAGTACTATCCCCACTTCCCAATAGATTAAGTCCGACAATGGTATTGACTGAATAACTAGACCCATTGACTATGCTGTAATTACCCGTAGACATCTGAGAGATACTGGCTGCAGTATGCAGTATATCTCCGCCAACATTATGAGTTAGATTATTATTGACCTGAACAGTATGATCTCCGCTGGTATGCGTAGAGGTTTCTACAGCCACTACATTATGCGTCTTGGCGTTGGTGTTATGAGCTCCACCATGAAAACTGTTACTGTCTCCTGCTACGGTTGTTACCTTGGCATCATGTTGCTCGAAGAACTGGGATGATGTTCTGTATATGGAATCCGATATTAAATTGTAATTAGATGCCTGTACGCTGTGATTACTGGAGTTAACTTCATAGTGATAGGCATTAGATACCTGACTACCCTCAACATGGGTAATGCTGTGATCATGTTTAGCTATATTAACGTTACTGACTGTATAGTTGGTGCCGCCTACCTGACCCAGTGCAGTTACCATTGCCTTGAGTGAGTCAGTGGCAGTAGCTACTGATTTATTTAGATAGCTCTGGATATTGGAGGTGTCTACCTGAATTTGACTGTCTATAGAGGAACTACTGGAAGATGATACTGCAGAGGCGGCGGTATCTACAGTAGATGAGACAGTAGGGGTGTCATTACTGGCCTGTATAGGTAATGAGGTGAAGGTTGGATCAGTGGCAGTTGTAACTAGAGTACCTGCAGCTGCGGTAGAGGCGGCACTGGGAGTATTACTGGTGTTGAGTGTACTATTCGGGTTAGTAGATAGGGTGCCGCCCAGTAGCTGTGCAGATGTCACAGCATCAGTCAGGATGGAGTTGGCATTACTGATACTATTTGTAGCAGCATTAGCCAGGTCACACTGTGGATTGAGAGCCTTGAGTACCTCAGCTATTATCTGTGTAGATGCCTGCTGAGGACCATTAGATCCATCTGCCTGGGCTGATGTACTCTGGAGTGTGGATGTCACAGTGTCGTAGGTAACAGAATTGGCATCTCCAGCACTATTGAGCATAGCCATTGTCTGATCCAGGGTAACTGGAGCACCCACCAGGGCTGTTTTTAGCTTATCTGCCAGGGAATCTGGTGCTGGGTTGGGAGTAATGTATGGTGCTCCACTATCGGCTGCCCAATCAATATTGGCAGTAGCGGATTCTACACTCCCATTAGGATTTGACAGCAGAGATAGGTCAAACGTATTACTCATAATAGACTCCTAACCTGAACTGGTAATGTGTCCTGTATCTGAGATAGTATTCCCAGGTTATGTCCTATTGCCACGAGTATATCTAGATTAGACCTGCGCAGGAGTAGTCCTGCCCGATATAGCTCGTAGGCTACTGAATTGGTAATAGTGGTACTATTGGTTAGCTGTATGACTGCCCTATTCAGTAGGTCAGCAGCTATGCCCACCAACAGCAGGTTAAATCCCCCAGGAGGAGTCAGGTTAGATATGAATAGATTGGCATCGCTGAGTATACCGGATGTGCTGCCTGATGGCATAGCGCCATATAGGGCCTGCAGCCACTGTCCCTCAGGGGTATCAGATACTGCAGTAGGTCTCAGGGCATAGCCGATGATTTCATCTATAGCTGACTGTATGGATGGTGATAATGCGGAATGCAGCATTTTCCATGACCAGCTATCCAGGTCATAACTGGTGATGACGTAGTTGCGGAGTACAGACTGTATGGACAGTAGGGTCGGTTCAGTTACTGTCTGGGTCAGTAGCGGTTCTACCCATACCTGCAGGAAGTCTAGTAGCCTGACGGCAGGTGTTACAGGTGATAGTATCTGGAAGAGACTGTTGTAGATATTGAGGTCTAGGTCGGAGGTACGAGCTGCTACCCATGGTTGCAGTGACAGAGACACCGATGTCATCTGCCCGATAGCCATATCTACCAGGGCAGTAGAGTGGATGTAGGGCGGCACCGTGCAGTGCACTGTGTAGTAACCCAGACTCCCATATGTACCTGCCCAGTTACTACCTGAACCCTGCATTCTGGTAATTAGGGTCTGTGAATCTGGCAGTATCGGGATGCTTCTGATCTTCGACCAGTGTGGTGTCAGGCCCTGGGCATCAGGAGTGGCTATCGTGCTGGTAATGTACAGGGTGTAGAGCAGGGCTTCTGCTGCCAGGGATATATTAGTGTTGATATCAGAACCTGCCTGGGACTGCATCCTGGCTATCTGAGTACCAATCTGAGTCACAGTAGATGCTATGTCCATGCCCAGTGTTAGCTGAGCATGGTGATTGACATCGGTATTATCAATAGTAGCTACTGGTATCAGGTCTAGGTATTGAATTGGAGATGTCATCGGGTATTGCTGATATATGTGGATACTATGTTCTGAACAGTGGGCAGTAACTGATTGGGGTAGTTAAAATATTCCCAGAGTAGTCCTGCTGCTGTGACATTATCACTGTTAACTGCCATGCCCATATAGGTATCATTACTGTAATTGGCCTGTTGAAATAGGCTATTAACTGCGCTGTATGGGGTAGAGGTGGTGGGCGGCGCCGCCAGAGACAGATAGTTCATTAGCTCTGTATAGTTACTTCCTACATCGGAGAGCATATTGGATACTATCGGGTTAGGTATCTCATTGAGAATAGACTCCTGGAGTATATAGAGTTGATCAGGTGTGCTGCCTATATAGGATATGGAGGAGTTATTGGCTACTATATTCAGCTCCACCATGGTCAACAGTCCCAGCATGGCTATTCTCATCTGACGAGGCAGGGTGATGGCCATCACCTTGGCTGCATTGGTGTCCTGGTAGCCTGTATTCCCATCTGTCAGATTCCAGGATAGGAGCTGACTGAATAGGGATGCCTGGGCGGCGCCGCCCCCAGACAGGCTGACCAGGTGATCCATGTCATAGCTGGGATCATTACTGTAGAAAGCGGCATAGTTAGTTACTGCTGATCTCATGTCGACAGGTAGTTATGGGGATTGATGGGGGTATTGTTGGAATCATTGACCTGGAAGTGTAGATGAGCTCCAGTGGAATCGCCCTCACAGCCTACGAGTCCTATTGGTTGTCCCTTAGTTACTATATCTCCAGCCTTCACATCCCATCTGAGAACATGTCCATACAGTATATAGGCAGGAGCACCTGGAGCTGTATTGTAGGTGTATACAGTAATTAAGCTACCGAAGCCCTTTCCAGCATACATGGCATCGCATCTTGTTGTTCCTCTGGGATTAGTGTAGTCCGCTTCATAGCCTGCACTGATTACTACACCTGATGTGGCGCTCAGTACCGGTGTCTCGAATATATTTCTTGATGATGGTACCAGGTCTAATCCTGCATGTATATGGGTTCCCCGGTTCACGCCAAACTCACTGGTCACTATGTAGGGCTGGGGTAGGGGATCTCCGAAGCTGCCCTTGGTTGCAGGAGTGGGTACGAAGCCTGCTGGCATTGCAGGTATATTCTTACCCAGTGATGTGGAGTTACCCTGTCCTGCAGTTGGACTGGATGGAGGGGCGGCGCCGGGATAGGTCAGATTACCTCCACCTGCTGCCCTGACTATCTTGTTGACGGATCTTCCCTGCCAGATTACCTTGGTGGGGTAGTAGGGATCTACTGGGGTGGGATTGAAGTATATAACTGGAATAGAGCTAGAGCCAGCACTGTTCCCACTGGAGTAGGTACCTGCACCGTTATTCACTCCAGACCCAGTTCCCAGAGATGCTGTGCTTTTAGTGAAGTCCTGAGCACCCTTCTCCAGGGCAGCTCTGATCTGAACCTTGGTTATATGCCCATTACTGTCGTATAGGTTAGGTGACTGCTGTCCCGCTATTGGCAGTGGCGTGGTATCGCCGTAGTTACAGTAGGCTGGTGAGAGAATTAATAGGTATATGCTGGCAATATCTGCGGTATTGATTCCCTTACACTGCGCTATATTGTAGCTCAGGTAGTTGTCACATGGGCCTCCTGGGGCAGTCTGGGCGGCACCGTTGACTGTGGCTATACTATTTATCTGCTGACTCTGTCCCAGTCGGGCTAGTCCAGTCCTGACCCATTCACCTGCACAGTCACCGCTGTTGGATGAACACCACTGGAAATAACCGAAGTAGACGCCCCCGCTCCCACCCCATTCCCTGTAGTCGAAACTACATTCATTGACGATGATGGCAGTCAGTCCATCTGCTGAGCATCCATACTTATCAGCCAGGGCATTGATGTTAGACCTGACCTGTTCTACCTGGTCTGCAGGTAATTTCATCTGACCCTGTCCGCCGTTAGGGCAGGTGGAGGGGAGCTGAGCTGCCTTATTGATGACGGCATTACCTAGATCGGTTAAGGGCATATTCTCTGACTGGGATTAGTTTAACTGGAATATCTGGACTGTCTAGATAGCTCAGGTCATGCGTGCCTGTGACTGAATAGAGGATGGCATCTAGCTCAGGAGTCAGGTATATTCCTGTGTCAGTATTGTCACTGGTTGGCAGTAGGGAGTAGTCAAAGTCTCTGGGGTCTAGCCGGGGCTCTATGCCAGTATGTATATCTCTGTGGAATACAGATGGGAGCTGCAGGGCATTGAGGAGGTCTGACAGGGTCTGATATTGGGCGGCACTGTAGCCACGCTCCCGTCTGGTCTCCAGTGCTATATGCACAGCCACCAGGTCTGTGTGTCTGCCGTATCTGGAATGTTGAGAGGGTGTTGCGGCGTATATGAGACGATCTATTGGACAGAGTAGGTGGGCGGCACCGGATTCTGCAACTATGTAGTGGTAGCCGGTATTGATAGGTCTACGCAGATACTGCAGGGCAGCATCCAGGGACACATTGGTTTCATGTAATACCACTATCTCCGGCTGACATTTTCTGGGAGTGGAATTGCCCCAGTGCATGGGATTGTATACAGAATTAAGAGGCATTAGGGGGCAGGAGTTATGGTAGTGCTGGGAGTAGTTGTACTTGATTGGTATAGTTTATAGGTAGCCTGTAGTAGACTGGCTACCTTAGTAGAATAGCTGGTTAATATTGCATTCACCTGCTGCTGCGCACTGGCAGAATTGGGTGTTCCCAGGGCACTTCTGACCAGTGTTTCTAGATTCTGATCATTTATTCTTCCTAGTTCCAGTAGCGTAACTCCACGGCGTGGTCCAGCCAGAGTGTCTCTCCAGTCCTGACTATAGGCTCCAAATCCAGATATTCCATCTATACCCTGAGATAATGCTATATCGTATGCGCTAATACCGCTGCCACTGAGGGTTTTATCTGTACCAGTTGCTATATTAGGCGGTAAGACTCCACTGTGTTGAGATTCATTATAGTCAGTGAAGTGAAATTCTATGGTGAAGGCATTGTTGCCTGAAGCATTCTGCCGCATTATGTCAAAGGCTTCATCCCAGTCGTGTCCCAGATCCACATTGACTATGGATACATTGAAGCCTGCATTCTGTAGTGCATTCTGCATCAAGGGCATGAGCATCTGAAGAATAGCACTCTCCAGGGTTCGATTATGACCTATATACGTGACATCAGTCTGTAATGCTCCGTTTGCACCATTTCCCCATTTTATACTACTATAATTATGTGTTCCCCTGTTAAGAGGAGCATAATATAGGCAGCCATTGGCAGAAGCATCACAGTTACCGGCATGCCCTGGGGCTATGATTATATTGTTAGTTACAGACTGCAGTCTGCCAGTAGTAGACCACATACCTCCTGTAGTGTCTTGATTTACCTGATTCTGTCCATCTGTAGGATGCACTGATCCATGAACAGCAGTATTCAGGAAGGCCTTGAAATTACCTGCTGCCACATTGAGTGGGGTATTAGGATTGCTGGGGTTGGTGGGATTAGCAGCTGAATTAGACATGTTAGCCAGGGTGGCCTGCTGAACTGCACCGCAGGCAGCAGCATTACGAGCCTCATCTATGAAGGCGGCACATAGGTCTAGTTCCCGCATGGCCAGATGAGCCTGGCTGAAAAACCCACGTCCAACTAGCCCAGATGGGGCTATGGTGGGGACAGCTGGAGATTTAGTCAGAGGTGCTATCTGATCCTTGACCTGCTGACTGGTGGTGTTTGCATCTATGGTCAGGGGAGTGCCGCCGACATAGGCAGCAGCTCTGTCACAGTAGTAGCGGGCAAAACTGAGTAGGCGAGTCTGAATAGTCTCAGTTGTACCCTGAAGCACAGATATATTGCTCTCTGCATAGGTTATATTGGCTCCATTGCAGTAGGTTACCTTGTCACCATTGATACGGTAGTCTACCCCAGAGAACTGAGGTGATGCTGTCTTGGCATCCACTGGACTGGTGTGATTCTGTGGATCATCATAGGTACCATTGAAATATGAGCTGTAGCCATTCCAGTGTCCATCTATTCCATGAGTCAGGAATGAGGCATGGTCATTGGTGTTGTAGGTGGATGTGCCCCACTTGGGATCACTGCTGCTGGACTGAGCACTGATTGGAGGTATGTAGCCCAGGTTGAGTCTATTACTGTAGTTACCAGGTATTTCAGCCTGTATTCCCAGTATGTAGCCCTCATTCAGGTTGCCCTTCCTGAATCCAACTATAGCCACATCGCCCTTACGTAGTCTGCGAAATTCGCCGGCGCCGCCCCCACCAGTGATACTGCTGATTGCAACTGCAGATATGGTAGTTCCACCTGCCTCCATCAGCATCACATCATAGACCTGGAGCGCATGGTTTTCTCTGGTGCAGGCCTGAACTATACCATAGGTGAGTCCTGCATAGGCCTCCTTAACCTGGGGTATGGAGTAGTTAACGCTATTTTGAGAACGGAAGGCATTACTCTCTGCATAGGATAGTAGACTGCTCATAGCTCTGTAGTACCCAATAGGCTAGTTGTAAATCCAGCATCAGATCCAGCTGTAGTTAATACATGGCGGATAGAGCGTATTTTATATACAGGTGGACAACTCGAATTAGTCGTGTTTCTGTCTACAGCCAGTGGACCTGCTACACCAGTTGATTTACCTGAGGTATCTTTCATGTCAGGAGATGTGATAGCACCCTGTGCCCAGGTTATAGCTTTACTGTACGGATTAGTAGTATCCAACTTTCCCTTACCCAATTTATTACTCAGTGCTGACACCAGGAAGGGATTGGTAACATTCTTATCCCCATTACCTTCACCTGTACCCTGGGGTAGGAGACTGTTGATGTTCTGTGTAAAATTTATTACTGACTTAGAGTAATCTATACCCAGAGTAGTTTTAGATATATCTGCTACCTCTACTCCATCGTCATGTAGACCTGTATTGTATATAATTACGGCTTCCCCTGGGAAGAAAGTTGGATCTCCCATTATGGTGAAGGCAACTCCAGATGAATCCCTGGCCATTACTTCTGCATAGCTGAGTGCCATGCTCATGGCATTGGCAGTTACTGATTGCGCTTGATCTAGATTATCTTCAGGTATTACAACAGTGCGGCAGGGAGGATTAACATCTCGTCCCTTCAGTAGATTAGGTGAGGCATCTAGTATGGCTTTAAGATCATTGACAGTACTGCCACTTGCCTGACTGTTTCCAGATGCTAAGACAGCGAAGCGATTATACATACCCAGACTGGTAGTGCTGGCTCTCAGTTTTTTAATCATCTGAGCAGCGGAGGGAGAATTTCCAGTAGGAGAGGTTAAGAAGTAGTAGGTACGGTAATTGCGCTCTTCATCTTGCAATCCACTGATGTCTAGGAATGATGGAGCAAAGACAAATTCCCCATTGACATGGCTGCAGTAGAAGTCTGTAACACTGTCCTCAGTATTGGCTAGATAGTGAATAATCTCCAGTGGAATCTTATTGAATACCTCATATACGCCTCCTACACCCTTCTGAATAGGTGGACGTTGCACCCATCTATGAAATTTAATACTAGATGTCTCAGTGGCGGAGGCTGCATCTGGTATTTGACTCATTGATGCTGTCAGAGACCACAGTGCTGGACCCTCAACAGGTATTAAATTGCGACTAACACTTGTCTGAGCTGCACTATCTGAACTATCGTTGATATTGGTCTTTTGATATTTATTGCTATTTTTTGCCTTATCCGTGCTGCTATCGTATGGATAACCCAGAAATTCATATCCCCTGACTATATAACGCCAGCAGCCGGGAGTATTTTTAAGATCATTTAGAGTTATTTCGCCAGTTAAGACACTCCCTACCGCAGCATTGGCTACATCTAATAATATCTGTTCACGTCTTCCTGTCTTACTTCCACCTATTTCAGCTATGTCACTAGAACCTGTGAAGGCATCTATATTAAGTATTTTAGTGTCCATAAGGGCGCGTACTCTATCACGACCCTGTATGAAACACTGAATACCCTTCTCATCCATCATGTAGTCTATTCTATCTATGAAACCCCAGAAGACAGGTGCCAGGGGTTTATCTGGAGAAGAGTTTATAGCAGGAGACTGGGTCTTGCCTACTTGATCGCTGGTATACGTATCATGGGCCTTCACTGTGAAGGGAACTGAGTCTAGCATGTCATATGTAATTTCCGCAGTACCTGGTGGCACATATCCCATGTATATCCGTATTTCATCCTCTGGAGATAGATATACATAACCATCCTTGCTGTTCTTGGGTCCTCGCCACTGACTGACATCGGGCATCTTGGGTACAGCACCCAGTTTTTCTCCCATGGGAATTGCCAGCAGTAGACTGAACTGACCGCAGTTCCAGTCTCTCAGTAGGGTGACATCTACTGATTTAATCATCCATGGTGCTGTATTGCTATAGGGGGCGGCACCAGGTAATGTACTAAATATAATAGGCTGAGCACATTGCCTCTGATCCTTACCGGATGCCAGGGTAACTACTGCAGCCGGTATTGGTGCTTCTGGAGTATATATTTTCATAAAAAAAAGAAGCTGGTATTCCAGCCTCTTTATTATATTGAGCTATTTGTATGCAGTCTTAACCAACAGGAGTATCTGACTATCTGTCAATCTACCCTGCTCAGCAGCTAGTTCCTAGAACAGCTTGATACCAGCAGCACTGTGATAGCGTTCCTCACTGATAGACCAGCCCAGTATCTTCCCCAGTCCTGAGAGCTTATCTACCTTGGGCTGGCAGAAGAACATTAGTAAAGATTAACAACTGTGGGAGGTAATGTAGCATTACTATTACTAGTAACTGTTCCAGGCGCAAATATAACTCCTTCTTGTCCTGTATTTCCTTGAGCAGCAGCACCAGCTATTTGTGTCTGATCAAAACCTTGATAGGCAGTAGGTGGCAGATCATTTACCTGATTCGAGAGGTTAGTAGCTCTGTAAGTTTGCAGTGTATTAATACTTGAAACCCATCCTTCAGCAACACCTTCCCAGCGAAGAGCTGCTGCTCTCCTACCTGACATAGCGCCCATTGAGATAGAATCTACCTTACATCTCTGTAATTCAATACGTCCTTGAGTTCTGACAGTAGTAGGAACTTGTACGTTATTCAGACGGTTAGTTGTTCCTCCTCCATATCCGCCTTGAAATTGCCAATCACTGTTAATAGTGTTAGTAGTTCCAAATAAATCGCTGGCATTGGTATTTTGTGTTCTTCCACTACTTCCTGTTTCTGTCCATATATCTAATTCAGCTGCAGATACATCGAATGATATTTGAAAACGAGGTCCACGTGATATATGATTCGAACGAGTCATAGAGGATAATCCGAAAGTACGATTCAGAAAGTTAATATCGACTAATCCTTGCTCTAATACCCATGCAATTTGTATTTCACCATTGAGATAGGTAGGCATACGTTCACCTAGACATAGATAGGTCTCTGTGGCATCACGTACGCTGAGAGTTATAGTTTGAAATCTGCCAAATAAGGCGATAGCACCTGTTACAGTATCTTGTGCCCAGACTTCAATATCAAAACCCTGTACTGGATCTAAACCGGCATTATCTACTGGTGCAGATTCAAAGTAGTTGTATGTCGATTTCTGTGTGTTGGTCATGTATTTTTTCCTATCTTGAAGATGAATTTATAAACTGACCACTGGCATCACGTTGTATATACACCGTAATAGAATCAGCAGAACCTAACGGTGCAAAACTAAATGAAACTGCCAATGTATTTGGAGTATTACCTGCGTTGACGCTAGTACTACTATTATTGAAATAAGCTATTTGTCCAGAATTAAGCTTATTGTTCATATAGGCATTGATTGCTCCAGTTACCAAAGTTACCAGAGTAGATGTCAGAGGTTCTGATTTGTATGTTTGCAGGTTATCATACAAATCCATTCTGATTATGTCATAGGCTCTTCGATAACTTATGTGGTTTAAATCTGGACTAGGAGAGAGCGATGCTCCTGTGAAGAAATAATAACCTTGAGTACTGGGATCTCTTGCTACTACTTCTAAATTAGCTGCTGCGTAGACCTGTAGTTGGCTATAGGTCGCATATGGATCCGTATCGCAGGCATATATAGAGCCAATTGGACCTGAAGATCTTCTAGCTGCTGTATTAACGTAAAAGGGCAACGCACTTAATCTACCTGCTAAGACAGAATCTAAAGGTAAATTGTAGTTACCGTAATCTAGAGCAGAACCTCTATAGGTACCCCAACCTACTACCATTACAGCGCGAGCTGAGGATAATGAAGAGGTAATCGCCTTGGCTTGCTCAGGTTTTAAAAATCTAGGAGCCTGTAATATACATACACGTAGCTGCTCTAATTCAGTGCTAGCTTCACAATGCGCAATCAATGCCGACTGTACCCCTATATCTGTAACGCCTGGAGTTACTATGATATGAACAGGTATTTTATAGGACTGATCTATGGCCGCGTAGTAATCGCTGTTCTGAATAATAGGACCATTATTACCGTTTTGTAAATTAAAATTGGTAAGAATAGTTTTTCCATAGTTTACAGGATTAGCTAAATCTAGAGTATCTCTGATTGAAGCTATTGGCGGTAATAATCTCTGAGGCCAGTCGTATATCAGAGATGCAGTATAATTAGTTCCGTTAGTTAAATAGGGAACAAAGAATCCTCTGATGTAATTAGAACCATTTAAATCAATTAAGCTACCATCAGTTTGACTAAAATTACTGATATTAACTGTAAATGATTCTGCATTTAGTGGTGGATTAAAATTATTAGCATTGTTATCAACAATGTTAATAATAAATTGTCCTGGATTAGAGGCGTTAGTAATGGATATGCTTAGGTCATTAGCCCATATACCAGGAGATACTGCTATCAAGGTTATAAGTTTTATACCCTGAATATTGTATAGGTCTCTAGTTGCATATTTAGGTCCGTCAATACCGCTGGTAAAAGTTGAAAAACCGTTATTATTAGCATTAACCTGTGCAATGCTAAGTCCGCTGGTGTTGGTGAAGGTAACTGCGAAGGCTGTGCTTATGGAGGCAGTCAATCCTCCAGAGAGTGTAATTACTCCAGTTGCAGAGTTAATTGAGGTAACTGTCGGAGCATTAATGTTAATATTAGTGCCGCCATCTGAGACAGTAGCTCCTGGTCGGATATATTGAGTTAGAGATGTATTAGCCAATGTCAATGTATAGCTAGCTGCAGTGTTACCAGTTGCTGCTGTATAGGTAGATGTAACTGAGGCTTTAACTGTCCCATCTGGAACTGCAAATTGAAGACTGTAGCTCAGGTTGTTACCATATTGTCCTGGATATCTGTTACTTGCATATATGTAACCATTGCTATGACTACTGGATGCTAGAGATATATTTCCAATTGGTCCAGTATTCTGCCAATTAGACTGAATAAGGTTAAAAAGAACCTCATTAGTAGTGTTAGGAACTACTTTAATAGGGGTGAATAGTGAATTAAAATTAGATGCAGTTACGCTGAATATCTGACCTTGAACTAGATCTAGAGAAGTCTGAATACTGAATCCCAACGTTAAGCCAAGCCCATCAATACCTCCAGAAGTCGGTGTAGGATAGGTGGCATTAACTCCATATACGGTGGTGGCTACACTCAGTGGAGCTGAGGCCAGATTACTGGGAGCTGTAACTAGGATATAGTTAGTTGCACCTACAAAATCACTGGAGCTGAGTTGACCTGCGTCTGGATCATTATTTACATAGGTCAACAGCCAGCTATTGGCAGGAATATTGACAGTTACTGCTGGAGTAGATCCAACTGCAGCCTTGAGAACATAGCCAGTCACTGCTGTGGAGTTGAAGTTAGTGGCTACGTAGAAGTTATAGACGCTACTGGTAGACCCTGTATAACGTCCTGAGGCTTCAATATCAGTACGAAGTACTGTGTTTAAGTTAGGAACTACATTGCCAATAGTGCTGGCTAATAGACTTAATTGCTGACTATCATAGTTTGTGCCTGGAGCACTGGTGGCAACTCCTGTAATGTTAAATTGACCATAGGCACGTCTTTCATTACCTATTACACGTAGGGCAGCTATATTGACTGCTCCTTGATCTAGTATTGCCTGTACACCTAGAGAACCGTTGTTAGTGGGGTCAGCTCCATATCGGACAGCAAAGTCAGAAGCGCCGCCAATATAAGTAGGACCAAGGGGGCCTCTGTCAAACTCACCAATTACTAGAACTCTGTTACGAACACCAGTTTGAATTGGTTGGGTAGACGAAGCCTGCTCTATAAAATTTACTGAAGGAATTGTAGCCATATTTCTTTCTTTCTTCGGATGATTATCCAGATAAATTATTAAAGCATGTATGTATTAGGTTACTGTGGGCTAACCTGTGTACAGCGTTCCAGGAGGAGAGGTACGTATCTCTACCTTGATATCGTCAGGCGGTGCTGGTGCTGGTCTCCACTGTCTGGGTACGTAGGCAGTGGTTTCTATCATCACGTATCCACGTTGCAGGATTAGGTTCTTATCTTTATCCCAGTCACCTGTCAGTAGGGCACTGTGGGTGCATTGGATACTCTTGACATTGATGTATGGTAGATAGAATCGCTGCTGATCCTTATCATTTATGGCAAGGCGAGTTACCTCCAGGTATTCTGAGATAACCTCTATAATGGGGTTGTATTCAACTGAGGTGGTGGCGGCACCGCTGAGCGGTACTGTGGGGTCTGGATGATTCTGCGTATCATTCCAGTTTCGAATAACTGGCGCGCTGTAGGTATCTATGTAGTCGCCAGGAGATATCGGGTAGAGGTAGTCGAAGGCAACCTTGGTGAAGTAGACGACCTCATCGTAACCATTTTTACCTAGATTGTATGGAGTATAGTGAGAGGTCACATTGCTGGAACGCGGATGGGCAGGTTCACTCAGACTATGTGGGGTGATTGTGCAGTAGAAGATATTGCTGTTCACAGGAAAGCCCTCGTATAGTCGCCAGGCGTCTATACCCACTGCTGTTCCTGTGGCTCCATTGGTGACCAGCGGATTATAGAAGAGGGGATGGGAGACCAGGTATAGCTGCAGTAGTCTGGCTATGTAGTAGGCAGATGGTGTGACCAGGTTAGATATTGTCACTGCATACCCCTAGTAGAGATCATATTGATTCTTCTGCATCTCAGTTCTCTCAATCCTGTCTAGGGCAGCCTGAAACTTATTGGAGCGCATCTTGCGGGGTTTAATGGTCTTAGCTGTGACGTCAGGAGCCTTGATCAGCTCATTGACATCATCATCCTTCTTATTACCCTCTAGGGACATACGTTTAGCCTGATATTCGACTGATACTGAGGCATGACTGCCCCAGAGTGAATTGGGTTTGATGCGATTGACATCTCCTGTAGCTACCTGTATACCTGCAGGTACGCTGACAATATCGACTACTACCTTGAGTTGGAAGTTGGGAGCTATGACAGTGCTACCACGCCAGGCTATTATCTGAATAGCATGCGGGGCAGCGTAGAGACCAACGACATCCTCATAGGGCAGATCTGGATCGACATTGGTCAGTCTGGTACTCATATGTGACCAGAGAGCCTGTGCCGCTACTGTCTCTACCCGGGTATTGACTGCGCTGTCCCATGTGAAGGTGGGAGTGGTGTAGGTGACGCCTGGTTCAGCCTGTGAGGTTATCCTATAGGTTATGGTTCCGCTACCGCTGCTACTGGTTGAATTGAAATAGAAGGTATCGTAGGGAAATTCCTTATGTTCCTCCAGGTTCTTATTGTCTACTCCCAGTATCACGCTGACAGGGCGATTAGCCAGTAGATTGGTGTAGTCACTGCCTGATCCCATTATCAGGTCAGAGACAGTGTTGCTATAGGCTGGAAGAGCAGGCAGTGTTCCCACTGCAGAGGTGGCGGCACGGCTGATCTGCATTGGGTATATTGAGATCATCTCACTGACTGAATGTCCGCCAACCCTGCGGGGTGCCAGTTTCAGCTCCATGATGTCTGTCATGACGTTTCCAGACCGAACGATGCCGTACCCAGGGAGATCTGGTGTGACACCGTTGGCAGTGGCGGTGGCAGTGATGGAGGTATCTGCTGCAGTCAGGTATTGGTCTACAGTTGTTACTGTGTTGGGTACAGTCTTGTAGTAGCTGACTGCTGTGGCTATATTGCTGTCAGTCCAGAAACCCTCTATGGATCTCTGCCATGGGTATGACTGCTGACCACCACTGCTGGCGGCTGACATGATATTGGCGATACCTGCAGTGCTGGCATTGAGTGAGAGATTATTAATCTGACTGGAAAGTGCCAGGGCTATGTCAGATGGACTGACAGTCAGTACCTGAGTATTGACTATGTAGGGGTTGTTGGTGGCATTGTAGGGTAAGGCTGGGTTGGTCAGCGTGTAGACTGGCTGAGTATTCTGTGCCAGCGTCAGGGTCTGATCGAAGTATTCTCCATAGTCAGGACCCCTGCTGGTGATGAACACCTCAGTGGTCAGACTCTCACCTGGCTGCAGTGTTATGCCGCTGTAGGTCTTGACGCCTATTACAGGTTGTCCAGCCTTGCCCAGTGTGAAATTTTCAGGACGCAGGTCAGCATTGGATGCCGTGTTCTGAGCTGAGAGGGGATTTAACTCCAGTGCCAGGTATACAGAGGCACGTTCCTTCTCCTCCTCAGGCTCAGTGACTGGGGTATCAGCTATCTGCTCGATCAGCATATCCAGCTCATGTAGTGCCTGTTTGCGGAGTTCATTGGACAGGGAGAAGAACTTAATATCACCCTCCAGTGGAATCTGACCTATCAGGGTAGCTGCTGTCAGCATGGCAGATACTCTGGTCAGTCCAGGATTGAATATTGAGCTATACAGTACCCTGGTCAGATTAGCCTCCCGGGTATTTCCCTCATCTATGTAGAGACTGGTTACCCTGCCTCCGAGGACATATACTCCTTCCTTATTGCGGGCTGAGCTCAGTATCAGACATATCTCTGGGTCTGATTGATATTGACATATCTGAGTGACGTTGGTCTGGAAGGCACTGTCTACAGTAAAGGTACCATCTCCATTTGCTTTGACCTTACTGGCCAGCAGTAGGCTGGAGATGGCAACCATGAAGAGGTAGTTATTGTCAACCGTTCTGGGATGAATCGCCATTGGCTTCCCTAGCGATGATTTCTTCGATGGTCAGTTGCTTAGATCTATATTCAATACCCAGGGTGCCTGCCAATTCTCTGAGCTGCTTGACAGTCAGGGATGACAACTCATTGAATCTATCGATTGGGGCATTCTCAGGCGGCACCGCTATTTCCTCAGCTGATTCTGCCTCAGCCTGGGGAACTACATTCAGCTCAGATGTGAGCTCATGGGTTGGTTCGTTGGGAGTGGCTGACTCTACTGCAGGTACATATTCGCTGGCAGCCGCTGCAGACGGTGCGGGGTCTAGATAGATGGACTTGTTGATTTCAGCCTGATAGCTTGCGATAAATGGATGCTCGAATAGATAGATATACTCCCTGTGGGGGAAGTGTGGGGACAATACATATTCTAATTCTGCCTTCTCATCAGGCACATCGGGGTTGAGATGGTAGGAATCGCCTGTCAGGAAGTGACGAACCTTACTTTTATAGCTGTAGTTGAAGGGTGCCTGAGCTAGTAGTCTGACAGTCATATTATTAATAGGAGTATTTGTAGAATATTCCCCGGAGAACCCAGGGAATATATTGTTCAGCTGGTATGTGAGCTCCCAGTTGGTATGGATACACCGACTGGAATCTATCTCACTACCATGGGAATGGAGGATTAGCTCCAGTATTGGGAACCAGACCTTCATAGGATACGCCAGATACCAGGGATACACTGGTTGGAATACCACTGCCGTTAACTGCTGAGCTGGTTACTACCTCACAGAGCAGGACAGGATCTGCTAACTTAGTCAGACGAGCACGCTGATAGCGATTCAGGCGGCTGCTGTCGAAGTTACCACCGAAATAGATGGTGTCTAGACGTCCCAGCGTGGACAACTCCTTATTGGTGAATAGGTTAACTAGTGCTGGACGATTACCCTGTTCACCTAGGGGCATGAAGGATGGATAGTAGTACTCCACCACTTCGAAGTAGGTAAGACCTGCAGAAGAAGATGTGAATGGAGTTGCCTGGCTTAGGTCTACTGGGACAGCGCCAATCTGAGCTAGCTGATTAGCCTGACTGGTGTAGCCGTATGCCTTGTAGATCTTGAAGGTGATTGCTCCAGTCTCATACTTGGTGATTGCTGCTGCTCTGGTGTAGGATAGCTTCTGACGATAGAGGTTAACTCTGGCCTTGAGAGCTGCGAAGTTAGCAGCAGTCATGCCGACAGTTGCATCCTGGGAGCTGGCATTGGACTGGGGCTGTACCTGCGCTATGACCAATCCATACGTATCAGTGCGGATGGGCAACATACGTCCAACGTAACGAGGATCTGAGCTATGCTGGATCGCATCGTCATAGGCAGACAGTAGGTTCTGCTGAGCAGTGGTTGCTGTTCCATTGTATACAGCCTGTTCTAGGACAGCATAGCCACCAGCAGCGGCTACCTGAGTTTCCAGGGTTGGGTTGATGAAGGGAACCAGGACGGTTTCCTGTAGCTGGTTATTGTAGACGTAGTAGTTGAGACCAAGACCTGTTGCAGTGGTCTGATCCAGCGGCTCGTAATAGGCTGGAACAGCGGCTACCAGGTACTGAGTAGATGGCTGGACATTAGGCAGGGTAGAGAAGTCGAAGGAGACTGCACCTGCATTGACGGTGAATCCATCGAATTCGATCTGACTGCCTGTGGCTACCTTCAATAGGGTAGTGGTAGTTCCATCGATGGATACTGCGGGCTGAGAAACGAATCCACCAATTACGTATGGCTCGTTTACGTTGAATCTGCGTGCTCCGGCTAGGAGCTGGTGTGAATTTAATATTCCCATTAGAATGACTCCTAGTAAGAACCGAATGCAAGATCTGGAAGTACACCGAGACGATTGTTGATATCATCGACTGTGGCGACTGTGACCTGTGCAACGCGGTATGGATATTTGAGGTATGGCATACCTGCATTACCCATCTGAACATAGCGTCCAGGAGCAGCAGGAATCTGAGTTTCTTCGTTCATGCGTACCCATAGTCCTGGATTGGCATTGAGATTCTCGCCTATACAGTACTGAGTACGTCCAGGAGCTTCAGCAGTTCCCTGTGGATCTACCTCAGATACTAGGACGACCTTATTCTTAGGCCATACATATTTCCAGATACCATCTACTGGATCCTTGAATTTAGTCTGTACAGTCTCGATTGGGATACCAGCAATGGAGGTGAGTCCAGTTGGTCCGATTCCTACCCCGTTAGACATCACTCTATCGAACCCGGAGCCAGGAACAACCAGAGGTACTGTCTGTTGGGACGTGGCAGTCATGTTGATTGGGTCTTGGTTACCTGTATAGGTATTGAAGAGAACTCCACCTTCAGCCAGGCGAACCTGTGAGTTGAGGTTGAGAATTTCCAATAGGTCAGGGTGTAGGTAGATGCGAGTAACGCGGGACTTGTTCTGTACCTCGAACCAGCGAGCCAGGCGACGAATACAGTTAACTGCATCGGCATCAGGATGTGCCCAGGAGATTCCAGATAGGGTGCCGCTGCCACCAGTACTGTAGCTATCTACAATGGAACGGAAGAAGGTAGCCTCATTGCGTCCTTGGTAGCCATCAGTATTGTTATAGCTCCAGATATTCCAGGCAGGAATACGTGCAGATACCTGAGCTCCAACACCTGTGCGTGGATCTGTGTAGTTAATACCGCCCAGGAGCATCATGGAACGATATACATCCCAGGTGAGTGCATGCTCACGGGTCATGCGGTCCATCTCTTCACGGATGATTTCCTCAGGTGGCTTGCGATCTGATACAGTACCCTCGCGGAGTACGTAGTTGATCTTGGCTGGGCTGAAGGACGCAGACTGTCTGATATAGAGAGGAGAGACCATCATCTGACGGACTACACCTTTCTCACCAGATAGAACCACGTCAGGCTTACCAGGTTCAACTAGGGGGAAGATTGTATCGACACCCTCGAAGGATTGCTGAATAACTACTACACGCTCAGGGATGATTTCTTCAGGGAAGATATTGAGCAGTGGAGTCTGACCATTGGTGGCCATGAGAGCCTTAGCGAGCTCTAGTAGGACAGGTTCGCCAGGTACAGTATTGCTACTGACGACTGTCCATGGACTGATATAGGGCTGTAAATAACTATCGGGAGGAGTATTGAATGCCATGTGTTATAGACCTCTACTTACGTGCGGCTTCGCGGAGTTGTTTAGCCATGAGAGATAGACGCTCATTGATATCGCCAGCTACCGCATATTGGGCGGCGCCGACTGGCTCAGTGATCACGCGGCTTTCTTCATTGGCATTGAATGCATCTACTAGGAGGGCAGCTACTTCGTCTACAACATTGCGGTCCACCTCTTGTCCGCGAACAGACAATTTAATGGTCTGTGAGGACGCATTGCTGTTGAGGAGAGAACGACGTAACTGCGAGAAGCGCTGTACAAATACGGGAGGCACGCCAGCACCGGAGAGGCTGTTGAGTAACAATTCTTCCTGAGTTCTGCTAACGTGGGTACTAAACTGCTGTGCCAGTTGTTTAGTTTCAGAGAGCTCCTTGAGGAGAGAACTATTTCTGGACTCAGACTGCTCTAGCTTGGTACTTAGGTCACCGATAATGCCTTTAATAGCTTCGATATCGGCTACAAGTTCACTGCCGGCAATAGGATTGGATGTTAAAACCTCAGCTGAGGACTGTGACAGTACTTCAGTAGCTGCCTCGGTCTCGTTGAAGCCGGTCTCTAGATTATCAATAGACATAGGGGTATTCGACACATCATCATGTATTAATTTAATAGCAAAGGTCATATGTTCGTGTGGGCGTGCTTGTGCGCTCTGAGACAGCATTTCAATTTTCACCTGACCGAATGGCAGGAATGGGGCATTGGTCAGTGCTGTGCGAACGAGCACGGGTCCACGATTTTCACCTGTATTCTTGTCGATGAAGTCCTGTATGATCTCCGGACTGGAGTATTCATACTGTCCCTCAGATAGGAGCTGGTAGGTCTCATTGTTGACCTCGAAGTCTCCGTAGAGGATATCTCCATCCACCTGTAGGTCACGTAGTTCCCCCTTCTTCAGTTCGCCATCTACAGTGTGACGCGGATCTACCAGGTGTCCGTATGTGCTGTAGGGCTTGAAGCCGAGTACGTCATCGTTGTAGTTCTGAATTAGCTTGCTGAACTTCTCATCGTCGAACCTGACAGTGCCATACTCATCATGAAACCACTGACCCTTCAGTCCCAGGGGGATACGGACCATGTTCTGAGACAGTAGCTGTAGTGGGGCGGCACCGCTGGGCTCACTGTGTTTTTCCTTCATTCTCTTGTACTTAGCTAATAATGCCCTGCCCTTGGCAGCCAGGCGGCGGGCGGAGGCTTCAGTCCTGGGTACAGGCTCCCCCCAGGCAGCAGCAGCCAGGGCTAGTCTGGTTGGCTTCCCATTGGGTTTAGTCAGTGGAGGTAGTTTCTCTACGCCGTAGAACCTGCTCAGGAAACTCCCCTTCCTCCGGTAGTCATCTGGAGTCTTGGGCGTACCCTTGACCCCAGGCTTCAGGTGTGAGCCTGTTGCTCGGTTATACTTATCACGTCCCTTCTGACTGAGACCGCCCTCTGGATTGCGGTCTTCCTTGTGCAGTCTGACTTTCTTATTCTTCACTGTTATCCTCCTCTATATACTTAACCAGAGCCTCGTAGCCCTGTTCGGCATAGCAGAAGTCATTGAGCATGGTGACCATGCTGTTGATATCCTCAGCCTCCTCCCCAGGTACCTCGGCATTCTCCTCGTCTCTGACTGGGAACCAGAGCTTACAGTATCCACCTGGCTCTACTGGATTGGGCGGCTTCAGCCCTATCAGTTCACAGTAGCCTGCCTGCGTGTAGAAGGCACAGCTGCTGCACATGAAACCCTGGTCTGCCACTGGATTATCGTCTGCTGTCACGTAGAGGAGCACATTGCCCTCCTCGTTCCAGACCACCTGTTTACCATAGGTGCGGCGCTCGTTGAGCAGCACATCGTAGGCTATGTCTGGATTGTCCAGACACATGAAGAAGTACTTGGCAGTGGAGCACTGTTGGCCGCCGGCCGACAGACTGACGCGGGGCATACCAGTCAGGAAGGGGTGGTTGGTCAGTGCCAGACCAGTCAGTACTGTGCCTATATTGGCACCATCTGCCTTACTGGCAGTTTCGCGGGTTATCTCAGGGCTGCTGTAGCGATACCCATCCAGGTCATCATATTTCTCCTCAGAGAGCAGCTCGAAGGTGCCCCACAGTACGTCATCTTCCCTGTAGAGCCTGGTCAGATAGCCGCAGGCAGGCTGACTGCGGTCATGTCCTATGTATAGTGGAGGCTCGTAGCCGATGGTGTTCTGCTCGAAGTTCTCCTGCATCTCACTGAAGTCCTGCTCAGTGAAGGTGGTCTCACCGTACTGGGGATGCTCCCAGCTGCCGAGTATTGCCACAGGTACGTCTACTGTCACAGGTTCAGGGGTATCTGCGTATTTCTCCCTGGCAGTCTTGGGTAGTCCTGATTCCCAGCCATGTTGCTTGGCTATTCGCTTGATGTTCCTGCGTACCTCATCTGGATTGTCTGCATGACCTGCCAGATTCCAGGCATTGGTCACATCTGCTGCTGAGGAGATAGGGTATGACCTATGTGGGCCTGCGAAGGCACCCTTGATCTTACCTGTAGCGAGATCCTTCCGTGCCTTGGTATCCCAGTCACGGTTCTCCGCCAGCGCCTCTTTATAATTGTGTAGGTTCTTGCGCATATAAATAGTCGACTTTATCCCACACTAACAGTTACCTGTATCAGATGGTAGGCTATTGCTACTACTAATTGACTATGGCTAAGAAAGTATACAACTCACAACCCCTGACTCAGGAACAGAAGGACAGGGCTATCGCCTATCTGCAGATCAGTGTACCCAGTTTCGCAGATGCAGTCCTGCTGGCTAAGCATGCCCACTGGAATGTCAGGGGTCCTGTGTTCATGCAGCTGCATAAGCTGTTCGATAAGATCTATAATGAACTCAGCGATGCCCTGGATACACTGGCTGAGAGAATTCAACAGCTGGGCGGCTATACCAATGGACTGGCCTGGGAGATTAAGGATAAGACCATACTCAGCAATTTCTTCTCACCGGAGATGGTAGAGGAGGAGGTACGGGATGAGTATCCGCTGCTCTACGGAATGTCCCGGGCACTCAGTGAGCTGTCAGCTCATTGCTATGCGGCAGAGGCTGCCAGTCTGGATTTCGTTACCCAGGATATCTATATCGAGACAGGCAGAACCATAGACAAGTTCCTCTGGTTCCTGGAGGCCCATATACCTGATGGAGTTCCAGGCAGTGAGGGTTCGATTACTAATGATGAGGCGGAAGACATTGAGGAGGGCTTCGTTAGGGATGGCGAGAAAACTGAAGAATCTGACGCTGGCGGATTACCTGGCGGAACGAGCTCACCTGGAGCATAATCAGGTTAAGGATGTAGACCTGCAGGTGGAACCAGACGGTCTGCATGTGTCCTATAGGCTGGCTGGGAAGGACTACAGGTATCTGGTGGGGCGACTCTGGTCTGAGGTCACTACTGTCTATGACTCATTCGTGGCTGCCAGCATGCTCTCATCGGGATATATACCCATCGCCCTGCTGGATGGTGGATATCTGATAGTCAGTGCGGGGGGTGAGGAATATCAGGTGGAGGGCATGTCCTGTACCTGTAATGAGTACCTGAACAGGAGACCTGTGGTTCGCTGTAAGCATATCATCCTGCGGGACTACATGGAGAAGCTGCAGAAGCGTTCCCTGGAGTATCTGCTGGAGAGAGATGCCAGTGGACAGTCTATTGTGGTCAATCACAGGTATCACTCACGGTAGGCGGCACCAGTCTATTTCTGGACTGACTTGTCGGTTGGCTCCTGCCCATCCCTGGTGGTTGCCTTCTTCCTGGTGCGGGTCTGGGACGGCGCCGCCCCTACCGCTGGAGTCATGCCTGGCAGGTGAGGCTCATCGTAGCCCTGGTGATCACGGTCTGGTAGACCCATGACTGCCCTGATATGAGCGAAGTCGGTCTCATTGGTGGTATTGACAGCACCTATCTGGGTCAGTATTGAATAGACATCAGCAGTGGTCTTCTGATCCACGGGTCTGATGGGCTTACGCTGCATGTAGCCGAGTTCACCAGCATCAGGTACGGTGTTGACATCGAAGTTGTAGGCTATCAGCTGACGTACCACCTGGTCTATGAATGCACCCACAGTCACATCATATAGCGAGCCGATGAAGTGGTTGAATACCTCCCACTGGATGGCACTGGCGCCGCCCCCACCCAGCTGTCTGCCCTGCTCATGGAACAGGAGATTGGGTATATTGAGACCCAGCATCATGTTCTTATCGCAGAGGTCGATGGCATGGTTGAATGCCTCCCCGTAGTTATTACCTGTGGTCAGTGCACCTATCTCGATGGGATTATTGCGGGCATCGGTCTGGGTGAATACCAGGAAGCTGTCATGCTCTATCTCCTGTATCTCACGTGCCACTACCTCCTGCAGTGTCAGCATGCGGGTGCTGCCATCAGCATCAGTGGTGGCCTCCTGCGTGGTCTGGTTGGGTACCTTGACGTAGAGTAGGGGCATGGAATACCTATCCAGGGCATTACTCATGAGATCCATGAAGACCTCCTTGAAGAGATGGTAACGCATGATAGGGAAGAGGGGACTGTGACCGTAGGGGTTACCCTGGTCATGTCCTATCTTGGTGTAGAAGGCCTTGCTGCGTGGCAGTCTGGCATGGATGCCATGTGTGTCTGTGTTGATCTTCCGGGTATACTGGCTGGCAGGACGGGGTACCCAGATACCAGACTTGTAGCTGGAGTAGGTGACCCTCTCGCCATGGGTGAGTTGTCCGAAGTCATTGACGATGAAGAAGATCTGGATGGGATGGTACGGCATGATCTCATTGATCCAGACCTGCTTGCCGTTGGGCCCATCGCGGTACTGCCAGATCACCTCGCCGACTGAAAACCCACTCCACATGCTGGATATCAGTGCCGCCTCTATCCATCTATGCAGTCCCTGGGCTATATTGGCCCTGACGAAGTTCTGTATGTCCCTGTTGGGATGCACATAGTCTCCGATGGTGGCCAGCAGGTTCCTGGTGATGATATTGAACCCAGCCTGTATGGTGGGTTCTCTCTGGCGTGCCTCATCCCAGACAGCCAGCTGTTGCTGGGAGGGCTTGGTGGTGGCTCTGAAACTCTCTCCAATAGAGGTATAGGACATGGAGCGTCCGAATTGACCTAACCGAGGTGGGAACCTCCTATAGGTAGGTGAGGTTACTACAGGTGGTTGGGTAACTAGGTGCGAGACCTTGTTCTGCTCTTGGGGAGATTCGTCCATGATTTAGTGGAATGAGGGTGGTTTGATATTGTTGAACATGGATGGACTGTTCTCAGACTGGATACTCTGAAGTTCTTTCTTCATGTTCTCAGTCTCCTGCTGGTGTCTCTTCTCCTGCTGGCGGTTATGTTCATTGACCTCCTGGATCAGGGCTTCCTGCTCGAATTCATTCAGGTCTTGCCAGTCATGCCAGTTGACACCGCCGCCCAGGACTGTGCATATATGCAGCCATCCAGATATATTGGGACTTCCTCCAGAGGTGGCAGGCAGATTATTCTTACGCATATGGCTGGCTACTGCCTTGACGTAGTTAATCTTGAGCTGGATGAGAGACCAGTCTGGAGGTAGATACTCATTAAAGCGCTCGGAGATGATAGCGGCACGTCCATCTATCAGCGTGGTGGGATCATAGGGACAGGGCAGGTGAGTTCTTCGGCTGAGTATGGAGTCAGGGTGGAGGAATCCACCCATGAACTGTCTCTGGGCCCTGATTAATTCTAGACTCAGGCAGGCTGAACTTTTACCTTGGATGTAGGCGCCGGGGGTGCCCCAGCTCCTGCCATGAGCTTTTTCGCCTGTTCTTCAGCTCCTTTACGTGTTTTCTCATCGATAGAGCTGATACTCATGAAGAACTCCAGGTAGTATTGGGCATCTGGCAGTGACCAGTTGTCCATTCGAGTTACAGGATCGGATACTAGATCCTGTGGCAGATCCTGACCGTTGATGGAGATAATAGCCATGGCCGCCATTAGTTCTTCGAGTAGATAACCTTCATCCTTAGCTGTCTTCATGATGCGAACAGCTTGCTGGCGATCTCTGAAGGTGAGTGATTTCATCACTACTGTATTGCCAGAGGGTAGGACGCATGTAAACATAGTAGATAATATTGTCTAGTGGATGTCTTACAGTAGGTGCAGGCTGAACGCAAGTAGTAGGCAGCAGGGTGTCAATGCCTACAGGTTCGATAGTTTATTTATATAAACTATGCTAGTTAAATGTATCTAGGTAAACTGTGTCAGATAGTAATAGTACTTGGCAACCGGGAGCTTTTTATAGGGATGGATCTAGTGACAATGGGTTGCTACTTGTTCAGAACTATAATATGCAGCAGAAATTTAACCTGTTGCGGGTTAATGCGAAAAATCAGTATTTATCTGATGCTTTTTTAGCTGAACAGGGTTTAACGGGCGGTAAGAGATTCTTTTTTGGCGCAGTCTCTGGCAAACTGATTAACAAGTACCTTCCTGAGGCGGGAGATGGCATAGAAACCTACGCTGATTTATTAGAAGCTGCATCTGATTCTAATAATCCTAATCAGGATCTGTATATTCAGGCGGCTCAAAATTACGAAGATAAGCTGAGTACTGGTGAAATTAGCAGTGTAGATGGTCTACAGAGTATTGATAATGCTATTACCTATACAGCTATAGATACAGATCTCAATAGACTATCTAAACCGACAGCTCAGACCTATGACATCTTGAAAGTTGTATCGGGTAGATTAGGTCTTGGCTCTGATGCAGATGCGCGTTCTCTATTTTTTGCAGTATCTAATCCATGGACTTCTGGCGGGCTTGGCGCAGGTATAGTATCTGGTAATAGGAATACAGATCTTTGGGAAGAAGGTAATTTAGCTATACAGGCGCAGTCTAAGATGCTCTATGCCGATCTCAATGCTGCATCTATCAATACTGGTATGCAGCTACTTGGAGATCCCAGGGCAAACAGTTATTTAAACAACACCATGATGGATCCTGTTGGTTTAGATTCTGCAGCCAGACTTCTTAATATAACTGAGCCTTCACCTACTGAAATACGTCCTGGAATTGGCACTGCCCTGCTGATGATGGGTAATAAATCAGATATTATTTCTAGTCAGGCTGGTGGCATAAGAGCAGGTAAGACCAGGCTATATATAGATATATTTCAGTTACAGAATGAGACTGCACTCGATTACCTTACGGCTAGAACTGCTACTGATGTAAATTTTAGCGCTCATGTGACTCTAGCTACTCCTAGCGATAGTGATGATGATAACAATACTAATTTAGCCATCTTAGGTGGAAACTTAACTACTGCTGGCAGATTACAGTCAATGAAGCATGCTCTCGTGAGAAGGGGATCTAATCATTACGATGCTCATGAGAGAATTGCTACTAAATTTGCTAATGATCGTTCTCACCTTAAGTTGATGGTAGATGAGACATTCAGGGAGGATTCTGAAAATTTTACAGATGACGATCTCATCGGTGGCGTATCTATACTGGGGTCAATGAACCTAACTGAGCCAGTAGGTAGGGATTTTGAATTATCTGGCAGTAACTTTGAGCTAGTATCTATTGCCAGGTTTCGTACTGAACATGAAATAAATAAAACTATTGAAGATATTGAAGATGAGTATAACGGAGATCCTGGACTATCTAAGTTAGCAGAAACTAAGAGAAGTGCTATGGAAATGGAGAATATTCTCTATACGCAGAGACGTAAGATTGCTAAGAGCGATTTTACTGGTTACTCAGCTGATCGCGATGAGGTTAGAGACAATTTTAATAATCTACGCACTGCTGCTGATAAAGATATTGATAGCGGTAAAGAAACAACCGATATGCGAGGAGTCTATGAACATTTAGATAGTGCTTTGAGCTATCTATCTGACTATACCTATGGAGTAGATTCTGCTAATAATAAATTTAAAAAAAGTGTAAATGAGTCTGCCCGCATGATTATGATGTTAGACCAGACTTTACTATTACAGGGCACTAGTCTACTTAGAGATAGAGAAGGCGGCGCCTTTACCAGTGAATTTGGTCTATACGATCAGAATATGCAGAGATACCTGAAAGATAATGACCTGGCTCAGAGATACGCCAGGTTACAGGAAAAAACTCTTAACAGTTTAATTGAGGGAAGATTAACTGTTGCAGTAGATATCCGAAATTTTGCTGAACAGGTACTCAATCCCCTTATAAGTAAGATGAATTCTGCTCCTGATAGTAAGGTTAATCAGGAATATAACGGCAACTTGCTGGGTTACATGCGTATGATTAAACAGAAATACGCTTCTACAAGTACATATGCTGAAGATATATTAACTAGCATTATGGAGGGAGGTGTCTCTCATCGAGCTGGATTTGAAGTGTATGAACATATATTTGGTCAGGGTTCTATAGCCAAATACGAAGAAACGGGTTTAAATTCTACACAACATGTTAGAGATACCCTAAGAACTCTGCTGGCTATATCTAGTGGAAATGTGCAGGAAGCCTCAGTTCCCAGACAACATGCCAAGGCATATTCCCTGTATGAATATGATAATAACAATAACATAGTTACTATTGCCAGTAATATAGGTTCAAGCAACTTTACTCCCTTTTCTATGGAGTTATTGACTGAATCTGATTTTAATAGCCATGAAGCCTACATGGAGTATAAACAGAAACTATCTTTAGAGCTCAATGAGGTTTCACTTAATCCAGACTATGCTTCTAGATTTAATCCAGCAAATGCTGGCTACAATGTCTTAGGCAACCGAGATATGTTACCTGAAGTTGCTAAGGTACATAGTCAGTCCCTACATAATCTCGTAAGTAGAGGTTTCAGTGAAGCTCTGGGCTGGGGACAGGAGCAGAGAGATAGGTTTTTTCAGGAAGAAAGTGTTCCACGCAGTTTCATGGGAGCAATAGATCAGCCTCAGAATATGAAGGGCGATATATTGAAGCAAATTAGAAATACCGAGAGTGTTAAAACTGCTTTTAATATATTAATTGAACAGTTAAAGAGAAGCAGTGTTACAGATATAGAACTCTTCAATAGGGTATCTGAGGCATTAGGACATAGAGCCACTATGGAGGATAGACTGGCAGAATATGAAAAAGCATTTCATGAATATGGAAAATATGGTTCAGAGGGGTATAGTCCTGCTGTAAATCCTTACAACATGAAGGTGAATAAGGATAGGACAAGTTACACTTTTAATAATTTAGGTGGAGTAGAGCTTAGTCTTAATAGTTCTCTGGAGTCTGGTGGTACAGATAGCTTTAGTGTCAAAATAGGCAATAAGAATTTAAGTTACACAATTTTAAATTCTTCAACTGAGGCAAGATCTAATGCCACTGAAAATACTAATCTAGAAGGCACCATAGTATTAACTAACGAGAGTAGAGTCTATAGAGGTAGCGTAATAGCTAGTAAGGATGCTGGTAATTTTGCTACACCTTTCGGTGCTGTTAAATCAGGTATGGGTAATGAACTGTATCTCAACAGTGCTCAGACCGGTGTTATGGCTATTTTAGGTAATGTGTTGGAATACAACTATAGGAAATCAATAGCTAGTCCTGCTCAGTACATTAATAATGTCAATAGTATGGATGACATCTCTGAGAGAAGTAGGTTTATCAGAGACTTGACAGTTAATTTTCTTTCTAATCTGGGTATGGGTTCTTCTAGTCCTATTGAGAGAGGAAAATTAGAAAATAGATTAGAGGCTACTCTTGGATTCCATAAAAATCTAATTGGAGCTGATGACACCCCTATCAAAGGTAAAGTTCTCGATAATGGGTTAGCTGGAGCATATGGTAAGCCAGTTGAGGTAACTAGTCATAAAAGTTATCTCTCTGAAGATGCTGGTACAAATTACAATTCCAGTGGAGGCGATAATGCTGTCAATAGGTTTGTAGAATATCTTCAGGATCCTAGATTTAGTAAGGTTATTAGTAATGTAAGAAAATTAGATGAAAATACGAAAGGCGATGTCAACAGCAAGATAGATGTAATTTATGATTATCAAGGTAAAACCTATGGTGTTCAGGTTAAGTCATCGAAGACTGGATCTGAAATGCATCTTATTAAAAACAGAGAAGAAATAGTAGATACAAATATAGATAGTAGGAATCCTGGAGTATTTTGGGTTCATAAGAATTTTAAAGATCATGATGCTGCACTGGATATGATTGCAGATTTTATAGATCCCAGTAAAAAAGCTCAAGATGCAGTAGAAATTAAAAACCAGGATGTTAAAAAATTTCTACTCGAGGCTAGAAATACTCTTATACTGTTAACCGAGTATGGCGGTAAAATGACTCAGGCTCTGGATAATAGTGCCTTACCTAGTAGAGTAAATGAGGATAGATATGTAGATGAATATGCTAGAAAATGGGTTGAGAAGGGTTATTACAAAACTTTTGAAGAAGCAAGGACAAATGTCATATCAGTTAGAGAGAGATTAAGAGCTTCTAGGAATCCTCATATGACAGATCTCTATGATGTTGTCAAAAATACAGTAGAACTGACCAGAGGACTTAATGCTAACTATGGAAGCACCAGAAGAGAGTCTCTTGATAGTATTATAGAACTATTTAATCTGACAATAGATCAGTTTAATCCTAAGACTGTTGGGGGTTCTGTTAATCTAGACACTTTCAGTAATACCCTGGGCAAAATTTTAGGATTAAATACCAATGAAGAGAGAGCTAAGGGGCATGTTCTATCTGATGTATTTGCTCTGATGGCTCATGGTCTATCCGATAGAGTTGATGTTAATGAAATGATTAATCAGCATGTTTCAATTAATACAATTCCATTTGCTGAATTAGGATTAGGAACTAATTCTCAGGCTCACTATACTATTTCTCGTAGCGAATATAACGATGCTAATAAATCCTTTTTAGAGAGAAGTAGAGGCTCAGCTGAAGTAGGGATTTCCAATCTATACAGTATGTCCTCTGTCTTGAGTCCGATGATATTTGATCCTACAAAGTATGGCGGCACCGGATTTTATGCTCTGGCTTCTGCTATTACTAACACTACTATGGAATACTATTCCACTGCTACTGGATCTCGTATGCAGGAGTTATCCCTACTGAACAATTGGGAAGCATTGGAGGCAATTGGTATTGGATACATAATAGATGGAGATAGGGATAGTAATGATGTCTCTCAATTTACTGAGAGTGACTATTACAGTGACATCGCTGGTGTAGCTAATTTAGGAAATGAATTTTTAGAGAGTCAGAAAAATTTAGCCATTAATAGTTATAATTCGGTCGTAGCAAGTAATCAGACAGCATTAGTTAATAAAGATAGATTATTAATAACTCGCACTGGTAAGAAAGATAAGCAGTTTCAGTTTGCTCAGAGGATACGTAATGCTATGGGCACTAAATCTAAAGTTGCACTCAGTGCGGAATATACTCATTATATAAACCTACTTAATAGCTTTGATGCCAAAGATAGAAGCAGGGCTGATAACTATATAGAAAATATTAGAAAAAACTTTAGAACTGAATTATTTGGCGATGATGGGCGAACGAGTGAAAGAGAAGCTACAGCTGCTCTGTTATTTGGTGGTTACTTTCCACATATGATGACAATGGGTTATCAGTTTGATTCTGATATTCGTTCCCTTATGGCTCCTTCTCAGTTGAAAATTTATGAAAATATGAAGGCAAAACTGAATGGAGATGAATATAGAGATTTATTTGATGATAAACAGAAGAAGCATTTACTCAGAGCATGGGCGGTAACTAGAGATCAGCTTGACGGTACATCTATGACTGGTGCTCCGATAATAACTGATAGGGATGGTTACAGATGGGAAGATCAACCTATTATGTTACTCAGGCTTGGCGGGTACCTGCATGATGCCACTTACTATGCTAATGCCGGATTTGGCAGGAAAATTAATACAGATAGCGGGGAAGAAGTAGTACCCACTAGATATGGAAATATCAATATTCAGAATAGGAAGGTTAAGAGCTACGGTCTGATGAATGACTTTAGTATGGCTAACTTGAACCTGGGAATTGGCGATATTGTCTCTATAGATCCACATACAGGTGAAGCATACCTAGTCAGGAAGGGAAGTAATATAGTAAATACCCTCAGTGCACAGCAGGTTAGAGGTATTGTTGACAATGCTGCCAGTGCCGTGGCTGCATCTACAGATCAAAATAGAAATAGCTCTAGTATCGGTAGTGATAAATTAATTAAACTACTCGAAGGTATTAAGGATAAGGCTGTCTCTGGATCTAGTAGTATTACTGAAGCTACGCTGGGAGCTAGGGTCAGTATATCCTATCACAACAATTCTATAGAAATCAAAACAGGACTAGGAACATCTGGAGATAGTTCTAATTCTGCAACTGTAGTTCGTAATGTTTCTATTAGATCTTCGTTGCTGGTATCTGGAGATCGTCAGGAAGCCAACTTTGGACTATTTAAATCTGTTGTGCAGATGTTTGATGTAGAAGGATTTGAATATAGGGCTTCAGAATACAATAGAAGTCAGAGAGAAGGCAGGCTAGGTAAGAGTAGAGATGGCTTTGGTATTCTAAGAAGCGCAGTAGAGGGTAGTAGAGGAATACAGGCTCATCAAATACATGGCATAGCTAACATAACTTCTTTTAAAGCCTATATGCCTGGACATGGAGCCCAGTTACTTAGACATGAAGAAGGCGTAGCTGAACTTACTGAAGGTATATCGGCATTGGGTGCTAAGAGAGTTGCAGCCGCAATGCTGTTGACTTTTGGTATAGAATCATTCACTGGCTATGGCGAAGATAACGATAAGGATAGATCTGAGGAATATGCGAAAAAAATATCTGAAGCATTGCATAGGTACGGTGAGAATATTACAGATATTAATGGGGAAATAGATGATGCTCCAGAGATATTGAGAAATATTAGAGTGGCATCCCGACAAGACAGTGAATCCTTTCTTCGAGGCGGTATTAATAAGTTAAATAGGCTGAATATTACTTCTAATCCCCTATTTGAAGTATTCAATCAAGCCAGAGGAGGTATAGATTTAGCAGCCGTATTAGCAGGAGATAATGGCGCTCAGACTAAATTTATCGAAACTTTAAATAAGATAATAATTAGCAGCGCTAAAACAGGTGAAAACGATAGGGCACTGAGTACGGGCAGCATGCAAGATATGTTTGCTGAATCTTTTGTAGCCGGATTACATGTTGGTATGCAGTTAGTTAGCAGTCAACAGCAGTTTGACAATATGCCTGTTAACTATGAAAATTATGCATTTGAAATGGCAGCAGTATCTCTGGGATTAACCTCATCTCAGATATATGAAATAGTTAATGATACAGATACTACTAGGAAAAATAACCTAGCCAGTATGTTCTATGGACTAGATATGTCTATGCGAACAGTTGCTCTTTTTCTGGGACATTCTCCATCTGCATCTAAGGTAGCTGTAGGTAGTAGAAGTAGTGGAGAAATAGAATTTCAGATACAGCAGAAGTCCCTACTTGGAGCCAGTGAATTTATTAAACAGGCTCATAATAGAAAACAGGCTGCTAATCGCTTTTTTGCAGCACTGAAGAATTCATTTAGTGGCAGGGGTCAGATATTTGAAGAGAATGTGGGAACCCTGTTTGATGTAGTAGGTTTAGTAGATAGTACTGTGGCTGGAAGTGCAGTTACAGGTATTGATACTTACCTATACAATAATGGCAGTAGATTGATAGGTAGCTATTATCTGCATGCTCTTAATGCTGCCGATAATGAACTATCAGATCAGTGGAATAGAAATGGACGTAATCCAAGTGATAGACCAACGGTAGAACAACAGCAGACTAGAGCTGATGAGTTATTTAAAGAAGCCAAGACAGGTATGCAGCTCCTGGGAAGAGCCATGGCCTTTTTTGATATGGATAATAGTAGAGCTTCGGTAAACGATAAAGCCAGAGATATGATGGCTGATAATAAATTTATCAATCTGTATAATCAGCTAGAGACTTTCGCTAATAACAATAGCAATAATTTCCTGGATATTAGTCTTAAAGTGGGAAGACAGACCAATAGAATTGGTCCTGATGGTAGGTTTATTAGGGAAGATATTACTCTGAGAGAATTTCTAGAGACTATCAGTGCTGTTAATCCTGTGAATGCTCAGGGTCCCCATAGCACTGGTTATAGTCGAGAAGCTATATATAAGATACTGAAAACCTATCATAAAACTGCTCTGCGCAGTATGTTCAGGGAAACTGAAGATCGCGGAATCAAATCGGGTCTATATATTATTGATCATGCTGAAAAATTTATAGAACAGGGGCTTAAGAATAGCGGTAATACCAGAGATATGTTACTGGAATTACCAGCTATTCTAGAAACAAGTAGAGGTACGGGCGGCACTGGATATATCGCTGTTGATTACAATCAGACAGTCAGAGGGGTATTACTGGGATCTGATACGCTGGTATCACTGGGTATGCATAAGTTGGGAGATACTACCGCTGAAATGATCTCTAATCAGATAGAGTTACATACTATGTTGTCTCCAGACAGCGATGTTATGACTTTTTATCGCAGTCTGGCTGAGAGAAAGAGGAACGGTGAAACTGGAATTATTACTGATATTTCCATAGATAAACGAATGATAGAGAGACTACAGAGATTTCAAGACCTGCTCCGTGGTAGTATAAATTCTCTACAGGAACAGGGACAAATTGCTGCAAGTAACAGAATAACTCTTAACTTAGAAAGGCAGACCAGAGTGGTGACCTCTAATCCCTGGTTAGCAGAAGGTATCGCAGTTACAGGACAGAGTTCCTTAGAGCTGCAGAAACGTAAAAAAATAGAAGTCAGTGGGGGTAGACGCACTGAATTGGCTGAATATGGTAGTTCTAGTCAGGCATTGGTGCGGGGTATAGATACCTATCTCAATAGTTTTAATGAAATACTGAGAGATGTTGAAGCTGGAGCTTCCAGTAATATTATGATGAGTGGCGCTAATGGTGTCTATGGTAATGGACCCAGGGATGAGCTTAGAAATATTATTGGCGAATTAACTACATTAAAAAATGATATTAAATCTAGGAATTCTTCAAAAATAAATATTAATAGCCATATGTATAATTTACTGAACCAGGGAACGATAACAAGAACACAGTTAAATAATATAACTGATGACCCTGATGATTTAGCTGAATGGGAAATTAGATTAGGCAACCTGGAGAGTAGGGCTCGAATTAATTCACTGAGTTCTCTGATATACCGTCCACAGCCTTTAGGTGGTCTCAATATTAGCTATCTTCATCATCAAATAATAGATATACATACCTACAATAAGGCGGCTATTAATCTAGCTACTAGGGGTATTAATGTCAGTCCAGAAATTAAAAGACAGTTCATGAAGATGAATGAAGATAGATCTAAGGGTCTACTGATGGTCAATACTGTTGGACGTATGATTCAGAACTTAGGTGACTATGATGGTGACATGGTTATTATGATTGAATCCAACATAGTTAATCTACAGACTAATTTATCTCAACTCAATATAGCCATCGATTCTCTAAATGAACTCAGAAAACAGGGTAGAACCACTCAGAATGGAAAAAATATCGATATGACTGTTGCAAAACTTGAGAAGGAAAAGATAGTATTATCATCTCAGATTGCAAATTTACAGAAGCAATATAGCACTAATTATCACCTCAAGAAGACCAGACAATTTATTGCAGACCTAGTTGGTTTAGATTATGAATCTATAGGAACTGGCTACGATAGTTATCACTATCAAAAATTACGCAATCAATATATAGCTGAGTATAGGAAATTATCTACAAATAAAACAGCAGTTATAGGTAAGACAGAACTAGAGATAAGGAACGAAGCAGCAGCTGGAGTAACGGCTGGAATAAATGGTAGAGACTTTGTATTTGCTGGCTATACTGGCACTGTTGCTTCTTCTCAGGATAATAGTTACACAGCATTTATGAATGAAGTTAATAGGAGAGTTGAACAGGAGTTAACAGGTATTAAGGTAGGAGATAGGGCAGATGAAATATCTAATAAGAAGTATAGGATTCTCTGGAATATAACTAGTAAAAAAATAGAAGAAGAGTTAATAGAAGAAGGCATTAAAAGAGGTCAAATGGATAGTAGATTTATTGGACCTTCTTTAGCCTCTATGCTTAGTATGCATGACAAGGGTTATACATTGAGTGAGTCTAGAAATGCATGGGCTAAGTTTAATGTAGAGGAAAGTTATAACTCCATATATGACATTCTCTATAATAGGCAGATGTTAGATCAGGAAAAAAGAGAAAAATTTAGAAATCTAATTCACTTAGAAGGTTCAGCAGATGTAACTCAGGAACTATCTCATATGCAGTTACTTGCACAGAGATTCTATAATCAGCTAGAACCCCAGGTAGGGCATCAGGAGGCTGAGAGAAGAGCAGCTGCGGGAGTACTTTCTGAATTCTATCAGCATCTGTGGAGTTCTAAAAATAAGGGCGAAGTACTAGAGGGTGTTCAGAAGTTATTTAATAATTTAAATGTAGGTGCCGCCACAACTACTAATATCCTGGAGGGTTCATTACAGATTCAGGCAGAACTGGCATCCAATATACTCGGTAAGGCTGTTAATTTCTTTAGCTTAACCCTATACGGACATATGTCTACCGGTATTATGAGTGAGGCAGTTCATAACAACTATGAAGATCTTATAGAAATTAAGAAAGAACAGATAATGGCTAAAAAACCATTAATGAATGAGGAAACTGCCAGAGGAGAAGCACAAGTTGAGGTAGATAATCTTAAAAGAACTGTAGATAAGGAGAATAGACGTTTCGAGAGTATCCAGGGTATGCATCAGACTATTGCACAGTCCCTGCGCGATTTTATTAAACCTACTGGCAATATAGATGAGATATCTAAAGAATTATCATCTATTCAGGAAGAACGTAACTACGAAAAAAGAAAAAATAGAATAAAGGAGTTGGCAGGTAAGATAGGTCCCAGTAAATCTCTGCAGGATAACTTCATGATTTTAGAGCAATTTAGAACCATTGCTGAGTTAATACATGGCGGTACTTCTGGAGAAGTAATAGATACATCTACAAATGAGATTGATAATAACTTTAAGGTATTTTTAGAAGGTAGTCATGCTGAGGGAGGTTTAAATATAAAAAACGGTAAGGCTCTGATTAATGCACTGACTCCTGGCGATACCAGTAATGCCAGCATTAATAAGATGTTAGCATATGTAGCTAGTACTAGATTGCATACATTAATAGCCAATACTAGGGCAGAAACACATTTAAAAGATAGATCTAATGATCAACATGGAGACTTGGTTGCCCGAGAAAAGGATGAAGAACTCCATAAATTTTATAAGGTCGAAAAAGGTAGACTAGATTTAAAAAGTCGGCGTAGGAATAGCGAGCTTTACAACATTGAGAACAGTAATTTACAGGATTATCTCAGACAGCATTGGTATGATGACGAAGATGCTGGTAATAGCAATGCTGAAGCTAACCAGAAGAGAAGAGAAAACCTGGAAACTATAATTCTCAGTCAATCTGAATTTAAGAGACATGTAGAGGATCTTGAAACAAACAATAGAAAAGCCGATGCTGAATATCTTAGAAAGGAAAGAGATCGATTGACTATACTGACTGAAATATATAGAAAATCAAGAAAAGATGTTGATAACTTTATAGGCAGAGAAGGAGAAAAGCTATTAGATAATTCAGAAATTTCTCTGGCTTCTTCTCTATATGCTGCTAAAGATTTATCAGATCCAGTCTATGCCCATACTGCTCCATTTCTAGGCGCCTGGATATCTAAAGCTGCCCATGGTAAGGAAGGTATCGGTACTAATGAAGTTTATCGCAGTCTATCTATGTCCCTATTTAATATGATTAAAGATGTACAGTGGGAACGTACTGTGAGGCATGACGATGGAAGTACTAGTAAGGAGCTTGTTACAGGACATGTAACTGAAGATAATAGCAAAGAAGATATTAAAGCCTACAGTGAAACTGTTAAGAAACAGATGCTCAGGACTTATCTCAGTACTATGAGTAAGTCAATAGCAGGTAAGAGTGAGTATAAGGCATTTGAAAATCTCATAGATTTACTTACTGCAGAAGGTAATAAAGCTCTCAGGACTGAAGGTAATGCAGAAGCAATTAAGGCTGGATTAGATACTACTGCTTTTGGTAACATCATTAAGCATATAAATAATGTATTTGATGTCTATATAGACTCTATTAAACGAAGAAATCCCAGAAATCCTAATCGAGATGTTGCTGTACATTCCACTATAGGAGAATTTGATTTTAATGGTGATTTATCTGAGAGAGATGTGGAGCGCCTATACAATGAGTACTTCGCACGTAAGGAATACGATATCAATAGGGTTCGAAGCATAGAGCATCAGAAGAGATTTAATGGCGAAATAGTCAGTATTCATCAGGCATCTATGCATATAGAGAGTACCGGACAGATCTACGATTCCCTCATATATCCACTGCTGGTTGGTCTGGGCGGCGCCCTGGCGAACTCTAATCAGAATAGTAATAACGGTATTAATGAGGCAGCCGGTGCCTTCTTCTCTAACATGGTATTCCAACTGGAATCACATAGGGCAGCGCAGTTAGTTGAACTCGGTAAGACCAGAACTACATTGAAGACACTGGGCTCTATGGGTATGGCTATAATGGGCGGCTCTATGATTAGTATCCGCAATGAGATGTATCATCATCCAGATGAGAGCTATGGTCAGGCATTTATCCATGCCTATGAGGATAGGTTTCGCATGATGATGTGGGGTGCTGTAGTTTCTGCCACTATGCAGGGACATCAGGGAATGTCAGAGGATCTATCCAGGCTTACTACCAAGTTAAACAGACGACTGGGAGAGGATAATGTGTTCAGTCGGGTAACTCAGTCTGCCAGTGAGTTTCTGGAGGAAGGTCTATCAGGTGTTATGATGAATCACCTCAATATAGGTCCAGAGATAGATATGCCTGGCTATGTTAAGGCTCGCAGTCTGTTTGGAATTATTACCTCTATTGCAGTGGGCGTGGCACTGCAGGTCAGTGGTGCTCAGAAGGCAGCCTATGCCCTGGCAGGTATTACTGAGGACGCTGAACTTAATAACTACGTAGTAACTCAGGCCTATAAGGATGCCGCTGAGATTAAGGCAGCTGCCCAGCAATCAGCACTGCAGGTCGCTAATGTGGATATTGAGTTGATACGTTCAGAGGCCAGCGATATTGCAGTTGGCATACTGAGCGGACCCACTGGTAATGGTGAGTTTAACTCCATGTACTCAGAACAGCAGATGGAGAACCTGAATATCACCATTTATAATGAGAATAATAATGCAGATGGACCCCAGGGATTGATTGCACCCGATACGGGACTACAGTATTCAACTTAGAATTAATACTATGGAAGAACTAGAAATTGTATACAGCGTCACCTCGTATGGTCAGATAGTCTTTGCGGAGAAGAGACCAGCCTCTAGCCCTATCCTATTCGAGGGACGCCTGCATGGTCAGGACATATATGACATACAGCTGCTGCTGTTCAGGGGGAATGAGCTGGTGTCATACCGTCTCTTCTCCTACAGCGTGTCTGAGATTCAGTTCATACTCAATACTGTGCCCCTGCAGATGATCGATGAGGCACTGAAGGCTGCCTAGACTAGATTACAGGCAGCAGGCGGGCGTTCTGGATTGAAATTGAGACAGAAGGAGTTGACACCCTGCTGCAGCAGTAGCTGAACCAGTGCTCCCATCAGCTCATAGGTGTCTGCCTCATCATCTGAGATTATCTCCAGTCCTATGTAGCTGCCGGTGTAGAAGCTGGGGCGGCACTCGATGTAGCTACTACTTAGCGCTGCGAATTCCTCCAGGGGTATCTCTATTGGACTCTCTGACTCTATTGATGCGTAGTGTTTCATGATAATGGGAGTTGATCAGGATATTCTGCAGCGCTGCATTCAGCAGGTGTATTTGCCTTAAGTATTCCAGGTCAACACCTTCTCTGGTGCGCGCTATCAGGGCTAGTCTCAGTCCCCGTATATCGTCTGCCTCCTGGAGAGATAGGTGCATCAGACTACTCCTGCTGCTGGAGTATTGGCTCCCCACTGGACTGGTGTGCTATGTGGTGCTGCTGGGAAGTCGGTGTCTACAGGTACATTACCGGGTGGCACCAGTCTGTCAGTCAGTGATGTGGCGGCACCCCAGGATATGATCTCCCTGTCTGGAATACCACCTGTGGCAGATACCTCAGTGAAGAGAAATTGACCATACCAGTCCACCCTGACCTGCAGGGCTGTCTCCAGTTGACAGACATCTGCCCAGATCAGGATATATGGGCTGGTCAGGAGGATGGGTCCGGCAGTACCGCTGGCAGTTGGCTGCGTACCTGTGGTTCCAGGTGTCACTACAGCAACCACGGGGGTTGCAGTTATGGTAGCCACCACTGGCGCGGCAGGTGGACTGATGGGCTGTATAGTGGTGGGAGACAGGGCAGTTGCACCTGGAGTGGTGATGGTACGGCTACTGGTGATGACGGTCTTATCTCCAGTGGAGGCTGTGATTGTACCCACTGGGGGCGGCGCCGCTCCGGTACTGGCTGGGTTGATATAGCCAGATGGACTGTCTAGCAGGTATATCTGGGCATCTGTGTTGCAGGTGATGATTGCACCTGGATAGGTACCGCGGCAGATCAGGATGCCGATGTAGGCTGGACTCTCGTAGATGTAGCTGGTGGTGGTGGTAGTTACATGCGTGGAGCTCAGATTGCCGGGCGGTGTGTCAGATGGTGTGCTGTCAGCCGTGCCTGTGGACTTGGGAGCCTCGATGAAGCTGGTGCTGCCTACCTTGTTGTTCTGATAGAGCTTGGTGTAGCTGTAGGGGAGTGTCAGGTGCTGCCAGCGTATGAAGTCAGGTGCACCTGCTGCGTAGACATTGTCATTGAAGTGAGCTGTGACACAGTAGAGCAGGTCAGTCTGGTAGGCTGGGTCTGGACTGTGATTCCAGGACATAGCGTAGTCGTAGGCGAACTGGAGGACATGGAAGGTACGTGAGAGTATGCTGGTGGAGTCGCTGGGGTCTACCACCTGTACAGACTTAATCCACTGTAGCTGCAGCTCCGGGTCAGTTGGATTGATGACCTGCGTGCTTCCAACACGTGAGACAGTGGCTGACTGTGTGTAGCTGTATTGGGCAGCAGACATGGCATCAGTCTGGGCATTTAGTATGTCAGGCAGACTGGGCGGGGTGTTGGAGGCGTTGGCTACGACTTGATCTGGTGGCAGTGTGAGCATCAGGAAATGTAGGTGAAGATGGAGGCAGTTATCTGTACAATCTTGCAGGTGAATATGTCCAGGGCACGTGCCGCTGGGAGATCATCTATGTAGGTCAGTGGACTGCCGGTCAGGATGAATCCGATTGGTGTGACTGGACAGCCCATGTGTGCCATCGGTAGTCCCTCACAGTATGTAGTTGGACTGCCCAGCAGGACATGACCCACCACTATACCCTTCGGACCCAGACATGGATGACGAGCGAAGGTATCACCTGCACGTACTGCACTAAGCGGGGTCAGTGCCATGGAGTACGTGTTCTATTAGTTCTGGGGTACAGTGATGGAAGGCATGCTGGTAGTCAGTGATCAGGGACTCGTTGGCAGTTACCCTGACATCACTGTCGCTGCTGATTATGGCATCATTGGAGGCATGTACAGTGATACCACCAGCACATTCAATGTGGAGGTTCCCAGATGCGCCGAAAGTGATATGGCTGCCGTTTACGGACAGGACGATGTCTCCGTTTGTTCTCTGCCTTAGATATTTCTCTATATATGTTTTCTGTACTGTGAGTGGACTGACTACCGTAGTTGGCATCAATCCGAGCGCTGATAGGACTGTCTTTAATAAGTTCATCTAGTGGCGGTAGTTGTAGTGTAGATATTCTATTCTTGAGCGTTCTGGCACTGATATGTGGGCACAGCGATAGTTGTAGCCATAGTATTTCACGTTGGCATTGATTTAGTTGGCTGGTGTATAGCTGAAACTGCTGTGGTGACAGGTTAATTACTTCTTCTAGTTGCATAGTGTTGACCATTGGCCTACATATAGTGTGTTGGCTGGTGCACAGCTGGGCTGGTTTTTTGCTGGGTGTGTTTGTGTGTGTGTGGGTGAGGTGAGGTGGGTGCACAGCTGACGGGGGGTGAGGTGGGTTGGAAGAGGGCTACTCCAGCTTTAGGCATATACCCCCTAGGGTATGTGCGATTTTTTAAAGGAGGTTTGATAGTCCCCCTTTTTATTTCTCCTCGGGTGTGCTCGAAAATCCATGGGATGTATGGAGGTCGAAGAGTACAATTAACCT